>Ga0102594_1000187_pt1 | contig 89032 bp, 91 predicted proteins | sample AraplaCol_mLB_r2_2_FD_76863 | JGI IMG/M metagenome (GOLD analysis project Ga0102594, IMG submission 76863) | Arabidopsis root microbial communities from North Carolina, USA - plate scrape MF_Col_mLB_r2 (SPADES assembly) (version 2) | ecosystem: Host-associated > Plants > Roots > Endosphere...
GCCTGGCGCTGGGCGCCTACGTGCAGGGTGCCAACAAGGGCAGCGCCTTCGAGGTGACCGGCGCCGACGGCAAGACCCTCAACCCCAACAAGGCCCGCTTCATCGTGGCCCTGACCAAGACGCTGTAACTCAACCCACGGGGCGCGCGCCTGGCGGGCGCCGCCCCCCACGAACAACTCCAGGAGTGCATCCATGAAGCTGGTCACAGCCATCATCAAACCCTTCAAGCTCGACGAGGTGCGCGAGGCGCTCTCGGCCATCGGCGTGCAGGGCATCACCGTCACCGAGGTCAAGGGCTTCGGCCGCCAGAAGGGCCACACCGAGCTGTACCGCGGCGCCGAGTACGTGGTCGACTTCCTGCCCAAGGTCAAGATCGAGGCGGCCGTGGCCGACGAACTGGTCGAGCGCGTGATCGAGGCCGTCGAAGGCGCGGCACGCACCGGCAAGATCGGCGACGGCAAGATCTTCGTCTACGACCTCGAGCAGGTCGTGCGCATCCGCACCGGCGAGACCGGCCGCGAGGCGCTGTAAAGGCGCGTCCCATCAAGCAGGCACGAAAGAGTTTTCCCAATCATGAAGAAACTGCTCATTTCCCTCGCGCTCGGCCTGAGCGTGCTCACCGCCGGCGTGTCCGGTTTCGCGCAGACACCGGCCGCCCCGGCCGCTGAAGCGCCCGCAGCCGCTGCCGCACCTGCGGCGCCTGCCGCCGCAGCCCCGGCCGCCGCCGCTGCCGCAGCCCCGGCCGCCGATGCCGCGGCCCCCGCCGCCGCGCCCAAGTTCGACAAGGGCGACGTCTCCTGGATGCTGGTCTCCACCCTGCTGGTCATCATGATGACCATCCCCGGCCTGGCGCTGTTCTACGGCGGCCTGGTGCGCAGCAAGAACATGCTGTCGGTGCTGATGCAGGTCATGGTCACCTTCTCGATGATCGTGGTGCTGTGGATGGTCTACGGCTACAGCCTCGCGTTCACCGAGGGCAACGCCTTCATCGGCGGCTTCGATCGCCTCTTCATGAAGGGCATCTTCGATGCCAGCACCGGCACCTTCGCGCCCGGCGCCACCTTCAGCAAGGGCGTGTACATCCCCGAGCTGCTGTTCGCCGCCTTCCAGGCCACCTTCGCCGGCATCACCTGCTGCCTGATCGTGGGCGCCTTCGCCGAGCGCATCAAGTTCTCGGCCGTGCTGCTGTTCATGGTGATCTGGTTCACCTTCAGCTATGCGCCGCTGGCCCACATGGTCTGGTTCTGGATGGGCCCGGACGCCTACGCCAGCAAGGACGTGGTCGACGCGATGAACGCCAAGGCCGGCCTGATCTGGCAATGGGGCGCGCTGGACTTCGCCGGCGGCACCGTGGTGCACATCAACGCCGCCGTCGCCGGCCTGGTGGGTGCCTACTGCGTGGGCAAGCGCATCGGCTACGGCAAGGAAGCCTTCACCCCGCACTCGCTGACGCTGACCATGGTGGGCGCCTCGCTGCTGTGGGTGGGCTGGTTCGGCTTCAACGCCGGCTCCGCCCTCGAGGCAGGCACCAGCGCCACGCTGGCCTTCATGAACACCTTCTCCGCCACCTCGGCCGCCGTGCTGGCCTGGTGCATCGGTGAAGCGCTGATGCGCGGCAAGGCCTCGATGCTGGGCGCCGCCTCCGGTGCCGTCGCCGGCCTGGTGGCCATCACCCCGGCCGCCGGCAACGTCGGCCTGATGGGCGCCATCGTGATCGGCTTCGTCGCCGGCTTCGCTTGCCTGTGGGGCGTCAACGGCCTCAAGCGCATGCTGGGTGCGGACGACTCGCTGGACGTGTTCGGCGTGCACGGCGTGGGCGGCATCGTCGGCGCGCTGCTGACCGGCGTGTTCAACACCCAGGCGCTGGGCGGTCCCGGCCTGGTGGGCGACTGGGTCACGGCAACGGTCGTTTCCAACGGCATCCTCGACCAGGTCTTGGTCCAGCTCAAGGGCGTGCTCCTGACCATCGTGTGGTCCGGCGTGGTGGCCTTCATCGCCTTCAAGATCGCCGACCTCACCATCGGCCTGCGCGTGACCGAAGAGGAAGAGCGCGAAGGCCTGGACATCTCGTCGCACGGCGAGACCGCCTACAACCGCTGATGCGGCTTTCCGACCCGCGGCGACCACCGCCGCGGGGACGATCCCAGAGCAATCACTGCAAGTCTCCTTTGGATGTTCGCCCGCCAGAGCCTCGGCTCCGGCGGGCCTTTTTTCTTCTGGAGGCGCCGCGCCGGGCCGCGCAACAATAGGCCCCATGTGGCAGACCCTTCCCGACTCGCAGTGCCTGCTGGGCGAATCGCCCTTCTGGCATCCGCAGGAGCAATCGCTCTATTGGCTCGACATCCCTGGCCGCCTCGTGCTGCGCACGCGCGGCGACATCGCCCATCCGACGGTTGAACGCTGGGCCCTGCCCACCGAGCCCGGCTGCATCGCGCCGGCACGGCGCGGCGGCCTGGTGATCGCGCTGCGCGACGGCATCTACCGCGCGCACGAATGGGGCGGTGCCTTGCAGCGCATGGTGAGTGTCGACCATGACGCGCGCACGCTGCGCTTCAACGACGGCAAGTGCGACGCCTACGGGCGCCTGTGGGCCGGCAGCATCAACGAGGCGAAGGACAGCGCCAGCGCGAAGCTCTACTGCCTGGACGCGCGCGGCGGCCGCGCGCCGCAGCTGGCCGTGATGCTCGAAGGCGTGACCACCGCCAACGGCCTGGCTTTCTCGCCCGACGCGCGCACGCTCTACTGGGCCGACACGCCCACCCACCTCGTGCGCGCCTGGGATTGGGAGCCGCAGGCCAATGCGCTGGCCAACGAGCGTGAGTTCCACCGCTTCGCCGGCAAGCCCGAGGGATGGAGCCTCGCGCAGCCGGCCGGCTACGGCGGGCGCCCCGATGGCGCCAGCGTCGACGCACGCGGCAACTACTGGGCCGCGATGTACGAGGGTGGGCAGCTCGTGCAGCTGGGCCCGGACGGCGCGCACATCGAAGCGCTGCCGGTGCCGGGGATGTGCCCGACCATGCCTTGCTTCGGCGGCGAGGACCTGTGCACGCTCTTCGTCACCAGTGCGCGCCACGGCCGCCCGGACGCGGAACTGGCGCGGCTGCCCGACTCGGGCTGCGTGTTCCATCGGCGCGTGCAGGCGCCCGGCGCGCCGGTCGCCTTCTTCGACGACTAGGGCGCAGGGCAAGCGAGCATGTCCTATCGCGCCATCCCGCCCATCCAGTGCCTGGTGACATTCGAGACCCTGGCGCGCCTGCGCAGCGCCAGCCGCGCGGCCGACGAGCTGTGCGTGACCGTGAGCGCGGTGAGCCACCGCGTGCGGCAGCTGGAGGCGCACGTGGGCTTTCGCCTGTTCGCGCGCAGCGACTTCGGCCTCACGGCCGAGGGCGCCGCCTACCTGGCGCAGGTGCGCGCCGGCCTGGGCACGCTGCAGCACCTGCCGGTGCGGCGCGGCGGCGAGCAGCCCACGCGCCTCTCGGTGGCCGTCACACCCACCTTCGCGCGCACCTATGTGATGCCGCGGCTGGAGACCTTCCGCACCGCGTACCCGGAGGTGGAGCTCACCCTGCAGGTTTCGATCCCGCTGCTGGACGTGGTGGCCGAGGACGCGGACCTGGAGGTGCGCTTCGGCGGGGGCAACTACACCGACCGAGAATGCCGCCTGGCCGCCCGGGGCGAGGTCACGCCGGCCTGCAGTCCCGGCTTCCTTGCCGAGCACGGCCCCTTCACCGGCTTCCGGACCCTGTCGGAGGTGAGCCAGACGCGCCTCATCCGCAGCCCGCTGGAGCCCTGGAGCAGCTGGTTCTCCGCCTGCGGCCTGGCGCTGCCCGAGCCCCACGCGGGCGCCCAGTTCAACGACCTGGGCCTGGTCTACGACGGCGCCGCGGCGGGCTTCGGCGTGGCATTGGTGCGCCTGGACATGGGGGCCGCCTGGCTGGACAGCGGGCGGCTGGTGCGCCTGTCGTCGCGCTCGGTGCCTTCGCCCAACGCCAACTACATCTGCTGGAAGCCCGGCACCCTGGAACGCTGGGAATGCGCCGCCTTCGTCGACTGGCTGGTGCAGGGCATGGGCGCGCCCGGGGCGGCCGGGTCGCTTGAAGAAAACTCAAAGCCGGCCTGAAAAATCTTCAAAACAGGCGTAGGGTGGCGCCCTACATTCACGGCCGGGCCCGTGAGGTCCCTTTCTGAAGATTCCAACACCAAGAGAAACGGAGACCCGCCATGACGTGGCAGCAGATCTACAACCCCTTCGGCAACATGATCATCTCCACGGCGCTGGCGGCCATCCCGGTGGTCGTGATGCTGGCCGCCCTGGGCTTCTTCCACATCAAGGCGCACATCGCCGCCGGCATGGGCCTGCTGGCCGCGCTGCTGGTGGCCATCTTCGCCTACGGCATGCCGGCCGACATGGCCGGCCGCGCGGCGGTGTTCGGCGGCCTCACCGGCCTGCTGCCCATCGGCTGGATCGTGCTGAACATCATCTTCCTGCACCAGCTGACCGAGCAGAACGGCAGCTTCGCGGTGTTGCAGGACTCGCTCTCGGGCGTCACCGAAGACCGGCGCATCCAGCTGCTCTTGATCGCCTTCTGCTTCGGCGCCTTCTTCGAGGGCGCGGCGGGCTTCGGCACGCCGGTGGCGGTCACGGCGGCCATCCTCATCGGCCTGGGCTTCTCGCCCCTGGCAGCCTCGGGCCTCTCGCTCATCGCCAACACGGCGCCGGTGGCCTTCGGCGCGCTGGGCACGCCGGTGATCACGCTGGCCAAGGTGCATGGCTACGACCTGATGGAGGTCACGGCCATGATCGGCCGCCAGCTGCCCTTCTTCTCGCTGCTGGTGCCCTTCTGGCTGATCTGGGCCTTCGCCGGGCGCAAGGGCATGATGGAAATCTGGCCGGCCATCCTGGTGACCGGCGTCTCCTTCGCGGTGCCGCAGTACCTGGTGTCCAACTTCATCGGTCCCGAGCTGGTGGACATCATCGCGGCCATCGTCTCGATGATCTGCCTGGTGGCCTTCCTGCGCGTGTGGAAGCCCAAGACGGTCTGGACCTCGCCGTCCATGCGCGGCCACGACCCGAGCGCCCACGAAGCCAAGCCGCCGCAGCCGGTGCGCCAGCACAGCCGCGCCGAGCTGATGCGCGCCTGGATGCCGTGGGTGATCCTGTCGGTGTTCGTGTTCGTCTGGGGCCTGCCGACGGTCAAGACCTGGCTCAACGGCCTGTTCGCGCCCTCGTTCCCCATGGTGGGCCTGCACAACCTCATCGAGAAGATGCCCCCGGTGGTGCCCCAGCCCACCAAGGAAGGCGCGGTCTACGTGCTGAACCTGCTGTCGGCCACCGGCACCGGCATCCTGCTGTCAGCCGTCGTCAGCGCCCTGTTGATGAAGTACAACCCGGTCGCCATCGTGCGCACCTTCTTCAAGACGCTGTGGCTGGTGAAGTACTCGCTGCTCACCATCGTGCTGATGCTGGCGCTGGGCACGCTCACCCGCTACTCGGGCACCGACACCACGCTGGGTCTGGCCTTCGCCAACACCGGCGTGCTCTATCCCTTCTTCGGCACGCTGATGGGCTGGCTGGGCGTGGCGCTCACCGGCTCGGACACCGCCTCCAACGTCCTCTTCGGCGGCATGCAGAAGGTGGCGGCCGAGCAGCTGGGCCTGTCGTCCAACCTCATGGGCGCGGCCAACAGCTCGGGCGGCGTGATGGGCAAGATGATCGACGCGCAGTCCATCGTGGTGGCCTCCACCGCCACGCGCTGGTTCAACCATGAAGGCGACATCCTGCGCTACGTGTTCTTCCACTCGATCGCACTGGCCTGCCTGGTGGGCCTGTACGTCACGCTGCAGGCCTACGTGTGGCCCTTCAAGCTGATGGTCGTGCATTGAGCGGGGGCGGCGATGCCCGATCATGCGGGCACGCGTGATTGAACAGAACAAGGAGACCACGATGAACGCTCCGCTCACTTCCAGCCAGGAAGGGGCCCTGTCGCGCACCGAGCGCCAGGCCCAGGTGGTGCGCGCCTTGCAGGCGGTCCTGCCGGCGCATGCGCTGCTGTGGCAGTCCGAGGACACCGTGCCCTACGAGTGCGACGGCCTCACCGCGTACCGCACGCGGCCCCTGGTGGTGGCCCTGCCCGAGACCGAGGCGCAGGTGGCCGCCGTGCTGCGCACCTGCCATGGCCTGGACGTGCCGGTGGTAGCGCGCGGCGCCGGCACCGGCCTCTCGGGCGGCGCCATGCCCAACGCGCTGGGCGTGACGATGTCGCTGGCCAAGTTCAACAACATCCTCAAGATCGACCCGGTGAGCCGCACCGCCGTCGTGCAGTGCGGTGTGCGCAACCTGGCCATCAGCGAGGCGGCCGCGCCCTACGGCCTGTACTACGCGCCCGATCCTTCCAGCCAGATCGCCTGCACCATCGGCGGCAACGTAGCGGAGAACTCGGGCGGCGTGCACTGCCTGAAGTACGGCCTCACGCTGCACAACGTGATGCGGGTGCGCGGCTTCACCGCCGAGGGCGAGCCCATCGAGTTCGGCTCGGAGGCGCTGGACAGCGCCGGCCTGGACCTGCTGGCCCTGGTGATCGGCAGCGAAGGCATGCTGGCCGTGACGGTGGAGGTCACGGTCAAGCTGGTGCCCAAGCCGCAGCTGGCGCGCTGCATCATGGCCAGCTTCGACGACGTGCGCAAAGCGGGTGATGCGGTGGCCGCGGTGATCGCCGCGGGCATCATTCCCGCCGGGCTGGAGATGATGGACAAGCCCATGACGGCGGCGGTGGAGGACTTCGTGCACGCCGGCTACGACCTCACGGCCGAGGCCATCCTGCTGTGCGAATCCGACGGCACGCCGGAAGAGGTGGAGGAGGAGATCGGCCGCATGAGCGAGGTGCTGCGCCGCTCCGGCGCCACCGCCATCACCGTGAGCCAGGACGAGGCCGAGCGCCTGAAGTTCTGGAGCGGCCGCAAGAACGCCTTCCCGGCCTCGGGGCGCATCAGCCCCGACTACATGTGCCTGGACTCCACCATCCCGCGCAAGCGCCTGGCCGACATCCTGCTGGCCATCCAGGAGATGGAGAAGAAGTACGAGCTGCGCTGCTGCAACGTCTTCCACGCCGGCGACGGCAACCTGCACCCGCTGGTGCTCTTCGACGCCAACGACCCCGACGAGCTGCACCGCTGCGAGCTCTTCGGCGCCGACATCCTGGAGACCAGCGTGGCCATGGGCGGCACCGTCTCGGGCGAGCACGGCGTGGGCGTGGAGAAGCTCAACAGCATGTGCGTGCAGTTCAGCGCGCAAGAGAACGAGCAGATGTTCGGCGTCAAGCGCGCCTTCGATCCCAAGGGCACGCTCAACCCGGGCAAGGTGATTCCCACGCTCTCGCGCTGCGCCGAATACGGCAAGCAGCTGGTGCGCGGCGGGGCGCTGCCGCATCCCGAGCTTCCCCGCTTCTGAGAAAGCAGGCAACGTGGCCGCACTGGACGACATCATCGAACGCATCCGCGAGGCGGGTGCAAAGGGCACGCCGCTGCGCATCCGCGGCGGCGGCAGCAAGGACTTCTACGGCGGGCCGCTGGAAGGCGAACCGCTGGACATCGCCGGGCACAGCGGCATCAGCAGCTACGAGCCCAGCGAGCTGGTGGTGACGGTGCGCGCCGGCACGCCGCTGGCCGAGCTGGAGGCGCTGCTGGCGCAGCAGGGCCAGTGCCTGCCCTTCGAGCCGCCGCGCTTCGGCGCCGTGGGCCAGGGCACGGTGGGCGGCATGGTGGCCGCGGGCCTGGCCGGGCCCTCGCGCGCGAGCGTGGGTTCGGTGCGCGACTTCGTTCTCGGCGCGCAGCTGGTCAACGGCCGCGGCGAGTTGCTCACCTTCGGCGGGCAGGTGATGAAGAACGTGGCGGGCTACGACGTCTCGCGCGTGCTGGCCGGCTCGCTGGGCGTGCTGGGCGTGATCGCCGAGCTCAGCCTCAAGGTGCTGCCGGTGGCGCCGGCCGAGGCCACGCTGGCCTTCGAATGCTCGCAGGCCGACGCGCTGCGCATGCTCAACCAGTGGGGCGGGCAGCCGCTGCCGCTCAACGCCAGCGCCTGGATGGACGGCTGGCTCTACCTGCGGCTGCGCGGCGCGCAGGCGGCGGTCGAGGCGGCCTGCCGCCAGCTCGGCGGCGAGCGTGCCGCGGCGGACGATTCCGCCGCAAGCTGGATGGCGCTGCGCGACCAGACCCTGCCTTTCTTCGCCGAGCGCGGCGCCGGGCAGGACCTGTGGCGCATCGCCGTGCCGCAGACCGCGCCGGTGCTGGCCATCGAGGGCACGCCGCTCGTCGAATGGCACGGTGGCCAGCGCTGGTACCTGCTGCCGCCGGGCCACGCGCAGAAGGTGCGCACCGCCGCGCGGGCCGCGGGCGGCCATGCCACGCTGTTCGCACGCGCAGAAGAAGAGGGCGACGAGGCGCGCAGCGCCGAGCCCTTCGATACCCTGAGCGCCGCCCTGCAGAAGATCCACGCGGCGCTCAAGCGCGAGTTCGACCCGCACGGCCTCTTCAACCCCGGGCGGCTCTACGCCGGCCTGTGAGAACGCGAAGTCCCCACGATGCAAACAGAACTCGCCCCCGAATTCAAAGGCACGCCCGACGGCGAGGAGGCCGAAGCCATCCTGCGCAAGTGCGTGCACTGCGGCTTCTGCACCGCGACCTGCCCGACCTACCAGATCCTCGGTGACGAGCTGGACGGCCCGCGCGGCCGCATCTACCTCATCAAGCAGGTCCTGGAAGGCCAGGCGCCCACGCGCGCCACGCAGCTGCACCTGGACCGGTGCCTCACCTGCCGCAATTGCGAGAGCACCTGCCCCTCGGGCGTGCAGTACGGGCACCTGGTGGACATCGGCCGCAAGGTGGTGGACGCCAAGGTGCCGCGACCGGCCGGGCAGGGCGCGTTGCGCTGGGCGCTCAAGGAAGGCCTGCCGTCGCCGCTCTTCGGCCCCGCGATGGTGCTGGGCCAGAGCGTGCGCGGCCTGCTGCCCGGGAAGCTCAAGGCCAAGGTCCCGCCGCGCGAGGACGCCGGGGCCTGGCCCACGCGCACCCATGCGCGCAAGGTGCTGCTGCTGGCCGGCTGCGTGCAGCCGTCGATGGCGCCCAACATCAACAGCGCGACGGCGCGGGTGCTCGATGCCGCCGGCATCCAGGGCGTGACCGCGCCCAAGGCCGGCTGCTGCGGCGCGGTGAAGTTCCACCTGAACGACCAGGAGGGCGGCAAGGCGCAGATGCGCGCCAACGTCGACGCCTGGTGGCCGATGGTGGAGCGTGGCGAGGTCGAGGCGTTGGTGATGAACGCCTCGGGCTGCGGCGTGACGGTGCGCGAGTACGGCCACATGCTCAAGGAAGATGCGGCCTATGCCGCCAAGGCGGCGCGCATCAGCGCGCTCACGCGCGACCTGAGCGAGCTGCTGCCCGACCTGGTGCCGGCACTGAAGGCGCGCGTGAAGCCGCCCGCCGGCGTGGTCGCCTACCACCCGCCCTGCACGCTGCAGCACGGGCAGAAGCTGCGCGGCGGCGTCGAGACGCACCTGCGCGCGCTGGGCTTCGACATCCAGGTGGCGCGCAACGAGTCGCACCTGTGCTGCGGCTCGGCCGGCACCTATTCCGTGCTGCAGCCCGATCTGGCCTACCAGCTGCGCGACCGCAAGCTCGGACACCTGAAGCAACTGGAGCCGGCGGCCATCGTCTCGGCCAACATCGGCTGCATCACCCACCTGCAGAGCGGCAGCGGCGCCACGCCGGTGAGCCACTGGGTGGAGCTGCTGGACGCGGCGCTGGCGCCGGCCTGAACGTACTACAGCCATTGCAGGTGCGGTCCGACGCGCCTTGGAGGCGGCCGGGCGCACGATGGGCGGGTCACAAGACTCCAGGAAGGAGTTGCCCATGTCACAGCCCATCCGCATCCGTGGCTGGCGCTGCGCGTTCGCGGCCCTGTGCTGCGCGGCCGCGGCGACCGGCCTGCAGGCGCAGCCCGAGCCGCCGGTGACCATGCCGGCCGAGAAGGTGTCGCCACGCATCGTGCCGGCGGAGGTGCCCGCCACCAACGCGGCGGTCGCGTCGCGGCATCGCTGCGGCGGCATCGGCTCGGACGAGTCGAGCGCCATGCGCGCGCAGATGAAGGAACACCCGCTGTCGCTGCTGTTCGCCGCCAGCGGCGGCGCCTACCTGGCCGACATCGACGTCGCCATCCAGGGGCCGGCCGCGGTGCAGCCCCTCATGTTCAGGGCCAACGGCCCGGTGTGCCTGATCGACCTGCCGGCTGGCAGCTACACGGTGGTGGCGACCAGCGGAGGCGTGAGCAAGAAGGAGAGCGTGACGCTGGGCGCCGGCTCCAAGACGCTGGACTTCCGCTTCTGAAGACGGCGGGGCGTCAGCCCGCCGCGGCGAGCGCCGCCTCGATGTCCTTGGCGATGGACTCGGGCTTGTCGATGGGCGCGTAGCGGCGGATCACCTGCCCGTCGCGCCCCACCAGGAACTTGGTGAAGTTCCACTTGATGCTCTTGCCCAGAAGGCCCGGCTTCTGCTCGGTGAGCCACTGGTACAGGGGCGCCGCGCCGCTGCCCTTGACCTCGATCTTCTCCATCATCGGAAAGCTCACGCCGTAGTTGCGGGTGCAGAAGGCGCCGATCTCCTCGTTGCTGCCCGGGTCCTGGCCACCGAACTGGTTGCTCGGGAAGCCCAGCACCGTCAGCCCCTGGTCCTCGTAGCGCTTGAACAAGGCCTCCAGCCCGGCGAACTGCGGCGTGAAGCCGCACTCGCTCGCGGTGTTGACGATGAGCAGCACGCGGCCGCGGTAGCCAGCCAGGGGCGCCGGCTGGCCGTCGATGGTGCGGGCTTCGAAGTCGTAGATGGAGGCCATGGTTCAGTGGTGCTTGTCGCTGCGGGCGATCGCCAGGAGGTGCTCGACTTCCTCGGGGTACTTGCGCAGGTTGCTCCGGTGCCAGCCCCGGATCAACCACATGAACCCTGCCACCACGATGCCGAAGGCGCTGATGGCCGCATAGGCCGACAGGCCCAGGCCGGTGCAGGCGCTGTAGAAGGCGCCCAGCAGCAGGATGCAGGCCTGCTCGTTGAAGTTCTGCACCGCGATCGAACGGCCGGCGCCCATCAGGTTGTGGCCGCGGTGCTGCAGCAGTGCGTTCATCGGCACCACCAGGAAGCCGCCCAGCCCGCCCAGCAGCACCAGGAAGGGCACCGCCAGCCAGACGTTGTCGATGAAGTTCATGCAGATCACCAGCACGCCCATGCCGATGCCCAGCGGGATCACGCCGGTGGCCATGTCCAGGCGCATGCGCACCGAGGCCACCACCGCGCCGATGGCGGTGCCGATGGCCACCACGCCGGTGAGCGCCGAGGCCTGCGCCGTGTTGTAGTCCAGCGCCAGCGCGGCCCAGGCCAGCACGATGTACTTGAGGTTGCCGCCCGCGCCCCAGAAGAGGGTGGTGGTGGCCAGCGAGATCTGACCCAGCTTGTCGCGCCACAGGCGTGCGTTGCAGTGCCAGAAGTCGGGCAGCAGGGCCACCAGGTTGCGCACCATGCCTTGTTCGGGATTGGCGCGCAGCGGGCGCATCTCCACGCCGGTGTGGGGGATGCGCGTGTTGAACCAGGCGGCCAGCGCGTACACGGCGATCAGCACCGTGATCGCCGCCTCGGGCGGCGAGTCCACGCCGGTGTTGACGAAGGGGAAGTCGAAGGCCAGCAGGCGGCTGGACACCGGGTGCCCCACCAGCACGCCGCCCAGCACGATGCCCAGGATGATGGAGGCGATGGTCAGCCCCTCGATCCATCCGTTGGCCTTGACCAGCTGCGAGGCCGGCAGCAGCTCGGTGAGGATGCCGTACTTGGCCGGCGAGTAGGCCGCCGCGCCCAGGCCGACCACGGCATAGGAGAGCAGGGGATGGGAGCCGAACAGCATCATCAGGCAGCCCGCCACCTTGATGGCGTTGCTGATGAACATGACCCGCCCCTTGGGCAAGGCGTCGGCGAAGGCACCCACCAGCGGCGCCAGCGCCACGTAGAACACCGCGAAGATGGGAACGAGCGCGGCGCGCTGCCACTCGGCCGCACCCGCGCTACGCAAGAGTTCGACGGCCGCAACGAAAAGCGCTTGGTCGGCCAGTGACGAAAAGAACTGGGCCGACATGATGGTGTAGAAACCGCGCTTCATCGATGGGCAAGATGGCCAGAGGGCGTCTCGTGGCGGTAGTGGGGAGGTCTCCCCTCCGTGGGGGTGCGTGGTTATAGCATGGGGGTACGGTGTCAAAATGACCGCGTCTACCCTCATCCCTGTGCAACTTTCAACGCTGTGCCACGTCCGATTCTTGCCACCGTCCACCGTGAAGCCCTCGCCCACAACCTCGATCGCGCCCGCCGCGCGGCCGTCGAATCCCGCGTCTGGGCTGTGGTGAAGGCCAATGCCTACGGGCATGGCATCGAGAACGTCTTCGAGAGCTTCCGCGCCGCCGACGGCTTCGCGCTGCTCGACCTGGACGAGGCCCAGCGCGTGCGCACGCTCGGCTGGCGCGGGCCGATCCTGCTGCTGGAGGGCGTGTTCGAGCCGCGCGACCTGGAGCTGTGCTCGCGCCTGGGCCTGTGGCATGCGGTGCACTGCGACGAGCAGATCGACATGCTGGCCGCGCACAAGACCCAGGTGCCGCACCGGGTCTTCCTCAAGCTCAACTCGGGCATGAACCGCCTGGGCTTCGCGCCCGAGCGCTTCCGCGCGGCCTGGACGCGGCTGAACGCACTGCCGCAGGTGGAGGAGATCTCGCTCATGACCCACTTCAGTGACGCCGACAGCGCCAAGGGCATCGGCGGCGCGCTGGCCACCTTCGAGCGCGTCACGCAGGACCTGCCGGGCGAGCGATCGCTCGCCAACAGCGCCGCGCTGCTGCGCCATGCACCCCAGACGCGCGCCGACTGGGTGCGCCCGGGCATCGTGCTGTACGGCAGCGCGCCCGACTTCCCGGAACACGATGCGCCGCATTGGCAGCTGCAGCCGACCATGAGCCTGCGCACGCGGCTCATCGGCGTGCAGGAACTGCAGCCCGGCGACACCGTGGGCTATGGCTCGCGCTTCACGGCCGAGGCGCCCATGCGCATCGGCATCGCCGGCGTGGGCTACGGCGACGGCTACCCGCGCCACGCGGGCAACGGCACGCCCGTGCTGGTCGACGGCGTGCGCACCCGCATGGTGGGCCGCGTGAGCATGGACATGGTCACGGTGGACCTCACGCCCGTGCCCGGTGCCGGCTTCGGCAGCGAGGTCACGCTGTGGGGCCGCGCCGCCAACGGCGCGGCGCTGGGCATCGACGAGGTGGCGCAGGCGGCCGGCACGGTGGGCTACGAGCTCATGTGCGCCGTGGCGCGGCGCGTGCCGATGGCACTGGACTGAGGGCGCCGGGGCCCGCGCCCGCCTCGGGCACTCGGCCTACGCCAACTCGCGCAAGGGGCGCCGCCGTCGCCGCCAGGCGCGCCCCTAGCATGCAGCCATGCTCATCCGCATCGGCTACGACATCGAACTGGCCTTCAAGGCGCCCGGCGCGCCCACGGCGCTGATCTACATGCTGCAGGTGCACCCCACGCACGAGGACGGCCTGCTGGGCGGCGAGCACATCACCGTCACGCCGGCGCTGCGCACCGACCACTACATCGACGCCTTCGGCAACCACTGCGGCCGCGTGCACGTGGACGCGGGCGTGGAGACGGTGCGGCTGCGCAACGAGGCGCTCATCCACGACAGCGGCCTGCCCGACATCCAGGACCCCGGCGCCATCCAGTGGTCGCAGGCCGACCTGCCGGTGCAGACGCTGCGCTTCCTGCTGCCCAGCCGCTACTGCGAGGTGGACAGCCAGCTGCTGGACTTCGCCTGGAAGCGCTTCGCGCACACGCCGCCCGGCTGGGTCCGGGTGCAGGCCATCTGCGACTTCGTGCACCACCACCTGCGCTTCGACTACCAGCGTGCGCGCTCCACGCGCAGCGCGCTCGATGCCTTCCGCGAGCGCACCGGCGTGTGCCGCGACTTCACGCACCTGGCCATCACGCTGTGCCGCTGCATGAACATCCCGGCGCGCTACGTTACCGGCTACCTGGGCGACATCGGCGTGCCGGCCGCGCCCTATCCGATGGACTTCAGCGCCTGGTTCGAGGTGTGGCTGGGCCATCGCTGGCATGCCTTCGACGCGCGCCACAACATGCCGCGCATCGGCCGCATCCCGCTGGCCCGCGGGCTGGACGCGGCGGACGTGCCCATCACCATGGCCTTCGGCGAGCACACGCTCAAGCGCTTCGAGGTCGTCACCGAAGAGGTGAGCGGGCCGGCGGCGTCGGCCTGGAGTCAGGCGTCCAGCGTCTCGTGGAAGTCCGAGGCGCCGGGCTTCCAGTAGACCGCGACCTTCATCGCTTCCTTCGGGTGGCGCTTCTCGTCGAGCAGCACGCCGCGCAGCCGGGCCATGACCGCCGCCTCGCCGGCGCACCAGGCATAGCCTTCGCCCCCGGGCAGGTCGAGGCCGCGCAGGGCCTGCACCATCGCCTCGCCGCTGGCCACCCATTGCACCTGCAGCTGCGCGGCGCTCTCGAATTCGCGCTGCGCCGAGGCGTCGGCCGCCTGGGCGATCACGATGGCGCGGGTGCCGGGGGGCAACTCCTCCAGCCGGCGGTCGATGGCGGGCAGCGCGGAGTCGTCGCCGACCAACAAGTGCCAGTCGTAGTCCATCGGGATGATCATGGAGCCGCGCGGGCCTCCGATGATGGCGCGCTGGCCGACTGTCGCCTGCCGCGCCCAGTCGGCGGCGGGGCCGTCGCCATGCAGCGCGAATTCCAGCGTGAGCTCGCGGCGCGCCGCGTCGAAGCGGCGCGGGGTGTAGTCGCGGCGCACCGGCTCGCCCGTGGCATCGCCGCCGATCATGAGCTTGACGTGGTCGTCGAAGGAGTCGGAGCGGAAGCCCGCCAACGACTCGGCGTGGAAGGTGACGGCGACGAAGTGCGGGCCCATCGGCTCGACGCGCACCACCTCGACATCGCGGCGGTGCAGCTCATGGCGCACGCGCTGGACGCGGCGCAGGGAAGCGGGTTCGGAACTCATTGGATGAAGGGGCTTCGCGATATGGTTGATAATGTCATCCATCATGCGCAAATCAGTTGACCATGTCAACCATAAGGCTTCCGCGTCCCCGTCGGCCGACGACGACGTGCTGGAGTCCGTCCACGCCCTCATGCACCTGTTCCGCTCGCGCCAGCACCGCGTGCTGCGCGAGGGCGCGCACGAGGTGAGCCACATGGAGGCCAAGGCGCTGGGCTTCTTCGCCCGGCACCCGGGGGCGACGCTCAGCGATCTGGTGCAGCACTCGGGCCGCGACAAGGGGCAGATGGCGCGCCTGGTCGGCGGCCTGCGCGAGCGCGGCCTGCTGGAAGGGGTGGCGGACGAGGCCGACCGGCGCAGCCTGCGCCTGAGCGTCAGCGCCGCGGGCCGGGAGATCCAGGCGGCGCTGGCCCAGCAGGGCAGGCGCCTGTCGGCGCAGGCGGTGAAGGGGCTGGCGGCGGACGAGCGCGCACAGCTTCTGGCACTGCTCGCGCGGGTGCGCGGCAACCTGCAGGAAGACTAGCTAGTACAGCCCGAGCTGGCGCGCCTGCAGCCGCGACAGGCCCAGCAGCGCATCGGTGAAGGGCGTGGCCACGCCGGTGAGCTGGCCCAGCTCGCGCACCGAGGACACCAGCGCGTCCAGTTCCACCGCGCGGCCGGCTTCCACGTCCTGCAGCATCGAGGTCTTGAAGGCGCCCAGCTTGCGCGTCACCGCATGGCGGTCCTCCGGCATCTCGGCGATGGGCACGCCGATGCGCTCGCCCACCTCGCGCGCCTCCAGCATCACGGTGGAGATGAAGCCGCGCACCAGGTCGTCACCGAGGATCAGGTCGGTGGTGGCCCGGGTCAGCGCGCTGATGGGGTTCACCGTCATGTTGCCCCAGAGCTTGTACCAGACGTCCTTCTGGATCTGCGGCGACAGCTTCGCGTCGAAGCCGGCCTTCTGCAGCAGCGCGTGCAGCGCCCGCACGCGCGGCGTGGCCTCGCCCGAGGGCTCGCCCACGATCAGCCCGTTGCCGAAGTGCAGCCGCACCTTGGCCGGACCGTCGAGCGAGCAGCTGGCATGCACCACCGCGCCGATGACGTGCCGCGCGGGAATCGCGGCGTCGATGGCGCCGGTGGGGTCCACCGCCGCCAGCCGCCGGCCGGTGAACTCGCCGCCGAAGCCGCCGGAGAGGAACCACCAGGGCACGCCGTTCATCGCGGTCATCACCATCGTGTCGGGCCCGATCAGCGGCGCGATGCGTTCGGCCACCGCGGCCAGGGCGGGGGCCTTCACGGCGATCACAACCAGGTCCTGCACGCCCAGTGCGGCCGGGTCCTCGCTGGCCGTCACCGGCACGCTCGTGCGCTCGTCGCCGTGCGCCAGCACCAGGCCGTCGCGCCGCAGCGCCTCCAGCGTCGCGCCGCGCGCGACCACGCTCACGTCGCAGCCGGCCCTCGCCAGCTTCACGCCGATCCAGCCGCCGATGGCGCCGGCGCCGTAGATGCAAACCTTCATGTCTTCTCGGAATTCTCAGTTCTTGTAGCCGGCGTCGATGCGGTCCACCTGCCGCACCAGCGCATCGAACACGTCCTGCCCGGCGCCGTGCGCCGGGTTGAACTGCAGCGCATCGGCGGTGCAGCGCGCGGCGATGGCCTCGGGCACCGGGATCGGCTGGCCCATGGACAGCGTCGCCATCTGGATCTCGCAGGCGCGCTGCAGCGTCCACAGCACCGCGAAGGTCTGCGGCAAGGTGTGGCCCCAGGCCAGCAGCCCGTGGTTGCGCAGGATCACCGCCTGGCGATGGCCCATGCTCTTGAGCAGGCGCGGCCCTTCGTCGGCATGGATGGTGATGCCCTCGAAGTCGTGATACGCCACCTTGTCGTGCAGCTGCGCGCTGTAGAAGTTGCTCTGGCTCAGGCCCCCCTGCAGGCAGGCGACGGCCACGCCGGCCGTGGTGTGCGTGTGCATCACGCAGTGCGCGTCGGGCAGGCCGTCGTGGATGGCGGCATGCACCGTGAAGCCCGCCGGGTTCACCGGGAAGGTGGAGCCGTCGAGCACGCGGCCCTGCAGGTCGATCTTCACCAGGTTGCTGGCCGTGACCTCGCTGTAGTGCAGGCCGAAGGGGTTGATGAGGAAATGCTTCTCGCCCCCCGTCACCGAGTCGGGCAGCCGCACGGTGATGTGGTTGTAGATCATCTCGGTCCAGCCCAGCATCGCGAAGATGCGGTAGCAGGCCGCGAGCTGCAGGCGTGCCGCGCGCTCGTCGGGATGCAGGGCGGGATGCGTCAGCGATGACGCGGGGGTGGCGAGAGCATTCATGGTGTTTCCCGGTTGGTTAGCCCTCCGCGGTGAAGCCCACTTCCTTCACGATCGGGCCCCACTTGGCGGTGTCTTTCTTGATGAGTTCGGTCAGCTCGGCCGGCGTGGAGGACATGGTCTCCAGCCCGAAGGTGGCCAGGCCGTCGATCACGTCCTTCTGCGCCAGCGCCGCCTTGGCGGCCGCATTGGCACGGGCGATGACCTCGGGCGAGGCCTTGGCCGGCAGCAGGAAGGCGAACCATTCGCTGTGCGTGGCGTTCTTGATGCCCTGCTCCTCGAAGGTGGGCACGTCCGGCGCGAAGCGGCTGCGCTTGGCGCCCGAGACGCCCAGGATGCGCACCTTGCCGGTGGACAGGTGCTGCGTGATGTCGCCGATGGGCCCCGACACCGAGGACACGTTGCCGCCCAGCAGGTCCAGCATGGCCGGCTGCGTGCCGCGGTAGGCCGCGTGCTTCAGGTCCACGCCCACGTTCTTGCCCAGCAGCGCGCCGATGAAGTGCGGGGTGGAGCCGGCGGCCGGCGAGCCGAAGTTGGCGCCGGTCGGGTTGGCCTTGGCCCACTCCAGGAACTCGGGCACCGACTTCACCGAGGCGGGTACGGCCGGGCCGACCGCGAAGCCGAAGTCGAACTGGCAGGCGATGGTCACCGGCGCCAGGTCCACCAGCGGGTCGTAGGGCAGCTTCTTGTAGATGTGCGGATAGATGGTGAGGATCGAGGTGGGCGTCTGCAGGATCGTCGCGCCGTCGGCCGGCTGGCCCTTGACGTAGCTCACCGCGATCTGGCCGCCGGCACCGGTGCGGTTCTCCACCACCATCGCCTTGGCGTAGTCGGGCTGCATGCGCACCGCGGTGCGGCGGCACAGCGTATCGGAGGTGCCGCCGGCCGCGAAGCCGGTGATGAAGCGCGCGGTCTCGAAGGGCGCGCCGCTCTGTGCCAGCGCATGCTGGCCCAGGCCGGCGAGCAGGGCGGCGGCGCCGCCTTGTTGCAGCAGCTGGCGTCGGGTGAAGGTCATCTCTCGTCTCCGTTGGTTGTGAAAAAAGGATGAGCGAGTATGGAACGCCCTCAATAGCCGGGGGTCGAGGGGCTTCCCGGGTTGCCTTGCGTCTGGATGTACTTCGCGGCGAGCTGCCGCGCGGCGCCGGTGAGCAGCATCGTGTCGATGCCCACGGCCACGAAGCGCGCGCCGGCCGCCAGCCACTTCTCGGTCTGCTCGTGCGTGGTCGCGAGGATGCCGGGCGCCTTGCCAGCCGCGAGGATCCGGGCGATCGCATCCCCGATGGCTGCCTGCACCTCCGGATGCCCCGGCTGGCCCGAGTAGCCCATCGAGGCCGACAGGTCCGCCGGCCCGATGAACACGCCGTCGATGCCCGGCGTGGCGGCAATGGCGTCGAGGTTCTTCAGCGCAAGCGCCGACTCCGCCTGCACCAGCAGGCACACCTGGTCGTTGGCCTCGTGGATGTACTGCGGATAGGCCTGCCAGCGCGAGGCCCGCGCCAGCGCGCTGCCCATGCCGCGGATGCCGTCGGGCGGATAGCGCGTGGCCTGCACCAGCTGCGCCGCCTGCTCGGGCGTATCGACCATGGGGACCAGCAGCGTCTGGGCGCCGATGTCCAGGAACTGCTTGATCAGCGTGCTGTCGCCCACGGGCACCCGCACCACCGCCTGCGAGCGCTGCGCCTCGGGCTGCGCCGACCAGGCGCTGGCCAGGCCCTGCAACTGCTCGAGCACCGAGCGCACGTCGTTGGGCGCGTGCTCGCCGTCGATCAGCAGCCAGTCGAAGCCGGTGCCGCCCAGGATCTCGGCGGCGTAGCCGTTGGCCAGGCCCACCCACAGGCCGATCTGCGGCGTGGGATTGAGCAGGGCTTTCTTGAAGGCGTTGACGGGCGTGCGCATCGTGCGTGGTCCTCTAGTTGAATCGGAAGGCGATCGAGCCCAGCGGCCCGTAGTCGGCATGGAAGGTGTCGCCGGGCTTGGCGTTGGTGGGGCGCGTGAAGGAGCCGCCGAGCACGATCTCGCCGGGCTCCAGGCATTCGTCCCAGGGCGCCAGCTTGTTGGCCAGCCAGGCCACGCCGTTCGCAGGGTGGTTGAGCACGCCGGCGGCTACGCCGGTCTCCTCGATCACGCCGTTGCGGTAGAGCAGGGCGCTGACCCAGCGCAGGTCGACCGCGTCGGGCTTCACCGGCCGGCCGCCGAGCACCAGGCCCGCATTGGCCGCGTTGTCGGCGATGGTGTCGAAGACCTTGCGCGGCGCCTTGGTGTGGCGGTCGAACTGCTCGATGCGAGCATCGATGATCTCGATGGCCGGCACCACGTAGTCGGTGGCCGCGAGCACGTCGAAGATGCTCACGCGCGGCCCGCGCAGGCGCCTGCCCAGCACGAAGGCCAGCTCCACCTCCACGCGCGGCGCGATGAAGCGGGTGAAGGGGATGTCGCCGCCCTCGGCGAAGAGCATGTCGTCCAGCAGCGTGCCGTAGTCGGGCTCGTCGATCTGGCTGGACTGCTGCATGGCGCGCGAGGTGAGGCCGATCTTGTGGCCGATGGGCCGGCGGCCGCCTGCGATCTTGGCGGCCACCCATTCGCGCGAGATGGCGTAGCCGTCCTCGATGCTCATCTCCGGATGGCGCTTGGAGAAATGCTCCACCTGCACGCGCGTGCTCTCGGCCTCGTGCAGCTCGGCGGCCAGCGACTTGATGAGGGATGGGGACAGCATGGTCAGCCGAAGAAGGCGTGCAGGTTGCCGATCTTGGCGTCGTACACCTGGCCCGGCGCCTCGTCGATCTGGAAGGTGATGCCCACGGGCCGCCTGGCCAGCAGCGGCGCGAAGTGGGCCTTGGCCGCGGCAGTGATCGCATCGCCGATGCGCTTTTTCACCGCCTCGCTGCGCCCCGAGGCCATGCGCAGGTTCAGGTAGGCGAAGGCGTGGTCGGCGCTGCCGTCGGCCACCGCGTAGTGCGCCGCCGGGAAGGCCAGCACGCGCGTGCCGCCGGTGGGATAGACCTGCCGGCCTTCGTCGTCCTTCTGCGCGAGCATGGTGTCGGCCAGCGTGCGGCACAGGCGCTGCATGTCGGCATCGGCTTCGAGGTTGGGGGTGTAGAGGATGACCAGGTGAGGCATGGCGTGTTGTCCTTGTCAGGCAGGCAGCGGCGTGACCGGGAACACGGCATTGATCTGCCCCGTGCCCGAGCTGCCGAAATAGGGCGTGATGATCTCGGCCGGCGCCTGGTAGCGGTCCCAGCCCAGCAGGCCCAGCAGCATCGCAGTGTCGTGCATGTCGCCTTCGCCCCAGCACTTGTCGGCGTACATGGGCAGCATGCCGATGAAGGTCTTCCAGTCGCCCTGCTGCCACAGCTGCACCACGCGCTGGTCCACCTGCTCCAGGAAGGGGTCGTAGACCTTGTGCATGAATTCCGGCGCGCGGCCGTTGTCGGCGAAGTGGTGAGACAGCGAGCCGCTGGCGAACACCGCCACCGTGCCGTCGTAGCGCTCTTCAATAGCGCGGCGCACCGCCAGGCCGAAGCGGCCCGATTCGTTCAGGTCGTGCCAGTCGCACCAGCCGCTGATGCTGATGACCTTGTAGTGCTGGTCGGCGTTCATGTAGCGCATGGGCACCAGCGTGCCGTACTCCAGCTCCAGCGTGGTGTCGCTGTGGGCTCGGCTCTTCACGCCCATCTCGTTGGCCATGTCGCCGATCAGGTGGCCCAGCGTGGGGTTGCCCGGGTAGGCGTAGGGCATGTTCTTGATGAAGTGCGGCAGCTCGTTGCTGGTGTAGGTGCCCTCGAACTTCGGCCCGCAGTTGATGTGGTATTCGCTGTTGACCTGCCAGTGCACGTCGAACACCACGATGGTGTCCACGCCGAGCGCGCGGCAGCGGCGGTCGATTTCCTTGTGGCCGTTGATGGCCGCGTCGCGGCAGCCGAAGTTCGGGCCCGGGAATTCCGAGAGGTACATGGACGGCACATGCGTGATCTTGGCCGCCAGCGCGAGCTTGCCCATGGTCAGACTCCCCAGTGCGGGATGTGGTGGGAACCCAGCGAGACCGCGACGTTCTTCGGCTCGCAGAAGACTTCGTAGCTCCAGGTGCCGCCTTCGCGCCCGGTGCCGCTGGCCTTGGTGCCGCCGAAGGGCTGGCGCAGGTCCCGCACGTTCTGGCTGTTGACGAAGCACATGCCCGCCTCGATGGCCGCGGCCACGCGGTGCGCCTTGCCGATGTTCTCGGTCCACACGTAGCTGGACAGGCCGTACTGGATGTCGTTGGCCAGGCGGATCGCCTCGGCCTCGTCGGCGAAGGGAATCAGGCAGGCCACCGGGCCGAAGATCTCGTCCTGCGCGATCTTCATGCGGTTGTCCACGTCGGCGAAGACGGTGGGTGCCACGTAGTTGCCCTTCTTCACGCGATCCGGCAGCGACGGCGCCTCCAGGCCGCCGCACAGCAGCGTCGCGCCTTCCTTGGGACCCAGCTCGATGTAGCTGCGCACCTTCGCGAGGTGGGCCTGCGAGATCATCGGGCCGACGATGGTCTTCTCATCCAGCGGATCACCGACCGTGATGCGCCTGGCGCGCTCGGCGAACTTCGCGGCGAAGTCGGCATAGATGGACTTCTGCACCAGGATGCGCGAGCCGGCGGTGCAGCGCTCGCCGTTGTTGCTGAAGATCATGAACACGGCGGCGTCCAGCGCGCGGTCCAGGTCGGCGTCCTCGAAGATCACGAAGGGGCTCTTGCCGCCCAGCTCCATGCTGAACTTCTTCAGGCCCGCGCTCTTCACGATGCGGTTGCCGGTGGCGGTGGAGCCGGTGAAGCTGATGGCGCGCACGTCCGGGTGCGCCACCAGCGGTTCGCCCGCGTCCTTGCCGTAGCCGTGCACCAGGTTCAGCACGCCTGGCGGAATGCCGGCTTCCAGTGCCAGCTCGCCCAGGCGGGCCGCGGTCATGGGCGAGAGTTCGCTCATCTTCAGCACGGCGGTGTTGCCGAAGGCCAGGCAGGGCGCGACCTTCCAGGTGGCGGTCATGAAGGGCACGTTCCACGGGCTGATGAGCGCGCATACGCCCACCGGGTGGAACAGCGTGTAGTTCAGGTGCGTTGGCGTGGGGTAGGTGTGGCCGTCCACCCGCGTGCACATCTCGGCGAAGTAGTGGAAGTTGTCGGCCGCGCGCGGCACCAGCTGCTTGCCGGTCTGGGCGATGACCTGGCCGCAGTCGTTGGTCTCGGTCTGCGCGATCTCGGGGACGTTCTTGGCAATGAGATCGCCGAGCTTGCGGATCAGCCTGGCGCGCTCGGGCGCGGGCAGGCCGGCCCACTTGGGAAAGGCGGCCTTGGCGGCGGCGACGGCGGCGTTCACTTCCGCCTCGCCGCCGGAGGCGACCTCGGCCAGCACCTCCTGCGTGGCGGGGTTCAGCGTCTCGAAGTAGTCGCGGCCGGCGACGGCCTTGCCGTCGATCAGGTGGTCGATGCGCATCAGTATTCCTCGATGGTGTTGACGAGCGCGCCGATGCGCTCGATCTCGGTCACGACGACGTCGCCATCCCGGCAGTCCACCACGCCATCGGGCGTGCCGGTGAGGATCAGGTCGCCCGGCGACAGCGTCATGAAGCGGCTGAAGTACTCGATGAGGAAGGGCACGTCGAAGATCATGTCGCGCGTGCTGCCCTGCTGCGTCACCTGGCCGTTGACGGTGGTGCGCAGCGCCAGGGCCATCGGGTCGGGCACGTCCTGCGCGTCCACGAGCCAGGGGCCCAGCGGCGTGCAGGTGTCGCGGTTCTTCACGCGCAGGTTGGGGCGGTACCAGTTCTCCAGGTAGTCGCGGATCGCGTAGTCGTTGGCCACGGTGTAGCCGCCGACGAAGTCGTAGGCGTCCTCGCGCCTCACCCGGCGGGCGGTCTTGCCGATGACCACGGCCAGCTCGCATTCGTAGTGCATGAACTGCACCGGCGCGGGCCGCCGCGTGCGCTGGCGGTGGCCGATGAGCGCGGCCTGGCCCTTCACGAACACCAGCGGCTCTTCCGGTGCCTTGAATTCCAGTTCCTTCGCATGGTCCGCATAGTTGAGGCCCAGCGCGAGGATGGTGCGCGGCCGCGGCGTGGGCGCCAGCGGCGGCAGGAAGACGAGGTCTTCCTGCGGCACCACGCGGCCGTCGTCCAGGCGCACGGCGGCGTCCGGCCGGCCTGCGTGCTCATGCGCGACGCCATGCTGCTCGCGGCCTTCGAAGATGACGCGGGCGTGCTTCATGCGGTCTCCTGCGCCAGCGTGTTGCTCAAGGTCTCGAAGCCCGGCGCGCTGATGTCGATGCGGTCGCCGGCTCGGGCCAGCGGGCGGCCCAGGTCGCAGCCGAGCATCAGCACGTCGCCCGGCGCGAGGGTCATGAACTCACCGACGTCGGCCAGCAGCGTCGCGGCCGGGCGCACCAGCTGCGAGAAGTCGATGCGCTGCTTCAGTTCGCCGTTGATGCGCACTTCCACCCGGATGGCCGACGGGTCCGCCGGGCGGCGCAGCGACGCGCCGATGCCCAGGAAGCCGTCAACGCACTTGAACTTCACCGGCGGGCGAAAGAAGCTCGCATGCGGGATGGACAGGTCGTTCAGCAGCACATGGCTGCCCACCAGGCCCCCCTCGCCGATGACCAGGCCGACGCTGGCGCCGACCTCGACCTCGGCCACGCCCGAGGGAACGGTGATCACGCTGCCATGCGGGCTCCAGGTGTTGGCCGTCTTCACGTAGAGCACCGGCGCCTTGGGCGGCGCCTTGTAGGGCGGCTGCGCCATCTGCGCCGCCAGGGCCTCGTGCTCGGCGCGGAAGTTCAGCAAGGTGCCGTACACCGTGCCGGAGGGAAGGTAGGGGGTCGGGTTCATTCCGCGGGCTGCTCCAGCGCGATGAGTTCGTCGAGCAGCGCGTACAGCTGCCCGAGCTTGGCCTTGCCGAGGGACTTCTCCATCCAGTCGTAGTGGGACTCGATGCTGGTGGACAGGCGCCTGACCAGCTTCATGCCCTGCGCCGTGGCCTCGACCATGGTGCGGCGCTGGTCTTCGGGGTCGCGCGAGCGGGTGATCAGCGCGTCGCGTTCCATGCGGGCCAGCACGCCGGTGAGGCTGGGGCCCAGGATGAAGGCCTCGCGCGCCACCCGGCCCACTTCCACCGCGCCATGCTCGCCCAGCACCCGCAGCACCCGCCACTGCTGGTCCGACAGCGCGTGCTCGCGCAGGCTGGGGCGGGTGTGCGCCATCACGGCTTCGCGCGCCTGCAGGAGCAGGCGCGGCAGGTTGCGGTGCGCGAAGGTGGTCGCCATGTCTCTCGGGTCGTCTCTCGAATTATTTAATATATTAAATGTTTGATGGGCCCGCGCGCAAGTGGTGCGAACCCGGCCTGCCTACACTTGGCGACATGGCCAAGGAAAAAAGCATCTACGTCTGCAGCGACTGCGGGGGCACGAGCGCCAAGTGGCTGGGCAAGTGCCCCAGCTGCGGCGCCTGGAACACGCTGGTGGAGCAGAGCGCGTCGGCTGCCGCCGGCGGCGGCAACAACCGCTTCGGCAACACCTCCGCGCAGTTCGCCTCGCTGGCGGGCTCCTCGGAGCTCATGCTGCTCTCGGAGATCGAGGCGGTGGACGTGGCGCGCACGCCCACCGGGCTGGACGAGCTCGACCGCGTGCTGGGTGGCGGCATCGTGGCCGGCGGCGTCACGCTGATCGGCGGCGATCCGGGCATCGGCAAATCCACGCTGCTGCTGCAGGCGGTCGACGCGCTGCAGCGCGCCGGGCAGAACGCGCTGTACGTCACCGGCGAGGAGAGCGGCGCGCAGGTGGCGCTGCGCTCCAAGCGCCTGGGCCTGGCGCAATCGCAGGTGCAGGTGATGGCCGAGATCCAGCTGGAGAAGATCCTCGCCACGCTGGACGCCGCGCGCCCGGCCATCGCGGTGATCGATTCGATCCAGACCGTCTATTCGGATCAGCTCACTTCCGCCCCCGGCTCGGTGGCGCAAGTGCGCGAATGCGCGGCGCACCTCACGCGCTTCGCCAAGACCAGCGGCACGGCGGTGGTGCTGGTGGGCCATGTGACCAAGGAAGGCGCGCTGGCCGGTCCGCGCGTGCTGGAGCACATGGTGGACACGGTGCTGTACTTCGAGGGCGACACGCACTCGAGCTTCCGCCTGGTGCGGGCCATCAAGAACCGCTTCGGCGCGGTCAACGAGATCGGCGTATTCGCCATGACCGAGCGGGGCCTGAAGGGCGTGACCAATCCCAGCGCCATCTTTCTCTCGCAGCACGGCGAGCCGGTGCCCGGCAGCGTGGTGCTCGTGACCCTGGAGGGCACGCGCCCCATGCTGGTGGAGATCCAGGCGCTGGTGGACAACGGCGGCCCCAGCCCGCGGCGCCTGTCGGTGGGCCTGGACCGCGACCGCCTCGCGATGCTGCTGGCGGTGCTGCACCGCCACGCGGGCGTGGCCTGCATGGACCAGGACGTGTTCGTCAACGCGGTGGGCGGCGTGCGCATCGGCGAGCCGGCGGCCGACCTGGCGGTGATGCTGGCCATCACCTCCAGCCTGCGCGGCAAGCCGCTGCCCAAGGGCTTCATCGCCTTCGGCGAAGTGGGCCTGGCCGGCGAGGTGCGGCCCGCGCCGCGCGGGCAGGAGCGCCTGCGCGAGGCGGCCAAGCTGGGCTTCTCGGTGGCCATCGTGCCCAAGGCCAACGCGCCCAAGAAGGGCGCGCGCGAGTTCGAGGGGCTGGCGATCCATCCGGTGGACCGCATCGAGGAAGCGATGGACGTGGTGCGCACCCTGGCGTAGGCGCGGCGACAATCCGGAGCTTATGAATTTCCGAAGATTCCTGGTGCCGCTGGTCGGCGCCATCCTGATCGTCGCGGCCTACCGCAGCTATGGCTGGCAGGGCGTCGCCCTGGTGAGCGGTGCGCTGGTGCTGTATCTGCTGCTGCATTTCAACCGCACCATGGCCGTGCTGCGACGCGCTTCCGACCGGCCCATCGGCAGCGTCGCCAGCGCCGTGATGCTCAATGCCAAGCTGCGCAAGGGCGCGACCCTGCTGCACGTGATCGCCCTGACGCGCGCCCTGGGCGAGCTGCGCTCGCCCAAGGACGAGCAGCCCGAGCTCTACCGCTGGACCGACGCCGGCGGCTCCTTCGTGGATACCGAGTTCAACGGCGGCAAGCTCAAGAGCTGGAGCCTGACGCGCCCCGATGCGGGCGAATCCGCGGCAGCGCCGGCCGACGCCGGCCCGGTCTAGCCGGCCGCCTGCCCGCCCTTGGCCAGGGTGCGCGGCGTGCCGTCCAGCGCCAGGTAGATGGCCAGCGCCAGCATCGGCAGCAGCGTGCCCGCCATCGCGACCGCCCACCACCCTTGGTGGAACAGCAGCCCGGCCACCGAGGAGCCGATCGCCCCGCCGATGAAGAAGGTGCCCATGTAGACGCTGTTGACGCGGTTGCGCGCGGCCGGGTCCAGGCCCAGCACCTCGCGCTGGCCGATCACGTGGTTGGCCTGCACGCCGGCATCCACCAGCACCGCGGCCACCAGCAGCAGCCACAGAGGACCACCCGCGGCGGTGGCGCCGAAGGCCAGCGCCGTGACGCACATGGCGCCGACCGTCAGCGCCCGCGTGTGCCCGTGGTCGGCCAGCTTGCCCGCCCAGGGCGCGATGAACGCGCCGCCGGCGCCGGCCAGCGCGAACAGGGCCAGGCCCTGCTGCGTCATGCCGCGGCCCAGCAGCAGCCAGGGCACGGCGGTCCAGAACAGGCTGAAGGTGCCGAACATCGCGGCCTGCGACAGCGCGCGCTTGCGCAGCGGCCGATGGGCGACGAAGAGCCGGCCCATCGACGCGACCAGCTCGCGGTAGGGCGCATGCACGCCCGGGTGCAGCGGCGGCAGCCTGCGCCAGACCACCACCAGCATCCCCGCCGTGAGCAGCGCGGACACCGCGAACACGCTGCGCCAGCCGGCCACGCCCGCCATCGCGCTGGCCACCGGCCGCGCCAGCAGTATGCCCAGCAGCAGCCCGCCGGTCATCTTGCCGATGACGTGGCCGCGCCGTGCCGGCTCGGCCATGTGCGCCGCCAGCGGCACCAGCATCTGCACCGCGCAGGCGCCGATGCCCACCAGCAGGCAGGCCAGCAGGAAGCTGTGCTGCGTCGGCGCCACCGCGGCGATGACCAGGGCCAGCGCCGCGCAGCCCATGGTGCTGAGCACCAGGCGCTTGTTCTCCAGGATGTCGCCCAGCGGCGTGAGCAGGAACAGGCCCACGCAGTAGCCCAGCTGCGCCAGCGTCACCACCAGGCCCGCGGCCTGCGGGCTCAGGCCCAGCTCCTGGCCGATGGGCGCGCTCAGCGGCTGCGCGAAGTAGAGGCTGGCCACCAGCAGGCCGCAGGTGGCGGCAAGCAGCATCAGCAGGGCGGGCGTGAGCTGGGGGACGGTGTTGTTGTTCGTCGTCGGCATGAAGGTCCTTCCCGTCGCGCCCGGCGTGCCGATGAGGCGGCCGGTGCGCGGCGCTGCGGATTGTCCGACCCGGCCGATTCACCCGTGCCGGCACGGGCAATGCGCCTGTGCCAGCGTGGCCGCCCGCGCGGTCAGAAGGGTGCTTCTTCCTCTTCCTGCGCGGCCGGTGCCTCTGCCGCCGCGGGGGCCGCCTTGGGCGGCATCACGTCCTCGGCCGCCGCGACGATCTCCTGCTCCCCGCCCAGCGCGTCGATCAGCGCCGGGATCAGGCCGCCCAGCTCGCCGGTGGCGATGGCGACGTCCGCGTCGAAGTCGTCGTCCTTCCTGTCGCCGGGCGCGGCCTCGTCGGTGCCCTCGAGGAACACCAGCTTGCGCAGCTGCAGGCCCTCGGTCAGCTCGAAGCTCACGCGGTCGTCCCAGGTCATGGCCAGGCGCGTGGCGCGCTTGCCGTTCTCGATGTGCTGGCGCACCTCGTCGATGTCCAGCGCGTGCTTGGCGTAGCGCACCACCGCCTTCGATTCGTCGGTGGCCTTGAGCTCGCACTCGCGGTCGACGGTGAATTCGGCCGGCGGCTCCTGGCTGTGCAGCCAGCCCGACATGGCGGCGGCCGGCTCGACCTTGGTGTTGATCAGGCTCACGCCGAAGCCGGAGAAGGCCTGCACCAGGCTGCTCACCACCTCGTCGGCGCGCGCCGCATTGGCGGCGTTGACCACCAGCCGGCGGTGCTCGCGGTCGATCCAGACGGTCACGCGCGCGTGCCGGCTGAAGGCCATGGGCAGCAGCTCCTGGGCGATGTCTTCCTTGAGTTCCTTCTGCTCCTTCTTGCCGGGCTTGCGGCCTTCGGTGGCCTCGATGTGGGCCAGGCGTTCCTCCAGCTTGCGGCGCACCACCGAGCCGGGCAATGCCTTGGCCTCGATCATGAATTCCAGCAGCCACTGGCCGCCCACCGATTCGACCAGCGGGCCATGCTCCTCGCCGCGCGGCGCGACCCAGCCGACCGACTTTTCCTGGCTGGGGCCGCAGGGTGCGAAGCGCTGCGCCTGCAGCGCCTCCTCGGCGGCGGCGAACTCCTGCGACCAGGTGGGTTCGATGCGATAGACGATGACGTTCTTGAAGACGGACACGGATTCCCTTTGCTACGGACGGACGGACGAGACGACGAAAAGGCCGCCATTGTCACTGCCCGGCGCCTCCGGCGTCTGTAACACCTGGCCGGTAAAATCTGCGCCTTTCCGACCCCGCAAGGACAACACATGAGCGCGCTTCCCTCGATGGCCGACCGCGACGGCAAGATCTGGATGGACGGTGAACTCGTGGAATGGCGCGACGCCAGGATCCACGTGCTGAGCCACACGCTGCACTACGGCTGCGGCGCCTTCGAAGGCGTGCGCGCCTACAACACGAAGGACGGCACGGCCATCTTCCGCCTGGAAGAGCACACCGACCGCCTCTTCAACAGCGCCAAGATCCTGCGCATGAAGATGCCCTTCAGCAAGGAGCAGCTCAACGAGGCGCAGAAGGCCGTGGTGCGCGAGAACAAGCTCGAGAGCTGCTACCTGCGCCCGCTGGTGTGGATCGGCTCCGAGAAGCTGGGCGTGAGCCCCAAGGGCAACACCATCCACGTGATGGTCGCCGCCTGGCCCTGGGGCGCCTACCTGGGCGAAGAGGGCCTCAAGCGCGGCATCCGCGTGAAGACCTCCAGCTACACCCGCCACCACGTCAACATCACCATGACGCAGGCCAAGGCGGTGAGCAACTACAGCAACTCGATCCTGGCCAACATGGAAGCCACGGACGACGGCTACGACGAGGCCCTGCTGCTCGACTCCGCCGGCTTCGTGTCCGAAGGCGCGGGCGAGAACATCTTCGTGATCAAGGACGGCGTGGTCTACACCCCCGACCTGTCGGCCGGCGCCCTCAACGGCATCACCCGCAACACCGTGCTGCACATCTGCGAGGACCTGGGCATCAAGCTCGTGCAGAAGCGCATCACGCGCGACGAGGTCTACATCGCCGACGAGGCCTTCTTCACCGGCACCGCCGCAGAAGTCACGCCCATCCGCGAACTCGACCGCATCGAGATCGGCGCGGGCTCGCGCGGCCCCGTCACCGAGAAAATCCAGAGCGCCTTCTTCGACATCGTGAACGGCCGCAACCCCAAGTACGCCAAGTGGCTCTCGAAGATCTGAGCAAGAACATGAACGCCAAAGCCGACATCGAACTCCTGGCCAAGGACCTGAACCCGCAGGGCGGGGTCTTCTGCCCCAACCCCAAGGCCGACATGAAGCTGTGGAGCGGCCACCCCAAGGTCTACCTGGACGTGGCCCGCCTGGGCGAGGCCAAGTGCCCCTACTGCGGCACCGTCTACCGCCTCAAAGCGGGCGAGGTGGCTGCGGGGCACCACTAGCCGGCGCGCCACTCTGCAGGATGCCCGAGAGGTGCGGCGGCAGCACGCCGCGCCACGGGCTTCCTTCCTCCTGGACCAGGCGCAGGCACAGGAAGGTGATCCACAAGAGGCTCAGGCCGATCTGAGCGTCACGCATGGCCGAGTTGAGGCTGGCCGCGATCAGCATGGTCAGCATGGCCACGAAGCCGATGCGCCCCGTGAGGTCGGCGCGCCGCCAGCCCACCCACACGCCCCACGCGAGGATCAGGAACAGCGTCAGGAAGCCCGGGATGCCGGCCTGCGAGCCCATCCACAGGTAGTCGTTGTGGGGCATGTTCTTGTAGTCGAGCACCTTGGGCGCGCGCTTCTTCCATTCGCTGGTCCAGGCGCCGATGCCCAGGCCGGTGGCGGGCGCGTCCAGCATCATCTCGCCGGTCAGCTTGTACATGTAGTAGCGCGTGACCCAGCTGGCGTCCGACTGCACGCCGGCCTGCGCCTGCTCCAGTTCCTGCACGCCTACCTCGAACTTGGCCTTGATGGACGGGGGCATCTGCCAGATGCCCAGGCTGGCGATGACCAGGGCCGCGCCCAGCGCCACCAGCAGGCCGCGCGGATGGCTGCGGTACTGGTGGAAGCAGGCGGCGAAGATGCACACCAGCATGGCCAGCAGCGAGGTGCGAGAGGGCAGCGCCAGGCTCACGACGATGGCCATCAGCAGTGTGGTCGCGAAGGCCGGGCCGGCCCAGTGCCAGCGCTGCGCGTCGCTCAGGTGCGCGATGCCCAGCACCGCGGCGGCCGCTCCGATGGTCGCGAAGAGCAGCGCGTCGTTGATCGACTTGTTGCCTTGCATGCTGGTCACCGCGCGCCAGATCTGCAAGTCGGGCAGCACGCCCAGGTGGTGCAGTGCGATGAGCACGATGCCCAGCAAAGAGGCCACGAGGAAGGCGCGCAGCGCCCAGATGCATTCCTCGCGCGAGAGCGCCAGGGCCATCAGCATCGTCAGCGCGATGCGAAGGCCGTGGAAGAAGTCGGTGCCGGTTTCCTTGTAGTGCGGGCGCAGGGCCAGCACCACCAGCGTCCAGCCCACGTAGGCCGCGATCGGCCAGAAGAGCGGATGCTGGCGCACCCGCTGGGCGCGCTCGCGCCAGTTGCCGCCCACGGCCAGGGCCAGCATGAGGAGCAGGAAAGCCGCGTAGTTCACGCCCACCGGCATGTAGACCACGAATCCCCAGAAGGCGGCCGCGTGGCGCGCAAGACGAGTACGGAACATGGGGCGGGATTCTAGGGAAGCCCCGCCCCGCCAGGCTGAACGGCGCCTGAGGCGCGCGCTCAGCGGGGCAGCGTGATGACGAAGCTGGCGCCGCCGCCAGCGCGGCCCTCGCAACGCACCGAGCCGCCGTGGCGCTCGGCGATCGACTTCACCAGTGCCAGGCCAAGGCCCACGCCGCCTTCGCGTTCACTGGCGCCGGGCAGGCGGTAGAAGGGCTCGAAGATGCGCTCGCGCAGCGCCTGCGGCACGCCGGGGCCGCGATCGCTGACCACCACCTTGGCCTGCGGGCCGTCGGTCTGAAGTTCCAGGCTCACGTCGTTGCCGCCATAGCGGCGCGCGTTCTCCAGCAGGTTGCGGATGGCTCGGCGCAGGAGGCGCGGCACGCCGCGCACCGTGAGCGCGCCCGTGTCGGTGCCCTCGGGCACCTCCAGCTCGGCGTTCGTGCGGGCGCATTCCTCGGCCGCCAGGCCCATCAGCTCGACGCTTTCCACCGTGCCCATGTCGGCCTCGCGCGCGTCCAGGCGGCTGGCCAGCAGGATCTCGTCGATGAGCTGGTCCAGCTCGGCGATGTTGCGCGAGATCTCGGTGCGGGTGAGATCGCTCGGGTGCTCGCCCATCAGCTCCAGCGCCATGCGGATGCGGGTGAGCGGCGAGCGCAGCTCGTGGCTGGCGTTGGCCAGCAGCGACTTGTGCGAGCGCACCAGGGTCTCGATGCGCGCGGCCGATTCGTTGAAGCGGGAAGCCAGGTCGGCCACCTCATCCTCGCCGTCCTGAGGCACGCGGGCCGAGAGGTCGCCCTCGCCCCAGCGCTTGACGCTGCCCTGCAGCGCCTCCAGCCGCTTGGTCATGCGCCGCACGATCGGGTAGACGCCCAGCGCCACCGCGATGCCCACCAGCACGATCAGCCAGGCGGGGCCGTAGGGCGTGCGCCACCAGGGCGGCGGCACGCGCCGGCCGTCGGGGCCGGGCATGTCCTCGCGCCGGGCCATGGACAGGCTCAGCTTCTGGCCGTCGTCCAGCGTGACGTCGAACTCGATGCCCTTGCCCGGCACGCGCAGGGCGCTGCCGCTGCCGATCTCCTGGTCCTTGTCGTTGAGCACCACCACCGTGCGCGGCACGTTGGCGACCCGCTCGCGCTCGTTCTCCACGGCGATGCGCATCATCCAGCTGGCCAGCAAGGTGAGCACGACCACGCCGCCGGCCACCGCCAGCCAGATGCGCACGTACAGGTGGCGCGAGTACGGGTTGAACATGGGATTCAGTCCTGCTGCTTGGCGAACACGTAGCCCACCCCGCGCACCGTGAGGATGCGCTTGGGGTTCTTCACGTCCGCCTCGATGGCGGCGCGGATGCGGCCCATGTGCACGTCGATGGATCGGTCGAAGGCTTCCAGCTCGCGGCCGCGCACGGCCTCCATGATCTGGTCGCGCGTGAGCACCCGGCCGGCGCGCTCGGCCATGGCCACCAGCAGGTCGAACTGGTAGGAGGTCAGCTCGGCCTCGCTGCCGTTCACCGTCACGCTGCGGGCATTGCGGTCGATCTCCAGCGAGCCGAAGCGCATCACCTCGGCCGCCGGTGCCTCGCTGGCGGGCGCGCCGTCGCCGCGGCGGCGCAGCACGGCGCGGATGCGCGCCAGCAGCTCGCGCGGCTCGAAGGGCTTGGGCAGGTAGTCGTCGGCGCCGATCTCCAGGCCGATGATGCGGTCCATGGGGTCGCCCTTGGCGGTGAGCATCAGCACCGGCACCTTGGCCAGCGGGCCGGGCAGGGCGCGGATGCGGCGGCACACGTCCAGGCCGTCGGTGTCGGGCAGCATGAGGTCGAGGATGACCAGGTCCGGTGCCTTGTCCTGCAGCGCGGCCATGCCGGCGGCACCGTCGCCCGCGTGCGCGACGGCCATGCCGGACTGGGTCAGGTACTCGCCGACCATCTGCGCCAGGCGCAGGTCGTCTTCGATCATCAGGAGCTGGGGGGTACTCATCCTGGGCATGGTCGTGCCTCCCCGGCAAGCGGGGTTGGCTGCTTTGTAAAGTTGGGTAAAGGACGTCGCGCCGGGTGGGCGGCGCGATGCTCGCGGCGCGGGGTCAGGCGAGGGGGCGCAGGGCCAGTCGCAGGGCCAGGTGCGCCGACAGCGGCATCGCCAGCTGTGCCTCGGTGCCGCGCGCCAGGGCCTCGAAGAGCGGCAGGGCGTCGGCCAGGCTGTTGCCGGCCAGCGCGCGGGCGGCCGGCGACTGCGGCGCCGCCGGCTGGGCCGGGCCCTCGGCCAGCGACCAGTCGAAGGCGGCCACCGAGCGCTCGCTGCGCTCGGGCGCGATCACCATGGCGGCGGCCAGCATGCCCTCGCTGTGCACGGCCGAGGCGAGCGGGCCCACGGCCTGCACGTCGAAGCCGGTCAGCAGCACCGCCTGGCCGTCGCAGGCGCACTGCGAGGCCGCTTCCAGCAGGCCGGCGGCGAAGGTGCCCTCGAAGGCGCTCACCGAGTTGCTGGAGGCCATGCAGCCGGTGCCGATGGTCCAGTAGCCCACCGCGGCGTTGTGCACCGAGTTGTGGAACTTGGTGGGCGACAGCAGCGTGGGTTCGCTGGCCAGCGTGGCGCACATGTAGTCGTTGATGGCCAGGTCGCCGTGCGCCGAGGCGAAGATGCAGGGCAGGTCGGCGGCCTGGCGCCCCGCGGCCGCGACGGCGGCGCCGGACACCTCCAGGGCGATGGCCACCGAATCGGGCGCGCGGCGCCGTTCGGCCGGGGCCAGCACTTGCGGCGCCGGGCGCCTGGCCGGCGGGTCGACCGGGGCGCCTTCGCCGCGGAAGGCGGCGCGGGCGATGTCCCAGCCCGGCAGGGTGGGGGCCCAGAAGGCGGGCCCTTCGATGTAGAGGGTCGGCGTGTCGTTGCTCATGCGGCGGCTCCCTGGCCAAAGATCAGGGCGCAGTTGTTGCCGCCGAATCCGAAGGAATTGCTCAGCACGCGGCGCACCTCGCCGCGTGCACCTTGCAGGCGCACCTGCGGGCCGCACTCGGCGTCCAGCGTGCTGCTGTTGATGGTGCCGGGCATCCAGCCGGTCTCCAGCGCGAGCAGGCTGATCACCGCTTCCACGATGCCGGCCGCGCCCAGCGTGTGGCCGGTGAAGCCCTTGGTCGAGCTGGCGTGGGTGCGCGCCGGGAAGCGCCGCGCCACCAGGCCGGCCTCGACCTCGTCGTTCTTGGTGCTGGCCGTGCCGTGCATGTTGATGTAGTCGATCGCATCGGCGGCAAGGCCCGCGCGCGCCAGCGCGTCGTCCAGTGCGCGCTCGGCGCCCAGGCCCTGCGGATGCGGCGTCGACATGTGGTGCGCGTCGCTGGCTTCGCCGTAGCCCAGCAGCAGCGGATCATGGCTGGCGCTCCCGGCGCGTTCCAGCAGCGCATAGCCCGCTGCCTCGCCCAGGCTGATGCCGTTGCGTTGCGCGTCGAAGGGGCGGCAGGGCGCCGGCGACACCAGCTCCAGCGAGTTGAAGCCGAACAGCACGCTGCCGCACAGCGTGTCCACGCCGCCGACCACGGCGGCGTCGGCCAGGCCCAGGCGGATCAGGCGCTCGGCCGAGGCGAAGGCCTTGGCGCTGGAGGAGCAGGCGGTGGAGATGGTCTCGCACGGGCCCGTGAGGCCCAGCGCCGCCTGCACGAACATGCCCAATGAATGCGGCGTGTGCACCAGCGGGCGCCGCTGCGCGGGCTGGAAGCGGCCGTCGGCATCGACCTGCGTGTAGGCCTCTTCCGTCTCGCCGATGGCCGAGGTGGAGGTGCCCAGGATCAGCGCCACGCGGCCCGCGCCGTAGCGCTCGCGCGCCGCGGCCGCGGCCTCGAGGAAGCCGTCGGCCTGCAGGCCCAGCCAGGCCAGGCGGTTGTTGCGGCAGTCCCAGTTGGCCAGGTGGTCGGGCAGGCGCAGCTGCTCGAGGCCGTCGACGCGGCCGATGTAGGTGGGCAGCGGGGAGGCGCCGAAGTCGTTGGCGCGCAGGCCGCTGCGGGCGGATTGGAGGGCGTCGGCCAGGGCCGTCTTGCCCGCGCCGACCGCCGTGGTGGCCGTGTACGCGCTGATGCGAAGGGGTGGAATGGGGGAAGGCACTGGTAGGGCAGGAATGGCGGAAAGGGCGTTTGTAGCAGCTAGCGCGCCGGCTCGGGATCGGGCACGGCCCGCGCGGGGCGAGTGCTGCGCAGCGCCAGCGCCACCAGCACCAGGACCGGCAGGCCCAGCGCCGCGGTGGCATTGAAGAAGGTGGCGTAGCCGAAATGGTCGACGAAGAGGCCCGAGTAGCCCGCCAGGAACTTGGGCAGCAGCAGCATCATCGAGCTGAACAGGGCGTACTGCGTGGCCGAGTAGTTCACGTTGGTGAGGCTGGACAGGTAGCCGATGAAGGCCGCCGAGGCGATGCCGCCCGCCAGGTTGTCGGCCGACACCACCGCGATCAGCGCATACAGGTCGTGTCCGTGGCCGGCCAGCCAGGCGAAGAGGAGGTTGCTGGCGGCGCTGAGCACCGCGCCCAGCATCAGGATGCGCGCCACGCCGAAGCGCGCCGACAGCACCCCGCCGACGAAGGCGCCCACCAGGGTCATGATGACGCCGAAGATCTTGCTGACCGAGGCCACCTCGTCCTTCGTGTAGCCCATGTCCACGTAGAAGGGGTTGGCCATGATGCCCATCACCACGTCGCTGATGCGGTAGATGGCGATGAGCGCCAGGATCAGCGCCGCCTGCCAGCGGTAGCGGCGGATGAAGTCGGCGAAGGGCTCCACCAGCACGTCCCGCAGCCACTCGCCGGCGTTGCGCGGCGCGGGCAGCTCGCGCCGCTGCGGCTCGGGCGAGAGCAGCACCGTGAGCACGCCCACCGCCATCGAGGCCGCCATCACCAGGTAGGCCGCCTGCCAGGCGCCGTTCTGGTAGCCGCTGGCGCCGGCCAGCTCGGCGCGCGCCGCGATCCACAGCACGCCGGCGCCGGCCCAGATCATGGCGATGCGGTAGCCGGTCTGGTAGGCCGCTGCCAGCGCCGCCTGCTTGTCGGTGGATGCCGATTCGATGCGGTAGGCGTCCAGCGCGATGTCCTGCGTGGCCGAGCCGAAGGCCACCAGCAGCGCGCACCACACCAGCGGCGTCAGCTGGGCGCTGGGATCGTTGAAGGCCATGCCCACCAGGCCCACGACGACCATGGCCTGCGCCAGCAGCAGCCAGCCGCGGCGCCGGCCCAGCCAGTGGGTGAGGGGCGGCACCGGCAGCCGGTCCACCAGCGGCGCCCAGACCCACTTGAAGGCGTAGGCCAGCCCCACCCAGCTGAGGTAGCCGATGGCGGCGCGGTCGATGCCCGCCTCGCGCAGCCGGAAGCTCAGCGTGCCCAGCACCAGCAGCAGCGGCAGCCCGGCGGAAAAGCCCAGCGCCAGCATGCGCAGGGTGGCGGGCTCCAGGTACACCGCCAGCGCCTCGCGCCAGGAGCGGACGGGCGGGGGTGTTGGATCCGGGCTGGCGGCGGCAGGGGATTCGGGCGGCTGGGCGCCCTGCGAAGACGAATGCATGCAGACAGGGAGGTGGGCTCTCCTTATTATTCCCGCATGTGCCTGCACTGCCTTTCCCCATCTTCCGAGCGGCGCTCGCCCTGGCAGCCGCGCCGGGCCTTCCTCCTGGCCGCCGGCGCGGGGCTGGCGGCGCCTGTCCTGGCGCAGGTGGACGTGGGCGCGCCCTCGGCGGCCCGCAACATCGTGCCCGCCGAGAACCTCGAGCAGGCGGGTGCCCAGCAATATGCGCAGCTGCTGGCCCAGGCCCGGCAGAAGGGCGCGCTGGCGCCGGACAGCAACCCGCAGCTGCGCCGCCTGCGCGCCATCGCGGCCCGCATCATTCCCTTCGCGCCGCAGTGGAACCCGCGCGCGGCGCAGTGGAAGTGGGAGGTCAACCTGATCGGCAGCAAGCAGATCAACGCCTTCTGCATGCCCGGCGGCAAGATCGCCTTCTACACCGGCATCCTCGACCAGCTGAAGCTCACCGACGACGAGGTGGCCATGGTGATGGGCCACGAGGTGGCGCACGCCCTGCGCGAGCATGCGCGCGAGCAGCTGGCCAAGAGCACCGGCACGGGCCTGGCCCTGTCCATCGGCGCACAGCTGCTGGGCCTGGGGCAGGTGGGCGACCTGGCGGCGCGCGGTGCCACGCAGCTGCTGTCGTTGCAGTTCAGCCGCACCGATGAATCGGAAGCCGACCTGGTCGGGCTGGAACTGGCGGCGCGCGCCGGCTTCAACCCGCAGGCCTCGGTGAGCCTGTGGCAGAAGATGGGGCAGGCGAGCCAGAACAGCGGCAGCACCAGCTTCCTGTCCACGCACCCCAGCGGGCCGGACCGCATCCGCAACCTGCAGGCCAACATCCCCAAGGTGGAAGGCCTGTACCAGGCGGCGAAGAAGTAGGCTTACACGTGGCGGGTGATCCCGCCATCCACCCGGATGTTCTGCCCGGTGATGTAGCCCGCATCGTCCGAGAGCAGGAAGGCCGCCGTCTTCGCGATCTCCTCCACCTTGCCCAGCCGCGCCATCGGCACGCTCCGGGCGATCTCCGGCTTGTGGGCCAGGCTGTCGACATAGCCGGGGAGCAGGGCGTTCATGCGGATGTTGTTGGCCGCGTAGCGGTCCGCATAGAGCTTGGTGAAGGCGCCCACCGCCGCCCGGTACACGCAGGACACCGGGAACTTCGGCGACGGCTCGAAGGCCGCGAAGGTGGTGATGTTGACGAAGGCACCCTTGCCCTGCGCGAGCATCAGCGGCGTCACCAGCCGGGCCATGCGCTGCACCGACAGCACCATCAGGTCGTTGCCCAGCATCCAGCTCTCGTCGGCGATGTCCAGCAGGTCGCCCTTGGGCGGGTGGCCGGTGTGGTTGACCACCGCGTCGACGCGGCCGAAGGCCTGCACCGCGCCGTCCACCAGGCGCTGCAGGTCCTCGGGCCTGGCGACCGAGCCGCTCAGGCCGAAGCCGCCCAGCTCCTTCGCCAAGGCCTCGGCGCTGCCCGAGGGTGACATCAGGGCCAGCCTGTAGCCGCGCGCATGCAGCTCGCGCGCAATGGCGGCGCCCATGCCGCGTCCGGCGGCGGTGACGATGGCGACGGGGGCGTTGTCCTTGGTGTTCATGGGTGCTTCTTCCTGTTGCTGATTTCGGAGCGCGATGAGACCGCGCAGCTTGGCACATTGCTTGCAACGCATCTTGTACACAAGACAGGATGCTTGATGATGGTGCACGGTTCCAACCCAGCGGAAGACGCGGCGGCTCACGCCAAGCACGGCGCCGACGCCGCCTGGATCACCCGCCTGGACACGCCCCTGCCGGGCGCAGCCGCCGGCGCGCTGGCCGGCCTCGCCTTCGCCGCCAAGGACAACATCGACGTCGCCGGCCTGCCCACCACCGCCGCCTGCCCGGCCTTCGCCCGCACCGCCTCGGCGCATGCGCAGGTGGTGCAGCGGCTGCTCGATGCCGGTGCGGTACTGGCGGGCAAGACCAACCTCGACCAGTTCGCCTGCGGGCTCAACGGCACCCGCTCGCCCTACGGCGCGGTGCCCAACAGCTTCGACGAGGCGTACGTGTCGGGCGGCTCCAGCTCGGGATCGGCCTACGTGGTGGCCACCGGGCAGGTGGACTTCGCGCTGGGCACCGACACGGCCGGCTCGGGCCGGGTGCCGGCGGGCCTGAACAACATCGTCGGGCTCAAGCCCTCCAAGGGGCTCGTCAGCGCGCGCGGCGTGGTGCCGGCGGCCCAGAGCGTGGATTGCGTCTCCATCTTCGCGCGCACGGTGCAGGTGGCGGTGCAGGTGCTGCGAGCGGCGATGGGCTTCGACGCGCAGGACCCGTTCTCGCGCCCGCTCGTGCTCGACACCACGCCCTTCGGCCCGCGCTTTCGCTTCGGTGTGCCCTCGCAGCTGCAGTTCTTCGGGGACGCCGCCGCAGCCCAGGCCTTCCAGCAGGCGATCGTCAAGCTCCAGGCACTGGGCGGCGAGCCGGTGACCATCGACTACGCACCGCTGGCCCGGGCCGCGGACCTGCTCTACGACAGCGCGCTCGTCGCCGAACGCTACGCCGCGGTGCGCGAGTTCTTCGACGCGCACGAGGCGCAGGTGCTGGAGCCGGTGCGCGGCATCCTCGCCAGCGGCCGTGCCTACGGCGCCGCCGACCTCGTCGATGCGCAGGTCCGCCTGCGCGCCCTGGCCCAGCAGGTGGCGCCCATGTGGGAGCGCATCGACCTGCTGCTGCTGCCCACCGCGCCCACGCACTACCGCATCGACGCCATGCGCGAGGACCCGGTGCAGCTCAACAAGAACCTGGGCGCCTACACCAACTTCGTCAACCTGCTGGACTACGCCGCGCTGTCGGTGCCCAGCAGCCTGCGGCCCGATGGCCTGCCCTTCGGCATCACGCTGGTGGGACCCTGCGGCAGCGACCTGAAGCTGGCCGAACTGGGCCAGCGCTACCACCATGCCACCGGGCTCACTCAAGGTGCCACCGGCGAGCCGCTGCCGCCGCCCGCGGACCTGGGCCTGGCGCGCCAGCCCGCCACCGTGAAGGTCGCGGTCGTCGGTGCCCACCTGTCGGGCATGCCGCTGAATGGCCAGCTCACCGAGCGCGGCGCGGTGCTGCTGGAGAAGACCCACACGGCGGCGCAGTACCGCCTCTACGCCTTGCCTGGCACCGTGCCGCCCAAGCCCGGCCTGGTGCGCGTGCCGCCCTCCGAGGGCGCCGCCATCGCGGTCGAGGTCTGGCAGATGCCGCTGGCGCAGTACGGCAGCTTCGTCGCGCTCATCCCGGCGCCGCTGGGCATCGGCACCCTGCAACTGGCCGACGGCAGCAGCGTGCAGGGCTTCGTGTGCGAGTCGCTCGCCATCGAAGGCGCCACCGACATCACCCACCTGGGCGGCTGGCGCCGCTACATCGAGTCGCGGCAGGCCACCGCCACCGCATGAATCCGCACATCTCTCACGAGGAGTTCCTGACCATGAAACGCACCACCCTTTCCCAAGCCCCATCGAGCCAGCGCCGCCAGCTGCTGCAGGCCGGCGCAGCAGGCCTTGCCGTGCTGGCCGCCCCCGCCATCGTGCGCGCCCAGGGCGCGGCCAAGGTGCGTGTCGGCTACTGGCCGATCGCCGCCGGCCTGCCCTTCTACGCGGCGGTCGAGCAGGGCTACTTCAAGGCCGCCGGCGTCGAGGTGGAAGTGCAGCGCTACGCCGGCGCGCAGCAGATCATGGAGGCCATGTTGGCCGAGCGCTGCGACGGCAGCGCCAACGGCACCGGCTCGGCCAACATCGCCATCGGCGAGATCGCCGCGCCGGGCAGCTTCAAGATCTTCTGCTCCAACCCCAGCAACGCGAAGAACGTGCTCGACCAGGTGCTGGTGCCCACCGCCAGCACCGCCAAGGCGATGGCCGACCTCAAGGGCAAGCGCGTGGCCTCGGGCCCTGGCATCCAGAACGTGACGCTGGCCAAGACCGTGCTGGAGCGCGGCGGCGCCACCGGCGCCACGGTGGTGGAACTGCCCATCGGCCAGCACGTGGCCGCGCTCGCAGCAGGCCAGGTCGACGGCTGCTACACGCTGGAGCCCACCGGCACCATCGGCCGCCTCAACGGATCGACGCGCGTGCTGGAGTCCGGCGTGATCGCGAAGTACGTGCTGGGCGACCCCATGGCCCCGTGGTTCGGCGGCTCGGCCTCGCTCACCTCGGCCTTCATCAAGAAGAACCCCGAGGCGGCGAAGAAATTCATCGGCGCCTACGCGCAGGGCGTGCAGTACGTGCGCAGCAAGCCGGCCGAGGCGCGCCAGTACCTCAAGGGCTACACCGCCATCGAGGGCCCGCTCACCGGCGAGGTGCCGCTGGCCGCCTACACGCTCTACAACGAGTTCACGCGCGAGGACGTGGCGCACTTCCAGAAGTTCTTCGACCTGTTCGCCGAGAAGGGCATCTTCTCCTCGCGCCTCATGGTCGACAGCATGCTCTACAAGGGGTAGGCCGTGGCCGAACGACAAGCCGCCACCGCGCCCTGGTCGCCGCCCGCCGCCAGCGCGGCTGGCGCACCCGCGGCGCCGCGACCCTCGCCCTGGCTCAAGGGCCTGCCCTTCATCGGGCCGGTGCTGCTCTTCATCGTGTGGGACCTCGCGGTGCGCCTGGGCATGGTCAAGCCCATCCTGCTGCCGCCGCCGGCCGACACCATCGCCACGCTCATCACCGGCCTGGCCGGCGGCTCGCTGCTGGTCGATTTCGCCGTCACCGTGTGGCGCACCCTGCAGGCCTTCCTGATCGCGGCCGTGGTCGGCGTGCCCATGGGCGTGCTGCTGGGCAGCAACGAGAAGGCCTACCGCAGCGTGGAGTTCCTGATCGACTTCTTCCGCTCCACGCCCTCGTCGGCGCTCATCCCGTTGTTCCTCATGATCTTCGGCGTGAGCGACGTGAACAAGGTGGCCATCGCCGCCTTCGGAGCGCTGCTCATCGTGGTGTTCAACAGCGCCTACGGCGTGATGAACGCGCGCAAGCAGCGGGTGATGGCGGCCAAGGTCATGGGCGCCTCGCGCTGGCAGATCTTCCGCGACGTGCTGGTGTGGGAAAGCCTGCAGCCCACCTTCGTGGGCTTGCGCTCGGCCGTGTCGATGGCCCTCGTCATCGTGATCGTGGCCGAGATGTTCATCGGCTCGGACTCCGGCCTGGGCCACCGCATCATCAACTCGCAGCAGGTGATGAACGTGCGCGACATGTACGCCTCCATCCTCGCCGCGGGCGCGCTGGGCTACGCGCTCAACATCCTCTTCCTCGTGGCCGAGCGCCGCATCGTCCACTGGAGCGGCCGATGAGAGCCCATCAAGACACCGTACTCAACGGCCCGGTCTACGCCGACGTGCCCAAGGCCCCTTTCGTTCCGGGCCCCGCGGGCACGCACATCACCATCCGCGGGCTCACCAAGTATTTCGCCGGCTGGCCGCTGTACGAGAACTTCGACCTGGACATCCCGAAGAACCGCATCGTCTCGGTGTTCGGCCCCAACGGCTGCGGCAAGAGCACGCTGATCAACATGATCGCCGGGCTCATCCCCATCGACTCCGGCGAGATCCTGTTCGACGGCAAGTCGCTCAAGGACACCAAGATCGGCTACGTGTTCCAGAACTACCGCGAGGCGATGTTCCCGTGGATGCGCACCATCGACAACATCGCCTACCCGCTGAAGCTGGAAGGCCGCAGCAAGGCGCAGGTGGACCGCCGCATGGAGGAGCTGGTGGCTTCCTTCGACGTGAAGTTCGACCTCAAGCGCTTCCCGTACGAGCTGTCGGGCGGGCAGCAGCAGACGGCCTCGATCATGCGCGCGCTGGCGCCGCAGCCCGAGGTGCTGTTCCTGGACGAGCCCTTCTCCGCGCTGGACTTCGAGATGACGCTCTTCATCCGCGAGAAGCTGCAGGAGGTGTTCATGCAGACCGGCACCACCATGCTGCTGGTCTCGCACGACCTGGAGGAGGCGGTGTACCTGGCCGACCAGGTGCTGCTGCTCACCAAGCGCCCCACGCGGGTGGCCGAGATCCTGCCCTACGGCGACGCCCGGCCGCGCACGGTGGAGACGCTCAGCGAACCCGGCTTCGTCGCCACCAAGAAGCGCAGCCTGGAGATCTTCCAGCGCGAGGTGCGGCGATGACGCGCATGACGCCCGGGCAGATCGAAGCCTTCGTCGACGCCAGTGCCGCCGCCCTGGATTTGCAGCTGCAACCCGAGCACCGCGAAGGCGTGCTGCGCTACTTCGCGCTGGCCGCCGACATGGCCGCGCTGCTGGACGCGGTGCCGTTGGACCCGCACGTGGAACCTGCCCTCAACTTCGTGCCGGTTCCGCCCGGCAAGCATCGGCCATGACGACCGCCGCCGACCTTCTGAGCAAGAGCGCGGCCGCCATGGCCGAGTCGGTGCGTGGCGGCGCCGTGAGCGCCACCGCCCTGGCGCAGGCCGCGTTCGCGCGCATCGAGGCCACCGATGCCCGCATCAACGCCTTCACCGCCCGCACCGAGCAGCGCGCCCTGCAGCGCGCCGCCGACATCGACGCGAAGCTGGCCGCTGGCGGCGAGGCGGCGCAGGCGCTGCGCGCACTGCCGCTGCTGGGCGTGCCTTTCGCGGTGAAGAACCTGTTCGACATCGAGGGCCTCACCACGCTGGCCGGCTCGAAGATCGAGCGCGAGCATCCGCCCGCGCGCAGGGACGCGGTGCTGGTGCAGCGCCTGGAAGCGGCCGGCGCGGTGCTGGCGGGCGCGCTCAACATGGACGAGTACGCCTACGGCTTCACCACCGAGAACAGCCACGTGGGGCCGGCGCGCAACCCGCACGACACCTCGCGCATCGCCGGCGGCTCCTCCGGCGGCTCCGGCGCGGCAGTGGCGGCGGGGCAGGTGCCGCTCACGCTGGGCTCGGACACCAACGGCTCCATCCGCGTGCCGGCCTCGCTGTGTGGCGTGTTCGGCCTCAAGCCCACCTTCGGGCGGCTGCCGCGCACCGGCAGCTATCCCTTCGTGTCCAGCCTAGACCATCTCGGGCCCTTCGCACGCTCGGTGCGCGACCTGGCCCTGGCCTACGACGCGATGCAGGGCCCCGAGGCGGGCCCGATCCGCGACCCCGGCTGCCTGCAGCGTGCACCCGAGCCCGTGGCGCCACTGCTGCAGGACGGCCTGCACGGGCTGCGCATCGGCGTGCTCGGCGGCTTCTTCCGCGCCCGTGCCACGCCCGAGGCGCTGGCCGTGGTCGACCGCGTGGCCGCCGCCCTGGGCGCCGGCGAGGCGGTCGAACTGCCAATGGTGCAGGCCGGCCGGGCCGCCGCCTTCCTCATCACGAATTCCGAGGGCGCAGCCCTGCACCTGCCGGACCTGCGCACGCGTGCTGCGGACTTCGAGCCGCTTTCACGCGACCGCTTCCTGGCCGGCACGCTGCTGCCGGCCGCCTGGATCGCGCGGGCCCAGCGCGTGCGGCGCCTCTATGCGGAGGGCGTGGCGCGCGTGTTCGAGCGCTTCGACGTCCTGCTGGCGCCGGCCACACCCTGCGCCGCCACGCCCATCGGTGCCGAGACCTTCGAGATCGGCGGCCAGCAACTGCCGGTGCGGCCCAACATGGGCGTGCTCACGCAGCCCATCTCGTGCATCGGCTTGCCGGTGTGCGCCGTGCCGGTGTGGGGCGGCAGCGAGGAGCGCCCCGCGCCGCTGCCCATCGGCGTGCAGGTGATCGCCGCCCCCTGGCGCGAGGACCTGGTGCTGCGCGTGGCCGCCGCGCTCGAAGCCGCCGGGGTGGCCCATGCGCCCGTGGCCGAACCTGGAGCCCCGACGTGATCGACGACAAGAACGACATCAATCTTCCCGAGGTGCTTGCCGAGGTGACGGCCGCCTTCGCGCGCTATGAAGACGCGCTGGTCAACAACAAGGTCGAGGTGCTCGACGAATTGTTCTGGGCCAGCCCGCACACGCTGCGCTACGGCGCCACCGAGAACCTGTACGGCTACGAGGCCATCCAGGCCTTCCGCGCGGCGCGCCCCTCGCAGGGACTGGCGCGCGAGGTGCTGCGCACCGCCATCACCACCTATGGCCGCGACTTCGCACACACCGCCATCGAGTTCCGCCGCACGGGCGGCACCCGCGAGGGTCGCCAGACCCAGACCTGGGCGCGCACTGCGCAAGGTTGGCGCGTGGTGGCGGCACACGTGAGCCTGATGGGCTGAATCCGCACCGTCCTGAGGCGCCAGCACCCTCATTCCGGCGGCACGCTTTATGCATCCCGTCTTGTATCCAAGATCTCGTCAGCCAACCCCAGCCAGGAGAAGAGCACCATGCAGATCAAAGTCAACCGCCGCGACTCCCTCAAGTCCATCGCCGCGCTCGGCGCGGCGGGCACCCTCGGAGGCTGGAGCGCGCTGGCGCAGGCCCAGGCCAAGCCGCTCACCGTGGGCGTGATCTACGTCGGCCCGCGCGACGACTACGGCTACAACCAGGCGCAGGCCATGGCGGCGGCCGAGCTGAAGAAGCTGCCCGGCGTGAAGCTGGTCGAGGAAGAGAACGTGCCCGAGACCGCGGCCGTGCAGAAGACCATGACCGGCATGATCCAGCAGGACGGCGCCAAGCTGCTCTTCCCCACGTCCTTCGGCTACTTCGACCCGCACATCCTGGCCCTGGCGCCCAAGTACCCCGACGTGCGCTTCGCCCACTGCGGCGGGCTGTGGTCCGAGGGCAAGCCCAAGAACGCGGGCAGCTTCTTCGGCTACATCGACGAGTGCCAGTACCTCAACGGCGTGATCGCCGGGCACATGAGCAAGAGCAAGAAGATCGGCTTCATCGCGGCCAAGCCGATCCCGCAGGTGCTGCGCAACATCAATGCCTTCACCATGGGGGCGCGGTCGATCGACCCCGCGATCACCACCGCGGTCATCTTCACCGGCGACTGGAGCATGCCCGTGAAGGAAGCCGAGGCCACCAACAGCCTGGCCGACCAGGGCGTGGACGTGTTCACCATGCACGTGGACGGCCCCAAGGTCATCGTCGAGACGGCGGCCAAGCGCGGCAAGATGGTCTGCGGCTACCACGCCAGCCAGGCCAAGCTTGCGCCCAATGCCTACCTCACCGGCGCCGAGTGGAACTGGATCACCGCCTACAAGACCATGCTGGAGGCGGCGCAGGCGGGGAAGCCGCACCCCAACTTCCTGCGCGGCGGCCTGAAGGAAGGCTTCGTGAAGATGTCCGCCTACGGCCCGATGGTGCCGGAGGCCGCGCGCAAGAAGGCCGACGACATCAAGGCGCAGATGGTCGCGGGCAGCTTCGACATCTTCAAGGGCGGCCTGAAGGACAACAAGGGCGCGGTGGTGATTCCGGCCGGCAAGGCCTTCAAGCAGACCGACCTGGAGCTGGAGAAGATGAACTACCTGGTCGAGGGCGTGGTCGGCACCCTCTGATGCAACCGGCCACCGGTGCTCCACATGCGTGAATCGCTGCGCGAATTCGCCCTGCCGGTGCTGGCCATCGCGGCCGCGCTGCTGCTGTTCGGGCTGCTGGTGTCCTTCACCGGCGTGAGCCCGATCGAGGTCTGGGCGATCCTCTTCAAGGGGGCCTTCGGCGACTGGTTCTCCTGGCAGAACACGCTGCAGCGCGCGGCACCGCTGATGCTCACCGCGCTGTGCGTGGCCATCCCGGCCCGCGCGGGGCTGGTGGTGATCGGCGGCGAAGGCGCGCTGGTGCTGGGGGGGCTGGCCTGCGCGGCGGTGGCACACGCGCTACCGCTGCCGGCAAACGTCGTGGGCACCGCTGTCGCGTGCCTCGCTGGCGCCATCGTCGGAGCGGCCTGGATCGCGCTGGCCGGCTGGCTGCGCCAGCACCGGGGCATCAACGAGACCATCAGCAGCCTGCTGCTGGCCTACATCGCCATCGGCATCTTCAAGCACCTGGTCGAGGGCGTGCTGCGCGACCCGGCCAGCCTCAACAAGCCGTCCACCTACTCGCTGGACGCGGGCCTGCTCATCGGCGGCATCGCGGGCTCGGACGTGCACTGGGGGCTGGCGGTCGGCATCATGGCCTGCATCGCGCTGGGCTTCTGGCTGCGTGCCACGCCCTCGGGCTTCTCGGTGCGGGTGGTGGGCGGCAACCCGCGCACCGCGCAACTGGTGGGGCTGCCCGCCAGCCGCCTCATCGTCGGCGCCTGCGCCATCGGCGGCGCCTGCGCCGGCGTGGCGGGCGCGGTGGAGGTGGCGGCGGTGCACACCAACGCCAACGCCTCGCTGATCGCCGGCTACGGCTACGCGGGCATCCTGGTGGCCTTCATCGCGCGGCACAACCCGCTGGCGATCATCCCGGTGGCCATCCTCTTCGGCGGCTTCGGCGCCGCGGGCAGCATGCTGCAGCGGCGCCTGGGGCTGCCCGATGCCTCGGTGCTGGTGCTGCAGGGCATCGCCTTCGTGCTGATCCTCGCGAGCGAGGGCCTGCGCACGGTCGACTGGAAGCGCGTCGGCGCGCGGCCGCTGCAGCGCCTGCGCCTGGTGCAGAAGGCCTCCGCATGACCGCCGACCAGTGGATCGCCTTGCTCGCCGGCATCGTCGGCGGCGCGCTGCGGGTGGGCGCGCCCTTCCTGTTCGTGAGCCTGGGTGAATGCCTCACCGAGAAATCGGGCCGCATCAACCTGGGGCTGGAGGGCGTGCTGGTGCTTTCCGCCATGGCGTCCTTCGGTGGCGCCTATCTCACCGGCTCGCCCTGGCTGGGCGTGCTGATCGGCGCCAGCGCCGGGGCCTTGCTGGCGCTGCTGCACGGGCTGCTGTGCTCCATCGAGCGCGTCAACGACGTGGCCACGGGCATCGCGCTGATGCTGCTGGGCACGGGCCTGGCCTTCTACCTGGGCAAGCCACTGATCCAGCCGCAGGCGCCGCAGATCCCGGCGATCCCGCTGGGCGACTGGAGCGACAACGCCGCGGTGCGCGCCGCGCTGCAGGTGAACGCGCTGGTGCCCATCGGCATCGTGCTGGCGCTGCTCATGGGGTGGGGCTTCGCGCGCACCCGCTTCGGACTGCTGGTGCGGCTGGCGGGCGACTCGGCCAGCGCGGCGCGGGCGCTGGGCTACTCGGTGTCGGGCATCCGCATCGCGGCCACCACGGCGGGCGGCTTCATCGCCGGGCTGGGCGGCGCCTCGCTCACGCTCTTCTACCCGGGCAGCTGGAACGAGGGCATCAGCAGCGGCCAGGGCCTGATCGCGGTGGCGCTGGTGATCTTCGCGCGCTGGAGCCCGCTGCGCTGCGTGGGCGCGGCGCTGCTCTTCGGCGGCGCCGGGGCCATCGGGCCGGCGCTGCAATCCATCGGCATCGGCTGGGGCTATCACCTGTTCAACACGGTGCCCTACGTGCTGACGCTGGTCATCCTGTACCTGAGCTGCAGCCCCGGCAAGGTGGCCGCGGGCAGCCCGGGCGAACTCTCCTCCGCACGCTGAGCCCGCCATGAGCAACCCACGCTTCGTCGACGCCAACCCCTACCCCTGGCCCTACAACGGCGAGCTGCGGCCGGACAACACCGCCCTCGTCGTGATCGACATGCAGACCGACTTCTGCGGCAAGGGCGGCTATGTGGACGTGATGGGCTACGACCTGTCGCTCACACAGGCGCCCATCGAGCCGATCCGCCAGCTGCTGGCGGTCATGCGGGCGCGGGGCTTCCACGTCATCCACACGCGCGAAGGCCACCGCAGCGACCTGGCGGACCTGCCGGCCAACAAGCGCTGGCGCTCGCGCCAGATCGGCGCGGACGGCGTGGGCATCGGCGACGCCGGGCCCTGCGGGCGCATCCTGGTGCGCGGCGAGCCGGGCTGGGAGATCATTCCCGCGCTCGCGCCGCTGCCGGGCGAAGTGGTCATCGACAAGCCCGGCAAGGGCTCCTTCTACGCCACCGACCTGGAGCTGGTGCTGCGCACGCGCGGCATCGAGAACCTGGTGCTCGCCGGCATCACCACCGACGTGTGCGTGCACACGACCATGCGCGACGCCAACGACCGCGGCTTCGAATGCCTGCTGCTGTCGGACTGCACCGCGGCCACCGACCACGGCAACCACCTGGCGGCGCTGAAGATGATCACCATGCAGGGCGGCGTGTTCGGCGCGCATGCCGGCTCGCACGCGCTGATCGCCGCGCTGGAGGCCGCCCCATGATCGCCCCGCTCGACCCGCTGCCGCGCGAGAGCGGCGCCCTCGCGCTGGACACCTACGAGCTCACCAAGCGCTTCGGCAGCTTCACCGCGCTCGACCACGTGACGATGCGCGTGGAGCCCGGCAGCGTGCACGCGCTGCTCGGCGAAAACGGCGCGGGCAAGAGCACGCTGGTGAAGTGCGTGGCGGGCTTCCAGGTGGCCGAGGAGGGCAGCATCCTCGTCGACGGCCGCGAGCAGGACATCGCCAATCCCATCGTCGCGCGCGCCCTGGGCATCGGCATGGTCTACCAGTACTTCACGCTGGCGCCCGGCATGACGGTGGCGGAGAACCTGCTGCTGGCCGGTGGGCAGACGCCGGCCGTCATCGACTGGAAGCGCAAGCGCGCCGAGCTGCAGGACTTCCTGGCCACCACGCCCTTCAGCCTGGACCTGGATGCGCGCCCCGCCGAGCTGGCGGCAGGCGAGAAGCAGAAGCTGGAGCTGCTCAAGCAGCTGTACCTCAAGCCGCGCCTGCTGATCCTCGACGAGCCCACCTCGGTGCTCACGCCGCAGGAGGCCGACGAGGTGCTGGGCCACGTGCGCGAGTTCGCCCGCAGCGGGCTGTGCAGCGTGCTGATCATCACGCACAAGTTCCGCGAGGTGATGCAGTACGCCGACGCGGTCACGGTGCTGCGCCGCGGCAAGGCGGTGCATCACTGCAGCGTGGCGAGCACGCACCCGGCGCAGCTGGCGGCGGCCATGATGGGCGAGGCCGCGGGCACGCCGCAGGTGGCGGCCGAGGCTGCTTCCGCGCGCATCCCGCGCACCCCGGTGGCCGCCAGCGCCCCGCTGGCCCTCCGGGTGGAAGGCCTGCGGGCCCTGGGTGACCGCGGCACCCTGGCCGTGCATGAGCTGAGCCTGCAGGTGCGCGCCGGCGAGATCCTGGGCGTGGCCGGCGTGTCGGGCAATGGCCAGCGCGAGCTGGTGGAAGCGCTGGTCGGCCAGCGCGCGCGCCTGGGCGGCACCGTGCAGGTCAACGGCCAGCCCTACCTGGCGCGGCGCGAGGAAAACCGGCGCCTGAAGGTGCGCAGCCTGCCCGAGGAGCCGCTGCGCAACGCCTGCGTGGGCGAGCTCAGCGTCGCCGAGAACATGGCCCTGCGCGACTTCGACCAGCCTCCGTTGGCGGCCGGCGGCGTGCTGCGCTTCCCGGCCTGGCGCAGCCGGGCGCGCGACTGGATCCGCGAGTACGGCGTCAAGACCCAGGGCGAGGACGCGCCCATCCGCAGCCTCTCGGGCGGCAACGTGCAGCGTGCGGTGCTGGCGCGCGAACTGGCCGGCGAGATCGCGGTGCTGATCGCGGCCAACCCGGTGTTCGGGCTGGACTTCGCGGCGGTGGCCGAGATCCATTCGCGCATCCTCGACGTGCGCTCGCGCGGCGGTGCCGTGCTGCTCATCAGCGAGGACCTGGACGAGCTGCTCGAGCTGGCCGACCGCATCGTGGTGATGAGCGAGGGTCGCATCGTCTTCGAGACGCCCGCCGCGGGCGCCGAGCGCCACGTGCTGGGCGCGCACATGGGCGGCGGCGAGCACCACGGCCACGCGCGTGCACGGCAGCCGCCGCCACATCAACACGCCGCATGACGAGGCAACACGCATGACCACTCCCTCCCGGACGCTGCGCGTGGATGCCCAGCCCTTCGCCTTCGAGTGCGAGGTGAACCGCACCGCGCTGGTCATCATCGACATGCAGCGCGACTTCATCGAGCCGGGCGGCTTCGGCGAGACTCTGGGCAACGACGTGGCGCTGCTGGCGGCCATCGTGCCGGCCTGCCAGGCCATGCTGGCCGCCTGGCGCGAGGCCGGGGGCCTGGTGGTGCACACGCGCGAGGCGCACCGCCCCGACCTGGCGGACTGCCCGCCGGCCAAGCGCAACCGCGGCAACCCGACGCTTCGCATCGGCGACGAAGGCCCCATGGGCCGCATCCTGGTGGCCGGCGAGCCGGGCAACCAGATCATCGACGCGCTCAGGCCGGCGGCGTTGGAGGTGGTCATCGACAAGCCGGGCAAGGGCGCCTTCTACGCCACGCCGCTGCAGGCGAAGCTGCAGGAGCGGTCGATCCGCAAGCTGCTTTTCATGGGGGTGACCACCGAGGTCTGCGTGCAGACCAGCATGCGCGAGGCCAACGACCGCGGCTACGACAGCCTGCTGCTGGAAGACTGCACCGAGAGCTATTTCCCGCATTTCAAGGCCGCCACCCTGGAGATGATGCGCGCGCAGGGCGGCATCGTGGGCTGGACGGCGCCCAGCAGCCGCTTGCTGGCGGCGATGGGCCAAGCCTAAGATTTGCCCGTGTCCGTCATCCGAACCCCCCGCCGCTCCGCCACGCGTTCCTCCGAAGTCGCCGTCTTCCGCACGCGCGCGGACGAGGTCTACGCCCAGCTCAAGCGCGACGTCGCCGAGTTCCGGCTGGTGCCGGGTGACCGCTTCACCGAAAACGAGATCAGCGAGCGCCTGAGCGTCTCGCGCACGCCGGTGCGCCAGGCGCTGTTCCGGCTGCAGCAGGAAGGCTTCGTCGAGGTGCTGTTCCGCAGCGGCTGGCGCGTGCTGCCCTTCGACTTCGATCAGTTCGAGCAGCTCTACGACCTGCGCATGGTGCTGGAGACCACCGCCGTGCACCGCCTGTGCGAAGGCGACCACCGCGTGGACCGCAGCCTGCTGGACCAGCTTGCCGCCATCTGGCTGGTACCGGTCGCGCAGCGCAGCAGCGACACGGTGCAGGTGGCGCAGTGGGACGAGGAATTCCACTGCGCCCTGGTGGCGGCGGCGGGCAACAACGAGATGGCGCGCATCCACCGCGACGTGACCGAGCGCATCCGCATCATCCGGCGACTGGACTTCACCATGCAGCGTCGCGTGGACGCCACCTACGACGAGCATGCCAAGATCCTCAAGGCGATCCGCGCCAACCGCGGCGACCAGGCTGCCATGCTGCTGCGCGCGCACATCGAGACCAGCCAGGCCGAGGTGCGCAAGATCACGCTGCACCAGGTGCACATGGCGCGGCATTCGGCGGGCTGAGGCATGCTCCGGGCATGACCACCTCCATCGATTGCGCCTGGCTGCTCGCCGAGCCTGGTGCCTCAGGCGCGCAGGCCAACATGCGCATCACGGTTGGCGCCGATGGCCGCATCGCATCGGTGGCGCCCACCGGCGCGCCGGCCGGCGGCCCGCGCCGCATGGTGTTGCCGGCACTGGCGAACGCGCACGACCACGGCCGCACCTTCCGCAATTCCACGCTGGGCGCCTGCGGCCATCCGCTGGAAAGCTGGCTGTTCTTCCAGGGCCTGGCGCCGGGCGTCGATCCCTACCTGTGCGCCGCCACCTCGTTCTCGCGCTCGCTGCGCCAGGGCGTGGCGCACCTCATGGTCCACTACACCCGCGTGCAGGGCGTGTCGCCGTATGTCGAGGAGGCGAGGGCGGTGGCGCGCGCCGCACGCGACGTGGGCGTGCGCATCGGCTTCGCCATCGCCATGCGCGACCGCCACGGGATGGGCTACGGGCCGGACCAGACGGTGCTGCCCTCGCTGCGCCCCGAGATCCGCGATGAGGTGACGCGCCGGCTGTCGGTGAAGCCGGTCGCGCCGGCGCAGCAGGTGGCCTTGGTGGACGAGGTGGCGACGGCCATCGAGGCCGACGGCCATGCAGGCCACGCCACCGTGCAGTACGGGCCCACGGCCGTGCACTGGTGCAGCACGCCGCTGCTGGAAGCCATCGCCCGCGCGTCCGCCGACACCGGCCGGCCGGTGCACATGCACCTGCTCGAAACGCCCTACCAGCGCGCCTGGGCCGACCAGAACCATCCGGGCGGCATCGTGAAGTTCCTGGACGACATCGGCCTGCTCACGCCGCGCCTCACGCTGGCCCATTGCGTGCACGCGCGGCCCGAGGAGCTGGCGCTGATCGCGCAGCGCGGCGCCACCATCGCGGTCAACACCAGTTCCAACCTGGGCCTGCGTTCGGGCATCGCGCCGCTGGCCGAGATGCTGCGCCAGGGCTGCCGCGTGGCCATGGGCCTGGACGGCGGCGCGCTGGACGAGGACGACGACGCGCTGCGCGAGATGCGCCTGGCCTGGTCGCTGCACCGGGGCTGGGGCTTCGAGCAGCGCATGAGCGTGGAGCAGCTCTGGGGCTTCGCCGCGCGCAACGGCCCGCGCAGCGTGCTCGGCGCTGCCAGCGCGGATCCGCTGGCCGGACGCGTCGTGCCCGGCGCGCCGGCCGACCTGCTGGTGCTCGATTGGGAAGGCATCGACGACGAGCATCTGTTCGACGAACTCGATCCGCTGCAGCAGCTGCTCGCGCGCGCCGCCGGCCGGCACATCGCTCAGGTCATCGTCGGCGGGCGCAGCGTGGTGCGGGACGGGCGCGTGCTCGGCGTGGACGAGCCGGCGCTGGTGGCCGAACTGCTGGCGCGCACGCGGGCCGCACTGGCGGCCGATCCGCGGGCAGCGGACTGGCGCGCCACTGTGCGCGCCATGGCCGAGGACCTGGGGCCGCTCTACCTGCGCAGCGCTTTCGCGGGCTGCGCCTGAGGCGCTGCCTCAGATCGTGAAGTCGTAGTCCACCGTGATCGGCGCGTGGTCGCTGAACTTGATGGTCTTGAAGATCTCTTCGTTGCGCGCGAGCTTCGCGAAGGCCGGCGTGGCCAGGTGGTAGTCCAGCCGCCAGCCCACGTTCTTCGCGTAGGCCTGGCCGCGGTTGCTCCACCAGGTGTAGCAGGCGTCGGTGGTGTCGGGCTTGAGCAGGCGGTACACGTCCACCAGGCCCGCGCCCTCGGCGCCGGCGTCGAGCAGGCGGGTCATCCAGGCGCGCTCCTCGGGCAGGAAGCCGCTGTTCTTCCGGTTGCCCTTCCAGTTCTTCAGGTCGGCCTCCTGGTGCGCGATGTTGATGTCGCCGCACAGCACGAACTCGCGCTCGCGCTTGAGCGCCACCAGGTGCGGGAAGAAGCCGGCCAGGAAGCGGAACTTCGCCGCCTGCCGTTCCTCTCCCGAGGAGCCGCTGGGAAAGTAGCAGCTGATCACCGAGAACTTGCGTTGGGGCGTGTCGAAGCGCAGCTCCAGGTAGCGGCCCTCGGCGTCGAATTCCTTGTCGCCCCAGCCCACGACCACATCGGTGGGCGCATGCTTCGAGTAGATGGCGGTGCCGGCGTAGCCCTTCTTCTCGGCGAAATGGAAGTGGCCCTTCAGGCCCGCCATTTCCTCGAAGCGGCCCTCGATGTCGCTGGCCTGGACGCGGATTTCCTGCATGCAGATGCAGTCGGGCGAGCGCTGCGCGACCCAGTCGGCGACGCCCTTGGTGGTGGCCGAGCGCAGGCCGTTGAGGTTGAGGCTGGTGAGGGTGAACACGGGGACTTCTCTTCTTGTTCAGGTTAGGTGGAAGACGAGGACGGGGGGCCTGGGAGGCCGGCGCCCAGGGGCCGCAAATTACAATCCCTGGACATCACGACGCTCTTTTGAGCGGGCGTCAACCAACAGCCGCCGCCGGCGTTGTCGATCAGTTCAAGGGAAACTCCAATGCCATCAGATTCGGTGAAGAGCGCCGGGGCGGCCGCCAGCGGCCAGTCGCAGCTCGCCCAGCAGTTCGTGCAGTTCGCACTCGATTCGGGGGTGCTGCGCTTTGGCCAGTTCAAGACCAAGGCCGGCCGCATGAGCCCTTACTTCTTCAATGCCGGCCTGTTCGACGACGGGGCCAAGATGGCGCGGCTGGCGGAATTCTATGCAGACCGGCTGATCGCCAGCGGCCTGGAGTTCGACATGATCTTCGGCCCGGCGTACAAGGGCATCCCCCTGGGCGCCACCGTCGCGGCCGAGTTGGCGCGGCGCGGACGCAACATTCCTTTTGCCTACAACCGCAAGGAAGCCAAGGACCATGGCGAGGGCGGCACGCTGGTGGGCGCGCCGGTGCGCGGCCGGGTGCTGATCGTGGACGACGTGATGTCCGCGGGCACCGCCGTCAGAGAGTCGATCGCCGCGATCCGGGCCGCCGGCGGCACGCCGCACGCCGTCGCGATCGCGCTGGACCGGCAGGAAAAGGCGACCGAAAACGGCGCCGACGTGGACCACAGCGCCGTGCAATATGTGCGCAATCAACTCGGGATGCAGGTTGTCGCGATTGCCACGCTGGACGACTTGCTTCAGTATCTGAGCAGCCGGGCCGATGACGCCCTGCAGGAGCACAAGGACGCCGTGCTCGCCTACCGGGCCCGCTACGGGGCGGCCTGAGCAGGCCGCGGCGCCGCGTGCCCAGTCCAAGCTTGTCTGACCACCACCAATCGACCGAGGTGTTGCGGGTGCCCCAGTCCACCGTCCTTGCCATCGCTGCCAGTTCCGTCCTGCTGCTTGCCGCTAGCGGCGCGGCCAATGCCCAGTCGTCGTCCCGCGGCGACGCCGCGAATGCCGGCGCCGGCATCTACTCCTGCATCGACTCCAAGGGCCGCACCATCACGGCGGACCGGCCGATTCCCGACTGCATCGACCGCGAGCAGCGCGAGCTCAACCCCAGCGGCACGGTCAAGCGCAAGGTCGACCCGACACTGACCGCGAAGGAGCAGGCCGACCGGGAGGAGAAGGATCGCCAGGCCCAGGCCGCGGCGCTGCGCGCCCAGGAAGAGCGCCGCCGCGAGCGGGCCCTGCTGATCCGCTACCCGACCCCGGCCGCCCACGACCGCGAGCGCGCCGAGGCGCTGGCCCAGATCGACGCGGTCATCCAGGCCGCGCGCAAGCGCCTCTCGGAGCTGGCTGTGGACCGCAAGAAGATCGACGAGGAGCTGGAGTTCTACGCCAAGGACGTCAGCAAGGCGCCCAGCTCGATCAAGCGCGAGCTCGACGACATCCAGCAGAGCGTCGCGGTGCAGAACCGCTTCATCGGCGACCAGGACGACGAGAAGAAGCGCGTGAACGCGCGCTTCGACGACGAGCGCGCGCGCCTCTCGAAACTGTGGCCGCCACAGCCGGCGGCCGCCGGCGTCACCCCAACCGGGACTTCAGCAAAGCGTTGACCTGGGCCGGGTTGGCCTTGCCGGCGCTGGCCTTCATCACCTGGCCGACCAGGGCGTTGAAGGCCTTGTCCTTGCCGGCGCGGTATTCCTCGATGTTCTTCGCGTTCTTCGCGAGGACGTCATCGACGATCTTCTCCAGCGCCCCGGTGTCGTTCATCTGCTTGAGGCCCTTGGCCTCGATGACGGCGTCCACGTCCTGGCCTTCGCCGCTCCACAGGGCATCGAAGACCTGGCGCGCGGCGTTGTTCGACACCGTGTTGTCGGCAATGCGGGCGATCAGCTGGGCCAGCTGCTTTGCGCTCACTGGCGCGGCCTCTATTCCGATCTCCTGCGCGTTCAGCCGGCGCGCGATCTCGCCGGTGATCCAGTTGCTGGCCAGCTTGGGCGCAGCACCCGCGGCCACCGCCTCGTCGAAGTAGCGCGCCAGCGCCACGCTTTGCGTGAGCTGGGCGGCGTCGTAGGCCGACAGGCCGTGCGCCTGCTGGTAGCGCTCCGCCATGGCCCGCGGCAACTCGGGCATGGCGCCCTTCACACGCTCGATCCACTCGGCCGGGATGGCCAGCGGCGGCAGGTCCGGGTCGGGGAAGTAGCGGTAGTCGGCCGCGTCTTCCTTGGTGCGCATGGCGCGCGTCTCGCCCGTGTCGGGGTCGAAGAGCACCGTGGCCTGCTGGATCGCGTGGCCGTCCTCGATCTGCTCGATCTGCCAGCGGATCTCGTAGTCGATCGCCTGCTGCATGAAGCGGAAGCTGTTGAGGTTCTTGATCTCGCGCCGCGTGCCCAGCGGCTGGCCTGGCTTGCGCACCGACACGTTGGCGTCGCAGCGGAAGGAGCCTTCCTGCATGTTGCCGTCGCAGATGCCGATCCAGGTCACGATCTTGTGCAGCTCCTTGGCGTAGGCCACGGCCTCGGCGGTGGAGCGCATGTCTGGCTCGGTCACGATCTCCAGCAGCGGCGTTCCAGCGCGGTTCAGGTCGATGCCCGACTGGCCGACGAAGTTCTCGTGCAGCGACTTGCCGGCGTCTTCCTCCAGGTGCGCGCGCACCAGGCGCACGGTCTTGAACTCTTCGCCCAGGTAGAAGGACACCGTGCCGCCCTGCACCACGGGGATCTCGTACTGGCTGATCTGGTAGCCCTTGGGCAGGTCGGGGTAGAAGTAGTTCTTGCGCGCGAAGACGCTGCGCGGGGCGATGTGCGAGCCCAGCGCCAGGCCGAGCTGGATGGCGCGCTCGACGGCGCCCTTGTTCATCACCGGCAGCGTGCCCGGCAGCGCCAGGTCCACGGCGCAGGCCTGCGTGTTGGGCGCGGCGCCGAAGGCGGTGGCGGCGCGGCTGAAGATCTTGCTCGCGGTCGACAGCTGCGCGTGGGTCTCGAAGCCGATGATGACTTCGTAGCCCTGCACCAGCGGGCCGGTGGGGCGGCCCTGCTGCTGGGCCTCAAACGTGTTGACCTGTTCGCTCATTTCTCTTCATCCATCTTGGCCATGGTTGGCACGTCTTGGGCCGATGCGCAGGCGCCCGCGGAACCGGCTTTGCCGGGCCGTTGGGTGCGCCCCCGGCGAGGGGGTTGGCGGACCTCGCGCAGCGAGGGGAGCCTGGGGGAGAGTGTCATGTTCTCAGAAGCCCTCCGGTGCGCGGGTGTGCCAGTCGGTCGCCTGCTGGAAGCGGTGGGCCGCGTTCAGCAGCTTCGCTTCGCCGAAGTAGTTGCCGATCAGCTGCAGGCCCACGGGCATGTGCCCGTCGAAGCCGGCGGGCAGGCTCATGCCGGGCAGGCCGGCCAGCGAGCCGGGCAGGGTGAAGATGTCGGCCAGGTAGTCGGCCACCGGGTCGTCGCCGTGCTCGCCGAGCTTCCAGGCCACGGTGGGCGCGGCCGGGCCGGCGATGACGTCGCAGTCCTTGAACGCATTCTGGAAGTCGTCGGCGATCATGCGGCGCACCTTCTGCGCCTGCAGGTAGTAGGCGTCGTAGTAGCCGTGGCTCAGCACGTAGGTGCCGATCATGATGCGGCGCTTGACCTCGTCGCCGAAGCCTTCCTCGCGCGTCTTGCGGTACATGTCGTTGAGGTCGGCGTACTGCTTCGCGCGGTGGCCGAACTTGACGCCGTCGAAGCGGCTCAGGTTGCTCGACGCCTCGGCCGCGGCCAGGATGTAGTACACGGGAATCGACAGCTCGGTGCGCGGCAGCGAGACCACCACGCGCTTCGCGCCCAGCTTCTCGTACTCGGTGAGCGCCGCCTCGATGGCGGCGCGCACGCCAGGCGCCACGCCGTCGCCCAGGAACTCCTTGGGCACGCCGATGCGCAGGCCTTCGAGCGACTCGTTCAGCGAGCGCGAATAGTCCTCGGCCGGGCGGTCCAGCGAGGTGGAGTCGCGCTCGGGGTCGGGTCCGCACAGGGTGCTCAGCAGCAGCGCGCAGTCCTCGGCGCTGCGGGCCATCGGGCCGGCCTGGTCCAGGCTGGAGGCAAAGGCCACCATGCCGTAGCGCGAGGCGCGGCCGTAGGTGGGCTTGATGCCGCTGATGCCGCAGAACGAGGCCGGCTGGCGGATCGAGCCGCCGGTGTCGGTGCCGGTGGCCGCCGGTGCCAGGCGCGCGGCCACGGCCGCGGCGCTGCCGCCCGAGGAGCCGCCGGGAATGCGGTTCTGGTCCCACGGGTTGCGCACCGGCACGGCCTGGTCGTGGCCCACGGCCGGCACGGCCACGTTCTCGTTGGCCGAGCCCATGGCGAATTCGTCGCAGCTGAGCTTGCCCAGCGTCACCACGCCGGCCTCGGCCAGCTTGCGCACCACTGTCGCGTCGAAGGGCGACTGGTAGCCCGCGAGGATCTGCGAGCCGGCGGTCGTCGGAAAGTCGGTGGTGACGAAGATGTCCTTGTGGGCGATCGGCACGCCGGCCAGCTTGGGCGCATTGCCGGCGGCGATCTTCTGGTCGGCCGCGCGGGCCTGGGCCAGGGTCGCGTCCTCGTTCAGCGCAACGAAGGCGCCGAGTTCGGGGTGGGATTTCACCCGGGCGAGGAAATGCTGGGCGGCCTCGGTGGCCGACACCGCGCGCTGCGCCAGCGCCTGGGAAAGCTGGGCCACGCCGAGGTGGTGGAGGTCCTTGTTGCTCATCACTCGATCACCTTGGGCACGAGGAACAGGCCGGCTTCCACGGCCGGAGCGCTCTTCTGGTTGGCTTCGCGGTTGTCCGGCTCGGTCACGACGTCGGCGTTCAGGCGCAGCGTCACGTCCTCGATGGCGGCGACCGGGTGCGACAGGGGCTCGACGCCATGGGTGTCGACGGCGCGCATGCGCTCGACCAGGTCGAAGAAGCCGTTGATCTGTGTGAGCATGCGCTCGCTTTCGGCCGCGCCAAGGTCAAGCTTGGCGAGCGACGCGATGCGCGCGATATCGGATGAGGACAGGGACATCGTTGGAATGGCCGTGGAAAACGGCTGAAAACGCGGCCCGGAAAGGGCGCGCGGACGCTGGATCCAGAGGGGATTCGGGTATTATCCCGCCTTTGCCGCAACGCCCGCGAACGCGCCGGCTTTTGCCGCAAAAGCGACCAATTCACCCCCTTCAAAAACGAAAAAGTGGGCGACGACATGCCGAAGCGCATGCGTGTCCCAGAGGATCCTGCACATGTTCGGAGCATTTCGTCGGTATCTTTCCACCGACCTCGCCATCGACCTCGGAACCGCCAACACCCTGATCTTCGCCCGCAACAAGGGCATCGTGCTGGATGAGCCCTCGGTCGTCGCGATCCGCCATGAAGGCGGCCCGCATGGCAAGAAGGTCATCCAGGCCGTCGGCCGCGAAGCCAAGGCCATGCTAGGCAAGGTGCCGGGCAACATCGAGGCGATCCGCCCGATGAAGGACGGCGTGATCGCCGACTTCGTGATCACCGAGCAGATGATCAAGCAGTTCATCAAGATGGTGCACCCGCGCTCGCTGCTCACCCCCAGCCCGCGCATCATCATCTGCGTGCCCTGCGGCTCCACCCAGGTCGAGCGCCGCGCCATCAAGGACGCGGCCGAGGCGGCAGGCGCCACCTCCGTCTACCTCATCGAGGAGCCCATGGCCGCCGCGCTGGGCGCGGGCCTGCCGGTGTCCGAAGCCTCCGGCTCGATGGTGGTGGACATCGGCGGCGGCACCACCGAGGTGGGTGTGATCTCGCTGGGTGGCATGGTCTACAAGGGCTCCGTGCGCGTGGGCGGCGACCGCTTCGACGAAGCCATCATCAACTACATCCGCCGCAACTACGGCATGCTCATCGGCGAGCCGACGGCGGAAGTCATCAAGAAGAGCATCGGCTCGGCCTTCCCCGGCTCCGAGGTGAAGGAAATGGAAGTCAAGGGCCGCAACCTCTCCGAGGGCGTGCCGCGCAGCTTCACCATCAGCTCCAACGAGGTGCTGGAAGCGCTCACCGAGCCGCTCAACAACATCGTCTCCTCGGTCAAGAACGCCCTGGAGCAGACCCCGCCCGAACTGGGCGCGGACATCGCCGAGCGCGGCATGATGCTCACCGGCGGCGGCGCGCTGCTGCGCGACCTGGACCGCCTGCTGGCCGAGGAAACCGGCCTGCCGGTGCTGGTGGCCGAAGACCCGCTGACCTGCGTGGTGCGCGGCTGCGGCATCGCGCTGGAGCGCATGGACCGTCTGGGCAGCATCTTCACCAGCGAATGATCCCCGCGGCCTCACGCCTGGCGCACCGCGCGGGCCTGTGGGGCTTTGGCTTTTCAATTGCGCAGCACGTGGCATAAACAGGCATGCCGCTCGGCACACTCGATCGCACCGCGCCGCCCCTGTTCAACCAGGGGCCGTCGGCACTCAGCAAGCTGATCTTCTTCAGCGCACTCGCCCTGTTCCTCATGGTGGCGGACGGGCGCTTCCACCTCGTGCAGCCGATCCGCAGCGCGATCGGCACCATCCTCTATCCCGCGCAGTGGCTGGCCCTGAAGCCGGTGCAGATGGTGCTGGGTGGCAGCAAGTATTTCGACGACCTGCAGACCGCGCAGCGCAACGAGTCGCAGGCCATGAAGGCCCTGGCCAGCCAGGCCGAGCGCGCCAGCCAGGCCGACGCCATGGCGCAGGACAACGCGCGCCTGCGCGGGCTGCTGGAGCTGCGCCAGACCACGGTCACGCCCGGCCGCGCAGCCGAGGTGCTCTATGACGCTGCCGATCCCTACAGCCGCAAGGTGATCATCGACCAGGGCCAGACGCACGGCATCGTGCCCGGCTCGCCGGTGATCGACGCCGACGGCGTGCTCGGCCAGGTGACGCTGGTGCAGGCCTTCACCAGCGAGGTGACGCTGGTGATCGACCGCGACCTGTCGATTCCCGTGCAGAACACCCGCACCGGCGCGCGCAGCGTGGCCTTTGGCGATGCCACCGCGCACAGCGCCGGCATGGAACTGCGCTTCATGGGCGCCAACGCCGACCTGCGCGAGGGTGACCAGCTCGCCACCAGCGGCGTGGACGGCGTCTACCCGGCCGGCATCCCGGTGGCCCGCATCGAGCGCATCGAGCGCCGCGCCGACTCGGCCTTCGCCCGCATCTACTGCGTGCCCACCGCGACCGTCTCGGGCGCGCGCTACGTGCTGGTGCTGGCGCCCGCGGGCAGCCAGATGCCGCGCGTCGCGCCCGCCACGCCCGAGCCGCTGGCCGCGCAGAAGAAGAAGGACAAGGACGCCAAGGCCAAGTCCGACGGCAAGAACAAGGGCAAGGCCGAGAAGGCGCCCGCCGACAAGCCTGCCGACGCTGCAGCACCGGCCGCCCAGAAACCCGCCGCGCAGCCGGCGGCCAAGCCGGCCACGGCCGCCGCGCCCAAGCCCGAAGGGAGGACGCCATGATCATGCGTCCCGGCCAGCAGCAGCTGCTGCTGCCCCTCAACCCCGTCTTCATGTGGGGCAGCCTCATCGTCGCGATGCTGGTGAACATGCTGCCCATCGGCCGCATCGCCTGGACGCCCGACCTGCTGGCGCTGGTGATCGTGTTCTGGGGCGTGCACCAGCCGGCGCGGGTGAGCATCGGCACCGCCTTCATCTTCGGCCTGGCCATGGACGTGCAGCAGTCGGCGCTGCTGGGCCAGCATGCGCTGTCCTACACAACGCTGGGCTACTTCGCGACCACCATCCACCGGCGGCTGCTGTGGTATCCGGTGTTCTCGCAGTCGCTGCAGGTGCTGCCGCTGTTCGCGCTCTCGCACCTCATCGAGCTGGCCATCCGCATCATCGGCGGCGGGGTGTTCCCCGGCTGGCCGGTGCTGCTGGCACCGCTGATCGAGGCGGCGCTGTGGCCGGTGGCCACCGGCGTGCTGCTGGCGCCGCAGCGCCGCGCGCCCGAGCCGGACGCCAACCGGCCCTTGTGAAACTCCGGGCTGCTTTCTAAGCTCTCACGCCGCATGACCGAGATTCGCAACGTCGCTGCCGACCTGGCGCGCTTTCGCCGGCGCGTGCTGGTGATCGGGTTGGCCGTGCTGTTCGCCTTCGGGCTGCTGGGCTCGCGGTTGTTCTTCCTGCAGGTGGTGCGCCACGAGGACCTGGCCGAGCAGGCCGAAAGCAACCGCACCGCCATCCTGCCGGTGGTGCCCAACCGCGGGCTCATCCTGGACCGCAACGGCATCGTCCTGGCGTCCAACTACTCGGCCTACACGCTGGAGATCACGCCCTCGAAGGCGGGCGACGTGGAAGACACCATCGACACCCTGTCCGAGGTGGTCGACATCACGCCGCGCGACCGCCGCCGCTTCAAGCGCCTGCGCGAGGATTCGCGCAGCTTCGACTCGGTGCCCATCCGCACGCGCCTGTCCGACGAGGAGGTGGCCCGCTTCGCCGCGCAGCGCTACCGCTTCCCCGGCGTGGAGATCAAGGCGCGCCTGTTCCGCAGCTACCCGTTGGGCGAGACCGCCAGCCACGTGCTGGGCTACATCGGCCGCATCAACCAGCGCGAGAAGGAAGCGATGGAGGACTGGGAGGACGAGGACCAGGCCAACTACAAGGGCACCGACTACATCGGCAAGCTGGGCGTGGAGCAGAGCTACGAGAAGGTGCTGCACGGCCAGACCGGCGTCGAGCAGATGGAGACCTCGGCCGGCGGGCGCGCGGTGCGCCGCCTGGCCAGCCACCCGGCCACGCCGGGCGACACGGTGATGCTGGCGCTGGACATCAAGCTGCAGAAGCTCATCGAGGACATGTATGGCGAGCGCCGCGGCGCGGTGGTGGCCATCGATCCCAAGACCGGCGAGGTGCTGGCCTTCGTGAGCAAGCCCACCTTCGATCCGAACCTGTTCGTCGAAGGCATCGACACCGAGAGCTGGAAGGAGCTGTCGGAGTCCATCGACAAGCCGCTGCTCAACCGGGCGCTGCGCGGCACCTACCCGCCGGGCTCGACCTACAAGCCCTTCATGGCGCTGGCCGCGCTGCAGACCAACAAGCGCGCGCCCGGCACGCAGGTGCTGGACCCGGGCTACTTCAACTTCGGCGGCCACCGCTTCGGCAGCCCCGAGGGTTACCTGGGCAACGTGGACATGCGCCGCTCGATCCAGGTGTCCAGCAACATCTACTACTACTCGCTGGCCAACGAGATGGGCGTGGACATGATCCACGACCAGATGAAGCCGCTGGGCTTCGGCCAGATCACCGGCATCGACATCAGCGGCGAGGTGCGCGGCGTGCTGCCCAGCACCGAGTGGAAGCGCAATGCGTACAAGCGCGCCGAGGCCAAGAAGTGGTATGCCGGCGAGACCATCTCGCTGGGCATCGGCCAGGGCTACAACAACTTCACCATGCTGCAACTGGCCCAGGCCACCAGCATCGTGGCCAATGGCGGCATCAAGCACCGGCCGCACCTGGTGCTGGCCACGCGCGACACCGTCTCGGGCCAGACGAACCCGCTGCCGCAGCCGCAGGGCGAGGACCTGGGCCTCAAGCCGGCCAACATCCAGGTGATCCGCGAGGGCCTGGCCAGCGTGGTCACCGGCGGCACCGCGCGCGGCGTGTTCGCCGGCGCAGGCTATGCGGCGGCCGGCAAGACCGGCACTGCGCAGGCGGTGGGCATGGCGCAGAACACCAAGTACAACGCCAAGGCACTGGAAGAGCACCAGCGCGACCACGCCTTGTTCATGGCCTTCGCGCCCGTCAACGATCCCAAGATCGCGATCGCGGTGATCGTCGAGAACGCCGGCTGGGGTGCCGGCGCGGCGGCGCCGATCGCGCGCCGCGTCTTCGACTACTGGCTGCTGGACCAGTACCCCAGCGAGGCCGACATGGCCGCCATCCGCCAGGGCAAGGCCACGGCGCCCATCGGCAAGCCCCGCATGGCCAGCGAGGTGGCCTGGCCGCCGCCGACGCCCGCCGCGCCGGCGCCCTGATCGCGCCCCGCGCTACTTGAAGAAGGCGTCGTACGCCGTCTTCACGATCAGCGCGCTCACGACCGCCATGAACACCTTGCGCACGAAGCTGGCGCCGTGCTTGAGCGCGACCCGCGCGCCCAGCAGGCTGCCGATGACGTTGGCCACCGCCATCAGCAGTCCGAAGTGCCACCACACATGGCCCTTCATCGCCAGCAGCAGCAGGGCGCCGAGGTTGGTGGTGGTGTTGAGCAGCTTGGCCGAGGCCGAGGCATTGAGGAAGTCGTAGCCCAGGATCCGCACCATCGCGAAGATGAAGAAGCTGCCGGTGCCCGGGCCGAAGAAGCCGTCGTAGAGGCCGATCACGAAGCCGATGCTGCACATCACCGCCAGCTCGGCGCGCTCGGCGAAGTTGGGCGCGTGGTGGCGGCCGAGGTCCTTGCGCGCCATCGTGTAGAGCAGCAGCGCCAGCAGGATGAAGGGCAGCAGCTTGCGCAGGAACTCGCCGGGCGTGAGCGTGAGCAGCCAGGCGCCCGCCAGTGCGCCGGCGAAGGCGCAACCCGCGGCAGGCAGCAGGGCGTGCCAGCGCATGTGGACGCGGCGGCTGAACTGGGCGGTGGCCGCGGCCGTGCCCCAAACCGAGGCGCTCTTGTTGGTGCCGAAGAGGGTGGCTGCAGGCGCGCCGGGAAAGACCGAGAACAGCGCAGGCACCAGGATGAGCCCGCCACCGCCGACGATCGAGTCCACGAAGCCCGCGAACAGCGAAGCGAGGGTGATGACGATCCATTCCATGAGGGGGCGGATTGTCCCACCGCGGCTGCTATGGATTTGATAGCGACCGGGGCCGAGGCACAAAAAGAAAAGGCGCCGACCAGCGGCGCCTTGATCAAAAAAACGGCATCTCGTCCGGATGCCTTGTCTTGTCTTCGAATTCTCTGGATACCGAATTTGTCTCCTCGGCCCCCGCGCTGCGGGAGGGCCCCGGCTGCGAGTGGCAAGACTTTAATCGCATGCACCGCCTGAGTGCATTGGGATTAACCCGCCTCGTGCACCATCGTGGTAGCGCTGTCCTGGCGCACCCAGGCGGCCGCCTTCTCCGCGATCATGAGCGTGGGGCTGTTGGTGTTGCCGCTGGTGATGGTGGGCATGGCGCCCGCATCCACCACCCGCAGGCCGGCAATGCGGCCGCCCTGGCCGTCGCGCACGCGCAGGCGCGCATCGAGCACCGCCATCGGATCGGAATCTGCGCCCATCTTGGTGGTGCCCACCGGATGGAAGATGGTGGTGGCGATGTCGCCCGCCAGACGCGCCAGCTCGTCGTCGCTCTGGTACTGCGTGCCGGGCTTCCATTCCTGCGGCTTGAACTTCGCCAGCGCCGGCTGCGCGACGATGGTGCGCGTCACCCGCAGCGAGTCGGCCGCCACCTTGCGGTCCTCGTCGGTGCTCAGGTAGTTGGGCGCGATGGCCGGCGCATCCTCGAAGCGCGGCGTCTTGATCTGCACCGTGCCGCGGCTCGTGGGGTTGAGGTTGCACACGCTGGCGGTGAAGGCCGGGAAGCTGTGCAGCGGCTCGCCGAAGGCATCGAGCGAGAGCGGCTGCACGTGGTACTCCAGGTTGGGCCACGCCAGCTCGGGCGAGCTCTTCGTGAACGCGCCCAGCTGCGAGGGCGCCATGCTCATCGGGCCGCTGCGCTTCATGGCGTACTCCAGCCCGATGCGCGCCTTGCCGAAGAGCGAGGAGGCCAGCACGTTGAGCGTGGGCGCGCCGTCGATCTTGAACACCGCGCGGATCTGCAGGTGGTCCTGCAGGTTGGCGCCCACGCCCGGCAGGTCGACCTTCACCTCGATGCCGTGCCGGCGCAAGAGCGCGGCCGGCCCGATGCCCGAGAGCTGCAGGATCTGCGGCGAGCCGATGCTGCCCGCGCACAGCAGCACCTCGCGCGTGGCGCGGACGTGGACCGTCTCGTGGCCGTCCCACACCTGCGCGCCGATGCAGCGCACGCTGCCGTCGTCCTGCTTCTCGATGTCGAGCTTCGCGACCTGCGCGCTGGTCCACATCTCGAAGTTGGGCCGGCCGTAGCAGGTGGGCCGCAGAAAGGCCTTGGCACTGTTCCAGCGCCAGCCGTTCTTCTGGTTGACCTGGAAGTAGCCCACGCCTTCGTTGTTGCCGCGGTTGAAGTCGGTGGAGTGGGGCACGCCGGCTTGCTGCGCGGCTTGCGCGAAGGCGTCGAGGATGTCCCAGCGCAAGCGCTGCTTCTCCACGCGCCATTCGCCGCCTGCGCCGTGCAGCTCGTCCTCGCCGAGGTAGTAGTCCTCGTGCTGGCGAAAGGCCGGCAGCACCTCGTTCCAGCGCCAGGTGTCGTCGCCGGTGAGCTGCGCCCACTGCTCGTAGTCGCGCGACTGCCCGCGCATGTAGATCATCCCGTTGATGCTGGAGCATCCGCCCAGCGTCTTGCCGCGCGGATAGCGCAGGCTGCGGCCGTTCAGGCCCGCGTCGGGCTCGGTGTTGTAGAGCCAGTCGGTGCGCGGGTTGCCGATGCAGTAGAGGTAGCCCACCGGGATGTGGATCCAGTGGTAGTCGTCCTTGCGGCCCGCCTCGATCAGCAGCACCCGCTTGTCCTTGTCCGCGGACAGCCGGTTGGCCATCAGCGCGCCGGCCGTGCCGCCGCCGATGACGATGTAGTCGAAGGTGGTGTCGCTCAAGTCCTGTCTCCGTTGTTCTTCTTCGTGCGATGGCTCGGCGCGGGCGCTCATGCAGCCCGCGCGACTGGATGGACGCCTTACTTCGACACAGGCATGGTGAATTCGGCGCCCTTGCCGATGCTCTCCGGCCAGCGCTGCATCACCGACTTCTGCTTGGTGTAGAAGCGCACGCCTTCCTCGCCATAGGCATGCATGTCGCCGAACAGCGAACGCTTCCAGCCGCCGAAGCCGTGCCAGGCCATGGGTACGGGAATCGGCACGTTGATGCCCACCATGCCCACCTGGATGCGGCGCGAGAACTCGCGCGCCACGTTGCCGTCGCGGGTGAAGCACGACACGCCGTTGCCGAACTCGTGCGCGTTGATCAGTTCCACCGCCTGCGCCAGGTCGTGCACGCGCACGCAGGACAGCACCGGGCCGAAGATCTCTTCCTTGTAGATGCGCATCTCGGGGGTCACGTTGTCGAAGAGCGTGCCGCCCATCCAGAAGCCGTCGCCGCAGTTCGGGCCGGCCGAATTCGCATCGAAGCTGCGGCCATCGACCAGCAGCTTGGCGCCTTCCTTCACGCCCTGCTCGATGTAGCCGGTGATGCGCTGGTGCGCGGCGCGGGTGACGATGGGACCCATCTCGGCCGCCAGGTTTTCGCCGTCCAGCACCTTCAGCGCCTTGGCGCGTTCCACCAGCTTGGGCAGCACCTTCTCGGCCGCGTCGCCCACCAGCACCGCCACGCTGATGGCCATGCAGCGCTCGCCGGCCGAGCCGTAGCCCGAGCCGATCAGTGCGTCCACCGTCTGGTCGATGTCCGCATCAGGCATCACCACCATGTGGTTCTTCGCGCCGCCCAGGGCCTGCACGCGCTTGCCGTGGCGCGCGCCCGTCTCGTAGATGTAGTTGGCAATGGGCGTGGAGCCCACGAAGCTGATCGCCTTCACGTCGGGGTGCTCCAGCAGCGCATCCACCGCCACCTTGTCGCCCTGCACCACGTTGAACACGCCGTCGGGCAGGCCGGCCTTCTTGAGCAGCTCGGCCATCAGCAGCGAGGGGCTCGGGTCGGTCGGGCTGGGCTTGAGGATGAAGGTGTTGCCCGCGGCGATGGCCACAGGGAACATCCACATCGGCACCATCACCGGGAAGTTGAAGGGCGTGATGCCCGCCACCACGCCCAGGGGCTGGCGCAGCGTCCAGTTGTCGATGCCGGTGGAGACCTGCTCGGTGTAGTCGCCCTTGAGCAGCTGCGGGATGCCGCAGGCGAACTCGACGATGTCGATGCCGCGCGTGACCTCGCCCTGCGCGTCGGTGAACACCTTGCCGTGCTCGGCGGTGATCAGGTGGGCCAGCTCGTCGCGGTGCTGGTTGAGCAGCTCCAGGAACTTGAACATCACCCGCGCGCGGCGGATCGGCGGCGTGTCGGCCCAGGCCGGGAAGGCGGCCTGCGCGGCGGCCACGGCTGCATTCACGTCCTCGGCGGCGCCCAGCGCCACCTTGCCGGTGACGCGGCCGGTGGCCGGGTTGGTCACGTCTTGCGTGCGGCCGGAGGTGTTGGCAGCGAGACGGCCGCCGATGTGGTGCTCGATATTTGAAATGCTCATGGTGATTCTCTGGAGGCGATGGCTGGCGAGTGTGATTCCTTCAAGGGGAATTCGCCAATGATTTCGCCAAAACGGGGTTATAAATCGCCCAAATACCATGACTCAGGCGGCCGATCTCCAGATTCTGCGCGCCTTCGTCGCCGTGGCGCGCGAGGGCAACGTCTCGCGGGCCGCCGAGCGGCTGCACCTGTCGCAGCCGGCGGTGAGCCTTCAGATCAAGCGCCTGGCCGACCTCACCGGCCTCGTGCTCTTCAACCGCACTCCGCAGGGACTGGCCCTGAGCTCCGACGGCGCGGCGCTGCTGCCGCAGGCCGAGCGGGTGCTCTTGGCGCTGGCGGATTTCCAGCACTCGGCGCAGCGGCTGCACAGCACGGTGCGCGGCACCTTGCGCATCGGCACCATCCTCGACCCGGAGTTCACCCGCCTGGGCGCCTTCCTGCGCGAGCTGGTCGAGCGGGCGCCGCAGGTCGCCACCGAGCTGCGCCAGGGCATGAGCGGCGAGGTGCTGGCGCAGGTGAGGGCGGGCGAGCTGGACGTCGGCTTCTACCTGGGCGACGCGCAGGCCGAGGGCGGGCCCGCTCTGGCCGCGCGCACGCTCAGCCGCTTCCACTACCGGGTGGTGGCGCCCGCCGGCTGGGGGCCGCAGGTGCTGGGGCGCGACTGGAAGGGCCTGGCAGCCCTGCCCTGGGTCGAGACGCCGCCGGCGTCGGCGCACCACCGCCTGCTGGCCGGCGTGTTCGGCCCGCGCGGCCTCGCGCCGCGCCGCGTTGCGCTGGTGGACCAGGAGGCTTCCATGCTGGACCTGATCAAGTCCGGCGTGGGCCTGAGCCTGGTGCGCGACGCCATCGCCATCCGCGAAAGCCAGGCCCATGGCCTGGTCATCGCCGACAAGGTGCAGCTGCCATGCGCGCTTCAGTTCGTCTCGCTCGCCGAGCGCGCCGACGAGCCGGTGCTTGCCAACGCATGGGCCGCACTAGGACAGGCGTGGTCATGACGTTAGGATGGCGGGCTTCAAGTGTTGCCGAATGCATCCGGCAGGCCGACCCGGCACCCAACCGTTGACCACGCCCTCGTCCGCGCTGCACACAGCGCCGTCCTCATCCCGCTTCGACGACCCGGTTTCTGCCGACGCGGACCGGCCTCGCCTGGAGCGGTCCTCCTCCGGCGCCGTCGAGGCGCACGGCTGCTGGACGGCGCTCGCCTTCTCCTCGCAGCGCGACTGGAAGGCCCTGGCGGCCAGCCTGGCGCAGACGCAGGCGGCCGGCGCCGCGTGGGACCTGCGGCCCATCGGCCAGCTCGACCACATCGGCGGGCAGATGTTGTGGAACCACTGGCAGCACCAGTGGCCGGCGCAGCTCGAGATGACGGAGCCGCAGCGCGCCGTGCTGGAGCAGGTGGCCCAGTACTCGGTGCGCGAGCCGGAAGATCCGCAGCCCACGTGGTGGGACTACTTCCTGCGCTTCGCCAACCGCGGGCCGCACATGCTGGAGACCGCCCAGCGCTTCGTCACGCTGATCGGCCAGTTCGTGCTGGACCTGGGCACCATGCTGCGCGCGCCGCACCGGGCGCCCTGGCGCGACATCTCCGGCCACCTGTACAGCACCGGCGCGACGGCGCTGCCGATCACCGCGCTGGTGGGGCTGCTCATCGGCGTCGTGCTGGCCTACCTGACCTCGCAGCAGCTGCGGCAGTACGGCGGCGAGACCTTCATCGTCAACATCCTGGGCCTGTCGCTGATCCGCGAGCTAGGGCCGGTGCTGGCGGCCGTGCTGATCGCCGGGCGCTCGGGCTCGGCCATGACGGCGCAGATCGGCGTGATGCGCGTCACCGAGGAGCTCGACGCGATGCGCGTGATGGGCATACCGCACGGCTTCCGCCTGGTGCTGCCGCGCGTGCTGGCGCTGGCCGTGGCCATGCCGCTGATCAGCCTGTGGACCTCGGCGGCCGCCATGCTGGGCGGCATGATCGCGGCCGACCTCACGCTGGGCATCTCGCCGGGCTACTTCATGCAGGCGCTGCCGCGCGCCGTGCCGCTGGCCAACATCTGGCTGGCGCTGTCCAAGTCGGCGGTGTTCGGCGTGCTGATCGCGCTGATCGCCTGCTACCACGGCATGCGTGTGCTGCCCAACACCGAGAGCCTGGGCCGGCGCACCACCAGCTCGGTGGTGATCTCCATCACCATCGTCATCCTGGTCGATGCGCTGTTCGCGGTGCTGTTCAAGGGCGTGGGGTTCCGCTGATGACCGAGCCGATCGTTTCCTCCCCCGGCGACGACGCCGCGAGCGCCGAGAGCGCGGTGGAGATCCGCAAGCTGTGGACCGTGTTCAAGTCCCCCGGCCGCGCGCCCCAGGTGGTGCACCGGGACCTGGACCTGACGATCCGGCGCGGCGAGGTGCTGTCGCTGGTGGGCGGCTCGGGCACCGGCAAGACGGTGCTGCTGCGCCAGATCCTGGGCCTGGAGAAGCCGACCAAGGGCGAGGTCTCGGTGTTCGGCGCGCCGCCGGGCGAGTTGCGCGCCGCCGGCGCCGCCAAGGTGGGCATGCTGTTCCAGCGCGGCGCGCTGTTCTCGGCCTTCAACGTGCTGGACAACATCGCCTTCGCGCTGCGCGAACTCAAGGTGCTGCCCGACGAGCTGATCCGCGACGCCGCCATGGTTCGGCTGCAGATGGTGGGCCTGGGTCCCGAGCATGCGCACAAGATGCCATCGGCGCTGTCGGGCGGCATGATCAAGCGGGTGGCGCTGGCGCGCGCGCTCATCATGGACGCGCCGCTGCTGCTGCTGGACGAGCCCACCGCCGGGCTGGACCCGGAGAGCGCCGACGACTTCTGCGACCTGCTGCGCAGCCTGCACCGCGAGCTCGGGCTCACGGTGGTGATGGTCACCCACGACCTCGACACGCTGTTCGACCTCAGCACCCGCATCGCGGTGCTGGCCGACCAGCATGTGGTCATCACCGGCACCGCGCCGGAGGTGATGGCCCATCCGCACCCGTTCATCCAGAAATACTTCCTGGGCGGCCGGGGCCAGCGCGCCGCGCAGGCCCTGCACGAGCCGCCCCCTGTGTCCAGAAGGTAGAAACGAGATGGAAAACAAGGCCCATGCATTCGTCGCCGGCGCCTTCGTCATCGGGCTGATCGGCCTGATCGTGGCGCTGGTGCTCTGGTTCACCCGCGACACGGCGGTGCGCAACATCTACGAGATGTCCACCAGCGACCCGGTGAGCGGCCTGCAGCCGCAGGCCACGGTGCGCTACCGAGGCATCTCGGTGGGCAAGGTGCAGTCCATCGACTTCGACCCCAAGGTGCGCGGCAACGTGCGGGTGCGCATCTCTGTGGACCAGCGCGTGCCGCTCACCAAGTCCAGCTACGCCGCGCTGAGCTACCAGGGCGTGACCGGCCTGGCGGCGATCGCGCTGAACGACGACGGCAGCTCGCAAGTGCCGCTGGTGCCCAACAACGACGACCCGCCACGCCTCCCGCTCAAGCCCTCGTCGCTGGCCATGCTCCAGGAACGCGGCGAAGCCATCCTGGAGCGGGTGGAGGGCGTGGCCGAGAAGGTCAACACGCTGGTCAGCGAGGACAACCAGCGGCGCGTCGCCGAGGCCCTGGAGAACATTGCGCAGGCGGCCAAGAGTGCCAACCAGCTCACGCAGCGGCTGGACACGGCCGTGCAGGAAGGACTCACGCCGGCCCTCAAGGCGATTCCGCCGCTGGCCGACAACACGCGCGCTGCGCTGGGCACCGTCAAGCAGGCGGCCAGCGACGTCTCGCGCGTGGCCAACAACCTCAACAGCACCGTCACGCGCATCAACGCGCAGGACGGGCCGATGGACCGCCTGGCCGCCAGCACCGAGGGCCTGGGCCAGGCGCTGGACTCCTTCAACCGGACCACGCTGCCGCGCGTGAACCGGGTGGCCGACGACGCGACGATCGCCGTGCGGCGCCTGGGCCGCGCGGCCGAGAACATCAACGAGAACCCGCAGTCGCTGCTCTTCGGGACCGGCAATGTCGTGCCGGGTCCCGGCGAGCCCGGCTTCGCCACGCCCGCCGCGCCGGCCGTCCCGGCCACGCCTGCCCGTCCCTGAAAGCCCGCCATGACCCTGACCACGAAGACTTCGCTCGGTGCCCTGGCGGCGGCCTGCCTGCTCGCTGCCTGCGGCTCGCTGCCCGACAAGCCGCAGCGCGCCACGCTCTACGACTTCGGCGCCGGGCCCTTGCCCCGCACTGCCGCCGCGGCCGCCGCATCGCCGGTGCGCCTGCCGCCCATGCTGCTGTCGGACATCGAGGCGCATGCGCGGCTGGACAGCGCGCAGATCCTCTACCGCCTGGCCTACTCGGACGGCAACGAGCTGCGCCCCTATGCCAGTGCGCGCTGGAGCGTGCCGCCCACGCAGCTGCTGGAGCAGCGCCTGCGCGAGGCGTTGGCCCAGCGGCGCGTGGTGCTGGGCTCGGAGGAGGGCACCAACGTCGCGCGGGTGGACGGCAAGATCCCCAACAGCCTGCGCCTGACGCTGGAGGAGTTCTCGCAGTACTTCGACTCGCCCACCAGCAGCGTCGGCATGGTGCGCGTGCGCGCCACCCTGATGAACACGACGGCGGCCGGCGACCGCGTGCTGGGCCAGCGCACCTTCACTGCGCAGGAGCCTGCGCCCAGCGCCGATGCCCGCGGTGGCGTCAAGGCACTGGTGGCCGCCAGCGACACGGTGGTGGCGCAGGTGGTGCAATGGGCGGACCAGCTGCAGCAGTCGGCGCAGTGAAGCAGCAAACCATGAGCACGCGCATCGGCCTCATCTCGGACACGCACGGCCTGCTGCGGCCCGAGGCGCTGGCGTACCTGCAGGGCAGCGACTACATCGTGCACGGCGGCGACATCGGCTCGCCCGCCATCCTCGACGAACTGGCGAAGATCGCGCCCGTGACGGCCGTGCGCGGCAACAACGACCGCGAGGGCTGGGCGATGCAGGTGCCCGAGACCGAGTTCCTGCAGGTGGGCGACCTGTTCATCTACGCGCTGCACGACCTGGCGCTGCTGGACATCGACCCCGCGGCGGCGGGCGTGCGCGTGGTGGTCACGGGGCACTCGCACAAGCCGCTGGTGGAAGAGCGCGAGGGCGTGCTCTACGTCAACCCGGGCAGCGCCGGCCCGCGCCGCTTCACGTTGCCCATCTCGGCGGGCGAGCTGATCGTGGACGGCGCGCGCATCGAGGCGCACATCGCGCAGCTGGTGCAATGAGCGCGGCCTTCGACCGCAGCCGGGTGAGGGCCCTGCTGTTCGACCTGGGCGGCGTGGTCTTCGAGTTCGACTTCGCGCACGCGCTGGCGCACTGGGGGCCGATGTCGGCACTGCCGGCCGCGCAGCTTCGGCTCGCCTTCTCGCACGACGAGGACTACCAGCGCCACGAGCGCGGCGAACTCAGCAGCAGCCAGTACTTCGACACCTTGCGCCGCAAGCTGCACCTCACGGCCACCGACGAGCAGATCGAGGCCGGCTGGAACGCGATCTTCCGCGACGAGATCGGGCCGACGCTGGACGCCATCGAGGCGGCCCGCCGCTTCCTGCCCTGCTACGCCTTCAGCAACACCAACCGCAGCCACCACGCGGCCTGGCGCGCGGCCTACCCGCGCATCGAGCCGGCCTTCGACCAGGTCTTCGCGTCCTCGGACATCGGGCTGCGCAAGCCCGAGCGCGCCGCCTTCGAGCACGTGTGCCGCGAGATCGGGCTGCCGCCGCAGGCGCTGCTCTTCTTCGACGACCTGGAGGAGAACGTGGCCGGCGCGCGCGCCTGCGGCCTGCAGGCGGTGCAGGTGCGCTCGCCCGAGGACGTGCGCGGCGCGCTGCGCGAGCTCGGCTGCCTGGCCTGAACGCGCGGCGGGCTCAGCGGCCGCCCGTGACGTCGATGGTGGCGCCGGTCACGTAGCTGGCCTCCGGCGAGAGCAGCCAGACGATGCCGTTGGCCACTTCCTGCGCCGTGCCGGTGCGCTTCATGGGCACCGTGTGTGCCAGCTGGAAGGCGCGGTCGGGAATGCCGCCGGAGGCGTGGATCTCGGTGTCGATCAGCCCGGGCCGCACGCCGTTGACGCGGATGCCTTCCTCGGCCACTTCCTTGGCCAGGCCCGTGGTGAGCGTGTCGATGGCGCCCTTGCTGGCCGCGTAGTCGATGTACTGGTCGGGCGAGCCGATGCGCGCGGCCGCGCTCGACAGGTTGACGATGACGCCACCCGTGCCGCCGTGGCGCGTGCTCATGCGCTTGACGGCCTCGCGCGCGCACACGAAGGCGCCCACCACGTTGATGCGCATCATGCGCTCCAGGCGCGCCACGCTCATCTCGTCCAGGCGCGCCTTGACGTCGACGATGCCGGCGTTGTTCACCAGGGCCCAGATGCGCCCCAGCTTCGCGTCGACCTGGGCGTACATGTCCAGCACCTGCGCCTCGTCACCCACGTCGGCCTGCACCGCCATCGCGCGGCCGCCCTCGGCCTCGATGCGCTGCACCAGCGCCTGCGCCGTGTCGGCCTGCCGCGCGTAGTTGATGGCCACCGTGAAGCCGCGGCGGGCGGCCAGCAGCGCCGTCGCTGCGCCAATCCCGCGACTGCCGCCGGTGATCAAGACGATGGGGTTCATTCACATTTCTCCTGCAGGATTGCCAAGGCTCGGTTACAACCGCAGCCCATTACACCAGCGTCTGAGCAACCAGGAGATTCAACATGGGTCAATTCATCGATCTGCAGGCCAAGGACGGCTTCAGCTTCCCCGCCTACGTCGCCGAGCCCGCCGGCGCGCCCAAGGGCGCCGTGGTGGTGGTGCAGGAGATCTTCGGCGTGAACTCGCACATCCGCTCGGTGGCCGACGGCTACGCGGCGGCCGGCTACCTGGCCGTGGCGCCGTCCACCTTCCACCGCGTCAAGCCCGGCGTGGAGATGGGCTACACCGAGGAAGACATGAAGGCCGGCTTCGCGCTGAAGATGGCGGTCGAGGCCCTGCCGGCCCCCGGTGTCCTGCAGGACCTGCAGGCGGCCGTGGACTACGCCTCGAAGGCAGGCAAGGTCGGCATGGTCGGCTACTGCTGGGGCGGCCTGCTCACCTGGCGCGCCGCGGCCGAGCTCACCGGCCTGTCCGCCGCCGTGCCCTACTACGGCGGCGGCATGACCACGCCGGAGGAAGCCGCGCGCAAGCCCAAGGTGCCCGTGCTGGCCCACTTCGGCAACAAGGACCACTGGATCCCGCTCGAATCGGTGACCGCCTTCGAGAAGGCGCACCCGGAAGTGGTGGTGCACGTGTACGCCGCCGACCACGGCTTCAACTGCGACCAGCGCGGCTCCTACAGCGCCGAGCCGGCCAGCGTGGCGCGCGAGCGCACCCTGGCCTTCTTCCAGAAGCACCTGGGCTGACATGCGGCGCCGGGCCGTCCTTGCGGCGACGCTGCTCCTGGCCGGCGCCCCGGCGTTCGCCGCGGATTACGCCGGCCCGATCTTCGACGCGCACCTGCACTACAACGAGGAGGCGTGGAACGGCCGCGCCGGCCCCTATCCGCCGACCGAGGCGGTGGCGCGCATGCAGCGCAACGGGGTGCGGGCGATCATCGCCAATTCGCGCCCCAACGCCGGCACGCACACGCTGGCCGGCGCGAAGGAAGCGGGGGGCGCCGGCATCACGGTGGTGCCCTTCGTGCGGGTCTACCGCAACCGGGCCGACTACACCAACTGGTTCCGCGACGAGACCATCTACCAGATGGTGCAGGACGAGCTCGCGCGCGGCAGCGCGGCCGGGCCCTTCCGCGGCATCGGCGAATTCCACCTCTACGAGAGCGTCAACGCCCGGGGGCCGGTGGCCCGCAAGCTGGTCGAGCTGGCCGAGCGCAAGGACCTCGCGATGCTGGCGCACGTGGACGACGAGGCCATCGACCTGCTGATGGCCGCCTCGCCCTCGGGCGGGCAGAAGCTGCGGCTGATCTGGGCGCACACGGGCATCGGCGGCGCGCCGGTGGCGCGGGTGCGGGCGCTGCTGGAGCGCTATCCGCTGCTGGTGGGCGAGCTGTCGTACCGGCCCGGCCTCACCTGCCAGGGCGGGCAGCTGTGCCCGGAATGGCGCGAGCTGATCGAGCGCTTTCCGACCCGCTTCATGGTGGGCTCCGACACCTGGGTCAACGAGCGCTGGAGCAGCTACGACGAGATCATGCGCAACTACCGCGTGTGGCTGGGCGCGCTGCCGCCCGAGTTGGCGCAGCGCATCGCCTGGGGCAACGCGGCCTCGATCTTCGGCCTGAAGGCGCCGTCCTAGGCGCGGACGGGGCGCTTGGTCATCTCCTTGGCCCGCTGCCCGATGCGGGTTTCCAGGAAGTCCAGCAGCGCCCGCAGCGCGGCGCTGTTGTGGCGCCGCTGCAGGTAGGCGGCATAGAGCCACATGTCCTTGCGCACGTAGTTCTGCAGCACCGGCTGCAGCTCGCCGTGGTCGATGTGCGGCTGCACCAGCAGGGCCGGCAGGTAGACCATGCCGAAGCCCTGCAGCGCCACGTGCACCAGCGGGCCGCCCTCGGTGGCGTCCATCCGGCTCTTCACCGGCACGTCGACCGGTTCGCCGTTCTCCTCGAAGCGCCACTGCGGGTGGGGGCCGGCGCTGGAACTGGTGAGCGCGACGTGGTCGGCCAGGTCGGCCGGCCGGCGCGGGATGCCGTGCTTGCGCCAGTAGATCGGGGCGGCGCATAGCACCAGGTTCACCTGCACCAAGCGCCGCACGATCAGGTTCTGGTCCTCGATAGGCCCCAGCCGCAGCGCCACGTCGATGCCCTCGTCGACCATGTCCAGGGAGCGGCTGCTCAGGTGCAGGCTCAGGCTCACTTCCGGGTAGTGGCCCATGAACTGGGCCAGCAGGTTGGGCAGGTCGCCCTGGCCCATGCCGTGCGGCGCCGAAATCTTCAGGCGCCCGGCCGGCTGGCTGGCGCGCTCCTGAAGCTCCGACTGGGTCAGCTCGACCATCTCCAGCACGGGCTTGCTGCGCTCCAGCAGCAGGGCGCCGGCGTCCGTGAGGCTCACCGAGCGGGTCGAGCGGTTCAGCAGGCGCACCCCGAAGCGCTCCTCCAGCTCGGCGATGTACTTGCTCACCGTGGCCTTCGACATGTCGAGCTTGGTCGCGGCGCGGGAGAAGTTGCCCTGCAGGGCCACTTCGCGAAAGGTCTTGATCAGGTCCAGGCTGTCCATGGAGGTGTGAGTGATTGTTTCAGTATTCGTTCGAATCCAGGTTCACTGACTCCCGAAGCGCCTGATTGTTTCGAATTTGTGAACACGGTGATTCGATTTCCCAGGGTTTTTACTTAGATTTTTCCATCAAACTTCGCTGCACAGGCAAGCAATTCAGCAAGCCTGAGTTGAACAAGGCCCGAGCGAGGAGCCGTCGCGATCGAAGGACGGCATCACCCACCAGACCCGTTCGAAATGTTGTTGAACATCACAAGGAACTGAAATGAACACCGCCACCAAGATCATCTCCGCCGCCGCCATCGCCCTGCTCGCAGCCGCCGGCGCCCAAGCCGAGGAATACCAGGGCGTGCTGACCGTGAACAGCCAGCTCAGCCGCGCCGAGGTGTCCGCCTCCGCCGCTGCCGCCGCCAAGGCCGGTGCCAACCTGTACGGCGACGCCGCTGACGCCGGCGTGACCCAGGTGGCCGGCAACGTGGACCGCCAGGCGATCCGCGCCCAGGCCGTTGCCGCCTCGCACGACCCGACGTGGAACCTGGACCGCAAGGCTTTCGTGAACAGCACGATCCCCGCGCAATACACGAACGGCTCCCTGGCCGTCCGTCGCCAAGCGTCGCAAAACCAGGCTTCGCTGTAATTCCCGGGCCCTTCGGGGCCTTCACACCCAACGGTCATACAACTCGACCTCTAAGGACCTAGAAAATGAAGACTTCGCATCTTTTCGCCGCCGCCGCACTGGCTGTTCTGGCTGCCACCGGCGCCCAGGCTGAAACCTACGAAGGCGTTCAAGCGCCCGTGACGGCCAAGAGCCGCGCCGACGTGGAGGCCCAGGCCATCGCTGCCGCCCACGCCAAGGACCAGAACGTGGTCCGCGGCTCGCGCGGTGCCGAGACGATGGCCGTGTCGCGTGACCGCGCGGGTGTGGAAGCCGAGGCCATTCGCGCCGCCGCCGCTCCCGACCAGAACGTGTCCGCCGGTTCGCGCGTGAACAGCAAGGTCATCTCGACCATGAAGAACCCGGTGGATGCCCAGGCCGAAGCGGCCAAGGCCAGCGCCAGCAAGCTGTAATCCGGCTTCTGGTTGGTTAGAAAGTAGTTTCGAGAGAGCCCTGGGCCGGCCGGCGCGCAAGCGTCGGCCGGCCTTGTCTTTTTCCGGGGGGCTACTGCGTGCTGCGCGCCAGGTAGCGCTTGCGCCAGAAGAACATCGTCAGCACCAGCGCGATGGCCAGCATGGCGGCCAGCGCAATCCAGAAGCCGTCGGCCTTGTGCAGCAGCGGGATGGTGTCGAAGTTCATGCCGAAGATCCCGGCGATGAGGTTCAGCGGCAGGAACACGGCCGTGAGCACCGTCAGCACCCGCATGATGTCGTTGGTGCGGTGGCTCTGGATGCTGAAGTGCATCTGCACCGCGGTCTCGGCATCCTGCTCGAGCCGGCGCACGTGGTGGATCACCCGCTCGATGTGCTCCAGCACGTCGCGGCTTCGCACCAGCACCAGCTCGCGCTCGCGTGCCTCTTCGTGCTTTCTCGGGGGATCCAGGGTCTCGATCTCGTCGATCCAGTCCTGCACGGCGTCGCGCTGGTCCTCGCAGATCTCCAGCAGGTGGCGCAGCGACTGGCGCGCCTTCATGAGCGCGCCCCAGTTGTTGAAGCGGGTGCGGGCGTCCGTGAGTTCGGTCTGCCAGTGGTCCAGCTGCTTGGAGAGCTCGCGCCGCAGGTCCAGGTAGCCGTCGACGATGTGGTTGACCACCCGCAGCATCAGGTCGGCCGGGCTGGTGGGCAGGCGGGCGGAGGTGGCGCGCTCGTCCAGCGCCGGTGCGGTCGAGCCGGCCGCCACCGCCATCAGCTTGCTGGCGAAGGTGTCGCGCACCTGGTTGTCCAGCGGGTGTACCGACAGCAGCACCCGGTCGAACACGGCAAAGCCCACGGGCCGGGTGTCGATGCGACGCAGCGCCGGCAGCCCGCCTCGCGGCCGCGGCGGCGCGAGCGCATCGCGCGCCGGCTGGGCCGACGGAGCCGGAGCGCCGTCGGCTCTTTCCGAAGCGGCCGCCAGGCGGCGGATCACCAGCAGGTCGTAGTCGGAGGTGTAGTCGTAGTGCGAGGGCAACTGCTCGTTGAGCAGGTCGCTCACGTGCAGGTCCACCAGCTGGGCGTCGCACAGCGACTGCAGGATGGCCTGCACCTGCCCCAGGGTGGCCTGCAGCTCGTCGCGGGTGAGCGAGATCCAGAGATAGGCGTTCTGGCAGGCACCCGGCAGCGCGAGCGGGGCGAGGGCCTGGTGCTCGGTGACCTGGGTGCTGCTGATCTCGAAGATGCGCATGGGGGCGCCGTGCTCTCAGCCCTGCTGGCGGATCAGGCGCGCCGCATCGAGCGCGAAATAGGTGAGGATGCCGTCGGCGCCGGCGCGCTTGAAGGCCAGCAGGCTTTCGAGCATCACCGCGTCGTGGTCCAGCCAGCCGTTCTGGGCCGCGGCCTTGAGCATCGCGTACTCGCCGCTGACCTGGTAGGCGAAGGTGGGCACGCGGAACTCGTCCTTCACCCGGCGCACGATGTCCAGGTACGGCATGCCGGGCTTGACCATCACCATGTCGGCCCCCTCGGCGATGTCCATGGCCACCTCGCGCAGGGCCTCGTCGGTGTTGCCGGGATCCATCTGGTAGACCTTCTTGTTGCTCTTGCCCAGGTTGGCGGCCGAGCCCACGGCGTCGCGGAAGGGGCCGTAGAAGGCGCTGGCGTACTTGGCGCTGTAGGCCATGATGCGGGTATGCACGTTGCCGCGCGCTTCCAGCGCCTGGCGGATGGCGCCGATGCGCCCGTCCATCATGTCGCTGGGGGCCACGATGTCCACCCCGGCCTGGGCCTGTGCCAGCGCCTGGCGGGTGAGCACCTCCACCGTCGGGTCGTTCAGGATGTAGCCGCTGTCGTCCAGCAGTCCGTCCTGGCCGTGGCTGGTGTAGGGGTCCAGGGCCACGTCGGTCATCACCCCCAATTGCGGAAAGCGCGACTTCAGCGCCGCCACCACGCGCGGCACCAGGCCGTCGGGATTGAAGGCCTCGTCGCCGGCGGGCGTCTTCAGCTTGGCATCGATGACGGGAAAGAGCGCCATCACGGGGATGCCCAGCGCCACGCACTCCTCGGCCACCGGCAGCAGCAGGTCCAGGCTCAGGCGCTCGACGCCCGGCATCGACGCCACGGCATCGCGCCGGCCGTTGCCTTCCTGCACGAACACGGGATAGATGAGGTCATGGGTGCGCAGCGCATGTTCGCGCACCAGGTTGCGGGTGAAGTCGTCGCGGCGCAGCCGGCGAGGCCGGCCGGCGGGGTAGGGGGCAAAGGCGGGAGTGGAGCGGCTCATCCTGAAAATTGTGCCTCAAGGTACAGGCCTGTTGTATTTTCGGAACGATCGTTCGTCCCAATTAACCCTTGGTTGAGACTACTAAAGTATTCGTTGTCGTACCACTGGCAGCCAAGGGCATCTGTGACCTTGCTTGAAAGATCCTTGCCGCTTTGTTAAATTTCCGAGTGGGCGGCTTGCCGCTCCCCGCTTTTCCTCCCTGAGCGGGTGCCTTGATGTGTGACAGCAAAAGGGCTTCCCGCCCGGCGTTCATTCGCCGGGCTTTTTTTTGCCCGGAGACTTTGCGCGGACGGGCCGGCGCCCCCGGAGGGCCCCACTAAACTCGACCCGATGCTCTGGGTCAAATCGCTGCACATCGTCTTCATCGCCAGCTGGTTCGCGGGCCTTTTCTACCTTCCTCGCATCCTGGTGAACCTGGCCATGGTGCCGCCCGGTTCCGAAGCGGAACGGGCCCGCCTGCTGCTCATGGCGCGCAAACTCTATCGCTTCACCACCCTGCTGGCGATCCCGGCGCTGGGATTCGGGCTCTGGCTTTGGCTGGGCTACGGGATCGGGCGCCTGGGCTCGGGCAATGGCTGGATGCATGCCAAGCTCGCGCTGGTGCTGGTGGTGATCGGCTACCACCACGCCTGCGGCGCGCTGCTGCGCCGCTTCGAGGCCAACACCAACCGGCGCAGCCACCGTTGGTATCGCTGGTTCAATGAACTGCCGGTGCTGCTGCTGCTGGCCATCGTCGTGCTGGTGGTGGTCAAGCCGTTCTGATGGCCGCTTCCTCCAGCCACAAGTCCACCGCGCTTCCGCTGGCGCTGGCGTATGCGGCGCTCATCTGCTACGCGAGCCTCTATCCGTTCTCCGACTGGCGGGACCAGGGCATCGCACCCTGGGCCTTCGTGATGGCGCCCTGGCCGCGCTACTGGACCGGCTTCGACTTCGGCATCAATGCCGCCGGCTACGTGCCCCTGGGCTTCCTGGCGGCGCTCTCGGTACTTCGGCACCGGCCGGACGCGCCCGTCGCGCTGGCGGTGGTGCGGGCCACGATCGCGGCCGCGGCGCTGTCCTTCCTGATGGAGACGCTGCAGAGCTACCTGCCGGCGCGCATCCCCTCCAACGTGGACTGGGCCCTCAACACCGCGGGTGCACTGGGCGGCGCGGTGCTGGCGGGGCTGCTGGAGCGCCTGGGCGGCGTGGCGCACTGGGAGCGCACCCGCAGCACCTGGTTCGTCGATGAGGCTCGCGGCGGGCTGGTGCTGCTGGCACTGTGGCCGGCCGCGCTGCTCTTCCCGGCCGCGGTGAGCTTCGGCCTGGGCCAGGTCTTCGAGCGGATGGAGGACGGCATCGCCGACTGGCTGGCCGACACCCCCTTCATCGACTGGCTGCCGGTGCGCCAGTTCGAACTGGAGCCGCTGGTGCCCGGCGCCGAGCTGCTGTGCGTGATGCTGGGCGCGCTGGTGCCCTGCCTGCTGGCCTACGTGGTGTCCCGGTCGCTGCGCCGCCGCGCGATGATGCTGCCCCTGGTGCTGGGCCTGGGGGTCGCGGCCAGCGCCCTGTCGGCCCTCCTGAGCTGGGGGCCCCAGCACGCCTGGGCCTGGCTGGACCTGCCGGTGCAGATCGGCGTGGCGGTTGCAGCGGTGATCGCCGCGGCGCTGCTGGCCGCGCCGCGCCGCCTGTGCGCGGCGCTGGCGCTCATCGCCGTGGTCGTGCAACTGGGCCTGATCAACGGCGCCCCCGAGAGCGCCTACTTCGCCCAGACCCTGGCCACCTGGGAGCAGGGCCGCTTCATCCGCTTCCATGGGCTGGTGCAGTGGCTGGGCTGGCTCTGGCCCTTCGCGGCAATCGGCTACCTCCTGCTGGTGCTGTCGCGCGACATCCGCCAATCCTAGAATCCCTCGATGACCCAAGCCGCTCCGGGCTACTACGCCCGTCACATCTTCTTCTGCCTCAACGAACGCAAGAACGGCGAACAGTCCTGTGCCCAGTTCCAGGCGCAGGAAGGCTTCGAGCACTGCAAGGTGCGCATCAAGAAGGAAGGCCTGTCGGGAAAGGGGCAGATCCGCGTCAACAAGGCCGGATGCCTGGACCGCTGCGCGGGCGGGCCGGTGGCGGTGGTGTATCCGGAAGGCGTCTGGTACAGCTATGTGGACCAGGCAGACATCGACGAGATCGTCGACCGGCACCTCAAGAACGGCGAGGTCGTCGAGCGCCTGGTGCTGCCGCCGGACGTCGGCCGCTGAACCCATGAACTCCCGCACCGAGAAGCTGACCTTCGAGGGCGGCGCCGGCGCCATCGAGGCGCTGCGCGACCCGCCGGCCGAAGGCACCGAGCCCCAGGGCATCGCCGTCATCGCCCATCCGCACCCGCTGTTCGGCGGCACCATGGACAACAAGGTGGTGCAGACGCTCGCGCGCGCCTTCGTGGCCAACGGCTGGACGGCGCTGCGCTTCAACTTCCGCGGCGTGGGCGGCAGCGCCGGCGTGCATGACGAGGGTCGGGGCGAGCTGGACGACTACATGGCGCTGGTGGGGCAGGCAGCGCCCGAGGGGCCCGTGGCCATCGCCGGCTTCTCCTTCGGCGCCTTCGTGGCCGCCGGCGCGCTTGCCAGGCTGTGGGATGCGCGGGACGTGCGGCAGGTGGTGCTGGTCGGCACGGCGGCGGCCCGCTTCCAGGTGCCGGCCGTGCCGCCCGAGGCGCACGAACGCACACTGGTGGTCCACGGCGAGCACGACGACACGGTGCCCCTGTCGGCCGCGATGGACTGGGCGCGGCCGCAGATACTTCCCGTCACAGTCGTTCCCGGGGGCGGGCATTTCTTTCACGGACAATTGCCGCTTCTCAAAAACCTCGTCAGCCGTCATCTGCGCGCCGGCGAGCGTCATCGCTGACGAACTCCCCGCTTCCTGCTTCCATGAATCGTTTCTCGAAGGCGCTTCGGGCGCTGGTGCTGGCCGCCATCGCGCCCTTGTACCTTGCGGCAGCCCAGGCGCAGGCGCCGGCGCCGCCGGAGGTCGCGGCGCGCAGCTACCTGCTGCTGGACCTCACGGCCAATCAGGTCCTGGCGCAAAAGGAGATCGACATGCCGGTCGAGCCGGCATCGCTCACCAAGCTGATGTCGGCCTATCTCGTGTTCGACGCCCTCAAGGCCCGGAAGATCACCTTGTCGCAGGCCCTGCCGGTCAGCGAACGCGCCTCGAAGATGCCGGGATCGCGCATGTTCATCGACCCGAAGATGCAGGTGCCGGTCGAGGACCTCATCAAGGGCATGATCGTCCAGTCCGGCAACGACGCCACGATGGCGCTGGCCGAAGCGGTGGGCGGCACGGAAGAGCGCTTCGTGCAGATGATGAACGAGCAGGCCCGGGCGCTGGGCATGAAGAACACCAGCTTCAGGAATGCGGTGGGCCTGTCCGCGCCCGGCCATTCCAGCACGGCGCGCGACCTGGGCGTCCTGGCTTCGCGCCTGATGCACGACTTCCCGGGGGAGTTGCATTTCTTCGCCATCAAGAAGTACCGCTACCCGGGCACGCCGTCGACCAACGACACCAACCGCAACACCCTGCTTTTTCGCGATCCGACCGTGGACGGCCTCGCCACGGGCCATGCGGACCCCTTCGGCTACGGCATGGTCGCCACTGCGCGGCGCGAATTCCCCAACCTGAAGACTGGCCGGCGCCTGATGTCGGTCGTCCTGGGAGCCAAGGACCAGACCGCCCGCGCGAACGAGACCCAGAAGCTGCTGAACTGGGGCTACACCGCCTATGACGCCGTGCGCCTGTTCGATGCCGGCCAGCCGGTGGCGACGCCGCGCGTGTGGAAAGGCAAGTCCAACGAGCTGAAGCTCGGCCGCCTGGAGCCGATCGTGGTGGCGGTGCCCAGCGGCACGGGCAGCAAGGTCGCAACGCAGGTGGCGCGCCCGGACCCGCTGGTCGCGCCTTTCACCAGGAACCAGAGCGTAGGTTCGCTGAAAGTGCTGCTGGGCGATCAGCTGCTGACCGAACTGCCGCTGGTGGCGCTCGAGCCGGTGGAGCAGGCCGGCGTCCTGGGCCGCACCTGGGACGCCGTGCGGCTTTGGATCAAGTAGGCATCCCACCGGTTTGCCCCGGGTGCATTAGGGGCTGGGGTGCCGACCTAGGGTTTCCATTGCCCTGAAACAACCCGGTCGCTATAATCGAGGGCTTTTCGGAATTTTCCGAAGGGTTTCACGTTCTCGTCGTCTGCCGCTCTTCCCAGGCAACTGGGGTCACGAAGATCGGGCCAACCGGGCGACTTTTTGGGATTATTTTTTACATGCCAACCATCAATCAACTGGTGCGTCAGGGCCGCGAAGTCGAAAAGACGAAGTCGAAGAGCCCTGCCATGCAGAACTCGCCGCAGCGTCGCGGTGTCTGCACCCGGGTCTACACCACGACCCCCAAGAAGCCGAACTCCGCTCTGCGCAAGGTCGCCAAGGTGCGCCTGACCAACGGTTTCGAAGTCATCTCCTACATCGGCGGCGAAGGCCACAACCTGCAGGAACACAGCGTCGTGCTGGTTCGCGGCGGTCGTGTCAAGGACTTGCCCGGTGTGCGCTACCACATCGTTCGCGGTTCGCTGGACCTGCAGGGCGTGAAGGATCGCAAGCAGTCGCGTTCCAAGTACGGCGCGAAGCGTCCGAAGAAGGCCTAAGGTCTTCTGGTTTGTTCAACGGTGTTCGATCGCCTGGCTGGCGAATCGGACGAAGTGACCCGATGTCGGGTCGAGTAAGTGAGAGTCTCGCTTGGCTCTCGCGGTGTCGGAAACGATGCCAACTGAAGCAAAGAGGTTAACGAAATGCCACGTCGTCGCGAAGTTCCCAAACGTGAAATCCTGCCGGACCCGAAGTTCGGCAATGTCGAGCTGTCCAAATTCATGAACGTGATCATGGAAGGCGGCAAGAAGGCGGTTGCCGAGCGCATCATCTACGGCGCGCTCGACTTCATCGAGTCGAAGAACCCGGGCAAGGACCCGGTGGAAGCCTTCACCATGGCCATCAACAACGTCAAGCCGATGGTGGAAGTGAAGTCCCGCCGCGTCGGTGGCGCGAACTACCAGGTGCCCGTTGAAGTGCGCCCGGTCCGTCGCCTGGCCCTGTCGATGCGCTGGATCAAGGAAGCCGCCCGCAAGCGCGGCGAGAAGTCGATGGCCCTGCGCCTGGCCAACGAAATCATGGAAGCCACCGAAGGCCGTGGCGGTGCCATGAAGAAGCGCGATGAAGTGCACCGCATGGCCGAAGCCAACAAGGCCTTCAGCCACTTCCGCTTCTAAGAAGAACGCCCTTATCAAGTACTGGCTGGAAGCCCGACTCACCGTGTGGTGGGCGGGCTTTCATCCGTTAACGGAGTAATTTCATGTCCCGCAAGACCCCCATCGAGCGCTACCGCAACATCGGTATCTCGGCGCACATCGACGCCGGCAAAACCACGACGACCGAGCGCATCCTGTTCTACACCGGCGTGAACCACAAGATCGGCGAAGTGCACGACGGCGCCGCCACGATGGACTGGATGGAGCAGGAACAAGAGCGCGGCATCACCATCACCTCGGCTGCCACCACCTGCTTCTGGAAGGGCATGGCGCAGAACTTCCCCGAGCACCGCATCAACATCATCGACACCCCCGGGCACGTCGACTTCACGATTGAAGTCGAGCGCTCGATGCGCGTGCTCGACGGCGCCGTGATGGTCTATGACGCCGTCGGCGGCGTGCAGCCCCAGTCGGAAACCGTCTGGCGCCAGGCCAACAAGTACAAGGTGCCGCGTCTGGCGTTCGTCAACAAGATGGACCGCACCGGCGCCAACTTCCTGCGCGTCCGCCAGATGATGATCGACCGCCTGAAGGCCAACCCCGTCGTGATCCAGATCCCGATCGGCGCCGAAGACAAGTTCCGCGGCATCGTCGACCTCGTGAAGATGAAGGCCATCATCTGGGACGAGGACAAGGGCGTGACCTTCACCTACGGTGACATCCCGGCCGAGCTGACCGACCTGTGCAACGAATACCACGAGAAGCTCGTGGAAGCCGCTGCCGAATCCAGCGAAGAGCTGATGAACAAGTACCTCGAAGGCGAGAAGCTGACCGAGGAAGAAATCAAGAAGGCCCTGCGCCAGCGCACCATCGCCGGCGAGATCCAGCCGATGCTGTGCGGCTCGGCCTTCAAGAACAAGGGCGTGCAGGCCATGCTCGACGCCGTCGTCGAATACATGCCCGCTCCCACCGACATTCCCCCGGTGGCTGGCACCGACGAAGACGAGGCACCGGTGGTGCGCAAGGCCGACGACGAAGAGAAGTTCTCGGCCCTGGCGTTCAAGCTGATGACCGACCCCTTCGTGGGCCAGCTGACCTTCGTGCGCGTGTACTCGGGCGTGCTGTCCAAGGGCGACAGCGTCTACAACCCGGTGCGCGGCAAGAAGGAGCGCATCGGCCGTATCGTGCAGATGCACGCCAACAACCGCGAGGAAGTCAGCGAAATCCGCGCCGGCGACATCGCTGCCTGCGTGGGCCTGAAGGAAGTGACCACGGGCGAAACCCTGTGCGATCCGGATGCCATCGTCACGCTGGAGCGCATGGTGTTCCCCGAGTCGGTGATCTCGCAGGCCGTCGAGCCCAAGACCAAGGCTGACCAGGAAAAGATGGGCATCGCCCTGCAGCGTCTCGCTCAGGAAGACCCCTCGTTCCGCGTCAAGACCGACGAGGAATCGGGCCAGACCATCATCTCGGGCATGGGCGAACTGCACCTCGAAATCATCGTGGACCGCATGAAGCGCGAGTTCGGCGTGGAAGCCAACGTGGGCAAGCCGCAGGTGGCCTACCGCGAGACCATCCGCAAGACGGTGGACGAGGCCGAAGGCAAGTTCGTTCGCCAGTCCGGCGGCAAGGGCCAGTACGGCCACGTCGTGCTCAAGATCGAACCCCAGGAAGCCGGCAAGGGCTTCGAGTTCGTCGACGCCATCAAGGGCGGTGTGGTTCCTCGCGAATACATCCCCGCGGTGCAAAAGGGCGTGGAAGAAGCGCTGACGCAAGGCGTGCTGGCCGGCTACCCGGTCGTCGACGTCAAGGTCACGCTGCACTTCGGCTCGTACCACGACGTGGACTCGAACGAAATGGCCTTCAAGATGGCCGCCATCTTCGGCTTCAAGGAAGGCGCCCGCAAGGCCAACCCCGTGATCCTCGAGCCGATGATGGCCGTGGAAGTCGAGACGCCTGAGGACTACGCCGGCAACGTGATGGGCGACCTGTCGTCCCGCCGCGGCATGGTGCAGGGCATGGACGACATGGTCGGCGGCGGCAAGGCCATCAAGGCCGAAGTCCCGCTGTCGGAAATGTTCGGCTACTCGACCACCCTGCGCTCGATGTCGCAAGGCCGCGCCACCTACACGATGGAATTCAAGCAGTACGCGGAAGCCCCGCGCAACGTTGCCGAAGCCATCGTCGCTGCACGCGCTTCCAAGTAATCCAGTTCTGTCTGCGATCCCGTGCCCTTCGTTGCCCGTGGCGAAGGAAGAAGCAACGGGATGCAGACGTAAAACCAACACACGGGCCTGCTCTTTCAAGGATTGAAAATGGCAAAAGGTAAGTTTGAGCGCACCAAGCCCCACGTGAACGTGGGCACGATCGGCCACGTCGACCATGGCAAGACCACGCTGACGGCGGCCATCGCCACGGTGCTGTCGAGCAAGTTCGGC
>Ga0102594_1000190_pt1 | contig 87314 bp, 72 predicted proteins | sample AraplaCol_mLB_r2_2_FD_76863 | JGI IMG/M metagenome (GOLD analysis project Ga0102594, IMG submission 76863) | Arabidopsis root microbial communities from North Carolina, USA - plate scrape MF_Col_mLB_r2 (SPADES assembly) (version 2) | ecosystem: Host-associated > Plants > Roots > Endosphere...
GGATATGAAGGCGCCGCTACGATCGAAACATATACGATCATCTACACGCCGAAGGGCGAAGTACTTCACGGCGTCGTGATCGCGCGCAATGCGGATGGCCAGCGCATGATCGCGAAGGTCCGGCGTGACGACGACGCCTCGATCGCGCTGCTCGCGTCGCTCGACGCCAATCCGATCGGTACGGCCGGCCATATCAGGACCGATGCCTTTGGTGCGCGGATATGGGAGGCGGGCGAGAAGCGCGACCGGCGGGCGGCGCCGCGCCGCTTCTGCCTCGTCGAGCGCGACGGGCCGGTCACGCTGGTCACGATCAACCGTCCCGAAGCGATGAATGCGCTGACGCCCTATGCCAATGAAGAGCTGGCCGAGGTGTTCGACGATTTTCAGGACGATCCCGCTCAGTGGGTCGCCATCCTCACGGGCGCCGGAAACAAGGCCTTCTCGTCGGGCAATGACCTCAAGTTTACCGCGCAGTCGATGGGCGCGGGTTTGCCACTCGAGACGCCAATCAAGGGGTTTGCCGGCCTCACCGCGCGCTGGGACAACAACAAACCCGTCATCGCCGCGGTCAATGGCATCGCCATGGGTGGCGGCTTCGAGATCGCGCTGGCCTGCGACCTCATCATCGCGGCCGAGGGCGCCGTTTTTGCTCTTCCCGAGCCCAAGGTGGGGCTCGCGGCTCTCGCTGGCGGCCTCCACCGCTTGCCGCGCCAGATCGGCCTCAAGCAGGCGATGGGAATGATCCTCACCGCGCGGCGCGTGTCGGCCGCCGAAGGGCAGTCGCTCGGCTTCGTCAATGAGGTGGTTCCGGAAGGCGAACTGCTCGCGGCGGCGCGCCGCTGGGCCGACGAAATCGCGGCGTGCAGCCCGATGTCGATCAGGGCCTCGAAGGAAGCGGTCATGAAGGGCCTCGACGAAAGCGACCTCGCCGCCGCTTACGCCAACCAGACGCGTTACCCGGCGATCGGCGCGCTCTTCCGCTCGCAAGATGTGCGCGAAGGACCACTGGCATTCGCCCAGAAGCGGGCGCCCGTCTGGAAAGGCCGATAAAGGCCGGGAGACTGCCGGGAAAGGAGACCGAATGGGAGTGGCGACAGCTTTTGACCTTAGCGGCCGCGTGGCGCTCGTGACCGGTGCTTCGGCCGGTTTGGGTGCGGGTTTCGCGCGTGTGCTGGCGCAGGCCGGGGCGAGTGTCGTTCTCGCAGCCCGGCGCGTCGACCGGCTCGAGGCCGGCGTCGAGGCGATCAGGCGCGAAGGCGGCGAGGCGATCGCGGTGGTCCTCGATGTCACGGACGAGACTTCGACGAAGGCCGCCTTTGATGCGGCGGAGGCGGCCTTTGGAACTGTGGATACGATCGTCGCCAACGCGGGCATCGCGAGCGATAGCCCGGCGCTCAATCTCTCGGCCTCGCACGTCGACGACCTGCTTGCGGTGAACGTCCGGGGCGCATTCCTGACTGCAACCGAAGGTGCGCGGCGCCTCATTGCGGCGGGTAGCCGCGAGCGCCAGCATGGCCGGGTCGTGATCATCGGTTCGATCACCGCCGACCGCGCGTTGCCGGCGGCTTCGGTCTATGGCGCGACCAAGGCCGCGGCGCGCCACATGGCCAAGGCGATGGCGCGCGAATGGGCGCGGCGCGGCATCAATGTGAATGTGATCCAGCCTGGCTATTTCGAGTCCGAAATGACAGCGGAACTGGTCGGCAGCGAGGCCGGGCAGGCCTATATCGCATCCTTTCCGCGTGGCCGCCTGCGCCCGGCGAGCGATCTCCACGCGCCGCTGCTGTTCCTCTGCTCGGACGCATCGCTCGGGGTGACGGGGTCGATCATCACGGTGGACGACGGACAGTCGCTCTGAGAAGCTTCATGCGCGCGGCCTCGCCCGATTGGGCCTGGGGCCCCGCGACCGCGTCCGATCAGCGCAGATACTGACCGTCGTCCACCTTGAGAACCGTGCCGGTCACGGCCTCCGACGCCGGCGAGACGAGATAGAGGAGGGACGAATCAAGCTGCTCGGGCCGGCCGAGCCGCTTGCGCGGGAAGGTCTCGATAAACGCGTCGCCGGTTCGCGAGCGCATCCCGTCCATCATCTCGGAATCGAACGAACCCGGTGCGATGCAATTGACGTTGATGTGGAAGCGCGCCCATTCGATCGCGAGCGCTTCGCTCATCCGCACGACCGCGGCCTTGCTCGTCGCGTAGAGCGCCGCGCCCTGCCGCGGCGCCACAAAGGCCGATATCGAGGCGATATTCACGATGCGCCCGGGGCGCTTGGCCTCGATGAGCCGGGCTGCGACCTCGCGCGCGAAGAGGAAGGGCGCCCGGACATTGGTGTCGAGCACCCGGTCGACGAGATCCAGCGGCATGCGGGTGGCAAGCTGCGCATCCGGAATCCCGGCGTTGTTGACGAGGATTCCGGTCGTCCCCAGGACGGCATGCGCCTTGTCGACCGCCGCGACGATATCGCCCGCCTCCGACACATCCGCCGCGATCGCGGTGGCCCGCCCGCCCGCCGCTTCGATTTCGGCGACGAGCGCATCGAGCCGCTCGATGCGCCGCCCGACGACCGCAACAGCGGCGCCTGCGGCCGCGAGCACTTTCGCAAAACGATAGCCGAGACCCGACGAGGCGCCCGTGACGATGGCTGCCTGACCGGCGAGAAGCGCGGTGCGATCGGGCGCGCCGCTCATTGCGGCGCGGCTCCGGCGACCTTGGCCTTGGCCCAATATTCGTCGCGGATCAGGCGCTTGTAGAGCTTGCCCGTATCGAGGCGCGGGAGCGCCCTGGCGAAGTCGATCTGGCGCGGAGCCTTGACATGACTGAGCTTCTCGCGTGCGAGCGCGGTGAGCTCGGCCGCGAGCGCGTCGCCCGCGTCGGCCCAGTCGAGCGGCTGCACCACCGCGATCACGCGTTCGCCCATTTCCTCGTCGGGGCCACCGATCACGGCCACATCGGCGACCTTCGGATGCCCGATAAGGAGATTCTCGATCTCCTGGGGATAGATATTGACGCCCCCGGAGATGATCATGAAGCTCTTGCGGTCGGTGAGATAGAGATAACCTTCCTCATCGACCCAGCCGATGTCGCCGAGCGTCGTCCAGCCTTTCGCGTGGCGCGATTCCTGCGTCTTGGCCGGGTCATTATGATATTCGAACTGCGCTCCGCCGCTGAAATAGATCGCGCCTTCGTTGCGCGCGGGAAGCTCCTCGCCCTTCTCGTCGCAGATATGGACCTTGGTGGTCATCGGCCGGCCCACCGACCCTTTATGGGCGAGCCATTCCTCGGGGCCGATGAAGGTCCCGCCATTGCCCTCCGAACCGCTGTAATATTCGTGGATGATCGGTCCGAACCAGTCCATCATCGCTTCCTTGACCGGCACCGGACAGGGGGCGGCGGCATGGACCACGGTGCGCAGCGAGGAGACGTCGTAGGATGCCCGCTCGTCTGCGGGCATCTTGAGCATTCGGACAAAGTGGGTCGGCACGAACTGCGCAATCGTCACCTTGTGGCGCGCGATCGCGGCGAGCGCCGTCTCGGGCGTGAAACGCTCCATCAGGACCACCGTGGCGCCAAGGCGCATCATCGCGATCGTCCAGCGCAGGGGGGCGGCGTGATAAATAGGTGCGGGACAGAGATAGATGCTGTCGGCTGACGCGCTGTAGAGCTTCGTCGCCACCATGACGACCGAGTCCGGCTTGTCGATGGGTTCCCCGCAGATCGGGTTCGGCTTGATGCCCTTCGGGCGGCCCGTTGTCCCCGACGAGTAGAGCATGTCGTAGCCGGCCTGCTCGTCCGCGATGGGGGCTGTGGGCATCGCGCCGCGCTCGGACGCGAAGTCGAGATAGCCCGCGATGCGGTCTCCGGCGGCAAACAGATCGACACCGAGATCGCGCCGGGCGATGTCCGCGGCAATCTCCGCTTGCGCGGACGAAGTGATGAATATCCGTGCTCCGCTGTCGCGCAAGATATATTCGATCTCGTCGGCCTGGAGTTTGTTGGAGATGGCGACGAAGTAAAGACCGGCGCGCTGCGCAGCCCAGGCGATTTCGTAGAATACCGGGGAATTGGGAAGGCACATGGCAATCGTCGACCCCGGGGTCAGGCCGCGCGCGCGGAACAGCTGCGCGCCCTGGTTCGAGCGGCGGTCGAGCTCGGCATAGCTCAAGGTTTCCCCGCTTTCGGCCATGATGACGGCGGGTTTTTCGGGAGCCGAGCGGGCGTGGATCGAGGGATGCATCAGGGTGTTCGTCCTTCTTCAGGGGATCATCACGGCCTTTACGCACGCTCCGGCGTGCTGGTCGGCAATGGCTTCGTTGATCTGCGCGAGCGGATATTCGCGAATGAGGCGGTCGAAGGGCATCTTTCCCGCCCGGTAGAGCTCGATCATCCGCGGAATGAAAACATCGGGAAGACTGTCGCCCTCGATGATGCCCATCACGATATGACCAGCGCCCACCAACTGGTTGATCGAAATGCCGAGCCGGTCGTCGGCGGGGTGGGCGATGCCGACAAGTCCGATCGTGGCGCGCGGCGCGAGGGCGCCCATGGCCGCCTCGATGACGTCGCGGCGACCGGTCGTATCGAACGCGAAATCCACGCCGAGGGGCTGGATGGCCCGTACGGCCGCCGCGAGGTCGCCCGTCGCGGGGTCGAGGGCGTGCGTTGCGCCCAATTCAAGTGCCAGCGCGCGGCGTTCTTCGCGTGGTTCGGCAACGATGATCGTGGCGCACTGCTGCACGACCGCGCCGAGGACGGCGCTCAGGCCCACCGCGCCCGCGCCCATGACGAGCAGCGAGGATGCGGCGGGACAGGCGAGCGAATTCATGACGGCGCCGGCGCCGGTCTGAACGCCGCAACCGAGCGGCCCCAGAATCTCGATCGGCAGGTCGCGATCGACGGCGACAATGTTGCGCTCGTTGGCGAGCGCGAAGGAAGCAAAGGAGGACTGTCCGAAGAAATTGGCGCTCGCCGGTTCGGCGCCGACGCAGAGCGTGCGACTGCCGTCCGGGCGACAACCCGCATAGTTCATCTGCGCGAAGCGGACGCAATAGGCGGGGCGGCCCTCGTCGCAGCGGACGCATGCGCCGCAACTGTTGAAGGTCAGGACGACATGATCGCCGGGTTTGACCTTCGTCACACCGTCACCCACGCGCTCGACGACGCCTGAGCCTTCGTGGCCGAGGACGGCGGGCGCCTTCATGATCGCAAGGCTGCCGCCGAATGCAAGGTCGGTGTGGCAGAGGCCGACGCCGGCGATGCGCACCAGGACTTCGCCGGGGCGCGGCCCCTCGAGCGTGACGCCCTCCATCTCCCATCGTCCGCCGGGCGTGCGCGCGACCGCGGCCAAGGCTTCCTGCGTCATCGTCCTGTCTCCCGTGCAATCGTGCCGCGTCTACGGCTCTCGGCGGACTGTTCGCGCGAGGCGGCGCACGCGGTGCGGCGACGCCGCATCCATCGGCGCCGCCATCGATGGGCTGGCCTGCGTTTCGCACAGCTCGCGATTGAAATCAGAGACGGCAACGATCATCCACTTCGCCGCGCGCCGTCGTCGTTTCGCCGAGGCCGCTGCCGCCGCCGGCAACCACCGCCGCATATCCCGAGATTTTCACGCCTCTATCCTCCGCTGGGTCGGCGCACGCGCTTTTGAGCGGTCAGCTTGGAGCCGCTCTTGCCGTGCTCGCGCTTGCAATTCGTCGACGACCGGCCGGCTCTTGTGGCCGTCGGTCGCTGTCGTGCCTATCAAGGTGTCTTTAAATAATCAATTGACCAATCAAATTTTCATGGCGACTCTTGCCCGAGGTTTGGGAAGGGTCGGAGGAGAAGTGCGATTTTGGCGAGGAGGTGCCGTGCAGCCGCCGACCTCCCAAGGAAATCTGTCCCCCGCGGAGACTGACTGGGTACGATGAGCGTTTGCGCTTTCCAGCGACGCAAGCGGAGCACCATATTCGCCACATAGGTGAAAATTAACATCTTATGTCGTGACGACAGGGTTCGTCTGTCAGAACGCGTGCTCGATCACGCCAATTCATTGTGCGGTCGATTAATTCATTGTGCAAGGATGGGCGGGAATGGTAGCTGCGAAGAGGGCCGAACGGAGGCAGAAGGGGAACGAAGATGGTTGGCAGTCCCGCGCGCGTCGCTGTCGAGTATCGCGGGCCGGTCGCGCTGGTGCGCTTCGCGAATCCGCCCGCGGACACGATTACCAACAGCGGGGCTGCCGAGCTTGTCGCCGCGCTCCACGCTATCCTGACCGCATCCCGGGTCCGCGCCGTCGTCCTGACCGGCGGGTCGCTGGGCGTGTTCATCCGGCACGCCGATGTCCGGCAGATCGCGACGGCGCTGACGCGGGTGGGTGAGCAGGAGGTTCTGCCCGAAGCGTTCCAGGCCAGCGCCTTCGCCGAACTCGGCGCGCTGCTCGATATGGCGGAGAAGCCGGTGATCGCTGCCATCGATGGCCTCTGCATGGGCGGCGGGTTCGAGATCGCGCTCGCCTGCACGATGCGGATCGCGTCGCCCGCCGCCACGGCCATCGGCCTTCCGGAAATCCGCCTTGGCATTTTTCCAGGTGGCGGCGGAACGCAACGCCTGTCGCGCCTCGTGGGACGGCATCGCGCTCGCCTGCTCATGCTGACGGGCCGCACGATGGACGCGAACGAAGCTCTGGCCGTCGGTCTCGTCGACGAAGTCGCGCCGAGCGCGCTTGATCGGGCGATCGAACTGGCCGAGCTCTTTGCCTCTCGCTCGGCCGACGCTGTTGCCGCCGTCTTGCGCCTGACCGCAACGGATGAGGATGCGGGCCGCCTGGCGGCGGAGGCGCGGGCCTTTGGCGCACTGGGGATGGGAAACGGCGATGTCTCGCGCCGGCTGCTGCAGTTTGCCGAGCGAGGGGCAGGTATCGAGGAACTGGACTGATCGTCTTGCTGAAAGGCCTCTGCTTGTATGCCGAGAAGCGCGCCAGGCGGGGCCTCGCGACGATCGAGGCTGGCGTCGGGGCGCCCGCGGCGCGATGCTTCAATATCCGCCGGCGGTTGAAAGTTCCGAAAACGGCGCTGAAATGATCGGGGTACGGGTCGGCGGGTCGACGCCAAGCCGCCGGCTCCGCGGGGCAGGGGCGGTTCCGCGCCAGAAAGGGCGATGACGATGATTGCGATCAAATTCTGTCTGAGGCGGTTGCCTTCGCTGACGATGGCCGAATTTCAAGACTATTGGCGAAATCGCCATGCGCCGCTTGTGGCTGACGTCGCGGGGGTGCTTGGTATCCGTCGTTATGTCCAGAGCCACGCCCTTGATGAGCCCGATCTCTCGCGCGCGGTGTCGCGACGCGGTTGCACGCTGCCGCGTTATGACGGCATCGCCGAGCTCTGGTACGATAGCGCGGAGGCGGTTCGGGCCGCAGGGGCGACAGAGGAGGGACGCCGCGCCGGGCGCCTCCTCCTCGCCGACGAAAAACTCTTCATCGACCTTCCCAATTCGCCGATCTTCTGGGTTCGGGAACATTGCATCATCGAGGTAGGGCAGCCGAGCTAGGCACGCCGCCCCCCCCCGATGACCCGTCGTGGAGGAGGCCGGCGCTCGCTCCCTTGCGGCTGCCGGCTTGGCACGGCTGGCGAGCGGCGTTCGGGCGCGTCGATTGGACAGTTTCAGCCTTGTCCTAGATCCGCTCGATCACGATCGCGGGGGCCATGCCGCCGGCAGCACACATGGTGACAAGCCCGTAGCGACCGCCCGAGCGTTCGAGCTCGTCGAGCACGGTCCCGATCAGGATCGAGCCCGTCGCGCCGATCGGGTGGCCGAGCGCCATCGCGCCGCCGTTGATGTTCACCTTCTCGCGGTCGAGTTCGAGGTCGCGGATGAATTTCTCCGCGACGACCGCGAAAGCTTCGTTGATTTCCCAGACGTCGATGTCGTTGGTGGTCAGTCCGGCCTTTGCGAGCACCTTCCTCGCCGCCGGAACCGGAGCGTTGAGCATCAGCGTCGGATCGTCGCCGATATTGGCATAGGCGACGACGCGCGCGCGCGGTTTCAGGCCATGCTTGTCGGCATAGGCTTTCGAGGTGAGAAGAACAGCGGCCGCCCCGTCCACGACGCCCGACGAGTTGCCCGCATGATGAAAGTGCTGGATTTCGAGGTCGGGATAGCGGCGGTTGATTTGCTTGCGGAAGGTCACCCCGCCACCGAGATCGAAATCGGCGAGGCCCGTGAAGCTCGCCTTCAGCGCGGCAAGACCCGCGGCGGTCGTCTCGGGGCGCGGAAATTCCTCATGATCGAGCGCGACACTGCCGTCGGTGTTGAGCACGGGAATGACCGACTTTTCGAAACGGCCTTCCCGGATCGCGAGGTGGGCGCGCTGCTGGCTGACCAAGGCCAATGCGTCGAGATCCTCGCGGCTGATGCCCTCGATCGAGGCGATGGCGTCGCCGCACACGCCCTGGTGCGACTGGGGATGAAGTGCATCGAGCGCTTCATGCCCCGCCCCCATCATCTGGGCTGGCAGGCCTGCATTGGCCTTTTCGGCGGCAAAGGCGGTGGTATAGCTCATCATCTCGGTGCCACCGGCGATGACGCAATCCTCCATGCCTGACATCACCGAAGCCGCCGCAAAATTCACCGAGCTGATGCCTCCGCCGCAGAAGCGGTCGAGCGTCGTGCCGCTTGCCTTGGTATCATATCCCGCCGACAGCGCCGCCATTCGGCCAAGGTCGCCGCCCTGCTTGCCGACCTGCGACGAGGTCGACCAGACGATGTCGTCGACGGTCGCGGTGTCGAGGTTGTTCCGATCGCGGATGGCGGTGAGCACGGTCGCGGCGAGATGCTGCGGATGCAGATGCGACAGCGCGCCCTTGCCGGGCTTGCCCACCCCGCGCGGAGTGCGAACGGTATCGATGATATAGGCTTCGGTCATGGTGGGTCCCTCGCGGATGGGGTGGAAATTATGGAATTGGCTGGCTTATTTATTGCCGGGCAGCGACCCAGCGCGCCTGCCCGGGTGGGAGCGGATCCCGATGGTCTTTGCTGTCGCGGGTCGGTCCGATCCGGCCGTGGCAAGGTTCCTTCGACTTAGAAGCGGTAGCCCAGTTCGACGCCATAGGTGCGCGGGGGCAGGTAATTGCCGAGCCAGCTGTCGACCACGAAATTGTAGAACTGGTGCCCGACCACATCCTTGTTGGTGAGGTTCTGCACATAGGCGCGCAGGCTAAGCCCCTGGTCGGAAGCGAGCGAAGCGGAGATGTTGACCATCCGATAGGCCTTTTGGCGATCCTGTTCGAGATTGAACGGGCGAAAATAATAGTCTCCGCTGAAGCGCACATCCCCCCGGAGGACGAAGCGATCGAAGCCGCCAATAGCGACGGGAACGTCGATCTGCGGCGACAGGGTGAGGACATATTTGGGCGCCCGATCGAGCCGGTTCCCCGAGAGGTCCTGTACCCCGGCGGCAGGATTGGCCTGATCGAAGCTGCTGAAGCGCCTATATTTGGAATCGAGCAGGGTTGCAGCCGTATCGAGGCTGAAGAAATCCCCGACACGGAAGCGGGCTTCGATCTCGGCACCATAGGTCCGGGCATCTGCGTTATCGATCGTCGCCGTCGTCACCGAATATTGAAACAGCTGGAGGTCGGTATAGTCATAATAGAATATCGACGCGTTGAGCGTGACGGCCCCGTCGGCGAAGCGGCTCTTGAATCCTGCCTCATAGGAGTCGAGCTTTTCCGGCCTGTAGAGGTTGCCGCACGTCGAGGAGTTTACACCGCCCGATTTGAATCCTTTTTGAAACTGGGCGTAGGTCATCACGTCGTCGCCGAGATCGGCCTGCACGCCAACGCGCGGACTGAACGAATTGAATTTCTGCTCGAGCTGCAAATTCGGACAGCCGATGACCTGGCTCTCGGGCAGGCCGAAGGGCAGGAAGCCGGAATTCTGCGTCGTCCGCTTGCGGTCGTTTGAATAGCGTGCGCCACCGTAAATTCGGAAGCTCGGGCTGATCGAGAAAGTGAGATCCGTGAACGCCGCAAGCGAGCGGGTCGTCTCGAAGATCTGCGAAAACGCGTATCCGGGGGGCAGGGCGCCGGGAAGCCCCAGCGGAAAGGCGACCGGGATGGTGCTTTCAAAATCCTCGTGGAAATAATAGGCGCCAACCAGCCACTCGAGCTTGCCGTTCGCGGCGCTCCCGCTGAGATTGAACTCCTGCGAGATCACGTCCGAGGGCTGACGGCGCTTCTCGACATTGATGAGCGGCAGGCTGGTGCCGTCGCCGTCGAGCTCGGTGCGGAATTTGGCCTTCAGATAGCCGGTTGTGGACTTCAGTTGGACATCGTCACCGATGTCCCAGGTGAGGCCTCCGCGGATCATCAGCGTCGAGCGATACGACTGCGGTTCAAACTCGTTCCCCATGGTGCGGGGCGCGAAAGGCTTCTCCGCGTTGACGATGTCAGGAAAGAGCAAGCTCGCGACCGGACCGACGGGGCGGATCAGTTGCTGATAGGCCTGGAAGTCGGTGGCCTGATACTGGATCGAGAGGTCCAGCGCGAGGGCTTCGCCGAGATCGGAGGCGAGCGCCCCGCGAACCGAATATTGGCGAAGTTCGTCGTATCGATTGCCTGTGAACGTGTTGACCGAGAAGCCCTTGTCGCGGTTTTCATAACCCGCACTCAGCCGGACGCGTGTCGTGTCGGAGAGCGGTCCCGACACGTAGCCGCTGGCCTTGACCGTCTGGAAATTGCCATAGCCAGCCTTGAACCCGCCGCTGAGCGTATCGGTTGGTGCCTTGGAGATGAAGTTGATCGCACCGCCTGTGGCGTTGCGGCCGTAAAGCGTCCCCTGCGGTCCGCGCAGCACCTCGACGCGCTCGAGGTCATCGCCTTCGATCGTCGCCATCGTCGAGCGGGAAATGAAGACGCCGTCCACATGCAGCGCGACATTGGGTTCGGCGACGCCGGAGTCGACCGACAGGCCGATGCCGCGAAGCGTGACAAAGGTACTTCCGTTGCTCTGGCCCCAGACGAGGCTCGGGGTCTGCGCGGCGAGATCCTGTACCGATGTCGTCCCCGTGAGTTCGAGGTTTTCGGAACCGATCGCGCTTATGCCGCCCGCCACGTCCTGCAGATTCTGCTCTCGCTTCTGGGCGGTGACGATGATGTCGCCATAGCCAGGCTCTTCCGTGTCAGCGGTCAGGGTCGTATCGCTCTGGCTCTGCGCTTGCGCCTGCCCGGCAGCCATCAGTGCGAACATGGCGCTGCCGATCATCAAAGTCCGATTGCTCTTCATATGTCTTCTCCCTGGAACGGCTCTTCGGCGAGGCCAAAATTCGTTGCTTCCCGCGATGCATTGCCCAGCCAGCGGTCCATCGCATGGAAGAACCCGGGCGATGTGCGCATCGCGTCAGAACGAAGGGCGGCAGCGATGACGAGGGGCCAGAGAGCCAGCGCGGCCATCGGCTCAAAGGCACGGCGCAGATCGTCCACAGCCACCATAATCCTCTCCCTCGCTTCCGCGGTCGCGGACGAGACGCTACCCGGATGAACCGCTGCGCCCTGCTGACCGGAATCGCGCGAGTCTCTGAATTCATTAATCGATCAATTAATAACGTTCTGCGCAATTGCAAGGGAAATGCGCGCCGTCTGTCGGCCGAGTCTGCCGTCTGTCGGCCGAGTCTTATGCATCGAAAAACCGGCGCATCGTTCCCTGAGCCGGACGACACGTGTCCAGTGGGCTGCCATTCTCCTAATTGGACCCTTGGCCCCGCGGACCGAAAGGGCCAGAGCGGAGCAGGAGCATTTGGCGGGCGAGCAGCTCTGTTCGGAAGTCGGCCCGTCCTGCCGCATTAGGGCCCCCACGGTTCGCGATCGCGGGTCTGTGACGTATTATGGTCGGAACCGAAATGATCAATTGAGTAAATAATTTGAGTTGGCGACGGTCTAGCCCCGTGTCAGGAGGGGGCAGGCAAACTGCGACCGGGCCTTCGCCGATGCCGAAGCTCCGCACAGCGGCGCATCGGCGCGAATTCGCCTGTCGCGGTAGAAGGAGCGAACATGTGCGAAGAGTGAGGGGAGATATGGTCCGGTCGCTGGCCGACTACAGGCTGGCCGAAGCCGAGGAAATTCATCCGGCTGCCGGCGAAATTCGCATTGCGGTTCATTGTTGCGGCATGGGCTATGTCGATGCGCTGGTCGCGAGCGGCGGCTATCAAATCAAACCACCGATGCCCTTCACGCCTGGCCAGGAATATTCTGGGATAGTGGATGCCGTGGGCGTCGGCGTCACCCGCTTCGTCGTCGGCGACCGGGTGATGGCTGCGTCCTTTGGCGGCGGACTTGCCGAGCAGGCGCTCGTGAAGGAAGAGGCGGCGTGGCTCATTCCGCCCGCAATGAGCTTCGCGCAAGCTGCGGGATTCCGGACCAACTATCTCACTGCACTTCATGCGCTGGAGGATCGCGCGAGGATCCGCTCCGGCGAGACCCTGCTCGTCATCGGCGCGGCCGGGGGCGTTGGGGCGGCAGCCGTCCAGGTTGGCGTTCTGCTCGGGGCCGAGGTGGTCGCGGCGGGGTCGAGCGACGAAAAGCGCGCCTATGCGCTGCGTCTCGGCGCCTCCGCTTCGATCGACACCAACCCGGAGGGTTGGCGCGATCGGCTGAAGGAAGCGTGCGGAGGCAAGGGACCCGACATCGTGTTCGACCCCGTCTGCGGTTCGCTCTTTGAACCGGCGTTCCGGTCGCAGGGCTGGCGCGGTCGCCATCTCGTGGTGGGATTTGCGGGCGGTGATATTCCAAGGCTCGCTGCGAACCTCCCCCTCATGAAAGGCGCGGCGCTTGTCGGGGTGGATGTCAGGCAATTCCTCCTGTTCGAACCCGGGCTCGCGGCGGCGCATCTCGAACGATTGCTCGGGTGGGTCGGCGAAGGTCTTCTCGAGCCGCCCGTCGGCCGGCGCTTCGCATTTGAAGATTTCGGTGCAGCCATGAAGTTCGCCATGAGCGGGCAGGGAATGGGCAAGACGGTGATCGACATCCTGTAGTCTATTCGCGCGCGAAGCGCCTTTGCGAAGACAGTGGCGGCACCCGGAACCTCGATCAGGGCCGAGGAAAATCTCGCAATCTCGGCAACTCTTTCGGCGAGGTGATGCAGGGATTGTGGACCGAGCCTTTCGGAATAAACGATATGGCGGAGCACGCCGAGGGGTGGATGAGGCCTATCCACTCTACGGTGATGCGCGAAGACTGACCCACAATCGGGTTCAGTTGCTGTTGCAGATTCGGGTTGGCGAAATCAGAATGCAGCGGCACCTTTCAAGTAAAGATGCGTGGCCGGGTTCTGGCGCGAATGTCCAGGCTATAGGCTAAAGGCACCGGTACGCGCTCCGGAAGCGTGTTTTCTCTGCCCGGCCACCTTTTTCCGGTATCGGCGGCTACAAAAATAAAATGTTTATAAAATGGAATGCCCTGCTGCCTCGGCATAACTTTTCCCTGCGACTCATTCCGGTCGCGGATTTGGAAAGGAAATATGTCATGAATGCTATCAATGATCGTGACGATGACGTCATCGAACTCGGCGTCGCGTCGGAAGAAACCAAGGGCCAGGGGCGGATCGACCAGGATCCGGGCGGCGCCCTGCTGAGGTTCGTCTCGGGCATCGCCGAGGACTGAGGGGATCGGGCGCGCGTTCACCAGCGCGCGCCCGTTCTTCGCTTCGACATGGGCTTTGCGCTTCGTCCCGGCCTGCATTTTTGCGAGGCGGCTTCAACCTTCATATTTCTCGACCTTGAGAAGGATCGCTATTTTCGTTTGCCGGCCCGACTGGAGGATCATTTCCGCAAGCTCGTCGACGACCCTCTGTCCGCCGGATCGGCGGCCCCGCCGCTGATCGACGCGGGGGTGCTGCGCCCGGCGACTTTCAGACAAAGCCTTTCGCGCCCGCGGCTCATCGCCGCCACGTCGGGTCCCGACGCGCTAGGCGCCAGAGGGCAGGGCGGTTTCGAGGTGGCAAGGGCGCTTGCCTCGGACATCGGCATGTCGCAGCAATTGCGACTGGGACGGCTGGCGGCGCTCATTGCATCCTATGAACGTTCGAAGATCGGGCGGACCTTATCGACTCCGCTAGAGGATGATGGGCCTGTTCGCGTCGTGCGTGCCTATGAAAGGGCCAAGCTCTTGCGATCGTCGGCAAACCGGTGTCTGTCGCGCTCGCTGGCGATGGCGCGCCGTCTTGCCTGCCTGCGATGCGATGCCCTGCTCGTTATCGGCGTACGCGCCCAGCCCTTTGCCGCGCATGCCTGGGTGCAGTCGGGTGACATCGTCCTGAACGAGACGCCCGACGAAGTCTCGCGCTCCACGCCGATCTTTTTCGCATGACCGCGTTTCGCTATCTGCTCGCACTTCCCCGGAGGTCCGAAAACGGCGGGAAGTCGATTTCGCTGGTCGGCAGCCCCGAACTGGCGCGCGGGGACGCGCCAGCGCTCTGGTGCAGTGACGCCTCGCGGCTACTCTGGGTGCAAGATCGCCGCATGCTCGTCATCGGGCACCTGTTCGACCGCAGCGGTTCCCGCCCCGTCGCCGCGATAGCGGATAGCGTTGCGGCGCGGCTGGACACATCGCCCGATGTTCTCGTCGAGGATTTTTGGGGGTCTTATCTGGCGATCGTCGCCGGGGCGGACGGCAGCCGAATATTGCGCGATCCGACGGGGCTCATGCCCTGCTACATCCGCGAGTTCGAGGACAAGATCTTCCTGGCGTCCGACGTTGCCACGCTCGAGGCTGCCCGATTAAGGTCAAGCGCGGTCGACTGGGATCGCCTGTCCGAATTCCTGCAGGCGCCGGGAATCCGGCGGCGCGCGACCTGCCTTGCCGGCTTGGACGAACTGCCGCCCGGGGTCCTGACCGGCTTCGGGAGCGAGGGGCTGTCCGAACGGCACCTCTGGACGCCCTGGACCTTCACGGGCGCGGACTGCCGGATCTCCGCGGATCGAGCCGTTGCTGCGCTTCGCGACAGCGTCTGCTCGAGCATCGCCGCCCTCGGGGGCGGAAGCGACAATATCGTCGTGGGCATGTCGGGCGGACTCGATTCCTCGGTCGTCTGCGCGGCGCTTGCCGCAGCGGGACAGCGCTTCACGGCGCTGACGATGTATGCCGACGATCCGAGCGGCGACGAGCGCGCCTATGCGCGGCTTGTCGCGACGCAGACCCATGCGGCATTGCTCGAGCATCGGTACGAGGTTGGGCAAATCGATCTGTCGAAGTCGGGATCGACGCACTTGCCGCGCCCTGTCGGCAGGCAGTTCATGCAGGAGATCGAGCGCGCTTATCGCGCGGAGGTTAAGGCGCACGGCTTCGATGCGATCTTCACCGGCAACGGCGGCGATAATGTCTTTTGCTATCTGCATTCGGCCGCGCCCATCGTCGACCGGTTGCGGAGCGCGCACGAGCGCCGCGGCGTTGCCCGCACCTTCGTCGATATGTGCCGAATTACGCAATGCGATCTTGTCACGATGATGCGCGCGACCATGTCCTTGCTCGTTCGGCGGAAGCCACCGGGACCGGGCCCCGACATGCGCCTGATCGATGCCGATCGGCAGGGGACGGAGTGGACACCGGTGCTTACGCCCTGGCTCGAGGAAGACGTTGGTTGTCAGGACAGAAGCGCCAGCCTGCCCGGCAAACGCGCCCACGTCGACCTGATCGTGGGGATCCAGAACCATGTCGAGGGATATGACCGAGCTGTCCTGCCGCCCGTCATTCCGGTGCTGCTCGCACAGCCGACCGTCGAAACCTGCCTGCGTATCCCGACGTGGGACTGGTGCCGCGGCGGCATCAACCGCGCGATCACGCGCGAGGCGTTCAGCACTGCGCTTCCCGCGCCGGTCATCGCGCGGCGTTCCAAATCCGGACCCGAAAGCCTGACCGCGCAGCTCTTCGAGCTCGGACGACCGGTGCTTCGCGACCTCCTGCTGGGCGGCGCGCTGCGCGACAACCGAATCATCGATGCGGCGGCAGTGGAGGCGGCGCTGGACGATCCGGCGGTTACGCGCGGCCAACTGCTGTACCGGCTCCTCGAACTCGCCGAGGCCGAAGCCTGGGCACGGTCATGGGACCGACGCGGACTTGGCGACGCATGACACCGATCGCGGCGCGCCCGGCATCGCGAGCCACCGATCATATTGCGCGGCCTTTTCCGTATCGCAGTCGCGCTCCGCTTTCAGCCAGAAGGCGAACCAGTCGGTGACGCGGTCGTACATCGCGAACCGGTGCTGCGGCTGGAACTTGATGTGCGGCTCATTGTCGAAAACATGCAGCTCCATGACCTTGCCCAGGCGCCGGAACTCTGCGAGCACATCGAGGCCCAGAAGATATTCGCCGCTCTGGACAAGGATGGGCGCTTCGATCCGTTCGGCATTCTGCATCAGCGACAGTGGCGCCCAATATGGCTCCTTCTCATAGGAATAGAGCGGCTGACCCATCTCGCGCAGAAAGGTCTCATAATCGATTCCGCCATTCATCGCGATTGCGACCTTGTCTTCGCAGCAGATGCCGAGCGCGGCGACCTTGAACAGCCGGCTGTTGATGAGCGCCCATTGCGTCGCGCTCGTCCCTTCGCTGAAGCCGCTGATACCGAGCCTGTCGGGATCGATCCGCCCCGTCGCCACGGCTCCCTCTATGCCCTTCTCGATCGCGGACTGGACGTTCCGGCGGTCGAACCAGTCGCGGCGGACGAGCTTGCGATACTCCAGTTCAGTCTTTGCATTTTCTTTTCCCGGCGCGCCGAAGGGTCGCTCGAAGCTCAGGACGGCGATGCCGCGTCCGGCAAGGACATGGACGGGCACCTCGTCGCCGGTCCCGCCGCGCAGGAATCCCTCGCTGTTATATTGCACGACGACAAGTGGATGCCTGTCGCCCGGTTTCGAGCCGGGCGGCAGGACGAGGTCGGCGAAGGCCTCGGTCCCGAACGCGGTCGTATAGCGCAGGCGGCGCACCTGGCCGAGCTGGAGCGTGGCAAATTGCGGATTGGGCTCGAAAACAGTTCGCTCCTTGCCCGTCGAAAGATTGATCGCGACGAGCCGTCGCGGTCTGCGCGATCCCTCGCGCGCGCAAATCAGGTCGCCCCCGTGCAATTCGCATCCGACCAGCACGTCCTCGGTCGAAAGCAGTTCGCGCGGACGCGGCGCGCCCATTTGCCACTGAAAGACCGATGTCCGCGATTTCGCCCAGCCTTGGCGCGCAAGGAAGAAGATCGCCCCGCCATCGTCCGACCATCCCAGCCTGCGAATGGTCGAGCAGATATCGTCGTCGCAGATGCTGCTGGTGCCGTCGCGCCATTTCACGACGAGCCTCTTGGGGCTGAGAAGCGTGTCGGGCGACTTGGCTTCGGTCCACGCCTGGTTGCCGGACGGTCCGGTGGCAAAAAGGCTCGCCCGAGCGGGTCTGCCCGGATCGGCTTCGGGATCGACCCGCGCGATCTCGTCCGGACGGGCGGGGCGGCGCTGCCCGGTGCGGGCATCGACATGGAAATATTCCATCGGGAATGTCCCTCGGACCTGCGGCCGGTTCGACACGAACGGGGCAATGCGTCCGTCATAGAGCCATCCCTTGCGGCCTTCGGCGTCGATCCTGGCCTTTTCGGCCGCGATCGCCGGGCGGCCGGCCACGATGAAGCCCCGACCGTCGGGGCTCCAAGTGAAATTTTCGGGCCGGAAGTCGAGCTTTGTGGCCTGGAGCGCCGGACCGCCCGAGGCCGATGCGGTCCATATCTGGACATGGCCGCCGATCTGTTTGGCATAGGCGACCGTACCCCCGTCGGGCGACCAGCGCGGCGAGATCACATCGGCGACGCCCGATTCCACCGCGGCGAATTTTCGCACCGGGGTGAGCATGCGGATAAATTCGCCGCCGCGGTCGAGCTCGCGCGCCGCGCCGGGGTGCTGCAGTGACATGACCAGCAAGCGCTGGCAGTAGCTGTTGGTTTCCGGGTTCGCGCGGCGCACGACGAATGCGACCCAGCGGCCGTCGGGCGAGACGCCGAACGGGGAACTTGCGATATCATGCGGGCTTGCCTGCCCGATGTCGGCGATGGTGGCGAGGTCGCGCACGCCGACCGGTCGCTCGGCCTCGCCGCGCGGGCTTTCGTCGGCAAACGCGGCGCAGGGATCCGTAGCAAGGGGAGCCTGCGCCGCGAGCGCCGCGGACATGGTGACAGCGAGCACTACCATGTCCGCGAAACCTTCAGCCCAAGGAAGCGGCCGATCGGAGAATAGTTGGTCGAGTCATAGGGCGTGTCGCTCGACCCATTTACGCCGATGGCCGGCGGCCGGTCGTTGAACAGATTGTTGACGACGAGCGTGAGATCGAACGCCGAAGCGCGGCCCGGCGTGGCGCCGACCGCGATCTGCGCCGTGAGGTCGAGCGTCAGCGCCGACGGTAAGGTCGTCGCGGTCGCAAACCGGCGGTCGGCGAGCTTGCCGGTATAATTGCCGAAGGCCGAAATCGTGTAGCCGGGCCCTTGCCACGACATGCCAGCCCGGCCGCGCCAGTGCGGCGGGTTGAAAACCGTTCCCGCGAACTGGCTGCCCGGCAGCGTGTCGGCCAACTGCTGCGCGCTTTGGAGGTAGGTCAGCGATCCGCTGATATCGAGATGCCGGTCGCTATCGACTTCGACGCGGTACGAGGCGCCGAGGTCGACGCCCTCGATATCCTGACGCGCGATGTTGCGGTTGCGATTGTCGACGAGTGCCGCGACGGCCGCAGGATCATAGGCTTCGTCGGCGAAATTGGTGAGGCCGTAAAGCGAGCCTTCGATGAGATCGGTGAGCAGATCTGCCGATGGATCGCGGTCGATCAGCGTTGCATAGCCGGGGTCGCTGAACGCCGAGGCGATCGAACCGGGAACCGGCTGGGCGACGCGGTCGCGATAGCGGACGTTGAAATAGCTGGCCCAGAGCCGGAGCGCGGGCGCCGGCTCGAAGGTGACGCCCGCCGACCAGCTTCGTGCGCGTTCGGGCCGGAGCGACGGATTGCCGCCGCTCGCGTACAATATCGTGCCCGAGGGCGCGGCACCATAGGCGCTCGCCGGCAACAGATAGGTCTCATAACCGACATATTGCTGGTAGAGCGTGGGCGCCTTGAACGATCGGCCCCACGACGCTTTGATCGCGATGTCGGGGACGGGTTCGTAGACCAGCCCGAGCTTCGGCGTCGTGACCCGGCCCATGCCGGGATAGTCTTCGTAACGCAGGGCGGCGGTGACCGTCAGCCGGTTGACGAGCGCGAGCTGCTGCGCCGGGCCGACGAGCGGGATATTCGCTTCGCCGAAGAAAAAATGACTGTCGCGGTTGACGTCGAAAGCCGCGGTCAACCGCCCGTCACGGACCTGTGAATAGTGCAGCTTGTTCGAACGATACCCGCCGCCGAACCCGATGCGGACATCGCCGCCGGGCAGTGCGAACAGCGACCCGTCGAACAGGAGCTCCGCGTTAAACGCGCTGTTGCAGAAGCAGCCCGTCGTCAAGGTGCGCGGCCCGGCGGTCGGCTCGAACGCGCTGTGATAGCGACTGTCGCTCTTGCCATAAACGATCGACGCGCGCGCCTGCCAGTCGCCGCCCAGTTCGATCGCGATTTCGGGCGCGATGCTGAAACTCCGCGCCGTCGGCGAGAAGACCAGGCGTTGCCAACCGGCGGCGGTGAGGTTGCCGCCGACCGTCCGCGACCGACGGTCGCTGAAGACGATGTCGATATCGAATTCGACGCCCGCGCCGAGCGTCTGGCGACCGCTCAATATGGCGCTGTGCTGGCGGATGGCGGGATAAAGACTGTTGCCTTGCGGTAAGGACCCGGCGAAGTCGCGCTGCTGGGCCGTAATCGCGGTGTTTTTCGCAAACTGATAGGCGAGCATGACATGGCCGCTCGCCCAGCCCGTGCCGGCCACCGCGTCGGCGCCTTGCTGGAAATTGCCACCCGACGAGGCGGCGCCGAGGCGCGCCGTTGTCGTCAGGCCTTCGAAGTCACGGCGTAGGATGATGTTGGCGACGCCCGCGACGGCATCCGAGCCATATTGGGCGGAGGCCCCATCCGGTACGATCTCGAGCCGCTCGACCGCCGCGACCGGAATGGCCGAGATATCGATCCCGGCGAAGGCGCCACCATAGGGCAGGCGGTGGCCGTTGAGCAAGGTGAGGGTCGCATCGGGCCCGAGGCCGCGCAGGTTGAGCTGCGACGAGGAGTCGAGATTGCCGTTGGCAAGGCCGCCCCCGGTTCCGATCCCCGGATTCTGCCCGCCGCTGAAATTCTGGGGAATGCTGCGCGCCACCTCGCCGAGGTCATTCTGACCCGCCTTTTCGATGCTTTCGCGGTCGACGGTGATGACCGGCGAGGCAATCTGGGCGCCGCGAATATGCGAGCCGGTGACGACGATGGGTTCGTCGCCGGCGTCGTCCGGCGCGGAGCGCGCGGCATCGCCGATGACGTCCGAACCGGGACCGACGTCCCCCTTCTTCGGCGTTCCCGGCAGGAACGACGCCGTCGCCCCCTCGAGGCCGGCCACGCCTTCTGGCGGCGCCTCGATGCGATCGGCAAGATCGGCGGACGACGTACCGCGTTCGACCTCCGTGCGCGCGGCGATCTGGCGCAGCGCATCGCCAGGATATTGCGCCGCCTGATCAAGCCGCGAACCCATCTCGATCGGCTGGGCGGCCGCGTAGGCAGGCACTGCTAACATGGCTGGGCTGCCAAGCAGCGCCAGCGCGGTGCGTCTCTTCAAAATTGTCATCAGGTCTCCCCCTCTGTCTGGGCCGCGCATTCGGCGCACGGCCTTCGGAGAGGGAAGATGCGGCTTGTGGCGCGACCTTAGTTGAGGAGGGAATTTTTCTTGGCGACGAGCTCCGCGACCGCGTCAATGCGCCTTCGGCCCTGGGCGTCCTGGCCGCCCCGAGGCGGGGTCTTGCTGATGATATGCTGATTGGGGCGGAGCGTCGTGTGAGACGAAGACGACCGCCCGCGAGGTCAGGAAGTCGCCGCTTCGGCTAGCCGGCGTGCATAGATGGCCGCTTCGCGCGCGCGGCGTTCATGATAGCGAAGCACCGCGCTCCGGCCCGGGCCAAGGGGATGCTGGTCGTCGGCGAGGGCAGCGCCAAGCTCGGTAAGCTCGGCTGCTACCTCTCCCAATATGGCGGCATCGAGACGGCGCGCCGCGTGAAGCCGATCGTTCAGCGCCGCGATGGAGGCGGCCAGCTCGGCATTGCCCGAGCGGCGCCCCACCTCTAAAAATAGCGCCGCGGCCGTGTCGGCGTCATCGGCCGGTGCAGCGATCTTCTCTCCCGCATGACCGCGCCCCGTTGCGATCGCGGCGAGCAGCAGGATGAGGTTGAGCTCGAGCATGTCGCGAAGCTCGGTTTCGGTGAGCCGGTGGACATGGAAACCCTCGCCGTGCGTGAAGTCGACCATCCGCTCGCCCGTCAGCCGATAGAGGCTGTCGCGCACGGGGGTGACGCTAACGCCCAGCGCTTCGGCGATCCGCGCCGAATCGAGGCGCGCTCCGCCGGCCCATTCGCCGTTCATCAAACGCCGCTTGATTGCCTCATAGGTCGGCTCGATGACATGCGCGGGGCTCATCGCGCGCCTCGCTCGGCAGCGGCGAACGCCGCGACCGCCGACGCCTGATCGGGACGAAGCGCGTCGATCGCTCCGAGGTATCGCGGCACATAGTCTCCGAGCAGCACAGACGGGCACCTGCCTTCGTAATTGCCGAGGTTGGGCCGGTGTTGTGCATAGCCGGCGAGGGCTGCGAGCTCGGGGTCGAAGGTCCGGGCCACCGCGGGAGGGTAGGCGAGCCACGGATTCTCATACGGCTTGAGCCAGCCGAGACTGTAGCCGATCACGAGGCCGCGCCGGACGTCGCCGCTGAGATTCGACCCTGCGCCATGCGCGGTCGAGCCGAGAAAGCATATCGCCGATCCCGGTCCGCACGCGGCAACGACCGGCGACCCGAGATCGGGTTTCGCCATTCCGTCGACGCCGTGGCTGTTCGGGTAGATGTGGGTTGCGCCATTGTCCGCGGTGAAAGGCGTCAGCGGCCAGATGACATTGACGAGAAATTCCTGCTCGCCCTTGGCGCAGGGCCACATGTCATGATCGCGATGCGGAAACTGTCGGACTTCGCCGGGGTGGATTTCGATGGCCTGCGCGACGTTGAGCTGGATGCGGTCGCAGCTGCCACCGAGAATTCGCTGGACCGCGGGCAGGATGACCTGGTCCTGCACCAGATATTGGACGCGCGCTGACCGCTTCAGCAAGCCCCCGATCCGCTTCGTCCGGTTGCCGTAGAACGGTCCTTTGCAAAAGGGCGTTTTAGCGAACAGCGGACCGAGTTCCTCGCCGAGGCTGGTCAGGAATTTCGGAGGTCTGCAGCTTTTGATGATGGCATAGCCCTTGGTCGCGAGCTCCAGAACAAGTTTTGCCGCAGCCACGTCCGGTGAGCGATCGGGTTTCATTGTGCCGTCTCCCCGCTCTCATAATCGACAAGGCCGAGAGGGACCCAGGTTCCGGCTCGTTCCAGGCCGGCTTTGGTGTCCGCGTCGATCCGGATATGCAGCGCGACAAGCTTGGAGGCGCCTTCGTCGGTCGCATGACCGAGCGGTCGGCAGGACCAGCCGAAGCGCATGATCTTCTGGAACCAGTTCCACTCGGCAACGCCGGTATAATCGCTGATGTCGTGGCGCAACGCATAGTCGGCGAGCGCGGTGACCAGCTCGTCGCGCGCGGCGCGGCGTTCGGATGCGGTTTGGCGGGGGTCGATGCAAAAGCGGCTGATCTCCCAGACCGCCGGGCCGCGCGGGACTGCTTCGTCGCACAGCCAGGAATAGAGATCGCCGAGAAGATGCGGCCCGGTGGTCGGAAGCAGGCGCGCCGAGGCGCGATGTTCGCCGTCGTCACCCAGGAGAATGAGATATTCGGCGGCCGGCGTGTCGAACTGGTCGATCTCGTACATGTCTTCGAGGACCGGCAGGTCCCAGTGCAACATGTCGACGAAGACCCGTTTTCTGGCCGCGAACATCGCACGCATCGCGGCATCCCCGAGCGCCTGCGGCGCCCGCGTGAGCTGATCGGTCATGACTTTTCCTCGCTTGGTGAGAAGCGGAATCAGACCATGTCCGGCGGATTTCGGCCATACCAAGAAATGGGGATGGTTTGCGCGTCGCCACCCCCGGTTATGCGTCAGTCGTGCCACCAGTCGTAAATGTCCGAAAAGCCGATGAGGCCGTCAAACAGCGCGCAGAGGATCAGCATCTGGCGGCAATGGACGTCGTAGCGGTCGCGCGCGACCTTGAGGTGCTGAATGACGGTTTCCTCGCTGATGCCGAGGATCGCGGCCGTTTCGCCCGCCGTCTTTCCGCGCGCGATCCACAGCACACATTCGCGCTGCCGCTCGCTGAGCCTCGGCCGATCCTTCGGTCTCGGTGCGCCCATCAGGCTCCGCGCGGTGGTCAGGGCGACGGCACCGACGATCTCGGCGGCATGGAACATGCCGCCCGGCATCTGCTTTTGTGGGCGGATCGCGAACGAACACGCCCCGCTCGCTTCGCCGGGGAGATGCCGCGGCACCGTAAAGCCGTTGCCCACCCCATGATCTCGGCCGACCTCGAGCATCCTGCGATCGCCCTTGGTGAGCGGAATATAGTGATCGAGCTCGTGCCAGCCGAAACCGGTCATCGATCGCTCGGCGGCGCGCCGTACCGGGTCGATGCCGCCCAGGTCGAGTTTGACATAGAGCCGGGCCCAGGGGTCCGGATAGTCGTGGATCAAAAGCGAGGCCGGCCCGCTCGCACCGCGTCGGTCGTAGGCCAGCGCGAAATGATCGAAGCCGAGCCGTGAGGCGGTGCTCGACAAGGCACCGTAAAGCTGGTCCTCGCTCGCCGATGAAGCGATATCGGAAGCAAGCTTTTGTATCAGTCGGTACTGCATGGTGTAAGTCGTCGGCCGCCGACGGGTTCCGGACCCTTCGCCTGGCAGCCGCTCCACATGGCGCCATTCCGGGTTCCTCTCCCGGTCCGGCCTCGCTGAACGATCGCGCGATTGGTCCTGTCATCTCGAGGCCGGCTCTTGCCGCTACCGTTTCGCTCGATGACAACCGGCGCCCCGACAGTAACAGAGGAAGCACGGCGATTGAAGAGGGCGCAACGAAAAATCGATCCCGAAACTGGTTCTAATTCAGAGGCTTGGTGTCAGATTCACAGAAGCTCCGCCACCATCGCGATGCGCCCCGTTTCACTCGTCGTGTGCGATGAAATAGGCTGTCAGACGGTGCGCGATGTCGGGCGCCAGGCTCACGAAATGGCGGCGTCCGTCGTCGGGGTCGGGCGCGCGCACGACGAGCCGCGCGTCGACCAGCCGCTGGACCAGGCGCTGCGCGCTGCTCGACGACAGACCCGAGCGGATGCCAAGCGCCCCCGTCGGGACCGCCGCTCCCTCACAATGCGCGATGAAGAGCTCGACGAGCATATCCCACGCCGGCTCGCCGAACAGCCTGTCGGCACCGAGCAACTGCCGGCGCAGCAGGAGGCGTCGGACCGACCGCCGCGCGTTCGCAAGTGCGCCGGGCAAAGCCGCGCCGGGGGCGCCGAGGGCGCCATCGGTGCCATCGGCGCCATCTACGTGTGGCAAGGTCTCTCTTGCCGAGCGCAGACCGAAGGACTGCGCTATTTTGCCGCCGGATGAGCCGCTCCGTCGCAGGATGCTTCGATGCGATGTCGCCGTGACCACGATATGGTCCACGACGGCGATATCGAGCGATCGCGCCATCGCGTCGAGCCGTTCGGTGATCCGGAGATCGGCTGAGCTCGGGGTCGGATCGCCGCTGGGATGATTGTGAACGAGGATGACCGCTTCCGCATCGAGCTCGATCGCGCGGCGCAGGATGATCCGCGGATAGAGCACGACCTGATCGATCGTTCCCCGCTGCATCTGCTCGTCGGCGATCAGTTTGTGCCGCGCGTCGAGGAACAGAACGCGTAGCGTCTCGTCGGGCAGGCCGCCCATCGAAATTTTCAGATAATCGGTCAGCCTGCGGCTCGACGCGGTAATCCGCCTGTCATGCAGCTCTCCGCGCATGGCCTCGCGCATGGCGTCGCGCGACGCGAGCAGCAGCGGGACGATCGGACTGTCCCGGCCCACGACCCGTGCGATCGCGTCCGGATTTTGCGATAGCAGGCGCGCGAGACTTCGAAACTCGGCGATGAGCCGCGCCGCTACGATCTCGGCGTTGTCGGGTTCGACGCACGCCACCAGACGTGCCAGGACGGATCGCTGCCTCGCCGCCGCAAGCGCCGCTGGTGACGCCAGGTTGCGAGGATGAGCAGGGGCGGCACCATCCATGACGCCGCCACCTGCATCGTGAGATAGGCGGCCGGATGCAGCGCCATGTCGAGCATCCGGCTCGTGTGCGCCATCAGCGGCAGGACATGAAGGGCAGCCGCGATCATGGGCCAGAAGCGATGCGCACAGAGCGCGAGCGCTGTCGTAGCGGACGCGCCAAAAAGGTCGATCGTCAGATGCCCCACGTCGAGCGTCGCAAACTCCACCGGAATATATCGGTGCAGGATCGCGTCGCCTCCCACCAGGCCCAGTGCGATTGCGGCCATGGCGCGTTCGGGGCCGCCACCCCGCCAGACGGAAAATCCAAGTGCAGCCAGCAAGAAGGCCAGGAACAAGGCGGTTCGCATCGCGGCTTTTTTCCACGCTGGCTGCTCCCGGGTCAATATGGCTTCATGCGACGCTGCGAAGCGGAAGCCCCGCCGAAGGCGCGACCTCGGGGCACTCGTGAAGATCGTAGCCCGCCGTTTCCGTGCCGATGCGCGCGAGCTCGCCATGGACCCGCAAGACGTCTCCGCTTACGCCGACGAGCGCGAGCTGCGCCTTTGCGAGGCGCTGGATCGTCGCCTGGCCCGCCACGGCAGGGATGCTGCCGATGTCGCGCCGCGCGGTGACGATCGTCGTCATGAGCGACGATACGGCGACCAGCGCGTCGTCGATCCGAAATTCGGTGGCGGGCACGTCGCGCTGGAGGCGGGCGGCCGTGCTTGTGATTGAACTGGACATAGCTTCTCCTTTGCGGGGACCGGCAGACGGACCCCGATACTGGCTTCGGTTTGTGGGAGGGGTCAGCCGGAGATCAGCCGCGTCAGGACGTCGCCGATGATCAGGCCGGCGAGAACGAGAAAGACTGTCAGGATCAATATGACAGCGGTTATCGTGCCTCGCGTCGTCGGAGGGTGGTCGGACCTCCAAAAATCCCCGAACGGGGACCGTGCGAGGAGCGAGGCGCGTTCTTCCGGCGCTGTCGTCCCGGCTGGATCACCGTTCGCAAAGTCGGATGACACAAGCCGACGGTGCTGGGGAACCCGCATCGGATCATATGTGATTTGATCATATATCGCCTTGAGCCTGGCGTAGCGCATTGCGGCGTCGCCGCGATTGCTTGCACCGAGAATCACCCGCGCCGCCGCGATGCGCTGATCGACCGTCGGCTTCGAAATGCCGAGGATCCGGGCAATCTGTTTGGAGGTCCGGTGATCGAGGAGCAGGTCGAGACAAGCGCGGTGCTTTTCGGTCAGACGCGCCCAGCGTTCGGCGTCGTCAGATAGAATAGCGTGCGATTCGGCCATGTTGACACTCTTGGCAAAAAGACGGGCATGGCAAGGACCGCGAACGGTCGGCGGCACCTCCGCAGCGGTAAATCCGCTGCGCGGGATTTTCCGAAAAATCGGCCGTTCGCACCCCATTTCTTGGGATGGCGGAGATTGCTCATTTGATTGAGACCTGTCGTCATTCATTGCACGGGAGCGGCTGGATGGGGATCGCACGTGAACAACGACGAATGCGGGTCCGTCCAGCTGGATTCACCCTTTCGGTCGAAAGGTCGCGGTCCCCCCTCGGCGATGACGCGTGCGACGGCCACGCGTTCCCGTCATGCCGCTCGAGCGGCTGATCGAGCAGCACCGCAAATCGGTCCGCGCCGCGCGGCGCGACCGCGATATCCTGACCGATACGGTCGATGCCGTTCGCGAACTGGGGTTCGACCGCGTGGCGCTCGTTCAGATGCTGTGGTTCGTGCGCCAGGAACGTCGCTATTTCTGCCTCGACAATTATGGCGAATGGCACGACATCTTCATCGCGCGCCATTATTATCGCCGCGATCCGGTACACCTCGCCTCGCTGCGAACGAACCGATGTTTCGCATGGAACGAACTCGGCTCGATTCTCGGGCGAAGCCGCGTTCATCGGCCGATCCTGGACGAGGCCGCGCGTCACGGACTGCGCCGGGGTATCACCGTTCCGATCGGGGTTCCCGGCGAGCCGCCTGGCAGCGGATCGCTCGCCACCGATGCCTCCGAGCTTCCACCACGCGACTATTGCCGCGCCGCCGCATGGATCGTCGACGAAGCGCTCGCTGAAGTGCGCCGCATCTACGGCTATCCTGCCGCCGCCGCCGGAGACGATCCTCCGCCGCTCAGTCCGCGGCGCCTTGAATGCCTTCGGCTCGCGGCCCTGGGGCACAGCGACGCCGAGATTGCCCAGCGCATGGGCGTCGCGCTCTCGACCGTTCTCACGCATATGAAATATCTGCGCCAGACCTATGCCGCCCGCAGTCGAACGCAGCTCGCGCGGATCGCGCAGCGGCATGGGTTGGTCGGCGTCGACGAGATTATTCCCTAGAACTGGGGATGCCCGGCGCCCCGATTTGCTGGTCGACTTGGTGCTCAACAAGCCGGGAGTCGACCGTGGGAAAGCCATTTGCACGTTGCCCCAACGCCGCGCGGCGGATGCCCGATCTCGGGATGCGCCGCCATGGCTGACGTCCGTCCGTTCATGAACACCCAAGCGGCCGCCGCCTATCTCTGCATCGGCTGGCGAAAGCTCCGGAAACTGCGCGTCAGCGGTGAAGGCCCACGTTTTCGAAGGCACGGCCGTCTGATCGTCTATTGCGCCGAAGATCTCGACGCCTGGTCGCGAGCGACGACCGTCGAGGGTCGGTGTCATGGGTGATGGTGGCTCGGCGAGGCATTGCCGGCTTCCGGCAATGCCCAGGCCCGCCGTCCTTCGAACAAAACTCTCTTCGGTCGGCGTCGCAGCGGGCGTCACCGCCGCAGGCGTCGGCGTCGCTGTCATGTTGACGTTGCTCGCCCCGCCGAGGCCATTGCTGATCTGGAACATATCCTCGAGCGCGCCCATCGGTCTTTATACGGTGAGTGGCGGGCGGTCGCCCGTCCGCGGCGATATGGTCGCGGCGCGGCTGGCGCCGCCCTGGCGCGCGCTCGGCAGCGCACGCCGCTATATTCCTGCCAACGTCCCGCTGATCAAACGCGTCGCGGCAGGGGCGGGCGACCGCGCCTGTGCAACCGGCACCGATATCGCGGTCAATGGCGCAACGGTCGCACGCCGGCTCCTAATCGACCGCGCGGGGCGGCCGATGCCGCACTGGTCGGGCTGTATGGTCCTGCGACGCGGCGAGTATCTGCTGCTCATGCCGGGCCCTGCATCGTTCGACGGGCGCTATTTCGGGCCGACCGCTGAGAGCGACATCGTCGGCAAGGTGCATTTGCTATGGGCGCGCTGAGGCTTCTCGCCCTCGCGGGAGGCGCGGCGGCGGTGGCGGCGACGGCAGCAACGGCGGTCCTGGCGGGACCGGCAAGGGCGGAGACGCCGTACGCGCTCGCCGCGCCAGCGCCCGACGCGACAGGCCCGACCGCGCCTTGGCGCTCGCACATCGAGGAAGCCTCGAGGCGATTTGGCGTTCCGGTGCCCTGGATCGAACGCGTCATGGTCGCCGAAAGCGGCGGGCGAACGCATTGGAACGGTCGCCCGACCGTCAGTCATGCCGGCGCCATGGGATTGATGCAGCTGATGCCGGGCACCTGGGCCGAGATGCGGCGCCACCTCGGTCTCGGCCGGGATCCGCATGCGCCGCGCGACAATATCCTTGCCGGCACCCTCTATCTGCGCCTGATGTACGACCGTTTCGGCTATCCCGGCCTGTTTGGCGCCTACAACGCGGGACCGGCGCGTTACGCGGCCTATCTTGAAGGCCGCCGCGCGCTTCCAGGGGAAACACGCGACTATCTGCGGAAGGTCGCGGGGAGCAACGCGCCGAGGCCCGCGCGGCAGGTTTCGGCGTCCGTCGCGATCGCGGCCAAGCCGAAAGCGCCGGATCCCGAAACCCCGGCCGTCGAGACCGACATCTTCTTCATCCGGCGCTGATCGCTGCCGTGACCCGGGCAGACGGCAGCGACCGGCACGGGAAGCCGTCCATGGCGCGCGGCGAAAGGCGCGCGGTTGAATGCGCGCGGCTGAAATGGGCGCACACTGGCGGCGGAGGCCGCCGCCAGAGGTCGCGCGCTTGTTCATCTGGCCGCGCAAGCGCTCTTGGGCTCGCTGTCTTGACGCAGCGGGCGCGCACGTCTCGCGGCGGGTAAACAGCGCTACCGCGCTGTTCCGGCCATGGCGGTGCCATGGCCGACCCGCCGCATCCGTGCGCACGCCGCTCCGCCTGCGGCTCGCCAAGGGCGCCTTCATCTTTCCGGTCGGCGCGGCGGCCCCGACGGGCCGCTGCGCCGACGATCATCGGGAGGCGCGTGCGCCGCGCTTTGATTGATCCCGGCGTCTGACGACCAGATCCATTTCGCCTCCTCCTCGTCCGTCGTGGCCGACCGAGGGGGTGAATGACAAAGTGGCGAGGCGACAGCATCGCCGCTGATGACGCCGCGCGCCGGAGGCGCGCGGCGGCGCTTTTTGAGGCGGCGCACCGGAACGGCGGTTCGGGCGGCGCAGGGCCATGGGGTCGCCCGGCGGCTCCGCAAGCCGTCATGCTGCCGGCTCCTCCGCTTCGCTTCGGCCCTTCGGGTGCGGACCCGCCTCCGGGGGCGACCCCCTTGTCCTGATCTGCCGCCCGCCCCGCCGTCCGGGGCCGGCCGCGGCGGTTTTTGGTCAGGAGGACCCGCACCGATGGTTTATGATCCGCAAGCCTTGGCCGATGGCCGCGAGGCGCTTTCGAACAGTTCTGATATGTCGGGGACACCGACACCGACACCGACGCGACAAACGGCTTCGGGGCCGACGCCGACACTGGCGCCAGCCCCAATGCCGACCAAGACCGCTCAGGCGCGCAGGTCTCAAAAGCGCGGACGCCGCGCGGCGGTCCGCAGCGCGCGAGACGTGGCGGCGCCGCGCGCGTCGCTCTACGACGAGGTCACCGCGCGCATCGTCGGCGAGCTCGAAGCCGGACGCGTGCCATGGGTCCAGCCGTGGGACGCCGCCGCCTTCGCGCCGGGGCTGCCCTGCAATGCCGACAGCGGGCGCGGCTATTCGGGCATCAACATCCTGATCCTCTGGGGCGAGGCGGCGGCGCGCGGCTTTGCCGCGCAGCGCTGGCTGACCTTCCGTCAGGCGCTTGGCGCGGGCGGCGCGGTGCGCCGGGGCGAAAAGGGCACGACGATCTTCTATGCCGCGCGCTTCACGCCCAAAGGCGGCGAGGGAGACGGCGCCAGCGCACCGCATGCATCGGGCGCACCGCGCGCTGCGAATGGCGGCGGCAACGGGGGCGACATGGGCGGCGACGCGCGCGGGGTCCCGTTTCTCAAGCGCTTCACCGTCTTCAACGTCGATCAGTGCGAAGGGCTGCCGCCGCGCTGCCTGTCGACCGACACGCCGCTGCCGCCTCGCGAAACCATCCCCCGCGCCGAGGCGCTGATCGCGGCGAGCGGCGCCGATTTCCGCATCGGCGGCCATGAAGCCTATTATTCGCCTTCGCACGATTTCGTCGCGGTGCCGCCGCAACAGGCCTTCCGCAGCCAGATCGACTATTATCGCACCGCGCTGCACGAACTTGGCCACTGGACCGGTCACCCATCGCGGCTGGACCGCGACCAGTCGGGGGCCTTCGCGAGCGCCGCTTATGGGCGCGAGGAGCTTTGCGCCGAACTCGCGAGCGCCTTTCTCTGCGCCGCGCTCGGCATCACTCCTACCGTCCGCCATGCCGACTATATCGGTGCGTGGCTGTCGATCATGCGCGCCGATACGCGCGCGATCTTCAAGGCCGCGAGCCTCGCGAGCAAGGCGGCGGACTATCTGCTCGGTTTTGCGCCGCACGCCGCAGCGGGTGCGGGCGAAGACGCGCACGGCGCGGGCGCGGCGGGGGCAGGGCAATGAGCCTCATTCCCGCCGACCTGCGCTTCGCGCTCAACGCCAACGGGCACGCGAGCCGCATCCACCGCGCCCGCGATACCGCGTTCGACCCGTGGCCGGTCGTCAAATTCTTCAACCCCGTCGGGGCGGCGACGTGGCTCGCGAGCGAAATCGAAAGCGACGGCGATACCTTGTTCGGGTTGGCCGATCTCGGTTTCGGCTGTCCCGAACTCGGCTGTTTTTCGCTCGCCGAAATCGCCGCCGTGCGGCTTCCCTTCGGTCTCGCCATCGAGCGCGACGAATATTTCGATCCGCTCGCCCCGCTCTCGGTCTGGACCGAGGCGGCGCGCCGCCTCGGCTCGATCCAGCTCGCCGAAAAGGCGCTGCTGCGCCGGAAACTCGACCAGCTTCTGCCCGATCCGCCTCTCGGTGCCGACGGGCACGGGGGCGGGGCGGGCAGCTGACGCGGCGGTGCGTTTTCGCCGTCATCAAAAGCCGGTCCCGTCCCGCATTCACTCAAGAGGGGACCGGCGCTCACAAGGAGCAAGTGCCATGAAACTCGATTTTATCGATCTCGACAAGCTGTCGATTGCCAAGACCAACATGCGCGGCAAGGGCAAGGACCCCGACGTCGCCGATATCCTGCCGAGCATCCGCGCGCGCGGCGTTCTCGTGCCATTGCTCGTGCGTCCGAACTGTTCGGCCGGGTGTTTCGAGATCGTCGCCGGACGCCGCCGCTTCACGGCGGTGAACGCCGTTGCGCGCGAGGGCGGAACGGTGAATCCGCTGCCATGCGCGATCCTCGACGATGCCGACGACGCCGCCGCCATCGAAGCATCGATGCTCGAAAATCTGGCGCGGGTGAAGCCCGACGAAGTCAGCCAGTGGGAAGCCTTCGGCGCGCTGGTCAAGGCGGGCCGCAATATCGAAGAGATCGCCGATATCTTCGGCTTCGACGTATCGGCGGTGAAGCGCATCCTTGCGCTCGGTGCGCTGCTGCCGCGCATCCGCACCCTCTATCGCGGCGGCGAGATCGACGCAGCGACGGTGCGCCATCTGACCCTTGCCTCGAAGAGTCAGCAAACCGCGTGGCTGGCCCTCCATGACGACGCCGACGCCTATTGCCCGACCGGCCATCAATTGAAGGCATGGCTGTTCGGCGGCAGCGCGATTGCGGTGAAACATGCGCTGTTCGACGCCGAGGCGAGCGGCGCGGCCATCGTCGCCGACCTGTTCGGCGAGGACCGTTTCTTCGCCGACAGCGATGCCTTCTGGAGCGCGCAGATGGCCGAGGTCGAGGCGCGCAAGGCCGCCTATATCGAGGCCGGATGGAGCGATGTCGCGGTGCTCGCGCGCGGCGAATGGTTCCGCTCGTGGGACTATGCCCATGCCTCGAAACGCAAGGGCGGGCGCGTCTATGTCGAGGTGCGCGACAGCGGCGAGGTGACCTTTCACGAAGGGTTCCTGACCACCAAGGAAGTGGCGCGCGGCGCGAACGCGAGTGGATCGCATGGCGATGTCAAACCGATCCGACCCGAGGTCACGTCGGCGATGAACGCCTATGTCGACCTGCACCGCCACGCCGCCGTTCGCGCCGACCTGTCGCGTCATGGCGGCATCGCGCTGCGCGCGATGGTCGCGCATATTATCGCGGGCGCGGACCATTATCGCGTCGATGTCGAGAGCCAGCGCACGCCGAAGGAGGATATCGCCGAAAGCGTCGAAACCTGCGGCGCGGAGGTTATCTTCGATGCGCAGCGGCGCGCAGTGCTTGGCGTCCTCGGCTTCGATCCCGAGGCGCCGACCGTGACCGGGTCGGGCTATGACCGGCCCGGCTTCGCTAGCGTTTTCGCGCGTCTGCTCGAGCTTCCCGATCCGGTGGTGATGGAAGTCGTCGCGGTCGTCATGGGCGAGACATTGCAGGCGGGAAGCCTCGCGGTCGAGGCGATCGGACTCCATCTCGGCACCGATATGCGCAGGCACTGGCACGCCGACGCGGCCTTCTTCGAACAGCTTCGCGACCGCGAGGTGCTGCTCGCCATCGTCGGCGACGTGGCGGGTGCCGAGGTCGCGGCCGCGAATGAAAAGGAGAAGGCGAAGGCGCTGAAAGCGATCATCGCCGATCATCTGGACGGCACCAATGGGCGGGCGCAGGTCGCGCCATGGGTGCCGAGGTGGATGGCGTTCCCGCCCGTGGCCTATACGGCGCGCGGCGGGGTCGGCAGCGTCCGCGCACATGCGCGCTGGGGCGCCGATCTCGAAGCGATGGTCGATGCCGAAGGAACCGATGGCCATTCCGCCGACGACGATATGGACATCGACGCGGACGTCCAAAGCGATACCGAGGTCGAAGCCGAGGCCCCGCCGCTCGCGGCGTGAACAGCGAAGGGCGGGTGGTTCGCCGCCCGCCCTTCCTTGGCTGATTTATCCCATACGCGCGGCCATCGCGCCGTCCTTCGCCGCGCTGCGGCTCGGGACGGCGCGATGGATTTCTGTCGTGCGCGCGCCTCGGCCGCGAGCGGCCTCGGCGCGCGCGAAGAGAAGAAAAAGGCGGCGCGCGAAGATTTCGCGCGCCGCCAAGTCGATGATCTTCATCATCGCCCCCACAGATGATTGGAGGCTGCGGGTCGCTGCGGCCTCCGGTCGGCAGAAGGTGTCGTCGCACGTGCCCTGCCGCCGCGCGGATGATTTGGAAAGCATGAAAATGCGAAAGCACGCCGGATTGTCGAACAAGGCGTCGGTGGCCGCCCCGGGCGGGCGGCGAACGCGTCCGAAGCTGTGCTCGCCAATATGGGGCGGTGCGGTTTTCCCCCTCCCACCGCCCCGACGATAGGCGCATCGATGATGCATCGTCGCCAACCGGCGTCGCGGGGCTGGGTCGCAATCGGACCCGCTCCGACGGTTGGTCCCGCGTCCTTAGCGCGCTTTCCCGGTGCGACGAAGCGCCAAGTGGCGACGCCCGCGGTGTGCATCATTGTGCGACACGCGTCCTTGCTTTCGTTACCGCCGTAGCCGGACGCGCGCCGCGTGTCGGCGGCGATATCGCACCCTCGTCATGCCGGAAATCGCTCGGATAATGCGCGGGGCTGCAGCGACGCGGCGGCTCGGCGGCGCAGCGAGCAAACGCCTGTCGATCGTCGTTGCCGTTCGCATGTTGCTGCCTCTTCGTCTCCTCTTGTCTCCACAGGCCCATCTCCCGGCGCCGGGCGAAAGACCTGGACCGGCGCGGCGCCGCGCGAAACCATCGGCCTGCGATTATTTCCCCGCGCGTGTGCCACGCGCTCCTCGCGGCCGCTTCGCTCTCAAATAATCGCCTGCCTCAAGTCCTCCGCTTCGCTGCGGCCCTTACGGGTTCGCGCGGCGCTATCGCGCTGGTCCTTCGGTCCGCCCATGCCGCGGGGATGGTCCCTGCGGCGGTATTGAGGAGACGAAAAATGGCAGCCATCGGCTATGTGAACGGCAGCATCGACAAGGGCTTTGTCGGGCAGCTCAAGACGCTCACGATCCGCGCGGGCATCGAGGTCCGGACCAACCGCAGCAAGGCGGGCGAAACCCAGCCCGACTATCGGGTCTATTCGGACGGCGTCGAGATCGGCGCGGGCTGGATCCGCACCGGCGAGCTATCGGGCAAGGAATATGTGTCGCTGACGCTTGCCGCCCCCGAGTTCGGACCGCGCCGGCTCTACTGCAATCTCGGCCGCGCCGCCGGGCAGGACGACGACGACAGCTATGCGCTGATCTGGAATCCGGCCGACTGATCGCGGTCCTCGAACGCCCCCGTACCGGCAACGGTGCGGGGGCATTTCGTTGCTTGGATTCGCCCTTATTTCGCTGCGAACGGGGTGAAATTTACTGGCCGGACAGCGCGTGACCGGCGCCGCCGTGAGGCGACGAGAGGGTGGGGGCTCGTCTCGGCAAGGCCAAGTGTGACGGGCGTCGGCGCGGCTGTGCAAGGCCGGCGGTCCCCCCAATTTTCCTTGAAAATCGGTTCCCCCACCGCCGCTTCGCGGCGCGCTGCGCTGCGCTCCGCGCGGCCCTGACAGCCGCGCCGCCGCCCGCCTTCGAAGGAACGTCCTCGATGAGGAGGGCGTTTCGCAAAGGAGAAGGATCATGTTTCAATCTTCGATCAATATCGGTGAAACCCGGGTGTTCGAACGGCTCGTTGCCGGGCTCGAAATCGAGTTCGGAAGCGTGGCGGCGGAAGGGTTGGCGCGGCAATTTATCGAGGCCGAGGGCGCCGATTTTTACTGGGAAGCGAGGGCGCGCGAACGCTGGCTCGGCAGCTACGAAAGCCTCGATTGGGATGAGGAGGATGCGCTCGATCGCATCGTGGTGAGCGGAATTTTGGATGGGCGGCACTATGTCGCGGTGCTGCTGGTCGATGTGCTCGGATCGGTCAATGCGCTGCTGGGCGTGCGGCATTTCGAGGATGAGGAAGCTGCCGAGGAGGCACTCGAAACCGCGGTTTGAGGGCGCCGATCGCCCGCGAAAAGGAGCGGTACCGACGAGGCACTGCTCCTTTTTTCTTTGCTCGACTGGGGTGGGAGCGCGCAATTGGGAATGGCAAGGGGGAGGAGGGGGAGCGCCGGATCGAGGGATGGCGCTGATAGCAAGATAGAAGCAATATCTCGCGATATTGTAACCTATTGTCTGCACATCCTTTTTTGATCGTTTTCGCGAGACACACGTTTCTGCCGCGAGACACGCCGCGCGGATCGCGCGGATTTCCGCGCCTCACGCGCCGCAAACGCGAGACTCCTTGTCAAATCCGGCGGGATCGCCATTCTATTCGTGGGGAGCGTCGTTCCGACAGGAAGGACGCGATATGGAAGACGATGATTTCACTCCGCGGCTCGGGCGCATGCGCAGCCGCGGCAAAGAGGCGCGCTACATCGGCCTTGTGATTAAGGCGGCGCGGCGCGCTGGCAAGAGAAGCGCGAGAGGCGGGCGGTTCGACGGCAGTCGGATCGGCCGCGGCGCGAGCGTTGCGCGGGTCCTGCGCGGGCAGGGCCGGCACGCCGCGCTCCGGTCGCGCCGGGTCATCGTGAAATTTCGCCCCGTGACGCTGGCGGGGAAGGGGCTCGGCGGCGCCAAGGCGCATCTCTCCTATATTCAGCGCGACGGCGTGACGCGCGAGGGTCTGCCGGGCGAACTTTATTCCGCCGATCTCGATGTCGCCGATGGCAAGTCGTTCCTCACCCGCTGTAGCGAGGATCGCCATCAGTTCCGGATGATCGTTGCGCCCGAGGACGGCGATCAATTTGCCGACCTCAAATCTTACGTCCGGCGGCTCATGAGCGAGATGGAAAAGGATCTCGGCACGAAGCTCGACTGGGTCGCCGTCGACCATTTCAACACCGCCCATCCGCACAGCCATGTGATGCTGCGCGGCAAGAATGATCGCGGCGCCGATCTCGTCATTGCGCGCGAGTATATTTCGCACGGCGCCCGCGAGCGCGCGATGGCGATCGCGACGCTCGACTTGGGGCCGCGAACGGACCTCGAAATCGACGCGCGCCTCCGCGCCGATGTCGGCGAGGAGAGGCTGACCGCAATCGACCGACGGCTCATCCGCGACATCAGCGATCTCGGCCTCGTTACCGCGCGCGAGCGCGACCCGCTCCAGCAATCGCTGCGGACGGGGCGATTGCAGAAGCTCGCCCGGATGGATCTCGCCACGCATCTGGGCGGTGACAGCTGGCGTCTCGAACCAGACCTTGCCGACACGCTTCGCCGCATGGGCGAGCGCGGCGATATCATCCGCACGATGCAACGCGAACTCAGCGCCAGAAAGGTTGAACGCGCACCCACCGATCGCCTGATCTTCGATCCCACGGCCGGGGAAGGCGCACGGCTCGTCGGACGCGTCATCATGCGCGGGCTCGCCGATGAGCATGGAGATCGCCATTATCTGCTCGTCGATGGGGTCGATGGCCGCACTCATTATGCCGACATCGGTGCCGGCGAAAACACCGAACCGACCCCCGAAGGCGCGATCGTCAGCATATCGCCGCGCGGCGGGGGCGTGCGCGCCGTCGACCGTACGATCGTAGAGGTCGCCGCGGCGAATGACGGGCGCTACTCGGTCGACGCCCACCTACGCCACGATCCGGCGGCGCAGCAGGCGTTCGCCGAAACTCATGTCCGCCGGCTCGAAGCAATGCGTAAGACGATGCGCAGCGTCGAGCGAGCGCCCGACGGAACATGGATGATATCGCCCGATCATCTCGCGAAGGTCGAGGCGTTCGAAAGGCGGCAGTTGCGAAGCCGGCCGGTCGATGTCGAAATCCTGTCCGCCGAGCCGATCGAAAAATTGCCGGCGATCGACGCCGCGACCTGGATCGACCGCGAACTCGTGTCCGATGCTCCGACCCCGCTGCGCGATGCCGGGTTCGGGCGCGAGGTCAGAGCCGCGCAGGTGCTGCGGCGTCAGTGGCTGATCGCCGAGCAACTGGCGGACGAACGGGGCGGACAAATCGCTTATCGTCGCGGCATGCTTGCGGCCCTCCAGCGCCGTGAATTGCTGCGCATCGCCGGACAGCTTTCGGAGGAGCTCGGCAAGCCGTTCAGGGAGGCGAAGTCCGGCGATAGGATCGAGGGTCGTCTGGTGCGTACGGTGGAGATGGCGAGCGGGCGGCACGCGCTCGTCGAACGGTCGCGCGATTTCACGCTGGTGCCCTGGCGACCGGTGCTCGATCGCCAGATCGGCAAGCCCGTTGCGGGTATTATGCGCGACGGCGGAATAAACTGGACGGTGGGGAGGCAGCGCAGCGGCCCGTCGATATCGTGATGGACCTCCGGCGTTCCAACTCGGCTGCACCAGGATTATTCAATCAGCATTCGAGCGTCGTTAGTCCTTGCCAAACTCCTCGATATTCCCGAAGATTCATGACCATGCGCACCGATCTCGATCATCTTCCTGCGGCCAAGCAACGCGAGCTTGAGCGCGTCGTCGAGATCATTTTCGACGAGTTCGGCCAGGCGACCGAGAATGCGACGGGGCCGCGCAAGGGTGCGCGCATTCTCAAGATCATCTTGTTTGGCAGCCACGCACGTGGCGATTGGGTCGATGCGCCGCTGTCGGCAAACCAGTATAAATCCGATTACGACATCCTCATCATCGTCAGCCAGAAGGAGCTGACCGACCGCGCCGCCTATTGGGCGAAGGCCGAGGAACGGTTGACACGTGCGTACACGATCGAGAGGACGCTCCGCACGCCGGTCAATTTCATCGTCCACAGTCTGCATGAGGTGAACGACGGGCTGTCGCATGGGCGCGTGTTTTTCATGGAGCTGGCAAAGGACGGTATCGCGCTGTACCAAGCCGAGGATCGCGATCTCGCAACCCCTAAACCTAAAACGCCGGATCAGGCATTCGATGCGGCCAAGGAATATTTTGAGGAGTGGATGCCCAGTGCCGCAGGGTTCCTCGATACTTCAAAATATGCGTCCAGTCGTGGCCGGCTGAAGGAAGCGGCTTTTCAGCTTCATCAAGCGACCGAACGCCTATACGGCTGTCTGCTGCTCACCCTGACGTTCTACACTCCATACAATCACAACATTGTATTTTTAAGGTCTCTCGCCGAAGGGCTTGATCGCCGTCTCCATGGTACCTGGCCGGAGGGGACGCATCGGGAACGAGCCATGTTCCAGAAGCTGAAGGAAGCCTACACCAAGGCGCGCTATTCGAAGCACTACAAGATCACCGCAGAAGAGCTGACGTGGCTTGTCGCACGGGTCGAGGAACTGGGACGGATCATCCATCAAGTTTGCCTCGACAGAATCGGCGAACTCGAAAAGGCGGTCGCCGAAAAATAGGCTCGCCGCCGCACGACTTGCCGGGAATCTGCCTTTCTGGCATAGTGCGTTTCGCGGGATGGAGTGACTGGCGGCCATCCTGAGGATAGTCCTGCCAGGCATCATGTAGGTCCGGCCGCGCGTCGGACGGTTGCTGAAAGCTGTTTCGTCGGCTCACAGCGGACACCGCTTGCACATCCGCGCATGATTGCGCGGACCGCCGCGGTGCGAGCTGCAATTGCATACCCCCCATACGAACGACGTTTACGCGCGCGAGGTAGTGATGGCGCGCGTCGGCCACCTGGTCAGGCGCAAGCAACGCGAGATCGAGCGGATCACGCGCATCCTGCGTGCCTTCTTCGATCCCGTTCAGGTTCCGGCCCCGGAGCTTGGGCGCATCAAACGGATTATCCTGATCGGCCCATATGCGCGCCGGTGCTGGTACGAAGACAAGCGCACCGTCGACTTCTCCGACTACGAGTTCTGGATCGTCGTCAATCATCCTCTCTTCGCGGACGAGCGATGCTGGCGACGTGCCCGCGCTGTCATTCGCAGCGAACTCGGAAACCGCTGCGCGGTCGATATCGAAATCTATTCAAAGTCAGATATCCGCGTCGCCAAGGTCGAGCGCGACACCTTCATTCTCGATCGGGTCGAGGCAGGTATCACGCTCTATCGGGCTTCACGGGATGCACCGCTAACCTCGGGCGGAGTCCGGGAGCCCTCGTCATGATGGCCCCGGGGGCAGCCGCCTCTTTTGAGGCATTCTATCGCTCACAGAACCGATCCTTATTCCATTTCTTCAGACGTCGGGCGGGCCGCGAGGCGGCGGCCGATCTTGCGCAGGAAGTTTTCACAAGGATGCTATGTGCTGTTGCGTTCGAACGGTTGGAAAATCCTCGCGCCTACATGTTCGCCGCCGCCCGCAACCTTCTGATCGAGCGATCGCGTCGGAAGGTGCGCAAGGAGGCTCGGCTCTATCCATTGGATGAAGCACGCGATGCGCCGGTTTGCCCGGAACAATGCTGGTCAATCGAGGCTGCCGACTTGCGGCGAACTTTGCGTCGGACAATTCTCGCGATGCCGCGAAGGACACGTCGCATCTTTCTGATGCATCGGCTGCGCAGCCAAACGTACAGGGAAATCGCGAACGAGGTCGGCATAGGTGAGCAGGGTGTCGAATATCATATGATGCGCGCTCTGGCGCACTGCCGCACCGCGGTGGGGTCTCAATTATGAGCGGATTGATCACCGGGTATGGAATTTCTCCGCAAGGCGCGGGCGCGGGGTAGCAGCTTCCGGTTTCGCCCGATCTTTGCCGTTCGCGCTACTGTTGTTTGGAGCTCGAAAGCGGACGTTTCGTCTTGGATACCCGCGCCGGTCCAGCGTGAGGGCCGGACATTCCTCCGGGTGAGGATACAACGATTTGCAAATGGCGATCCGTTCGCCTCATTCTTGCGACTCCGCGGCATCTTTCGCTTCCAAGTCGGCGATCTGCTGGCGAAGTAATTCAGCTGTCTCTTCGGCCGATGAGACGAAATTCTTCAGCCGCTCGATCCGTGCGGCGAGCCGTTCGCGCTCGCGAAGGCGTCGCCGTCGCCCTGCAGCCGCCTCGCCGAGTTCGTCGATGAAGTCGATCTCGAAGCCTCGGAACGGAGGCTTTTGCGCCAATGCGACCCAAGGGGCACTGGCGTTTATTGCTGCGCCGGCGGCCAACAAAAGAAGATCGTCGATGAGCTCGCGCGCCGCGATATCGACCCCCTTCGTAGTCTCGAGCAGCTTCTTGACCGTCGGCGTTTCGACCAGCGTGTCAATTTCGCCCCAAATCCCTGCACGGAAGATCGGTTGTTCGGCTTCGGGGTCGAGCGCGGCAAGAGCCCGCGCAACGGCATCGAGGTCAGGGAACGGCTTCGCTGCGCGCGGCCAGTCGGTGCGGCGCCCCCATACCTCGAGGATGGCAGCCGCGCATTTCTTTCGAGCGCTCGCGGCATTCGGTCCGGTCGCCCTTTCGGCCTCATCGATCAGCTCGGCGAGATAGTGCGCCATCCAGCGGCCCAGCGTATCGCCATCGTTCGCGTCGAGCTCCGCGGCGATCTTCTCGCCGAGTTGGATGACGGGATCACGGTCTGCGAGCGCCGGGGCCTTTGCCGAAGAGGAGGATTTGGGTGATTGCTTTCTCATTCTTCTTCTCCCGGGCGTCGGCTTCCGATGCCGTAGACGCGCGTGTGACCGATACTTCGACGATGAAATTCAAGCCCGTGGATCGGGTCAGCGCTGCGATAGAGTCGGGAGAAGCGGACAGCCGTTTGCCATGCTCGCGCTTCTTGTTGTTGTCGTCCTCCGGGCCATCGCTCCAGCGCTCTGCCAGAATTGCGACTTCGCTGTTGCCAATCCAGCTCCTTCCGTCGTGCCCGGCATGGAGGCCGAGGAGCGGGATGAAGGGTCGGGCTGGTTCTTCGGTCCGGCTGGCGATTCCGCCGACCCAGGGATCCCTCGCGTCGAGCCCCGAATGATCGCCGGCCTCGCTGAGCCATCCCTTCAGTTGATATCCGCCCTCGTCGATTTCTGAGCTGTATTCGAAGTCGGGCAGGCAGTAATTCATCGGGTCGCCGTTGCACTGAAGTGCCCGGACGAGCGCGCGCGATCGGTCCACCGATACGAGCGCGCTGTGGACGGCAACCTTCAGCCTCTTGTCGCCGTCGAAGCTCGTCCACCGGCCGGAGACGACCATGCGCCCGGTTGGTAGGTGGATTTCGCGCTCGGCAATGCGCGGCGTCAGCGAGGCAAGCCATTTCTCCGGCTGATGCTTGTCCGGGGCCGCCAGTTTAGCCGGTACCGGGTCGCGCATGTCGAACAGCCAGAGACCATCGGCGCGATGGAGCATATGATCCTTCAGCCGGCCGGCGAGCGCGTTCCAGGAGTCATCGTCGTCTTCGAATAGGGCGTCGGTCTCGAGTAGTTCGCCGACCAGCGTCATTCCCGCGTGCCATGAGAGATATTCCCGCAGATCGCTGACACGGCCGAGTTCGTCGCTTCTGCGGCTATGGTCGTCGCGGAAGAACTTCTGCATCGCGCGGACGTCTTCCTTATAGTCGCCGCTTTCCGGAAGCTTCCAGTCGTCTCGAATGATCTTCGCGGCTTCGACCTGCATCTCCGCGCGCGACTTCCCGAAGCAGCGCCCGAACGGCTTCATGAACGATTTCGAGAAATCATAGTCGAAATGAAAGGTCTTGGGCTCATCGCCCCAATCTCCCCAGCCATCGCCGATCTCTCTGGGGGCTTCGCTTTGCGGTCGCGTCGGCAGGGTGGATCGATTGATGCCGTCGAGCGCGGCGCGCTCGCTCGCGGTGAGGGCGACGAGGGACTGGTCGGCGAGGTCGAGCAGCGCGCGCGCCGCAAAATGCCGGACGACGACATGGCCATTTTTGCGGTTTGCCAGCGAGCGAAGAAACTCCTCATGTCGAGCAACGGTTTCGCCGTTTTCCTTGGCCGCGCGCGCGAGCGCGATCACGAGCCAGAGGAGGCCATGCTTGTCGTAGAAGCGGAGGGTCCGGTCGCCGAAGACGTCACCGGTGCCGCGTGTGGCCAATGCTATCAGCGGATCGAGTACCGCGTGGCCCCCGACGCGCGCGATCCAGCGGACAGCGTGTGCGGCACACCATCGGCGCGAGGCCTCGGGCGCCGAGAGTGCCGCCCAGAGATATCCAGCGAGACCTTCATCGACGCTGGCAGGCGGGCTGAGCGAGCCGTCCCACGGTCCGTCGCCGACATCCGGGTCGGCGAGGGCATCGAGGCTCGAAACGGCGCCATCCAGGACGCTGGCGGCCTCTTCCGGGGTCACGAGGACACTGAGCAATGCCGCCAACTGGAAGAGTCCTCCGGGGTCGTTCGGTAGCTCGCGCTCGCCGCACGCCTTGATGACCTCCGATACGAGGGTTTCGCGCGAAAGGCCGCTCTCCTTCTCCGCGCGGCTAAGAGGCAGCATCTGATAATGCTCGTGGATCGACACGCTATGGCAATTGTCCCGCAGGCTCTGCAGGACCAACTGCTTTATCAGGGGCGGTACCGAGATGCGTTTCCGCCAGCCGTCGGGCAGGGCATCGAGCAGACCGCCGAGGTCGTAGAAGCCGAGGGGAGGACGATCGAGCTGCGCCTGCAGGAAACGCGCCTCCGACCCGGCGGCGACACGTTCGATCGCGGCACTGAAGAAGCTGCCCTGATGGTAGCCCAGGCCGTGCTCTCTCAGCCTTGCCGCCGCCGTTTCCATGTCGGTAGCCTGAAAAACATCGACGCCGTCGAATATCGCGTCCCAGTCGGGCGTCTCGTTCGGTGTTCGGCGCCGCCGTTGCGGGCGCGCGTATCGCATCTGCTCACGTTGGCGCTTGCGCTCGCGCTCGCTGGCGTCTCGCTCGCTCTGCTCGGCGCGATCCCGCCGCTCGTCGAGCAAGCTCGCCTCCACCCCGGCGCGGTCGAGAAGCTCTTGTCGCCGTCGCCACAATTCGCTCTTGCCTTCGAGGAATGGAGCATAGCGCAGATAGGGTTTGGCGATCTCCCGGCGCTCTGCGAGCGAGGATCCTTTTGCCAGGGCCGCCTCCAGGGTCGGCGTCTCGTCCCAGTCCGTGCGCATTGCCACCACGCTGAGCGCAAGCCGCGGATCGAGTGCGCCGGCGGGGAGCGCGTCGATGAAATCGGGCAGGTCGCGCTCCTCCCGTCCGAACCGCCGGTCCGCCCAGCGGCTCGCAATCGGCAACGCCGAACGCGGCGAGAGTTTCGTCAGCGCGGCGATCGTACTGTTCCAATCGAAATGCTTGTCGCGGACAACGAACCGATAGGTAAATTCCGCACCGCGCGCGAAACGATAGGCCAGCTCGGGCTCATCGACTGAGCCGGTGCCCGCGATCGCCGCGAAGCGGGTCAGCGTTTCCCAGCGGTAAAGATTTTCGTCTCCGATGCCGTCGGCAACCCGGATCGCGGCGTCGAAATAGGCGCTGGCGTCGTCTCTGCCGGACGGCAGAACGGCGCGCGCGATCTCCACAAAGCGCTGCGACTGGCTTTCGGCATGATCCTTCTCGCCCTTTGCGAGATCATAGGCGAGGACGCCGTAGTCGAGCGCGCGGCCGCTATCGCCGCAAGCGGACAGACGGCGCGCGATGTCGACATAGGCTTCGTAAGGCAGTGGACGCTCGAGCCCCGCCTGCCAGTTTTCAAATTTCTGCCATTCGGTGCCTGGGGCTTTGCAATCGGCGAGAATGGAACCCCAGACGCGCGCGACATGGCCTGGGACCATGTCACTCTCGCGATAGAAGCCCTGCCGGGCCTTGCCCATGGCGGCGATCGCGGCATCGACCGCGCTGGCCAGACCCGCAGCCGGGACGCGCCCGAGCTGGCATTCCGCCCAAAGCCCGTGCCAGGGGAGGAGAGCGCCGACATCTTCCTTGAAGCGCTCGGTCTCGCTGTCGCGGTCGTTGGTCTCGATCTTTTTCTTGAGGCTCGCGTGTGCGAGGCTTTCGATGCCGATCGTTTTGCGTGCGAGAGCCCCACGTAGCGCATAGGCGCGAATGAAAGCGAAGGATTTGGGCAGTTCGAACTCGTAGCGTGCGGCAAGGCCGTGCGGCGGATCGTTAGGTAGATGCCGATCGAGCAATTTCACCAGTTGTGCGCGCGGCATGGTCTTCTTGCGCGCAGCCGCCACGACGATCGCGGTAATCGTCTCGAGGCGCAGATCGCGGTCGTGATAGGATTGCGACGTCGGTTCTTCGAGCTTCACATGCCGGCTCGAGACGATCGCTCCAACGAAATCGATGATGCGCTTGGGCGGCGAGCGCCCCACTTCGCCCAGCCCATGAAATATGGCGAGCTGGAGACCGAGGCTTCGGCGCCCGGCGAGTGCGATGGCATCGATCTCGTCGAACCGTCCGGCATCGACGAGCCGCGGGATAGTGCGCTTTCCGACGAGGAAGGGCACCTCGGGCGGCCGCCAATTCGCGATACGGCGCGCGCAGCTTGCCGGGCCGTGCAGATTGAGCTCGGCGAGGGCAAACTCGGCGATATCCTCGTCAGACATCGTGTCTTTATCATTGTAGTCGTCATCGGCACGGCTGCGCTGCCGCCGTGACCACTGGTCGAGCCACTCGTTGGCGTAGCGCAGCTGCGCCCGCGCGTCGCCCTTGAGCGCCTCCTGTCCCGACAGCATCGACGCTTCATAGGCGTGATGCGACCCCGGCCATTGTCCACGGTCAACGAGGCGCCGGGCGACAAGATCCTGGATTTGCTCGGGCGGCAGGAAGTTTGTTGCAAGGTCGGTGTTTGCCGAGAGCAGGGCGTTTTGGCGATGATCGGCGGCGACGTCATTGCCCGCCTTTAGCGCAAGCTTGGCGGCGACCGCATAGGCCTGTTTGCGTAGCGCGGCCTTCAGCGCAAAGCGCAGGCGCTGCAACTCCACGTCGCGGCGCACGAGATCGTCGTCCACAGGAAGGGCGTCGCCCGACAGCGCCAGCTCGATGAGTGTATCGAACTGGCCAGCTTCGAGCAGCAGCTGGGGAAGCGCCGCGGCGACATAGGCGCTCGACGCAGCTTGCGGTTTCAGGCGGTCGATGAAGGCCGACATGGCGGTCGCGCCGGGCCGGAATCGCTCCTGGAACCAGCTCTCGGTCGGTTCGTCGCGGAACTGGACGGTGTCGTCGCGAACCAGCAGCGGGCGATCGAGATCGGTGACCATGCTCCGAACGAGTGCGACCGGCACGTCGGCCGTGTCTGCCAGAATCTGGAGCGGGATGAACGGCCGAAGCGTCGCGAGCGCGGCGCACACCAGGTCGAGCTTGGTCTTCTCGGTGCGCCCGGCCTGGTCGCGGACGGTTGCGAAGGCTTGCTCGAGCAAGTCCGCGATCATGTCCTCTACCGACTTCGGCGTCGGTCCGAGCGCCTTCAGGACCGACGCCACATCGGTTCCCGCGGCCATTGCCTTGCTCTGGACCCGTGGATTTTGGGATGTCAGCCGGTGAAACTCGTCGATGTCCGCCTCATTGGCATCGGGAAACCGGCCCCGAAAATGGCGTGCGGTTTCGCTGCGGGTAAAGGGTTCGAGCTCGATGCGCCGGACCAGCGGTGGCGGGTCGAGATAATGAACGCGATAGGGCCGCGAGGTCAGTACCAGCCGAACATGGGCGGGCCAGCTTTCGCGCAGTAGGAGACGAGGAAAGCTTGGACCGTCGCTGATTTCGTCGGCGGCGATCTGGGCGTTGTCGGCGGCGTCGATCACGATCAACAGAGGCTGCGCGCCGGTCTCTTCGAGATAGTCGGCGGCTTGCTTCACGCGCGCCATGAAGGCCCTGAGGTAGGCCGGGACATCGGCTTTCGACGTCGGAATAAGCGGATCGCATAGCCCGGCAGCTGCCATCTCGTTTGCGAGCTGGACGAGGCCGTCGCGCGCCCGATGGCGGCTTTTGCTCGCGCTTCGATACTGACCGTTCCCGAAGCAGTCGTACAGAAAGGCGCGGCCATCGCCTGTCGCGCGGCGGGATAGCGTCGCAGCGAAGACCGACTTGCCGACCCCGCCGTCGGCCTCGATGATGAGGGGTGCGGTCGCTGTGGCGATCGCTGTCTCGATCGTTCCTGCCTGCTCGCGGTCGACGACATCGGCCAAGGTCTCGATGAGGCAGGGTGCAGGAAATAGCTCGCCTTCGCCCGCATCGAGCGCGGTCAGAACATCGTGACGCGTTATCTGCGGATCGGTCTTGAACTCCGATGTGGCCTTGCGCGCGACCAGATCCTTGAGCCGGATCGGCGCATCCTGATCATTGTCGGGCAGATAGGACCTCAGGTCCTGAACAAGGCCCGTCCGCTGCGCCATAAAGCCCGGGGCGCGATCGAGAATGTCGACGAGTGCCGCGAACGCCGCGAGGGCCTTCCCCTTGAGCGGAAGGATCGATCGGAGATAGGCGGATCGGTCGCTCGCGATCCCCGATGCCAGGTCCGCGAGCGCGTTCTTGACCTCATCAGCCACGGGCCGGTTGGTCTCGAACTCGTAGCGGACGCGTCCGGCAACGTCGTCGGCGCCGAACTTTTCCGCCTGCTTTTTGTATCGCTCGGCAAAGCCTTTGAGCGTCTTGGTAAGACCGCTCGCCGTCCAGTCGGTCTCCGCGTGCAAGGTAGAATGCTTGAACTGACGGTATCGAAGCTTGGTCGCTCGGGCCGGATCGCTCGACCCATAATAGAGCACGAGATCGATGACGTTGAGTCCATCCTTGATGTCGTCGGGCGTGGAAACCCCTTCGACCGTGACCATCACAAGCTCCGAGTCCGTCGGCAGCATCTCCAGAGCGAGACGTGCGCCGCGCAGATAATGAAACTGGTCGCCGTCGCGGCTTGTTCGCGCAAGGTCGGCGTCAGCGCCGGGAGGACGCGCCTTTCTCGGTTTCCGGGGGGCTTTGGGCTTGGTCATGTGCGGGGCTATCCAGCGGCGGTGTCGGACGGACCGGACGCCCTTTCCGCGCGTCGTTTGAGCTTTTCGTCGGCTTGCATCTCTTCAGGCTGCATCGTCCCCCGCCACCGTTTCGTTTGTCTCGAACCCGCGAAACTAGCCGAGCCTTGCCGCGGCTGTCATCCTAAAGTCTGCCGATCCACACGATAAGCGCCAATGTGGATGCGATTAGGCGATGATCGAGCGGCGGACGCGGGCTTAGATCGCTTAACCCTTGATTTCTTGCGCCTGGCTGACTGCCATCCGTTCGATATGATGTTCGGTGAGGTTAGCAGCTTCAAAGACATTGAGGCTGCGCTTCAGGACTGGCAAGTGCGTCAGAAACCGGGGCTCGCCCATTCCGTCGCTCCAGATTGCCGGGATCAAATAATAGGCGCCATATTCGCGGTACATGGACAAGAATGCCTCAAGATTTTGTTCGCTTCTGGCCTGCGTCACGAGCGAACGCGCCGTAAAGCCCACGACCCGCCCTGATTCCATTTCGGCTGGGTCGGCATTCGCACTGATCTGAATCGAATAGTGGTACGGATCGAGGCCCGGTATGTGCCGGATGATCGAAAGACGGATATAGTCTTCCTCGTCATAGGCGTTGAACCTCTCGCGCCACCGTTCGAAAATCTTGGTAGCGGCGACTTCATCCTGAAACAGGAGGGCGTAAAAAGGTGGAAATCCAGGCTCATTTCCCAGAAATCCCGCGCCCCGCCAGTTTGCTGCATCCCACAGATGGAGATCGATGACGCTGCGAACTCCATAGTCGCGATGGCTCGCGCCACCCGGCTCGCGCGCCATGACTTCTTCACGAGACCGTTCGCTCTGCCCGGCGACGATGCCGGCCAAGTCAATTCGTTCGATCACCGGTCGCGTGCGCGGCGGGTAGCTCTGCAATTCTCCTTCGACCAGATCGCTCGCGCGCGTCAGATACCGATCGAAAATCCTGTGATATCCGTTTGGCGAGGTCGTTGCGATTGTCATTCGGTCGAGGGCGCGCTCTTCGTTGGCGAGCGCAACGAGGACCTCTTCGGCATTCGGGACGATGCAGGTCGCATCGAGTAGCTGAGCGGCAATATTTGGCCACAGCTCGCGGATGGTCTCCTGTTCGCTGAACCGGGTTGGCTGCAAAGAGGCTGGCCAGCGGAGGGTGCCTAACATCCGATCGCGATCGATCGAAAATACCGGTTGTTCTGCTGTGTCGGTCTCGACGACTTCGATCTTGAACCGTTCCGTGTGCGGCATGATGCGGTACTCGATCGCGGTTGCAAGAAATGCCTCAAGGCTACTGAGAAGCATCTCCGCCACGAGTATGGCGTTCCCGCTTGGCGGCGTCTCGATTTCAACCGTCAAGCCGAGAATGCGCGTCACAAAACGCTGATCGTTGGCAGCATCGTTGAGAACAAGGCCGTCGTTCAAGACGTCGGCTCCCACCGGCTGGCTGATCATGACCGAGAACATCTGCGATACGCCGTCAGCCGTTTCTACCTCGGGAATGCTCCCGTCCGCGCGCAGAATGTCCTCATATCCAAGGGCGTAGAGAAGCGCCGTTCGAACCAGGAAAATCTGATTTTGGTCAAGAACGTCGGGCCAATCGGCGAGGCGAGCAAGGTCCCCATCGGAAAGGTCCAGAATCTGGCTCCCGGCGACAATCTCGAATTCCTCGATCTGTATTGCAAAGGCGGCCTTGTCGTCTTCGCTGTACGGCAGGCCGGCGACAACGCCTTTGAGGAGAGGGAGGGCCACTACGAAATCCGGGTAGTGCCGAAGGTCGAGCGAAAGGCTGATCCAAATTTTCAGCAGTGTTCCGAAGCGAAGGGGGAGGCGCTCTCCTCCCTCGGCATCGATAATCATCGTGGATAGGGCGAATATCGCCGTCGCGCGGCCAGCCCAACTCAGCCCGGCACTTCGATAGGCAATCGCGAGATGCGCCAGCGCATCTTCGAGGTCGTGACTATGCTCCTTCTTGATGAGGCCCAGCACCGCCTTCGAAAGAAGTCGGATCATCTCGAAATGCTTGTCGAGACCGAGCTTCTTTGCGCGGCGGAGCAGAAGCAGCGCGCCCTGAGCACCGCCGTCGCGCTCGGCGACGAATTCGGCGAGCTTCTCGATCAGGGCAGAGTAGGCGGGGTCATCGCCGGCCACCGCCTCGGCCTTCTCGATGAGGTTCACGAGCCGCTTGGCGTCGAATTCGCCGAGCCCTTTTGCCCGGTCGATAATATCGGAATAGCCGTTCCAGATCCGCGTGAGCGCTCCGGCATCTCGCGAGTTCGCCGACCAGTTCATATCGAGATGCAGGAGTCCGGCTTCCGCTTCCAGCTGATTATTTGGCCGATTTCCGTCGGCAGCCATCGGCGCCAGTAATTCGGCGATGCGTGCAATGCGCTTGTCCAGCTGGATTGCCTCGCGTGCCATGTGGCCATGGATTACGGCGATAAAGAGCAATTGACCGAGATTGACCAGAAAACCGAGAGTCAGGGCATGAGAGGCATCTGCGGCAAGCGCTTCGACCGCGTCATATTCGTCGTCGAGAAGACCGAAGTCGTCGTGCCACCACACGGCAGTCCATAGCCGCTCATACCGCGCTTCGACCTGCTGATGCAGCGTCCCGTATTTGTCGGCCAGCCTAATTGCCCTCTGGAACCGCCCCTCAGTCTCGATGGGAGGCTTCTCCATGCCGCGAGACAGTTTCGCGGCAACGAGGGCGTCGAGCACATGATCGCGTCCGATCCCCTGTGACGACGCAGCCTGAGCCAGGTCTCTCTCTATCTCCTCAAGCTGCTGCAGCCGGGAGTAGTCGGTTGGGCCGAGCCGACTCTCGTCGGAGACCTCGGTCCCGACCGAAAGATAATTAAACGCGAGATCCTTGCGGCCGTGATCGATGACCTGCTCGATGATCCAGGTTCGATCGTGGATCGTGATCCGAACACCGGTCGCGCCCGACAGCTCGTCCTCAAGCGCGGAGCGGACCTTCGATTTGATGTACTGGCTGGTCAAGCAGATGATGCGATCATAGCCACGGTCTGTCTTGATCAACCCCTCGACGTCTTCGCGTATCTTACGCTGCCATTGCGCCTTGGCGCTAAAGGCGAAGCCCCAGCGCTCCCGCCCCGAGTTCGGTTGGCCCTCGTAGTAAATCTCGGTTAGTTCATCCGCGACCGAGAAACTCTCTCCATCGGCCTTGCTGTCGCCGCCGCCGTCAGGACCGGTTTGCGCGCGAAGGTTAGGGCAAATGGCGCGCTCGCAAAGCTTACGGCAAAACGTCTCGAAATCGTGAGTCTGGTTGCGCCGGGTGAGCGTTTCGAGATGATGATCGAAGACGGCTGCGTCGAGCTCATAGTCTGTCCGCCCCTCGCTATCGGAGTAGATTTCCGGTCGAAGCTCGCGCATAAATTTGGACGGAAGAATGCCGCGCGATTGTCCGTCGGAAGTGGTCGATCCAAAGCTGTTTGCCATGGGAACATGATTAGAACATCGGCGCGATTTCGTCTACTGTGGGAATGGCGTCGTTGTGGCCGAATCTTCGGTGCAGAATGCGCCTACGCGCTTGCACGAATGCCGCCGTTAAGAGTCGATGTTCTCACTGATCGCCGTCGCTCGCCTTTTCGGTTCTCGGGGCGTTCGACAGCCTTGTCAGCCTAGGTGGAACTTTCATCCGAAGATGGCGGGGACGTCCTCGCTGGCTTTGAACCGGATTTGCGCCCCGCCACGATTGCCCCTGATCGACGAGACCCGGAGGACTGGTCTCCAGCGTTCTAACGTTTACTGGTCACCGGGCACGCAAATTATTAGCTCGGATTGCCTTCTTCTTCCCACAGCTTCTTGAATTCGCGGTGCCGGTCGATGGCAGACCGTACGGCGGCAGGATCAAGGCCGATGCGGAGGAACTGAAGAACGATCAGCAACATCACGATGCGACGGATCGCATAGTGCATGTCGGCGCCTTTAAGCACCTTGTCCTCGAGCCTGGACGAAAAATGCGTGTAGTAGTTTCTCGTGTCGACGAGGCGTTCTACGAACGCTTTGTCGAACCCCGCCGGGACTTCGCCCAGACGCGTGCGAACCTCTTTCAGCAGGGCCTTCAAACGCTGCCGGAGACTTGGCTCATTTGAGAAGGCGAGCAAACCCTTCAGCTTGTCGCGCATCGCGGTGGGGGTGCCTTCCGGGATGGCTGCCATCAGCGCGTTCTGGAGCGATGCATGATCTGACGGGGCGATGATCGTGGTCGGGTAACTGAGTCGATGAAAGACCTCGAGCGCCTGTATGGCGAATGAGAAGCGGCCATTGATGAACATCGCATTGTCGGCGAGTGCCGTTAGGAAGAGATATTGGGCCGATGAGAATTCCTCGTACCCGTCGAACCAGCGCTGCAGGAGGTCGTCGGCAGGCTCTGGAAAATCCGACACCTGGACCATGGGCCGATCGTTCTTACGGACCTTCTTTGATTCCTGATGTAGCATCGATGCGTAGATCGACACTTCGACGTTTCGGCTGTGATCCTCCGAATACCGGATTTCGGGGCCATCGAGCATGATGCGGCGCGCCGGGAGGTGTCGGCCCGCGCAGAGCGAGGCCAGCGCCTTGATCTTGGAACCAGTGGCGGCGTGCCAGCGAAGTGACTTCGGTTCGTCCGGTGCGATTTTGATATAGCAGTGCGCGGACACGGTGAAACTCGTGCTGCTTTTGTCGGTGTAGAAGCCGGACCCAACCGTAAATTCCGCGCTCTCGATCCGGCCGAGCGGCCGGCTCACGGAGCGGTCGATCTTCAGACGCCAATCCTTGCTGTCCTCAACGGGACCGAAATCGAAGAACCGATGGCCGAGCCATTCCTCGATGTCCTCGAAAATCATATAGGACTTCGAGAATATCTCCTCATCCTCGGATTCAAAGTGCCAGCCGATCGCAAGCGTATGTCCGCGGTAAACCTCCTGGACGGCCTCCCTGAAGAACCCGCCTTTGCTGCTCATGTGCAAGGCCTTGAACAACGAGACGTTCTTGTCGTCCTTGGTCGTGCCATGGATGACCGGTCGGTCCTCCATGTCCGAACCGAACGCCTCCTTCGTCGGATCGAAGGTGCCGGTCAGTGTCAGCACTGGCCCGTCGCCCTGCGAATATTTGAGTACGCCCGCGACGCGGCGCTCTGGAGCCTCGGGCAGCCACCAGAAGCCTTCCAGTTCGAAGCTGTCGTTGATGTCTTGGGGCTTGGCCATATGTACACTCGTTGTGAGAGTCTTGGCGTTGGGGCGCAAGGGCCTCAGGCTGGATAGCCCTCGAGCCATAAAGACATCTTGGGCGGCGAATGCAAAACGATGTGCGGATCGCAAGCCTTCCGTTGGCGGGGCGCGATGAGCCGATTGAAGCATTGTGATACTGTTGGAGTGGCGCTTCGCTGTTTGTCGCACAGCGTCGACGCTCAACGGCAGGTTCGTCGGCGCTACTGCTGAAAGCCGACGGACTACTACCGGCCAGATTCGGCTGCAACTTTACCGGGCCAGCTCCACGATGGGCGAATGGCAGATATGGGGAGGGTTGCAGAACGGAAGCATTTGGCCCAGCCTCGAGAAATGCGATTGCTATCCTGCCTATTCTTGCTGTCGGTGAGCTCATTAGCAGCAGCTTCTATGCCCGTGAGCAAAAACTACGGCCCGTGGCTTGTAACCAGCATATCAAGTGTCGATGGCGCTAATGGCGGCGATGCTTCCGTGATATTGGCTCAGGGTGATGAGCATAATGACTTGGAGGTTCGCTGGAACGAAGGCAGCGCCTCAGTCAACGTGTCGATGTATATCGACAAGTGCATAGGAGAGGAGAGCTTTGAAGCATCCTATTCCATGGAAACAGATAAATGGCTGCAGATGTCGGATGAGGAAGTTCAGACGCGGCTGCGCGCGAACATTCTTGCCTGGTTGGATCGGGCCAACCGAACTTGTGCATCACCCCCGGCATTCAAATTGAATGCTTTGGAGGCGGCCGCCACAGATTTCACCACTCGATTGCGAGGCTTCGCAGGATATTCTGACTGAAGCTCGCTGAACGGTTGGTTTCAGCAATCCCGACCGTGCAGAATGTTCGAAATGGTTGGATTTCGGTCGCGGCCAAGCTGCGCGCCTCTAACGTCCGCTTCTCTCAAAAATTCCCCCCTAAGCTGCCCGACCGCGACCGGCCAACCTTGATCAGCGCCCCCGCGCATTGGGCGAGCTCAATTGTCGCCGCTCGATAGCGGTGGCTTGCATGCGACGACGAAGTCGCGGCTTCGACCTAGTCGCGGTCATTGGCGATTCTGCGACGACGTTACGCCGCCATCAAATCGATGAGCAAACTTCGCGTAGAAGCAATGTATCGGACGCGCTCAGCGTCGGAAACCAGCTGTCCAGTTTGACATCCTTTTCAGGCGGCGGCTGGATCGATCCATCCGCCTTGAAGCGTTTCATTTCCATGATCTTCTTGCGCTTGCCGACGCAATCATAGGTGACCCGTTCATAGCTGGTGGGAACGCCAAGTTTGCTCATCGATGGCGTCGGAATGGATACCTTCCACAAACTTACGTTCGTTCCGTCGCGGGTGATCGCCGGGTCGCGATAATAGCTATAGCTGCTGTCAGCAAAATAGCTTTTCCAACGTGTAGCCACTTCAGCCGGTGGTGGCGGAGGCTTCGCATGCGCCGATGTCATGACAACCACTGCCGCCATGGCTGCCCCAGTAACAAGAAAGTTTCTCTTCGCCATCGTCCGGCTCCCTTTGCTTACTCATTGATATTTGACCGTTGGACCGGGTCTTGTTCCACCTGCTCGATTCTCGAAATCTTGCCTCGGTACCGGCTGTCGACCCGATATGCGGGTGCACTGTAGATACACCAAGCCATCAATAGGCTTTGGCGCCGATCGTCTGGGCCTGAGACGGGGTCATCAGACGATCGCCGAGGTAATTGCCCTTGCTGTCGTAAGTGCGGACCGTGACAAGCGCCGGATCGCTCGGACGGCTGGCCGCTGCCGCCATGGCGTTGGCGAAAGCAGCGGCCTCGGCGCCGCGCTTCGCGCGCCCGGCTCGGGCCGCATCGAGCGCCGCGAGACGCGAGCGCTGATTGTCGCAAATCATTGCATTCCGGCCACCGGTGCACAAGACGGCGAGATCCTGCGGTTCCAACGGAAAGCGCCGAGCGTAGGTGAGAAGATAGTCTTGGCCGAGCTTGCGTGCCTTTGCGATCAGGCTAGTGCCGTCGGGAGAATAGGCAGGCGTATCGAGATGGGCCTGAAAGTCCGCGATCAATTGCCCCCGGTCGCCTTTGCTTCGCCGCGCCTGCGCGGATGCGTACGCGGCGGCAGCGATGTTGCTGTTGCGTCGTGGTAGGTCGGCGACTGCGTCGGCGACACTCGCATAGGTCTGGCGCGCCGGATCTTCGACTGCGGTCCATTGACCGGTCTCGAGCCGTCCCAATACCGTCTGGCGCCCGGTGCGACCGCGAAAATTGCCGAAGAAAGGCGGTATCAGCGCTGGATCGGTTACGAGCGAGACATATTCGCCGCCGGCATAACGGTAGCGGATCCCGCGTGGCGTCCGGTAGACGCTGACGCGCAAATTACCGTCGAACAGTTCCCACTGCGGATCGGGGTGGCTGGCGACGAACCCGATCCAGCCATCGGGCCGCATCTCCAACTCGCCGTTCGCTGCGAGCGGACGGTAGACTCGGTAGCCGTCGATCTGTTCCACGGCGGCAAGGGTCGTGAGCCGCCATTTGTCGTCACGAGCGATGACAAGGGTGCGGTCTTTGTGAAGTTCGCTTAGCGCTCGGTCGAAGATGCGTACCGGGGTGATGTGGCTTAACGACGTTTGCCGGAGCACCAGCACCTCCCCGTACAACCGCAGGAGGTTGGGGCCGCTTGAGCCGCCGCCTTCGAGACTGACATCACCGAGGACCCGGAACTTGTTGCCGTCCCATGCCCGAAAACGCTGGTGGTTGAACGGCACGTCGGCCTCGGAATGTCGGTCATTGTAACCCACGACATAGCGGTGACCCGACGCTGACAGATAGGTTTCGGGACGGAAGAAGGCGGGCCGACTGGGGTCGGCAGGCCGCGACACGCCGGTCTTGAGGTCGATCATCAGATTGTCGTACCGCGCAGCCTTGCCATTCATCGTCAGCAGCACGGCATAGGCGGTATTGTCATCGACGATCGCGACATGATTGTAGATCGGCGGCAAGACGACTGCTCCGGATGCGTCGGCAATCCCGAGCTTATACTGACCCATCGGGCCTTTGCCCTGCGCGCCGCGCAGCTGTTTGCGCCATTCCTCCGTGCTGTAGGCCTTGAGCTTGCGCAAATCGCGCGCTGACGACTGAACCGCGACGGCAAGATCGGCGGCGTCCAGCCTTTCAATGCAATGGGCGCCTTCTGCCACCGCGGTGCAGGTCCAGCTTTCGAGACCGGCTTGGGCCTGCGCGTTTGCACCCGCGCCGAGTGCCAGTATCAGCAAAGTGGCCAGTCGGGATAAAACAGGTATGCGCATCGTGTCGCCTCGGCGAGAGAAGAAAAGCGGCGCGACCCACGACGCGGATAGCTCGAGACGTTCTGATTGTCACGTTGCCGATCAAGCGACACTCGCAGCGCGCGCGAGAAGCGCTCGACCTGTCCGCGAGATGACTTATGTAAGGGCGTTTACCCCGGCGTCGACGGTGACGATGCGCTGATCCTGACGGAAAACGTCAAAGTCTAGCCAGTAAATCTCGCTATCCCGTTGAGCGAGCTCTCCGGTTCTTCGTTGAACGTCCGCTCTCCTTGTTAGACACCCAATTGCGGACAGTCTGCAACCGGCCACATACCGTCAAACGTCGGGCCCATTGACCGAACGGGGTGACCTAGCGAGCCAGCTGCGCCGCCCCCCGATCGCTTGCGTTCAACCAAGGCAGGATCCTCTCGACGGGCAGGCGCTCCACCCGCCCGCGATGACCGTCGACCGTCTTGCCGGCGAAAAGCGAGTTGATAACGGCTTCCTCGGTCGCCTCGGCAACGGCCTGAAAAAGCGGTGAGAGTTGCTCGTTGCGAAGATCGTCGATTTGCGCGGTCGCCGCGCTTCCTTCCTCGCGGCGCACTGCCGGATTGGTCGAAAAGGCGATCGCATAATCGCCCGAGCCGTTGGAAAATGACGATCCTGTCCGCCCGATCCCGATGAACGCACGCTCCGCAATACGGCGCAGGTTGCGATCGGAAAGCGGCGCGTCGGTGGCAATGACAACAACAACCGAACCATCCGCGGTGTCGGGGACGCGCCCGCCGGCGAACGCGTGGCGACCCAGTTTGATGCCGACCGGCACGCCTGCGATATTGAGGACACCGCCATAATTGCTCTGCACCAACACCCCGAGCGTCCATCCGCCCATCGCGGTGGGCAGCCTGCGCGACGCGGTGCCAATACCGCCCTTAAACCCGAATGCGACCGTGCCGGTACCGGCGCCGACCGATCCTTCCTCTACCTTGCCGCCTTTGGCGGCTTCGATCGCGCGCCGTGCATCGGCGATCGTGACGCGGCGCCGACGGATGTCGTTGAGCTCTCCATCGTTCGTTTCGCCTACGACGGCGTTGACCGACCGGACCGCCTCGTTCCCCGGCTGGCCCAGCGTCCACTCGATCGCGGCGGCCGCAGCCTCGGAAACGTTCAGCGTGTTGGTCAGCAATATGGGCGTTTCGATCTCGCCGAGTTCCGAGACCTGCGTCGAACCGGCAAATTTGCCGAAGGCATTGAAGGCCACGAAACCCGCAGGGACCCGCGAGCGAAAGACATTGCCGCCATGCGGCAAAACCGCGGTGACCCCGGTATGGATATCCTTGCCTTCCTCAATCGTGACGTGCCCGACCTCGACCCCGTCGACATCGGTGATGCTGTTGAACGGGCCTGGAGGAAGGACGCCGATGATCACGCCGCTGTCGCGGGGGCGCTCGGCGGGGGCCGCATGCGACGCCGCCGCCAGCAAACCCAGTGCTGCAATCGCCTTGCTCAATATCATTGCTGTTCCCGTGCCGCAGGTGAAGATGCGAATAGCTATTAGCCCAAGCATCGGCCTGAGCAAGGTCGGGCTCTGCGGGCGCCAGGGGCTGGCACGCGCTTGCGCCTGAAACCGGCCGGGCCACAGCAATTTGCTGACATAATCGCGTTCCAACGGCTCGCCAGGCATGAGGCAAAGCATTGCCACCAGCGCTCGCGCCCGGCGGTTGGAGATAGCAATCTCCGTTCCATCCTGCGTACTTAAAGCAAAGGCGCCGAACAGGTTTGCTCGTAACATCCGATGGAATGTCTTGTTTTGAGGCTCGCCAAACCGGACGGACCGCTACCGGCCACTGGCTTCCGCTAAGAAGTCAGGCGCTGAACCTTTGCATAAACGGTATTGCTTCATTGGTCATCCCGCCTGCAATCGCTAGCGATTGTCAGGTTGTGCCGAGACAGTTGGGTACGGTCCTGCTAGGAGCGTAGCATGACCTTCAACCTCTCCGGCGGGCCGGCCGAAATCGCGATTGATTTCGGAACGGCTAATTTACGAATAATCCACCGCGATGGAGGCGTCATCTTCGACGAGCCCTCGCTTTGCTGTCTTGGTGGCCTGCACGATCAGCCTCAATTTATTGCTGCCGGTGCGCCGGTTCGTGCGATGACGGACAGAACGCCCGCGGGAATGCGTGTCCGGCGGCCACTAAAACGAGGGGTTCTGCAAGATATCGGGGCCGCCACGCACTTGCTCCGCTATGCTGCTTCGCACGCCATCAGACGCCGGAGTTTCAGAACCCCGCGTGTCATGATCGGATTACCAGCGGACGTGACGAAGGCCGAACGAAACGCCATGCTCACTGCTGCACGCGACGCGGCGCTAAATCCAATTGGATTCGTGTCGGAGCCGCTCGCTGCGGCAGTCGGGGCGAACATCGAGATCGATGCTCCGAAAGGGACGATGATCGTCGAATGCGGGGCGGGCACGACCGAGGTCGCTGTTTTGTCGCTGGGCGGCGTCTGCCTTACGCGTTCGCTTCGCGGCGGCGGGGCTGAGCTCGACGCGGCGATCGGCGAATATCTTCATGCCCGGTACAAACTGCTCGTCGGCCGCGGCAGCGCCGAGCAGCTTAAATATGCGCTCGGCGAAGCATTTACCCCGGGCGGCGCTCCTGACGCGATCGAAGTCAGGGGACGAAGCCTTGTGTCCGGATTGCCGACGGCTATCCGCATCGCGCCGATCGAGCTCGGCGAAGTGATCGAAAGACATGCACAGCACATCGTCGATCTCATCCTGGAGCTGCTCGCCGATACGCCGCCCGAGTTGAGCAAGGATATCCACGGCCAAGGTATTCTCCTTACCGGCGGGGGCGCCGCTACGCCCGCACTCCGGCAAAAGATCGAAGACGGAACCGGTCTTCGCGTGACAATTGCTGAAGAGCCTGCTCTGTGCGTCGCTAGAGGGCTGTTCAAAATCCTGCAAAATCCGTCACTCAGGAGTTGATTAGGACACGGGCGCCGGCTGGGTATCGGCTTCGCGCACAATCAATATATCCCCTTCGAGGGTATCGAGAAGCTTGCGGTGGGTGCTGCCGATCAATGAATCGAACAGCGCCCCATGCCCGTTGCTCCCAACGACGGTGAGATCAATGCGATGATCCTCGACATAGTCGGGAAGCAAGGCTTCGGGCGATCCAAACGCCGCGATTGCCCTGACCCCCTGCTCGAGAGCGCTGTTCGCAAGATCTCCATTCTGTACAAGCCGGTTCAGTTCCGCTTCCTTTTGGGCGGCTTCCCGCGTGAAATCGCGATCGTCCAGCAGGCTCGAATAAGGAAAGTCAAAGGCATGAAATAGGGTGAGCGCGGCGCTTGGGAAGTACGCCGACGCGACGCGAAGCGCCTCCAGCGAGTCCTGCGAAGCGTCGGTCGTGGCCAGGACCCGCGCATAGCCGCCGGCCATACGCTCGCGGACGACGAGCACGGGAATCTGGGTCCTGCGAACCAGCCGATCGACGGTGCTGCCGAGGAAGATGCGACCGAGCGTCTCGTCATGACCAAAGCCAGTCACGATCAGATCACATCGCTCACGCTCGGCGATTGCGTGAATCGATGACGCCGGATCTCCCTCTTCGACGACCAGGCGGATATTGCCCGCGCCGCTCGCGATGTCGCGGGCAAGACGCCAGCGCATGCGCTCGATCGGATCCGCTTGCCGGCGCCATTTGCGCGGACGTTCGTCGAGCATGTCGGCTGCGCCGGTTTCCGCAACCGCGACGGCGACCAGCTCGGCTGTCCACTGTTCCGCAAGGGCTACCGCACGGTCGAGCGCGCGGTCGCAGCGGCAGCTGAGGTCCGTCGCAAGGAGAATTCTGCGGGGGGGCGCTGATTTAGCGATCATATAAGACCTCTAGTGAAGATGTCGCGGCCGGTCTTAAGGCGATCGGATGTACCTCGCTTGCCCGGCCGCGAACCGCGGTTCATGGTGCGCTGACCTCCTGCCGCACGCGCACGATCGTCAGCTCGCGCTCATGACCTTCACGATCCGGCCACAAAATCGAGTGGCCCTCGCGCAGCCCGATCAATCCAGCGCCGACCGGCGTGAGGATTGAAATGCGGCCGTCCGAAATGTCGGCGTCCTTCGGAAAAACGAGTTTCACCGAACGGGTCGAGCCATGGGCGTCATGGAACTCTACCGTCGCCCCCATGACGACAACGTCGGCCGGAATTCGCTCGCGAGAATAAAATTTCGCTCGCGTCATCTCGTCGAGCAACATCGCGGAGATCTGTGGCGACCGTTCGGCGGCTGCAAGGGCCAGATCGCCGAGCAAGTCGGCCTCGCTGTCGATCATGTGAATGGGAGGGCGTTTGGAACGCTTCGGTTTTGTCATGTTTCTTACTTTCACAGGCGAGCGGGCGCACAAGGGCGCGCTCGTACATTTGAGTGTCGCAAAATTTAAAAGGATGGCCCCCGGGTCAGGGGCGCAAAGCACCATGTGACCGGGGGCTATCAGCCCGCGAGAAGCTGTCCACTTTCGGTTCGAAAACGGCAAAGATGCTGTGCATTGTGCATGGCGGCATGATGCGCCGCAACGAGAGTCGAGTCAACCGCTGCAGCCCCGGTCGGTCGGCGCGGCGACACCGAATTGAGGTTGTGGGCCGCCGCAACGCGCGAGCAGGGCGGCCCATTTGTGATCAGGGAAGAGCGGCAGTGACGATGATCTCGACCCGATAGTCCGGCGTCGCGAGCTTGACCTCGCCAGTCGCGCGGGCGGGGGCGTTGGCGCCGCCGACCCACTGATCCCAGACCCTGTTCATCGCGCCGAAGTCCTCCATGTCGGCGAGCCAGATCGTCGCTGTCAGAATATGCGACTTGTCGGTCCCTGCCTCGGCGAGGAGGGCGTCGATCTTGTCGAGCACCGCACGCGTCTGCGCGGCCGTATCCTCGCCAGGTGCGCCGATCTGGCCGGCGAGATAAACAAGACCGTTATGGATCACAGCCTGGCTCATGCGCGGGCCTGAATGAAGTCGTTCAATAGTCATAATATGCCTTTCCTTATAGTTCACATGTAGCGTTGGATGTCGAGACCGGCGGGGTCGATCGGGGGCGGCTGGCCGCCGATCAGCGATGTAACGAGGCGTCCCGACCCGCACGCCATCGTCCAGCCCAACGTCCCGTGTCCGGTGTTCAGAAACAGGTTCGCCACCGGCGTCGCACCGATAATCGGGGTACTGTCGGGGGTCATCGGCCGAAAGCCGCTCCAGAAATGCGATGGCGCGGCCATGTCGGCCCCACCGGGGAACAGGTCGCGCAGCGAATGGCGCAGAGTCGCTTCGCGCTGCGCTGGCAGCCGGCCATCGAAGCCCGAGAGTTCCGCCATGCCCCCGACCCGGATCCGGTTGCCGAGGCGCGTGATCGCGATCTTGTAGCTTTCGTCGAGCAGGGTCGACACCGGCGCCCGCGCGGCATCGGCGACGGGCAGGGTGATCGAATAGCCCTTCACAGGATAGACCGGCAGTGAGAGCCCGGCCTGACGCAGGAGGGGCGGGGAGTGGCTCGCGAGCGCCACCAGATAGGCGTCCCCGCGGAGAAATCCGGTGGCGGTCCGGACACCCTCGACCCGGCCCGCGCGCATTTCGAAACCGGCGACAGGCGTATCATAGCGCAACTCGACCCCCATCGCGGGAAGGTGAGCGGCAAGCTGGCGGGTGAACAGGTGACAATCGCCGGTCTCGTCGCCAGGGAGACGAAGACCGCCGACGAAGTGTCCGTGGGCACCCGAAAGACCAGGTTCGACGTCGACGCAGCCTTCTCGGCCGAGCAACTCGTAGGCGACGCCATATCGTTCGAGCACTGCGATATCTCCCGCGCTGTCGTCAAACTGCTTCTGCGTCCGGAAAAGTTGGAGCGTGCCCTGCGAGCGCTGGTCATAGTCGAGCATCAGCCTTTCGCGCAGGGTGATCAGCTCGTCGCGGCTATATTCTGCCAGCCGTACCATGCGGCTCTTGTTGAGCGCATAGCGGGCGGGCGTGCAGTTTCGCAGCATTGCGAAGACCCACCGCAGCATCGCCCCATCGATCCGGGGACTCAGGATCAGCGGCGCATGTTTCATGAACAGCCAGCGCAACGCCTTCACCGGAATGCCGGGCGCCGCCCAGGGCGACGCATAGCCGGGCGAAATCTCCCCGGCATTGGCGAAGCTGGTCTCGAGCGCCGGCCCCGGTTGCCGGTCGACCAGCACGACCTCATGCCCCGCTTCCGCGAGGTAGAAGGCGGACGTTACGCCGACCACTCCGGCGCCGAGAACAATGACTCTCATGCCGCTACTCGTTCGTTCACGGCTCGCATCCGGCCGTTTTCGGTGACGAAGCGAGCATGCCGCGGTCCAAGTCCGGTCAGTATTTCATAAGCGATCGTGCCCGCATCGCTGGCGACTTCCGCGAGCGATTGCGAGGGGCCGAGCAACTCCACAAAATCTCCCTCCGACAAACAGTCTTCGGCGAGCGCGCTGATATTGATCGTGAGGCTGTCCATCGAGACGCGCCCCACAATGGGCAGGCGTACACCCTCGTGCCAGGCCGCTCCTTTGCCGCCCAGGGTCCGCGGCCAGCCATCGGCATAGCCCATCGCGATCGTCGCAAGCCGCTGCGAGCGCGGTGCAACATGATCGAGACCATAGCCGACCCCGGTGCCCGCCTCGATTGTGCGGATCTGAAGGATCCGGGCATCTAGACGCACCACGGACTGCAAGCTCATGGCTTCCGCAACGGGAGCGACCCCGAGCAGCGCGACGCCTGCACGAACCACATCGCGGTGGAAGGTGTGCGGGAGGAAGGCGCCGGCACTGTTCGAGATCGACTTCGGCACGCCCACAAAATGCGCGGCAATCGCCTCGAACCGGCGCAGCTGTTTCTCATTTTCGCCGCGTGCGGGCTCATCGCCGCAAGCGAGGTGCGTCATCAGAAGCTTAAGGTCGACCTCCTTCGCCAAAGTGGGATCATTCGCCGCTTCCAGCGCCGCACCGGGAGACAAACCGAGGCGCGACATGCCGGTGTCGACCTGAAGTGCGGCGGGCAAGGCGCGCGCGCCAGATCGGGCGTGCACTCGCCAGGCGGCGAGTTGCGAAGCCGAATTCAGGGCAGGAATGAAACCCGCATCGGCGCAGGCCGCCTCGCTCCCCGGGTCAAGGCCATTGAGGATGATGATGTCGCAGCCGGAACCAGTCATGCGGTGAAGCTGAATGGCCTCTCCCAATCGCGCGACGAAAAAAATGCGGCAGCCGGCCTGGCGAAGAGCGGCCGCCACCTCCGCGACGCCCAGGCCATAGGCATTCGCCTTGATGACCGCTCCGCACTTTGCTGGCGCGACGCGTTTGACGAGGCGATGGAAATTCGCCGCGATCGCGTCGCAATCGACGGTGAGGCGGCTCGAGTGGGGCGGCGCTGGCGGTTCCAATTTGATCTCCCTCGCAGCCGAGGATAATGCGTGTCGTGCGCAATTTTTCGCCGAATCCTCCAAGATTGATGTTAATTTGCTAGTTTGGTGGCAGGATCCACGAGGGAATGGAGGAATCTTGTGTCGACCTTGAATGCTACCGATCGCCGTATTCTGAACAGTCTGCGATTGAACGCGCGGATCACGAATAGCGACCTCGCTGCCGAGGTCGGCCTTTCCCCTTCCGCGTGCCTGCGGCGCGTGCGGCTGCTAGAGCAATCGGGCGTGATCCGGGGCTATACGACAATTGTGGCAGGGGGGTCGGCGGATGAAGGCATGGTGGCGATCGTGCAGGTGGAACTCGAGCGCCAGTCGGAGGAATATCTGTTGCGGTTCGAGGCGGCGCTCCGCCGGCACGCTGAAATCCAGGAGTGGTTCCTGATGACCGGCGACGGCGACTATATTCTGCGTGTCCAAATCGGCGGGATCGATGATTATGGCGCCTTCCATCGCGACGTCTTGTCGCGATTGCCCGGCGTGGCGCGCATCACGTCGAGCTTCGCAATGCGCAGTCACCGCAGGATGTAATTGCGCGTCGCGACGGAGCGGCCACGGCGTCGATTTGGCCCTTTGATGCTGCCATGCTACAAGGCCGCATGACCTTTCACTCGGTTCTCCGTTTCCTTGACCATGCCGGCAGCCTGCTGACGCGCGGTCCCGCCTCGGTTCGCAGCCTCCTCGCTTGACGCGCGACGGAGCCGCTCCCGAGGCTCGATAGCTGGATCCGACTGCGATCCTCCCCAATCCTTATCCCTAAGAGGAAACCCGCGATCTGTGGGTTCATGACGGCGTTTTTACGCCCGGAGTTTATAATGAATACCCCGATTCCCGAAGCCGAGGCTTTCGGTCTTTTGCAAAGCCGGCGCGCTGCGTTCAAGGCAAGCGCCACGCCCTTTCTCGTCGGAGTCGATATCGATACCCCCACCGCCGCTGCAGCCGCTGACCGGTTGCTGGACATGACGATTGCTGCCTATGAAGGTCGGCCAGCTGCCGAGGCGGCCGCGCGAGGGTTCCCGCGTGCGGCGTACAGCCTCTTCGGCGACAATCTCGTCCCGTTGCTGAAGGCCGTGCTCGGCACGTCGTTGCCAGTGGCCTTCCTGGCGCGGTGCGTCGATTCCTATTGGCGAAGCGCGACGCGCGCGATGGCTCCGCAATGACCAAGGAGCTTGTTTGGGTAACGCGTACCGACCCCTTCAACCGGCTGACGGCCAAACGCCTCGCCGGGGCCGGCTATGAACCGCTGAGCGCCCCCGCGCTGCGCGTTGTCGCGATGCCGGCTCGGCCTCTGACGGCAGTTCCGGACGCGCTTGTATTCACGAGCCTGAACGGAGTCAGGATGCACCGCTTTTTCCCGGCGCTCGCCGATCTCCCTGTGTTCGCGGTTGGTGACCATAGCGCGCGCTTTGCGCGGGCGCGCGGCTACAGCCGGGTGACCTCGGCAGCGGGGAACATAACCGATCTGTGCCGGGTGATACGGCTTGGTCTCAGCGCCCCGGCTGACATTCTTCATGTCGGAGCCGTTAGCCCGGCTGGCGACATGGCTGCCATGCTCGGATCCTCTTACCGCGTCAGACGCCTGCCGGTTTACGACATCGAGGAGAGCGATCCGCGCGACCTCGAATGGATTGCGGGCCGTCTCGAGGCGATCGGACATATCATAGTGCATTCGCCGCGCGCGGGGTCCCATGTCGCGCGCTGGCTGGACGCGGCGATGCCGGACTGGACAGGGGTGACGCATTGCATCTCGCCCGCGTCGGCCGAGCCCTTCCGAGCGCTTCCCGGTATTTCGGCCCGGATATCGAACCGGCCCGACGAGCGATCGCTGCTCTCGGCCTTGTTCGAAAATCGCGGTCCAGGATCCTCGATAGCGGCGGTAGCGCACGGCCTCGATCGATCGCGCGGCGCCCGGCGGGTGCGAATGGCGGACGCCGGCCATGCTTGACTTCCGCTGCGTCAGGGCCATCTTGGTGGCACCATGAGCGATACCGCTTCATCTCCTTCGCGCTTTGCGCACTACGTGGGCCGGCTGCTCGAACGCTAGCCGCCCCGGACCCGCATGCTGCGGGCCCGGGGTGTTTCCCTTGATCACAGGCAGCGCAGCTACACTGAACAGGCAGGCCAGGGCCGACGCTTCGTACGACAGCGTCACGGCCCGGTGGCTGTTCGGCATTCCCTCCGAATGACCTCCGTTTAGTCGCTGAGCACTTTTTGCAGCCGCTGCCACGAGAACGCTGCCGGGCCTTGGGCGCGGCGGCGATGGAGATTTACGTGAAGGGCGCTCAGCAACAGCAAGTTCTGTTCAGCCATCTGATTAAAGCCGCCGCGCGCCGTGCGTGTTCAATGCTCGCGCTACCGCACGAAGCGGCGCGCCTGCGCTCGCCTGCCGACGATGGCATGACAGCAATCGAGCGGCTCGAGCTTTCGCCGCTTGCCGAAGATCAGCTCGTCGCGACGGCGCTGCGCCTGTCGCCAAGCGCGGCGCCTGCGAAAGCTATCGCAGACGCGCTGCAACGCCATTTTACGACTCCGCCGGGGTGGCTTGCGGTCGAGGCGCAGCGCCGTGCGGCCTGGAGCGATTTGGCCGGGCGCGGGCTCCCCCTTGAACGGGCAGCGCAAACCGCGGCCGGCATCGAGAAGCAGTTGAACGGCGGCGAGGCCGAAATGCCGGCCAAGCTGCGGGCCTATGCGGACCTCTACAGCGATCTTTGGTGTGACCCACGGATTGCCGCGCCGGCGCCGGCCCGGCGCGAGATGCTCGCATTGGTGAGCGTGCTGCACGGGCGCTCCGCGTCGCTCGATGGAAAGGAGAAGACGTCATGAGCAAGCGGTCCGCAGGCGAGCCGTGGCAGATCGGTTATCGAATGAAGATCCTGCTGCTTGCCGCCTTTGTTCTTCTGTTCCTGGCCGCCTGCTGGCTGGTCGGGACAGCGATGGCGACCTTACCCTAGATATTGGAGTTACTTCATGTTGCGCGAAGTGGCGGAATCGAGCCTTCGCTGGAATTACAGCCTCGAAGACATAATCGGCCTCATTCTCGTTGCCGCAGTCGTCGGAGCATACAGCCTGATGTTCGCGATGACGCGGAGGCCTCGGCGCGGTTGGATCCTTGCCACATGCGTGTCCTTCACACTCATGGCGGCGATGATCTGGGCAAGCCCGCCTCAATCTCGCTTGGCCAGCGCGACGATCGCCGAAGCGGGGATGTAGGTTCGGTAACGCTGGCCAGCCAACACAAGACCATCATTCCGAGCTTCCTTGAGGAGGCTCAAAGGAGCATAACAATGAGCAAATATGAATTACGGATCGAGCGGTGGCGACCCCGGTCACCGACGCTGCAGGAGGTCGAGAAATCGCTCGATCGCTATCCCGACCTCAGCGAGCAGGAACTCGCAGCGCTGATGCGCCAGTTCCGCGGCCTGTCGCTCGTCGACAAGGCTGTGATCATGGGCGACGTGCAGCTCTCCCGAAAGCTGGCGCTTTTTTATCGCGATCACGAGCCCGATTTGCAGGCGCCGGTCGCCGGACTCGTCCTCTACATTCTCTTGCCCGCTGCGCTCGCCGTCGCAGGCGTACGGCTTTTTCTGGGCTAATCGCACCGCAGGCGACGAACATCGCGTATCCAAATCAGGCCGTCTGCCGGCCACGGAGTATCCCTTGCCTTTCATTCGTTTCACGCCGCTCGCCGCGAGCATAGCCGCAGCGCTTCTCGCGCTACCGGGTCTTCCCGCAATATGGGCCTGGTCGTTGCTCGTCGTCGGCGCCCTCTTATCCTTGGTCGGGCTCCATGATCTTCAACAGCCGCTTCATTCGGTGCGCCGAAACTATCCGATCGTCGGCCGCCTGCGCTGGTTCTTCGAGGATATTCGCCCTGGCATCCGGCAATATCTCTTCGAAGACGACCATGAGCAAACGCCCTTTTCGCGAAGCCAGCGTTCGCTTGTCTACGCGCGCGCCAAGAACGAGGTCAGCGACCGCGCTTTCGGTACGCTCGTCGACGTTTATGAGAATGGCTATGAGTTCATCGCGCACTCGACGCGGCCTGTGCCGGTGGCGGACCCAGCCAGCTTCCGTATCCCGATTGGCGGCGACGCCTGCCGCAAACCCTATTCGGCTTCGATCTTCAATATTTCGGCGATGAGTTTCGGCGCGCTTAGCGCCAATGCGATACGCGCGCTCAACAAGGGTGCAAAGCTCGGCGGATTTGCGCATGACACGGGTGAGGGTTCGATCAGCTCCTATCACCGCGAACATGGCGGCGATCTCATTTGGGAAATCGGCAGCGGCTATTTCGGGTGCCGCGACGAAAATGGCGCGTTCGATCCCGGACGCTTTGCCGAGCAGGCCTCGGATCCACAGGTGCGAATGATCGAACTCAAGATTAGTCAGGGTGCGAAACCCGGGAAGGGCGGCATCTTGCCTGCCGAAAAGGTGACGCTCGAAATCGCCACCACGCGGGGCATCCCGATGGGCCGCGACTGCATATCGCCGCCGGGGCATTCGGCGTTCAGCACGCCGATCGAGCTTGTCCAGTTCATCGGGCGCCTGCGCGAATTGTCCGGGGGGAAGCCCGTAGGGTTCAAGCTGTGCGTCGGACAGCCTTGGGAGTTCATGGCGATGATCAAGGCCATGCTCAAGACCGGCATTCTTCCCGATTATATCGTCGTCGATGGCGCCGAAGGCGGCACCGGCGCGGCTCCGCTTGAATTCACGGACCATCTCGGCATGCCTCTCCGCGAAAGTCTGTTGTTCGTCCACAACACGCTGGTCGGTGCGGGAATCCGGCAGAAGATCAAGGTGGGCGCTGCCGGCAAAATCGTCAGCGCCTTCGACATCGCTACAGTCATGGCGCTTGGTGCCGACTGGACCAACGCGGGGCGGGGCTTCATGTTCGCGATCGGCTGCATCCAATCGCTGTCGTGCCACACGAACGAATGTCCGACCGGCGTCGCGACGCAGGATCCGATGCGGCAGCGTGCGCTCGTTGTCGGCGACAAGGCCGACCGCGTTTATAATTTTCACCGCAATACGCTGTTGGCACTGTCCGAGATGATCGCTGCCGCGGGGCTCGATCACCCGAGCCGACTTGGGCCGCACCATCTTGTCCGCCGCGTCAGCCTCACCGAGATCAGGCTATTCTCGCAGTTGCACATCTTTCTGGATGACGGAGAATTGCTGAGCGGCGCGTCGGATCGCGACTTTTACGGTGCCGCGTGGCGCCTCGCTCAGCCCGAAAGCTTCGACATGAGAGTGTAGCTACGAGGCCGCTCGCCTTCCTTTGCCATGTCGACGCCGCGTCTACCGTTCCGGCTGGCTGTCTCCCGACTCCGGGTCAGGTGGAACGCCGGCATTCGCCTCGCTGCGGTCGCGGTAGATCGCCGCCCGGGCTAGCAGCATCAGCGTCACGGGCGTTGTCAGGGTGACGAACAGCGCGATCAAGATCTCGTGGATGACGGGCCGGGTCTGAAGCACGGAAAAGCAGAGAGCTGAGCCAGCTAGGATTGCGGCCATCCCCGAAGTCGCCCCAAGTGTCGGCGCGTGCACACGCTCGTAAAAACTGTGAAGCCGCAGCAGCCCGGCTGCGCCAAGCAGGGTGATCGCCGCGCCGCCGAAAACGAGCAAACCCACGACGATTGCGGCCCATGTCGGTAGGTCGGGTGCCTGGATCATTCGATCACCTCTCCGCGCATCAGGAAGCGGCCGAGGGCCACCGTCCCGGTAAAGCCGAGAAGCCCGATGACTAGTGCCGCCTCGAAGTAGAGTGTCCGTCCCGTCTGGATCCCGTAAGTGACGAGCAGCAGCATTGCAGTGAGATAAAGCGCATCGAGCCCGAGAATCCGATCCTGGGCCCGGGGACCTCGAAGCATGCGAAAGACAGCGCAGCCCATGGCAAGGCCGAGGAGGATTTGCGACGCCGTGATCGTTAGCGCGAGGAGCAACATGGTCATTCGAATATCTCTATCAGCAGCTTCTCATAGCGTTTCTGTATCAGCCGAGCCCATTCCTGCTCGTCCACAAGGTCGAGCACATGGATGAGAATGATGTGGCGGTGAGCGTCGTGCTGCACCCACAGCGAACCAGGCGTAGCGGTAATGATGATCGACAGCATGGCGAGCGCGTCGGGACTGCGAAGCGCTGTCGAAAGCTCGATAAATCCCGAATTGCGTTCCGGTGGTCGTAGTAAAATAATTTTTGCAACGGCGATATTCGAGCGGATGATATCGATGAACACGACCAAGGCGAGCCTGAACGCGGCGCGGCCGAGCCTGAGCGTCGGGCGCTCGGGCCTGAGCGACAGCATCGTGCGCGACACCATCACCGCGATCAGGGCGCCGAAGAGAATATGCCCCGGCGAAAAACCCGTCAGCAAAATCCACATCGCCAGAAGCGCCAGAGTGAACAGCGGGAAGGGAATGGCTCGTCGGATCATCGCTCGCTTCCGGCTTGCGGTGCGTCGGTTACCGCGGCGACATAGTGCGCGGGCTGGTGCAGCGCGGACGAGGTTTTCTCGAGATATGCCATGACAGGCCCGGCCCAGAGCATCAGGCCTAGACAGACCGTCAGCAGCAGGCCGATCGGGACCACTTCCACAAGGCTGAGCCGCGATGGTGCATCCTCGCCGGGCCTCCAGAGCAGATCGATTCCCGCGCGCGTCATGATGATCATCGTCGCCAACCCCGAGAGGATGATCAGTCCGATCAGCACCCAGCCCGCCGGCTCCACCTCGCTCGTCTTCAGAAGGGCATCGATCATCGCGAATTTCGCGATGAAGCCCGAAAGCGGCGGCAGGCCCGCGAGAAGAAGCGCGCAAAAAATGAAGCCGCCGCCGAGGATGGCAATCGTGCCGGGGATGATCACCCCTTCCTCGTCGGTGACCTCCTCGATTGCGCCAACATATTCGTCATCGAATACGGGCTCGGCGATGCCGGCGATCATGTCCTCTTCGTCCGCATTGCGTTCGACGGGCTCGATGATGAGGTAGAGCGCGCCGACCGCGAGCGTCGAGCTGACGAGATAGAATAGCATCGCGGCAATCAGTGCTTCGCCGCCAAGGCCGACTGCGGCCAGCAAGGTGCCCGAGGACACCAGCACATAATAGCCGGCGACGCGCGTAAGCTGGCGGGCCGAAAGGATGCCGACAATTCCGAAGATCATCGTCGCCAGACCCGCGTAAAGAAGGGCTTCATTTGCAAAGCGGGCAGCTTCGCCCGAGGCGTCGCCGAAGATCAGCGAGGATAGGCGCAACAAGACATAGATGCCGACCTTGGTCATGATGGCGAACACCGCGGCGACAGGCGGTGCGGCGGCGGCATAGGTCCGGGGGAGCCAGAAGCTGAGCGGCCAGATTCCCGCCTTGATGAGAAAGGCGATTCCCAGGATCGCGGCGCCGGCTTCGAGAAGCGCGAGATCGCTGGCGTCGGTGCTCGCGACGCGGAGTGCGAGATCGGCCATGTTGAGCGTGCCTGTAACCGCGTAAAGCAATGCCACGCCGAGCAGGAAAAGGAGCGAAGCGGCGATATTGATGGTAATATAGTGGAGGCTGGCGCTCGTTCGTTCGGTGCCCGAGCCATGGAGAATCAGCCCATAGGACGCCGCGAGTAGAACCTCGAAAAAGACGAAAAGATTGAAGATGTCTCCTGTGAGGAAGGCGCCATTGATGCCCATCAGCAGCAGCAGGAAGAGGGCGTGAAAACGAGGACCGGACCGGTCCCAGCGCGCGACGGCATAAAATAGCGCCGTGAAGCCGACGACACTGGCCAAGAGAAGCATCATCGCCGACAACCGGTCGGCGACCAGGACGATCCCGAAGGGCGCGGCCCAGTTGCCGAGGAGATAGACCAGCGGGCCGCTGCGATCGCCTGCGAGCCACAACAGTGCCGCGGCATTTGCAATCAACAGCGCAGCGGTCGCAAGGCTGAGCACCCGTTTCAGAACGCGGCGGCGCTCGTCGAAGGCGAGCATCAAGGCGCTCGCCATCAACGGCAGGATGATCGGCGTTATCACCAGATGATCAATCCAGCCGGTCATGTTTCGCCGTCCTCACCATCAACATGGTCGGTTCCTGTCAGTCCGCGCGAGGCGAGGAGGACGACGAGCAGTAGCGCCGTCGTGGCAAAGGAGATGACGATTGCGGTCAAGACCAAAGCCTGTGGCAGCGGGTCGGCGTAAAACGCAGGATCGGCGGATGCGGGGTCGCGGCCGACGATGGGGGGAGCATCGCTGCGCAGCCGTCCGGCAGCGAGAATGAAAAGGTTAACCGCGTAGGACAGCAGCGATAGCCCGAGGATGACCTGGAAGGTTCGGGGGCGGAAGATCAGCCACAGTCCCGATGCGGTCAAGATGCCGATGGCGAGGGCCAGAACGATCTCCATCAGGCGGGCTCCCCAGTCGGCGTCGCGGGCGGGCCGTCAATCGGCGTCTTCGCGCGCGGTGCGCGGATCGACTGGTGCGCGATCGCGATGAGAATGAGCACTGTCGTTCCCACCACGACCGCGAAAACGCCGATGTCGAAGATGAGGGCGGTCGCGAGCGGAATGTGCCCGATCCAAGGGATGGTGAGATAGCGCGAATGGCTGGTGAGAAACGGATAGCCGAACGCCCACGCGGCTAGCCCCGTTCCGCCCGCGCAAAGAAGACCGGCGCTTATCCATCGGACGGGTTCGACATGAAGGGCGGCTTCAACGGCGCGCGTCCCGTTCGCGATGTAGAGAAGGAGGATCGCGATCGACGCCGTGATCCCACCCGCAAAGCCGCCACCCGGCAGATCATGGCCGCGCATCAACAGATAGATGGCGAACATCAGGATGACGGGGAAGAGCCACTGGATGATTGCCCGCGGAACGAGCAGATAATGGACGAGCGTATCGCCGCGCTCGTGTCCCTCGCGCGCGTCGTCGAATGCGTTCTGCCGGTGCTGCTGCGCCGGCATTTGGACACTCTCCGGTGCCGGACGGAAGCGGCGAAGCAGCGTGAAAACGGTGAGTGCGACGATCGCGAGAACCGTGATTTCACCCAGCGTGTCAAAGCCCCGGAAATCGACGAGAATGACATTGACGACATTGGTACCGCCACCACCAGGATAGGCTTGCTCGACGAAATAGCGTGACAAGGTGTCAGGCAGGGGACGCGTCATCATCGCATAGGCGAGCGCCGCCATCCCGGCGCCGCCAAGCAGCGCGATGACGAGATCGCTGCCGCGCCGAATGCCGACCGTCCCGGGCTTGTTTCCCGCCGGCCAGACATCCGGAAGCCGCTGCGGCAGCCAGCGCAGACCGAGCAGCAGCAGGACAAGCGTGACGATTTCGACAAGCAGCTGGGTCAGTGCAAGGTCGGGAGCCGAAAGCCAGATAAAGCTGATACAGGTGGCAAGGCCTGCGCCGCCGATCAGAACAAGCGCTACTAGCCGATGGAATTTTGCCAGACCCGCTGCTGCGACCGCGCACGCCCCGCCCAAGATCCACAACAAGGCAAATATCGGATCGATCAGCGTGTCGGGCGCGGGGCCGCGGGTGTACCCATAGCGCAGAAAGGGCAGCGTCCCGGCGACGAGCGCCGCCGCTATGATGAGGCGCAACTGGACTTGCAGGCGCTTCGTCGCGGACCAGCGCAGAAGCGCGCGCGCCACCTGGACAATCGCTGCCAGCACCGCCTCGAACGTGCGGCGGCCCTTAAGCTTACCGATGAACGGAGGCCGCTCGGTAGCATTGAGCTTGGCGCGGAAGAGGATGTAGAGCGCCATACCCCCCAGCAACGCGACAAAGCTCATCAGCAGCGGCATCGTAAAGCCGTGCCAGACGGCAAGGCTGTACTCGGGAGCGTGCTCTCCGAGCACCGATCCAACCGCAGTTGCAAGGAAGGGGCCGATTGTCAGAGCGGGAAACACACCGACGAGCAGGCAGGCGAGCACCAGAATTTCGATTGGCAGACGAATCCACGGCGGCGCTTCGCGCGGTTCGTGCGGCAGTCCTGACGGCGCCGGGCCGAAGAACGTTTGATGGATGAAGCGCACCGAATACAAGACGCTGAACATGCTTGCGAGGGTGGCAAGATAAGGCAGGGCGACGTCGATGACCGTTCCGCTATGAGCCTGAAGGGCTTCGGCAAGAAACATCTCCTTGGACAGGAACCCATTGAGCAGCGGCACGCCGGCCATCGCAGCGGCGGCGACCATCGCGAGTGTCGCGGTGATCGGCATGAAGCGCGCGAGCCCGCTCAGTAGACGCAAATCCCGGGTTCCGGTTTCGCGGTCGATGATGCCGACGGCCATGAAGAGCGAGGCCTTGAAGGTCGCGTGATTGACCGTGTGGAAAATGGCCGCGACGGCGCCGAGTGGGCTGCCTAGGCCAAGCAGTAGCGTAATGAGGCCGAGGTGACTGATCGTCGAATAGGCAAGCATACCTTTCAGGTCCTGCTGGAAAATCGCCGACCACGCGCCGACCAACAGCGTTGCCAGTCCGACACTCGTTACGATGAGGAACCAGCTCTCGGTGCCGGCGAGGACCGGCCACAGCAAGATCAGCAGGAAAATGCCCGCCTTCACAAGCGTTGCGGAATGCAGATAGGCCGAGACCGGCGTCGGGGCGGCCATCGCATGCGGTAGCCAAAAGTGGAATGGAACCTGAGCGCTCTTTGTAAAGGCCCCGATCAGGATCAAGAAGAGCGCGGGAAGATAGGCGGGGTCACTGTGGATAGCCGCCCGGGCTGCGAGTACTGCGTCGACGTCATAGCTTCCTGCGGCCCGTCCGAGCAGCATGAGCCCGACGAGCAAGCAGACGCCGCCCGCACCCGTGACGATCAGCGCCATGCGCGCGCCGTCCCGCGCGCTTTGATTGTGATGCCAGTAGCCGATCAGCAGAAAGGAAAAGAGGCCCGTAAGTTCCCAGAAGAAGGCGATCTGGATGAGATTTCCAGACAGGACGATGCCGAGCATCGCCCCCATGAACGCTTGCAGGAAAGCGAAAAAGCGCGGCACGGGATCGGTTGGCGACATATAGTAGCGCGCGTAGAAACTTACGAGCGCGCCAATGACGAGGACGAGCATCGCGAATAGCCAAGTGAAACCATCTAGTCGCAGCGTCAGATTGAGGTCCAAGGCCGGTATCCAAGGTATCGCGAACCGCGCAACCTTGCCCGCGCTGACGACGGGATAGAGGCTGGCGATAATGATCGCACCAGCAAGCGCGTTGAATCCGGTGAGCGAGGCTGCGACATCACGGCCGCGTTGCGGCAGGAAGGCAGCGATAACGCTTCCGGCAAACGGCAGAATCAGGACGAGCAAGAGCAGCCTCGTATCGTCCACGTCGACTGTGTCTCCTTCGTCCCGGTTGTCAGCTACGTGCTTATGGTGGATCGCGCCCTGAGAGGGCAAGGCTTGGACCCGGAAAATTCTCTAAAATGCTTCTCGGCAGAGAAGGCGTCATAGGGAAATCGGGCAAGATCGCGCTTCGCCGTCACTGACTGGCAACCCGATCGAACCATAGCCGCAGTCTCGTGTTCCTAGCAGCGAATTACAGTCTGATTTTTACGATACCTTGCCAGAAGCTGACCGTCTGCAAGCGGCCAGCATCGGTAAGCACTGCGGCTTAGGCGATCGTGATCGGCTTCGATGTGAGATTCTTACTTCAGCTGCATCTCGATAGTGAATTCGCCGGCGGACGGCCCTGGGGCAGATAGGTCGCGCTGACCTTTCGGTCCGTCGGCATAGGCTTGAACGATTATGAAATATGTTCCGTCGGCCGGCAGGTATCGATCGAGCACGCTGTCATAACCCACGTCGCCTTTATACTGGGCGTCACTCGAACGGAGCATTTTCGGATCGCTCGGGCCGCGCGCTATCCAGACTAGGCTGTGGGCATCGGAAGACCGCACCGCTACCGTCACGCGCTGCGCCAATCGCCCTTCGAAGCGGTAGAGGACGGCCGACCGCGCTGGGTCGAACCGGGACACAGCCGCCTGTCCAAAATTGCCCGAGATTAATTGCCCGGGAGCGATTGGGAATGCCGGTCCGTAATCGGTCGCGATCGTCGGGAGCTTCGTGATTCTGCGCATCCAGTCCGGTTCTGGCGGCGGCGGGGGAAGTGCCAAATCCAGCGACAACTCGAGTTGTGAACCCGACGGAGCAATGGGCGCGAGATAATAGACTCCGTCTTTGGGCAGTTTTTGCCGAATGCGCGCGACGGTCGTCGCCTCCCGCACGGCAAGGGCAGTGCCGTCGGCGTCATAAATGACTGCAGCGATGAGGCCTGTGCCACGCAGTGTGATTGTGATCTCGCTTCCGGCCAGCGCCACAAACTGCCGCAGATTGGCGTCGCCCCCCGACATCTTCACCAGCGTGCCGGGAATGATGCGGGGGGGCGATCCGCGCGGTGGCGATGGTTCCGGTGGCGTCGTCTCGCGCAGATCGGGGAACGTCTGCGCGCTAGCCGTAGGCACCTGCGCACCGGCTATCGGGATCGCAAAAAGGCTGGCCGCAGCCAGAAAGGCCTTCATTGGGCGCGTCCTCGGCGGCGCAGTTCCTCGAAAAACTTGCTGAGCTCTGCTTGATATTCAGCATCTGCTTGCGCGGCACGGGCTGCCGCACCGACGCGAGCATCCACTTCGCGGCGCTGCGCGATTATTGCGGCCCGGGCTGCCGCTTCTGCATCAGGCTGTGCGACAGGGGCCGCTTCTACCGTCAGAACGGCTCCGGCGGGTTTAGGCGCCGGCTTGCCGGTGATCGCATAGGGACCGGTCCATCCTGTTAGTGTGAACTGGCGCTTCTCCTCGGTCGTGACCACGTACTGCCGCCGGTTGAAATAGTCTTCGCCTTCGCTGGGGCTGGAATAATAGAACCAGCAGGTGACGCTCTCTTCGGTTCCAAGAGAGGCGCGAAAAGCGTTCTCGATGTCGACCGTGGACGTGCTCGGCGATTTCTGCATGAGCCCTGACATGCGATATATGTCCGTCGGTTCGCGCCGTTCGCACCACCCATAGGTCGTTTTTTCTGCCGCCTGTGCTGGCATGCTGATCAGACATATTGAAAACAAGATTGGCCAGGCTCGCATAGGCATTTCTCCCGGCTCCGGGCTAACCGACACGTCGTAGCGAAGCAATTTGGAAATATGGCGGGTAGCCGCTAAGCAAAACGCCGGACCGTAAGTCGCGGAATTCCATTGACGAACGCTGGCGACGCCAAAGCCGCCGGAATTTTATCGGGAGAAGTCATTGCCCATCGTCAGCCGCTCATTGCTCGCGCTCTTCTTCCCTTCGATGCTAATGGTCACACCGGCCTTCGCGGCACCGCCGCCGCCGCGGATCGATGTGATTGCCTACTCTGCTGACCTTGGCGAAGAAGGCCTTGCTGAAGCCTATGTTACGCTGGCGGCCTACTCCGGCGCGTTCGAGCGGGCTGCCCCGGGGACTGATCGCAGTAAGGTGCGGGCATGCGCAGCCTCGAATAGCGAGGCCTGCATTCGGGCCATCCTCACCGCACGTGGAGGGGCAGCTGTGATCATCGTCGTGCAAGGGGCGGGAGTTGGCATCCAGAAATGGACTTGCTTCGGCTCGGGTGGCACCCCGGTCGACGCCGCAAAACAGACAGCCACGATCAATTTGCAAGTTGCGTTCTTTGGCGAACGGCAGGCTAAATTTCAGCAATCTCTGTTTGCAACTGCCTGTATCATGTCGGCTGCCGCCGAGAGTGGGTGGTAAAGATCACCGTGAAATTGTCGACGAACGCCAGTTTCTAAGCCCGAGTCCTCGAAGTTGCAAAATGGCGATCTCCCAGATGCTGCGGCCGCCGCACTCTTTGACGTTCGTCACATTGGCAAGGTCCGCTATACCCGGTTCGGTGCCAAGAAGCGGTCAGTCTCCTACCGGCCAGATTAGCCTGCTCGTCTTCGGACAAATGGGGAGGAAAGGCTGGCGTGTGAAACCACGTGGGTCATGCATCGTTGCGTTGACGTTTTCTTTAGTCAGCGCATACCGGAACCAACACCATGCTCATCGCGCCGCCTCCCAGATTGGCGATATTACGGTTCTCAAGGCGCGTCCGCTTGCAGGGACGTCCATCCTTACCCCGAACAACGCGCTTTTCCGCAGGACGCTCGGCCGAATGGGTTCGTCCGCTATGCTCGGCCGGTGGAGCGCAGACACCTTCGGCGATCAAGCGTTCGCGGAATCGGCGCCCCTGCTCTTTCACCCAGGCGTCGGCGCTCGACTTTCCGTCCGCTCGTAGCCGTCTTTGATACTCGGCCTGCATTCGCCGACGCTCTGCCGCCGGCAGCGCCTCCGCCGAACATTGTCGCGACGCTGTGCCTTGATTGACGCTGACGAGATGGACGCCTCCAGTTGCATATGATGTCGAAACAGGCGGCCAATCCGACACGTTCGCATCGGAGTTCGATTCCTGTTCCAGCGTGAGGGCGGCGGCCGGCGCAACCAACAAGGCAAAGGCGACGGTCATTAAAGATTGTCGGTGCATTGGCGGTTCCTCTGATCACAGCTGACCAAGTAACCCTCGTCTCCGTGACCCGTTCCACCGGATCATCATCGCGCGTGCGCGGCGAGAGGTCCGGCGGGCCAGCCCTTCTCGGGTTCCGCGGATCGGCTTGCTTTCTAGGCTGGAACCGACCGCGCTGACTGGCATCTCTACGGATGGCACGGGCGTAGTTTGGGGCTTTGTCTGCGCTGTCGGGCGCTCAAGAACAAAGGCAATATTTGTCTCGGGCAGGCTGGTGATGAGATCAGCGCCCCGCCGCCACCTGATCGGCAAGCCATTGGTCGGCGGCGCGATATCCACCCTCTTTCATAATTCGCCCATATTCGCGGTGATGGCGTCTCATGGCGGCGTGTCGGGCCTTGCCGGAAATCGGTGGGCTGTAGCGCTTGCGGGCGTCAGGCGAACCGGAGGCTCCGGCCTGTTCCTGCTGATGCCGACGCAGGTTTTCCTCACGCTGAGTCTCGAGATGAACGCCCAGCCAGTCTTGAGCCATGGCGGGAGCAGTGGGCCCAAAGGCGATAATGATCGCGACCGAGCTACAGAATTTTTTATTCATCAGCCTCTCCGAAACTGGCAAGAAGAGTGCGAGAAAGTCCCTGAACCAAGACTTAATAGCACTCTGTGGCAATTGACGAGCATGCGGGAACCGAAGCCCCAGGCTCGCCGGGCGTGTCGTCACCGTTTCCGATCGCAACATCACGCTCTGATCTCGTGCCGCCTCTATCGGTACTCGTTTTATGCCGCCGTCGGTGCCTGACGAAACTCAGGAGCAAAGCCCGACCGCTTCGTCGAACCGGACTGTGTGCAGCAAGGTACCGTTGCCATCGACGATCTCTATCCGGGCGTCAGGCTTGAATTGGCCGCGCAGGACATCATCGGCAGCATGGGACCGGGCACTAAGCACCGCGAAGGGGATAGCGGCACGCAGGTCCGTCAATACCGTACCCTCCTCGTCGATAAACTTCGACGCGTTGTCTTTGAAGACGTTGAAAAAGTAGATCGGCATGGCTGACCGAACCCACGACGCGGTTCTGCGTTCCCGCTTTTGGAATTTTCCGGCCAACGCTGACCCAAAAACGATTCTGTTCATCCTCGCGTTGGCTGTGCTTGGTCAGCGGAAGGGACCGGCGATTTATCGATAAATATACCACGGCCACATCTTTGTATTCTGCGCCAAGAGCAGTCCGGCCGCCATCGGCCTAGTTGGGTGGCCGGGCGGAGGGCGGGGGTGAGGCTTCAGCCCAAAATGAGCAGAGGAGCCTCCACCCGCTCCTTGAAAGCGCTCATGAAGCGCGCCGCCATGGCTCCGTCGATTGCTCGATGGTCGAAGCTTCCAGTGACAGACATGACGGTCGCGAGCGCCAATTCACCGTTCACATCCCATGGCTGCCGTATCCCGGCGGCGACGCCGAGCGTCAACGCGTGCGGCGGGTTGATGACCGGCGTGATCTCGTCGATGCCGAACATCCCGAGGTTCGATATGGAGGCCGTACCGCCTTCATATTCATACGGCTTCAGCTTATTCTCGCGGGCCTTGATGGCGAGCGTTCTGCTTGCTGAAGAGATCGCGGTCAGCGAAAGAGCGTCGACCCCTCGCAGGACGGGCGTCACGAGACCACCATCGATCGCCACCGCCATGGCAAGGTCGACGCGCGAGAAGCGGAGCAACTCATCGCCGGCGAACCGGACGTTCGCGTCCGGCACGTCGAGGAGCGCCCGTGCCATCGCCTTCATCAGCAGATCGTTGAGACTGAGCTTGACGCCCCGCGCTTCGAGGTGGGCGTTCAAGTCGCTGCGGATACGCAGCAGCGCATCGATATTGCAGCGCGCGGTAAGATAAAAGTGCGGGACGGTCTGCTTGCTCTCGCTGAGCCGCCGCGCGATGGTCCTCCTCATCGGGCTCAGTTTGATCGCTTCATGCGCGACGTCTGCCGCGGTCGCGGCGTAGCCCGGCGGCGGTGCGAGGCCCGGGGGCGTTGCTCGGTCTGTTGCAGGATCTTCCGCGCGCGAAGCCATGGGCAGGTCGCCGCGGACGATCCGGCCGTTCGGTCCGGTCCCGGTGATCGAAGAAATATCGATCCCTTTCGCCTCGATAATACGCGCCGCGAGCGGGCTGATCCTGATCCGTTCGGCCGGAGAGGAGCGGCGCCCGGGCAGCGCGTTCGTCCGCGGCGTGGGAACCGGCGATTCTCCCTTCTGTTCGTCGGGCGGAGAAGGGCGCGGCGGCGCCTCTTCCCGCCGTTCGATCGCTTGCTCTGGTTCGGGCAGCGGTGGGGAGGAGGCAAGCGAACTCGCGTCCTCGCCGCTCGCGAGGAGCGCGATGACGGCACCCACTGCGACATCCTCGGCGCCTTCCGCGATCATCAAGCGGGCGATGCGTCCTTCGCCCGCCGCCTCGACTTCCATCGTCGCCTTGTCGGTCTCGACCTCGGCGATGAGGTCGCCCGGCTTGACGATATCGCCTTCCGCGACGAGCCATTTGGCCAGCCGTCCCTTTTCCATCGTCGGCGACAGTGCCGGCATCCTGACCTCGAGGGACATGATCATTTCTCCAGAAAAAGTTCGGCCGCGGCGTCGGCGATCGCTTCGGCATCGAGGCGGTAGGTCCGGTAGAGATCGGGCAGGTCGCCGGTTTGCCCGAAACGGTCGACGCCGAGCGGGCTGACGCGCATGCCCTTGATCCCGCCCAGCCACGAAAGCGCGCCGGGCGCGCCGTCGATCACCGTGACGAGACCGGCGCCGGGGGCGAGCGCGGCGAGAAGCTTTTCCGCATGGCAGCGTTCCGGTGCCCGCCCCTCCCAGCGCGCGGCCCTTCGCGCCGACCAGCCGCGATGGAGCAGATCGGGCGAGGTGACGTTCAGCAGGCCAAGGCCGGGAATGTCGTAGATCAGCTGCTCCCACGCCTCGATCGCCTCACTGGCCACGGCCCCGGAAAAGACAATCGCCGCCTCGGCGCCGGGCAGGGGAGAGCGCAGCCAATAGCCCCCGGCAAGCGCGTCGGCCTCCCAGTCATCGTCTTCTCGCTCGATTTGCCGGACGGGCCGTGTCGACAGGCGAAGATAGACCGAGCTGCCCTCGTCGCGCTGCATATGCTCGAAGGCCCACCGCATCATGAGCGCGACCTCGTCCGCCCACGCCGGCTCGAAATAGACGAGGTTCGGCTGGCCCATGCCGATCAGCGGCGTATTGATCGACTGATGGGCGCCGCCCTCGGCGGCCAGCGTAATCCCGGAGGGCGTACCCACGAGCAGAAAGCGCGAATCCTGGTAGCAGCCATAGTTGAGCGCATCGAGACCGCGCGCAATGAAGGGATCGTAGACCGTGCCAACCGGCAGAAGGCGCGTCCCGAAATGGGGAGCTGCAAGCCCCAGCGACGACAGCAGCAGAAAGAAATTATTCTCCGCGATCCCAAGCTCGATATGCTGTCCGGCGGCATGGGCGGCCCATTTCTGTACCGACGGTATCTTCGCATTCTGAAAGGCATCGGCGATGGCCTGCCGGCGGAAGAGCCCCCGCTGATTGACGAAGGCCCCGAGATTGGTGGTCTGAGTCACGTCGGGTGCGGTGGTAACGATCCGGTCGGCGATCTCTTCGTCCGATTTCGCGAGATCGAGAAGAATCCGCCCGAACGCCGCCTGCGTCGATTGCTCGCTTCCTTGCGGCACGGGAAGCCGTAAGGGCACCGGCACATCCGGCGCGCGCGGTTCCGCGGCCTTGCTTGCGAGCGGACTCGCCATCACGAAGGCCTCGACCTCGGCAGCCGATGCAGCGTCGAGACCGGCCCATGCGTCCCACTCCTGGCCTTCGTCGATGCCGAGATCGGCGCGCAGGCGACCGATCTGCTCCGCATTCATCATTCCGGAGTGATTGTCCTTGTGTCCCGCGAGCGGCAGACCCTTTCCCTTGACGGTGTAGGCGATGAACAGCGTCGGCGCTTCATCCGAGGCCGCGTCGAAGGCCTCGATGAGCGTCTCGGCACAGTGACCGCCGAGATTGGTCATGAGGTCGGCCAGCGCGGCGTCGTCGTAGCCGCCGATCAGCGCCTTCGCATGCGGCTTGCCGCCGATGTCGGCGAGCAATCGCGCGCGCCAGGCCGCGCCGCCCTGGTAGGTCAGCGCCGCAAAATCCGCGTTTGGACATTGATCGATCCACTCTTCGAGCGACTTTCCGCCCGGCCGCTTGAAGGCGGCCAGCTGCTTCTTGCCATATTTGAGCGTCAGCACACGCCAGCCGCAGGTCTCGAAAATATCGTCGAAGCGCCGGAACATGCGCTCCGCGGTCGTGGCATCGAGCGACTGGCGGTTATAGTCGACGATCCACCAGCAATTGCGCAGCTCGTGCTTATATCCCTCGATGAGGCATTCGTAGATATTGCCTTCGTCGAGCTCGGCATCGCCCATCAGTGCGATCATCCGCCCGGCCTCGACGGCGGGGAGCCCGCCATGCGCGATGAGATAGTCCTGGACGAGGCTCGTGAAGGCCGTGGCCGCCACGCCGAGACCGACCGACCCGGTGGAGAAGTCGACAGGTATGCTGTCCTTGGTGCGCGACGGATAGCTCTGAACGCCGCCGAGACTGCGGAAGCGCTGCAACTGATCGAGCGACTGGCTTCCCAGCAGATAGTGGATCGCGTGCAGGACCGGACCCGCGTGCGGCTTCACCGCGACCTTGTCCTGCGGTCTGAGCGCGTGAAAATAGAGCGCCGCGAGGACGGTCGTCATCGACGCGCAGCTCGCCTGATGTCCGCCGACTTTCAGGCCATCACGCTTTGGCCGCAGATGATTGGCGTTGTGGATCATCCATGAGGAAAGCCACAAAAGGCGTGCGTCGATCTTCTCAAGCGCGCGAAAGAGCGCCTCGCGATCGTCCGACATGGTCAGCTTCATAAGTATCACCTCGTTCCTTGCCTTGCTTATAGCGCGGGCGCCGGGCGCAAATCCTTGCGAAGATTGCCGCGAAATGGCGGCGTAGCGGCATAATCTGCCGCGAGGCGGCGTGTGGCGGGAGAATATTGCGCGATCGGCATCGAGAACAGCCCTCAGAGCGCTCCAATGAGCATGTTGGCATGCCAAAATACCTGAGATGGGACAAATTGGTGACTTTTATGCTTGCCAGAATCGATTTTGGCATGCCATCTAGGCGCGAGCCAAAAAATTGGCGTTCATCAGGGAGAGTGGGACATGTCGAACAGAGCTGCGCGCGCTTGCAGATTGTCACAATGGTTGCTTACCGGCACGGCGTTCATGTGGTCGCCGGCGGCGCTAGCCGGCCAGTCGGAGGAAAACGCCGCGACCGCGGCGACCGAAACGGATGACGCATTCGAGATCGTGGTCACCGCGAACAAGCGTGCCGAGAGCATCCAGGACGTGGCGATCTCGGTCATGGCGGTGTCGCCCGTCGCGCTCGACCAGGCGGGGATCGCGAGCACCAGCGAGCTGCCGCAGCTCGTTCCCGGACTGACGTTCAATCCCGCCGGCGAAGCGAAGCTCAACAGCTTCAATGTTCGCGGCGTCGGGACCTACGCGCTCACTGCGACCCTCGAGTCCTCGGTCGGCGTCGCGGTCGATGGCGTGCCATTGGCGCGCGTGGGGGGCAGTATCACCGACATGGTCGATGTCGAGCGGGTCGAAGTCCTCAAAGGTCCGCAAGGCATGTTGTTCGGCAAGAATGCGACGGCGGGTCTGATCAGCATCGTCAACCGGAGGCCCGAGATCGGGACGACCGAAGGGGCGTTCAACGTCGAATATGGCTCGCACAATGAGCTCAATATCGACGGCGTCGCCAATGTCGCGCTGGGCGACAAGGCGGCGCTCCGCGTCACGGCATGGAAATATGGTCACGACGGCTTCATCGAAGGGCCCGATGGCCAGGACTATAACCAGAAGAACAGCTACGGCATCCGCGCGGGACTGGCCTTTGAGCCATCTGCGGACATTACGGTCACGATTATCGGCCAATATGATGGCCGAGACGAACGGGCCAATGCCAATACCCATCGTCTCTTCACCGCAACGACGCCGTTCGGGATCATCGTCGAAAACTGGGCGCGCTCGCGCGGCATCACCCCCGGGCCGCGCAACGAGCAGGGCGAATTCTTCGCCAGCCCTTATTCCAGGGGCAATAATTATTATCTGACCGGGCTGATCGACGCGGATCTCGGCGGGGGCTATACGCTATCGTCGGTCAGCTCCTACCGGTCGGTTTCGGTCGAGGGCCATATGGACCCCTTCGTGACCAGTTCGCCGCTGCTCCATCTGACCCGCCTCGAGGACCGCGAGGACTATGACCAGTTCACGCAGGAGCTCCGCATCGCCTCCCCTTCCGAGAAGCCGTTGAGCTTCGTTGCCGGCCTTTTCTACTATCAGTTCGAGGTCAAGGACGTTCAGGATCAGAATTTCTTCGGACTGGTCCAGCCCGGCATCTCGAATTTCTACCGGGTCAATACGGTAACCGACAAATTGCGGAACGTCGCGGCGTTCGGCGAACTGACGTATCGCGTCACGCCCGGGCTCCGGCTGATCGGCGGCATCCGGCTCTCGAACGACCGGACGTCGGCGACCTTCGACCGGGCCCGCGTCGGCACCGACACAGGGATCATTCCCGGCAATGTCCCCGTATTTTCCTATTCGACGAAACGCGTCAGCTACGACGCGCTCTCGTACCGCTTCGGGGCGCAGTTCGATGTCGCGCCCGACGTCATGCTCTATGCGACCGCGTCGCGCGGCTACAAGGGCCCGGGGTTCAACCTGACCCAGACGAGCACGCCCGCGTCGATCATCGACGATGCCCGCGTGGCCCCGGAAATCGCCAAATCCTACGAGATCGGCATCAAGTCCCAATTCTTCGACCGGCGTCTCACCTTCAACCTCACCGCCTTCGATTCGACATTCGACAATTTCCAGACGACCGTCGGGCTTCCCACCAGTCCGCCGACCTTCGTGATCCAGAATGCCGGCCAGCTGAAGTCGACGGGTGTCGAACTCGAGATCAACGCGCGTCCCGCGCCGGGGCTCTCCCTCGGCCTCAACGGTGCCTATATCGACGCGCGCTACACCGATTTCGATAATGCGGCCTGCTATTATAACGAGCCGACGCTGCCCGCGGGTAGTCCGCTCACCCCGGGTGTCTGCGTGGGCGGTGTCCAGACGCTCGACGGCTGGAGCCTCGCGGTTTCGCCCAAGTGGAGCTTCAATGCCTCTGCGCGTTACGAAGCTCCGATCTCCAAGGACTTCAGTGCCTTCGTCAATGCGACCTACTCGTGGCGAAGCAGTGTCGTCTATGAAGCCCGGCGCGATCCGCTTGAGGTGCAGGACGGATATGGTTTCGCGAACCTCACCGTCGGTTTCAGGACCGCGGACGAGAACATCTCCGTCGGACTTTACGTCCGCAACCTCTTCGACGAGCATTTCGTGTCGCGCGTACGGCATGAGTTCGGCGTCTATTACCAGGCCCCGGCCTACGAAGCGCGCCGCCGCGTCGGGATTCAGCTCTCCGGGAAATTCTGATCGCCCCGCGGGGCTCCGCCGCAGGGCGGAGCCCCGCGCCACTTCTCGACACCCCAAAGGCGATCCGACGTGCCGGGCCGCCAGCTACAAGGACTTGCAGTTCAACCTATGTCGCATCAAACTGATATTCTCATTGTCGGCGCAGGCCCCGCAGGGCTGCTCGCCGCTATCATGGCGACGCAGCTGGGGTTGAGCTTCGAGATTATCGAGGCGCGCGATGGGCTCCACCCCGAGCCATCGGCCCATGTTCTCAAGACTCATTCGATGGAGGTTTATCGCCGGATCGGTGTCGCCGACGCCATCTTCGAGGAGTCGACGCCGGAGGAGTTGCAGCGCTGCATCGTCTGGTGCGAAAGCCTGACCGGCCTGTGCTACGGCCGTCTCGACCTGAGTGGAAAGAAGGGACTGTCGCCTCGATTTACGAGGATCAGCCCGGTCTATTCGGCGAATGTGCCGCAGAATATTCTCGAACCGCTTCTGAAGGCACGTCTCGTCGATCTCCGTGGTTCCGATCCCGTACGATTTGGCCACCGCCTGGTCGATTTCACCCAGGACGATGCAGGCGTGTCGGCACGGGTCCAATGCGGCGAAACCGTGCATGAACTGCGCGCCCGCTATATCATCGGCGCCGACGGCGCCGGCAGCAGCGTCCGCCGGAGCGCGGGCATCGCGATGGACGGCCCCCCGGCGCTTGCCCATTTCCTCGCGATCCATATCCGATCGGACGCGATGCCGATCCTCGCGCGCCACCCCGGCGTCGTCTTCTTTGTCCGCGCGCCCGCGCTCAGCGGCTTCTTCATCGTGCATCAGCCTGTCGGGTCGCAAGTGTTCATGCTGCGCATCGACCCGGAAGCCGATCCTGTGGAAGCGTTCGACGAAGCGCGGTGCCGCGAAATCGTCGACCGCGTCATCGGATGCGCTCATGATTATTCGATCACCTCGGTGGGCAACTGGGTCATGTCGGCGCAGATCGCGCGGCACTACCGCGCCGGGCGGGCCCTTCTCGTCGGTGACGCGGGGCACCGTTTTCCGCCCACCGGCGGACTCGGCCTCAATACCGGCGTCGAAGATGTCGAGAATCTGATGTGGAAGCTGAATGCCGTCATCCGCGGCAAGGCGGGCACCGACCTGCTCGACAGCTATGAACAGGAGTGCCGGCCGATCGCCGTGCGAAACACCGAGCAGTCGGTTCGCAACAACGACCGCATGCAGATCATCGAAACCGCGCTCGGGGGCGATCGGGGGGACGCGGTCCTCGCCGAGACGATCGGCCAGCTCCGCGCGGACGAGGCCCACCCGCAATTTGCCACGCTGCACGCGGCGGTGGAAAACCAGATCGACCATTTCGCATTTCTCGAACTCGAGATGGCGGCGCGGCTCCCCGACGGTGCGTTCGTTCCGCCGTGCCGCGCGGTCCCCACGCCTGTTCCCCCACTCGAGGGCTATCAGCCAGGGTTCGAGCCCGGAAACCATGTGCCCCATTTCTGGCTAGCTCCGGGCCGCGCCGCGCTCGACGCCCTCCGTTCCGATGCCTTCACGCTTTTCGTACCCGTGGGGACGGAGGCGCTATGGCGCGCCGCCGCCGATGCGGTCGATGGCGACTATCTCGATCTGGACATCATCGCTCTCGATGGGACGATGCGAAGCGACCAGGCGAGCGTGGCCGATTATTGGGGAGCGGATCCCTTCGCACTTCTCGTCCGACCCGACGGACGCATCGGCTGGATCGAGCCGCCCGGCCTTGCCGACCGGGCTGCCGCGCTCGAGGATGCGCTGGCGCGGATCGGCTGCCGCGCTACCGGACCTGCCATCCAGGAGCGCGTCGCATGACCGGCGCGCCTGCCATGATGCGCGCCGTCGAGTTCCGCGACGAGGCGGGACATTTCGTCGCGGCACCGACGATGCGGCCGGTTCCGGCGGCTGGCCCAGGAGAGGTTCTGATCGGGGTCCGGTCCGC
>Ga0102594_1000199_pt1 | contig 84892 bp, 74 predicted proteins | sample AraplaCol_mLB_r2_2_FD_76863 | JGI IMG/M metagenome (GOLD analysis project Ga0102594, IMG submission 76863) | Arabidopsis root microbial communities from North Carolina, USA - plate scrape MF_Col_mLB_r2 (SPADES assembly) (version 2) | ecosystem: Host-associated > Plants > Roots > Endosphere...
GCACGGTCGAGTTCCAGCGGATGGGTCAGCTGGACGGTGACCCGGTAAGGCTTGCCGAGTGTCTCGACGGCCTTGAAAGAGACCACCGACAGTGCGATGGCGGTGGGGGCGGCGGGGACTTCGAGGCAGTAGGACTGATCTCGCATCAGCCTTTCGACCAGCCCCATCGCCGCTTGCCCGACCTGCATCCATTCATCCGCCATGGTCCTCCACTCCCGTTGCAGCGTGGTCGCCGCATGATCGTTCGCGTCGCAGCGCCGCACGCAAGATGCCGCACGCTACCGGGAATTGATGATTGGAGAAACCACTGAGATCGTCTTTTCTGACGCACTGCAAATCGCCTTCCTCCGCCTCTCATTTTTCGCAACTCTGCGATGTACGACACCGATAGCGCAGTGCTAAAACGCCACGGGTTCGCGCACCGGATGGGGGCTCCATCCCGGCCAAACGAACATCAATCGATTGCAGTGCAACAGGAAATCAGACAATGGCTGAAAGCTTCCAGAACGAAGTGCCGAAGGCGCGGGTCAACATCAAGCTCGACCTGCACACCGGCGGGGCGCAGAAGAAGGTCGAGTTGCCGCTAAAACTGTTGGTCCTGGGCGACTACGGAAACGGACGAGACATCCGACCGCTCGCCGAACGCGAAAAGGTCTCCATCAACAAAAACAACTTCGATGCGGTGCTCGCCGATTTCAATCCCAAGGCGCGCATAGCAGTCGAAAACACCCTATCAGACGACGGGTCGGAACTTCCCGTCGATCTCGATTTCCGCTCGATGGACGATTTCAAGCCCGAAGCCGTCGCGAGCCGCGTGCCGGAATTGCGCGCACTGATGGCAGCGCGCAACCTGCTGCGCGACCTGAAATCCAATTTGCTCGACAACGCAACGTTCCGCCGGGAACTGGAAAAAATTCTCAAGGACCCTGCCCTTTCCGAACGGCTACGAGCCGACCTGCAGGGAATTACGCAGGACAAACCCGCCACCCACTGAACGGTCCTCGAGGAGATATTCCATGTCGAAGCAAGAAATCGGGGCCGCGCAAGGCCAGCCCCAAGCGCCAGCCGTGCTCGATGGCGCGACCAGGAGCGTCTACGAATCCCTGTGCGAGAAGATCAATCTGACGCCTGTAACAAGTACACGTCCGGTGGAATCATTCGAATGCGCCGACGCCCTTTCGGACTCCTCGCTTGACGAACGCGTCACGCAAGCCATGAGCGTTTTCCTGAAAATGATTCAGGAATCGGCCCAGCGAGTGGATCGGCTCGACAAGAGCCTGCTCGACTTCCATATTGCCAAGCTTGATGCCCAAATCAGCCGCCAGCTTGACGCGATCATGCACCACGAGGCGTTTCAGGAAATTGAGTCAGCGTGGCGCGGCCTGAAGTTTCTGGTCGATCGCACCGATTTCCGCAAGAACGTCAAGATCGAGGTACTTGATGTTTCGAAGGATGCGCTACGGCAAGACTTTGAAGATACGCCAGAAGTTATCCAGAGCGGCCTTTACCTGCATACCTATATTCGCGAGTACGACACCCCCGGCGGCGAGCCGATAGGGTCGATCATCTCGAACTATGCGTTCGATCGCGGCGCGCAGGATATCGCACTGCTCCGCAATATCGCGAAGGTTTCTGCGGCCGCGCACATGCCATTCATCGGCACGGTGTCTCCGCAGTTCTTCGGTAAGGATTCGATGGAGGAAGTTGCCAGCATCCGGGATATCGGCAACTACTTCGATCGGGCCGAGTACCTGAAATGGAAGAGCTTTCGCGACTCGGACGACGCTCGCTATATCGGCCTGACGTTACCGCGCTTTCTGGCACGCCTGCCATATGGACCGGAAACCGTGCCGGTGCGCGCGTTCAACTATACCGAAGCCGTCAAAGGCCCAGACCATCGCCGCTACCTTTGGGCCAACGCGTCGTTCGCCTTTGCCGCAAATATGGTGCGCAGCTTTGTCCGAAATGGCTGGTGTGTGCAAATCCGCGGACCCCAGGCTGGTGGTCTCGTGGAAAACCTGCCAATCCATCTCTATGACCTGGGCACCGGCAACCAGGCCAAGATTCCGACCGAGGTGCTGATTCCGGAAACACGCGAATTCGAGTTCGCCAATCTCGGCTTTATCCCGCTTTCCTATTACAAGAATCATGATTTCGCGTGCTTTTTCTCCGCGCACTCCGCGCAGAAGCCGGCGCTCTACGAGACGCGTGAAGCGACGGCAAACAGCCGGGTCAACGCGCGTTTGCCGTACATCTTCCTGCTTTCGCGCATCGCTCATTATTTGAAGCTGATCCAGCGCGAGAACATCGGCACGACAAAGGACCGCCGCATTCTGGAGCTTGAACTCAATACATGGATCAAGACCCTGGTGACGGAAATGACCGATCCGGGCGACGAGCTCCAGGCATCGCATCCGCTGCGCGAGGCCAAGGTTGTCGTCGAGGATATCGAGGACAACCCGGGATTCTTCCGCGTCAAGCTCTTCATCGTGCCGCATTTCCAGATTGAAGGGATGGACATCAATCTGTCATTGGTCTCGCAAATGCCGAAGGCAAAGAACTGAACCGTTGAAGCGGGGGCGCACCACGCCCCGCAAAGCATCGAAGCTGTCGTGCCGCGGTTCTCGTTGCCTCGCACGACAGCGATTCCCGGTTGGGCGGCGCCCGGCCAGGTGGGCCCATGGCAATTACCGATCGACATGAAGATTTGCAGACCGTTGTGGACGCAGGGGATTTTCATGACTCCCCAACATTTTCAACAACAGACCTTGTGGGAGCGTCATGTTGACGAACAGGTTGCACGAATTTCCAGTCCTGAACCCTGGGGCGTTATCCGTGTCGAGCTCGACGACCAGGCCCTGAGCATCGACCGGCTTAGTCTTAACACGCTGACTGTGCGGATGCCCGATGGCACGCTTCTGGATACCGATACGGCAGATCTCCTGCCTTTGCCGCGCGACCTCGGTGTGGTGCCTGACAGCGCCGATAGCGTAGTCGTCACAATCGGCCTGCCTTTGTTTGACGCGCAAGGCAGTAACTGCGTCGAGGAAGGCGCCGCCCCCACGCGCCCGCGTCGTTTCCTGCGAGAGTACCGAGCCCTTCCAGACCTGCTCGGCGACGGCCAGGAAGAGGTCAGCGTCGAGAGGCACGCGCTTTCCCTGCTCTTTGATTTCGAGCTGGCTACGGATTTCGTTACCTGCCCGGTCGCACGTCTGGTCCGTACGACGCGAGGGCATTTCGAGGTCGATCACACCTTTGTGCCGCCGTGTCTGTTCCTGTCCGCCAGCAAGCAACTGACGGATCGTATTCACCGGCTATCGGAGATTCTCGCGGCAAAGAGTGCGAGCCTGGCCGTACGTCGACGGGAACGCTCGGACCAGATTGCCGACTTCGCCGTGGCGGACGTGGCGTTGTTCTGGCTTTTGCACAGTGTCAATGGCAGTTGGCCAGAACTGGCGCGCCTTTCCGCGGCCCCACAGCAGCACCCGGAGCATCTCTATCGTGTACTGGCCAGGCTGGCCGGTTCGCTGCTGACTTTCTCTACGACAGAAACGCTTGCCGCCATACCTCCCTACAATCACCGCGCGCCTGAAGCGGCATTCGCTACGCTGGAAGCGTTGATTCGACGGTTGCTTGACTCGGTCATTCCGACGCGTGTAGTGCCGATTGCTCTGGAACGAGCGCGTCCGACGATCTGGATCGGCCGCCTCCACGACCAGCGTCTTGTTGAGGGTGCCGATTACTTTCTTTCCGTACAAGCAAACGTCCCTGCCCATACGCTGCTCGAGCAGATGCCCCGCCTATGCAAGGCCGGTGCGCCTGACGAAGTCGAACAGATTATCAATTCCGCCCTCCAGGGCATCCCGTTGCAGCCGTCGGCAAGACTGCCGCCTGCCATCCCCGTGCGAATCGAGAACCAGTACTTTGCGCTGGACAGTTCGCACCCTGCCTTCTCCCGGATGCTCGACGCGCGTGCATGCCAGTTCTACGTCCCGGCCTCGTTGCCGGATGTCTCCCTTGAGCTTTTTGCGGTGCTGCCGGCATGACAACATTGCCCACTGTTCTTCCATTGGCCTTGCGCGATACCGCGCTGACGGTGACCGAACTCGCGCAGGGCGCAAGACCCGCGGACACGTTCGAATCGTTTCGTGCCACCTGTCTGGGCCACATTGCCGACCTGAAGGCAGAGTTCGAGGCAGCGGGACAGCCGTCGTCAGTCATTGCGGATGCCGCCTACGCGCTGTGCGCGCTGTTCGACGAGATCGCCCTGCGTCATCTTTCGGATGCGGCGCGTGAGGCTTGGGAGCGTGAACCACTTCAAGTCCGTGAGTTCCAGAGCTACGACGCAGGCGACGCCTTGATCGCGCGCATCGAACAGAGACTTGCGGAGCCGCAACCCGTCGTACCCTTGCTACTGGTTTTCTATACGGTCATGGGGCTTGGCTTCCGCGGGCGATTCGCCCTCGACGACAGCCCGTCCCGTGAGCAGCTGATCGGCGCGATCGATGCGCAGTTGGAGCGAGCGGGATTGCGAAAGCATGTCGGCCCCATAGTCATCACTGCGGGCAAGGAACACCGCCGATGGAACATGCCGCCACTCGCCTGGGTCGCCGTTGCTCTGGCGGTGGCAGGACTGATCTACATCGCGCTGGATCGCTGGCTGGATTCCTCCATCGCCAGGCTGTCTGCTTGAGATGCCGATTGTGAAAGGCTATCCCTATCGCGCTGTTGCCAGTTGGGTGATGCTGCTTGCGCTGGCATGGCTGGCGTTCTGGTCTCCATGGTCTGATACCTGGAACGTGTTTCTCGGTCTCGCCGCAGTTCTGGCCGCGGTGGCTATGTGCTGGTGGTTCCGCCATCTGCGCACCCGAGAGGCACCATCACGGGACACATTGCAATCCATCGCGGCATCCCTTGATGGCTTGCCCAGCCATATCCGTCGCACTGTTCCGCTGGTTCTGACGCTAGGCGACTCCGCACTGGCGTCGACCTTCGGAGACGATCCGATCCGGATCACCGGCAATGCCGTCTGGGTGCGCGTCGAACATGCAACCGACCTGGCCGAGTCGGCTGTCGCGCTCCGGCATTGGCGTGATGGCCAAGGGCCGGATGCCGTCGCATGTCTGGTGGCTGCCGACCATCATCCCGACTACCCGGAGTTGTCCGGCTATCTGCGACGCTGGCATGCCGCCATTGCCGAGGCCGGACGCGCGCTCGGCTACCCGTTGCCGGTCTGCCTTGCCATCTATGCAGCGGAAGCCGGCGGACCACCCGACGAGTGTCCATGGTTTGGGATGTCGGGGCGTGACATTGAGGACGGCGACACGCTGTGCGAAAACCTGTCCACGGCGCTGACGGCATACGCCCAGGTCGCGACGCCGTTGGACCGCGAGCAGCGCATGCATCGCGCCGCGCGCCTCGGCGCCGTCGCCCAATGGGCCGCTGACGTGCTGTTGCCAGTCGTGCGCGAAGGCGCCGATTCCGGCTCGCACTTCAGTCCATTGAGGATGACTGCTTTCGGCGTTACGGCGGTATCGGGATCCCAGGGAGTGGCCTCGCATTTCGGCAAATTCACTTCACAACGGACCGGACTCGTATCCACCGCTCGCACCGCGCCACAGGCGGCCTACCCTCTGCCGGCGCCGATGCTGGCCGGCATCCCGATCCAGCGGCCTCAACCTGTCCTGCCTCGCGCCGTGGCGCACGCCTTTGTTTGGCTGATGCTTGCCTTCTGCGCGGCCGCAGCCGCTTCGGCTTGGCAAAACCGGGCGCTGGTGGCGCGCGTGACGGAGGACATGTCCCGATATCGCCAGTTGGGCCCGGAACATGACGCTGCCCGGGTCGACGCCTTGCTGACGCTCAAGCGCCACCGCGACGTACTGGAGGGCTACCAGGTCCATGGCGTGCCACCCCGACTCGGGTTCGGCTTTTACCGTGGTACGCCTTTGCTGTCGCCGATCCACGCGTTGATTGCCGCCTACAGTCCGCCGGCGGCGGCGCCATCAACGATCGAACTCGATAGCCTGTCGCTGTTTCAAAGCGGCTCCGCCACGTTGAATCCTGGTGCCAATCGCGCGCTGGTCGCGGCAGTGGCAATAATCCAGGCACATCCCGACAAACGCGTGCTCGTCGCGGGCCACACAGATTCCATCGGCAACGCCGGATCGAACCTGCGGCTATCGGAAGCCCGGGCGGCATCGGTTCGTGACTGGCTGTCCGATGCCGCGGGACTGCCCGTGACCCACTTTGCCATCCAAGGCTACGGTGATAGCCGGCCCAAGGCTTCCAACGACACCGCCGCCGGACGGGCGGCGAACCGTCGCGTAGAAATCACACTTGTCACAGACTGTCGCGAAATAGCGCGCGGCAGTTCTGCAATCCCTGGCCTTCCGGCCTGTTCATTCCAACAAAAGGAGTAGCAATGGCAATTCCCGCATATATGTGGATCAAGGACGACGGCGGCGCCGACATCAAAGGCTCCGTGACGGTATCTGGCCGGGAAGGCAGCGTCGAAATCGTCGCCTTCGAGCATGGCGTCCATATCCCGACCGACTCGAATACGGGAAAGCTGACCGGCACGCGCGTCCACCGCCCCATTCAGTTCACCAAGGAGACCGACGCGGCCACGCCCTATCTTTACAAGGCCGTCACGAGTGGGCAGACGCTGAAGTCGATCGAAATCAAGTGGTACCGCATCGACGACGCCGGCAAGGAAAAGGAGTACTTCAACACGACGCTCGAAAGCGTCAAGGTGGTCGGCGTCACGCCGAAGATGCTCGACATCAAAAACCCTGCATTCGAAAAGCACAACCACCTCGAGGAGATCGAACTGCGCTACGAGAAGATCACCTGGTCGTACAAGGACGGCAACATCATCCACGCCGACAGCTGGAATGAACGTGCCTGACGCCGGCGCGTGACGGTTGGCCGGTGCCGCGCACCGGCCATTTTCCGCCTCGACCTGACACACCACGATACGCGACATGACCTCCCGCGACTACTCACCGTTCTTGCGCCGCCTTGACGAACCCAGCGCCCAGGCGCTGACAGAAGCCGCCTGCCTGTGTGAAACACGATCACATCGCAATATCGAAGTCGAACACTGGCTGATCGCACTGCTCGAACCCGGCGACAACGATCTGCCGAGGGTGCTGCGTCGCCACGATGTCAATGTAGACGCCATCCGAAACGGTCTGCTGGACTATATAGAACGCCTGCCGTGCGACCTCCGTGGCAAGCCCGGCGTGTCAGTGCGTCTTGGTCGATGGATGGAAGCAGCCTGGCTTCGGGCATCGCTGGACGGATCGTCATCGCTCGGGACAATTCATCTCCTGTCCGCCCTTTCGGAGCATCCCAGCCTGTTGCGCGCGCCCGACGCCTGGCCCTTGCTGACCGCCCCGATCGCGCATATCGACAACTGCCTGCCCAAGCCGTCCGCGTCCGCCGCCAGCACCGAGGATGTCACGCAGGGCGCGTCGGCCGTGGAGCATCCTGGGCAGCAAGAAGCGCTGGCCCGCTTCACCATGGACCTGACCCGCAAAGCGCGTGACGGGCAAATCGACCCTGTGTTCGGCCGCGATGCGGAAATCCGCCTGATGATTGAAATCCTGGCGCGCCGCCGTAAGAACAATCCGATTCTGGTGGGCGAACCAGGTGTCGGCAAGACAGCCCTTGTCGAAGGTCTGGCGCTCAGGATCGCCAACGGCGATGTGCCCGCCGCGATCCGCGATGTCGCCGTGCTTGCCCTGGATCTGGGCCTGTTGCAGGCCGGCGCAGGCGTCAAAGGCGAGTTCGAACAGCGGCTCAGGAGTGTCATCGACGCCGTGCAGCAGTCCGCCACAACGATCCTGCTGTTTATCGATGAGGCGCACACGCTGATCGGCGCCGGCAACAACGCCGGTGCCGCCGATGCCGCCAATCTTCTCAAGCCCGCCCTGGCGCGCGGCGAACTCCGGACCATCGCCGCCACCACGTGGTCCGAGTACAAGCAGTACTTCGAACGCGATGCGGCACTGGAGCGGCGCTTCCAGATGGTCAAGGTCGACGAGCCCGATGACGACAATGCCTGCGTGATGCTGCGCGGTCTCAAGGACCGATATGCGCGCCACCACGGCGTACATATCACCGATGCCGCCGTAGGCGCGGCGGTTCGGCTGTCGCGCCGTTATCTAAGCGGGCGGCAACTGCCGGACAAGGCTGTCGACCTGATCGATACGGCCGCGGCTCGGGTACGCATGAGCCAGCAATCCACGCCAGCCGCACTTCTGGCGTGCGACGCCGAACGGTCGTCTCTTGAGGTCGAACTTGCCGCGCTGCACGACGATCACGCCATGACTGGCAGCCGAGACGTGGCGCGGCTGGCATCGATCGACGCCCGCCTGGCAGAACTGGACAGCCTGAAGGCGAAGCTCGACGACGCCTACACCGGGCAACGGCTTGCAGCGGATGCCTTGACGACCCTCCGCGAGCAGTGGCGCGTCGCCCGCGGTACGTCGGCACGCAGCCAGCTGACGTCGGCCATGCAGGCGGCGCGCGCTACGCTCGTACAGGACAAAAACAAGCCCTTGATTCACGCTGAAGTCGACGAACACGCCATCGCCCAGGTCATCGCCGACTGGACTGGAGTGCCGATGGATACCTTGCTATCCGGAGAAGGGACAACCTTGCTCGATATCGAAGCCCGCCTGGGCGGCATCGTGGTCGGCCAGCACGAGGCGCTCGCCGCGCTGGGCAAGAGCCTGCGAGCCGCCAAGGCGGGCCTGCGCTCGGAAACGTCGCCCCTTGGCGTATTCCTGCTGGTCGGGCCTTCCGGCGTAGGCAAAACCGAGACCGCGCGCGCCCTGGCCGACCTGATGTTCGCCGGCGAGCGATCGTTGATCACCATCAACCTGTCTGAATATCAGGAGGCCCACACCGTTTCGCAATTGAAAGGGTCGCCGCCCGGCTATGTTGGCTACGGTGAAGGCGGCGTGCTGACGGAGGCCGTCCGTCAGCGGCCCTATAGCGTGATCCTGCTCGACGAAGTCGAAAAGGCGCACCGAGATGTGTTGACCCTGTTCTATCAGGTCTTTGATCGCGGATGCATGCGCGACGGCGAGGGTCGGGAAATCGACTTCCGCAACACCGTCATCATCATGACCTCGAACCTTGGCAGCGACGATATCCTCGCCGCCACGCAAACCTGCAGCGAAACGGGCAGCGAGCCCGACGGCGCCGCGCTGCTGGCACTTCTACGTCCGGTGCTGGTCCGGCATTTCCAGCCAGCGTTGCTGGCGCGATTTCAGACCATCGTATTTCGGCCGCTTTCCGCAGAAGCCATGGCATCGATTGTTCGAATGAAGCTCGACAAGGTAGCGCGGCGCGTCGAGCAGCGGTTTGGCGTGCCGCTGCACTGCGACGACGGGGTGGCAAAGGAACTGGTGCGGGCGTGCCTGCTGCCCGATTCGGGGGCGCGCAACATCGACAGCCTGCTGGATCAGCAGATTCTGCCCGTCCTCGCGCGCGAGTTGTTGATGCACCGGGATACGTGCCAGAGTGTGCGAGCGGTTCGACTGTCGTTTTCCGAGGAAGATGGCATTGGCATCGCCTTCGACACATCGGAAACCGCGCCTTCCACGACTGGCACCCCAGCATGACACACGGCGGACCTGGCCTCTTCGAGGCCATCACCGGCTTCTTCGCGAATGGCGTCGCCATTGAGGAATTTGATCCCGCCACCCAGACTTTTCTGTCAGTACAGGACAACATCCAGCGCATTCTCAATAGCCGGCGCGGCTGCCTGGCCCACCTGCCGGACTACGGTCTGGGCGATCTATCGCTGATCTACCGCCACCTGCCCGCCTCGGCACACATTCTCAAGCGGGAGATCGAGACAACGCTGCTGCGCTATGAGCCACGGCTGAAGTCCATCGACATTGCCCTCGAAGTACCCGAATCCGGCATGTTGCTGAGTTTTGTGATGACGTGCCAACTGCAGAAGACGGGGTTGGTGCGCTATGGGACGCATTTCATGCCTGATGGTAAAACCCGGCTCACGCTTCTAAAGGCTTCCCCGGATTGAAGGGCCGCGGACGGCTCTCGAATAAGCGTATGTCTAGCATTCTGCCGCAGGGCACACAGTTCAGTATCAGCGAGCGCACTGGCAACTGGGGAAAGATCGCACGCAGCGGCCGGCCGATACCTGCCCGCGTTGGAGACTTCGTGGCGCCCGATGCAGGTATGAAAATGGCGCCGAATCAACCGGAGACGGATATCGATATCGAGGAAGGGGCCTTATTCAGACAACTTTCAAGGCGAACTATAGATGCTTACCGAAGAACACAATCGCAGGTTTCCGGATGACCCACAAGATTTCGTAGCGTATCCAGATCTGCTTCTCACCAACCTGGCATATGGCATCGAATCTGCATTTGTTTACTGGACCGTTACCCGCAATATTAACCCAATAGCGGACACGGGAGGCGTTGCGACCGTGTCCCGATTCGTGAATGGAGGAACACATGGAATCGCGGCACGAAGAGCGTCATATAACCGCCTTGCTCTCTTACTGGATCTTCCGACTGATCCCGCCCAATAAAGGGGCCCTCCAGAGAGGGTTACTGCTCGCCGCATGTGCTGCATTTTGCACACCAGCTTCCTCACTTGACAACGAAAAATCAAGCGCCGCCGTCTGCCCAAAGATTTCCGCAAAAAATCAAACGTTTTCCGCCACCAAATTAGAAAGAGATAGCATCATAGCTATAGAGAGAAATAATTCGACCTCCAGCCATGTCGTATTTTATAAGAACGAAGGCGAATATTGTCGCAGACAGGAAATAGCCATCTACCGTTGGGAGGGTGGCCCTCCCAACGTGGATTCACTGTTCTTCGAGGAGATAGCGGGAAAGGTAAATTTAATTACGATAGTCCGCTGGACAATAAATCATCGAGGGCTTGGAACGTTTGGAAACTTCTATCAGGTTCATGCATATCAAATGGATTCCGCAGGCACAGTCATTGAAAATAACGAGTTCCTGAAAATGGGGCAATGGACTGGGATTGACGGATATTCTGAGCACGAAGAGTCATCCTTTCCCTTTCGTACGGCTGCCACCGTCAGAAAGTACCTCAGACGCATTAATAGAAACTAATCAAAGCCAAATCCGATTCAGCCAAACAGACAGCTCGGCAACACACATCCTTGGCGTTCGATATGAACCGAAAGGAGACAAAAAACCACAAATTTCTGAAAGGCTGACAAAATCGCGTGGATAACTGCATATCCCATGGATTGATAACATGCAAGTTACCATCCTGATTGCCGCAATATTTCTTTATTTGGCTCCCACAATCACTCATGCATTTTGCTTCCAAGGCACATGGGATTGGACAGAAGCCCCGGGCACCCGATCGTTCTCGATCACGTTGAAGCAACATGAAGAGCGGATCCGCGGACGGTACTGTGCAATCGCATAAAGCGGAGCACGAATCGACTGCGAAGTGGAGGATTTGGACAATATTCACGGAGAAATCGACGCATCGGGCAGAGCCGCGATTCTCTACTTCGCATCCTTCTTCGACGCACAGGGCGGTCGCGCAACCCTAAAGGCAGCCGACGAAAAGAGTATCTGGACAGTCGAAATAGAGCCCATTGGCGGCGACTACTCTGCACCCAGGAATGCGAGCCTGCAAAGAAAGCCTGCAGCGTCTCCTGGAAATGAATGCCGCTTTGATTAGGAGCCAATCAAAGTAGGCAACCCGCGACACCGGTTCGATGTCCGAATCTCCGCAATTACCGTCTACTTCAACATAAACGCCATCGCCGAACAGCAATTCAGCATCCGCACTGCCGCCTGTACCGTCGGTGCCGTGAACGAGAGTGTTACGCCGTCCACGCGTTCGAAGGTGGGCCATTGGCAGAAGAGGTCGGCGTGCGCGGTGGTCTGGGTCTGCAGGCGGCATGTCACCGGGCCGGATAGTTCGAAGCAGCGGGCTTCGGGGTGGCCAATGGCCTGGCGGGTGACGGCTTCGGCGGCCTGGGCGATAGCTTCTCGGGCGGCGGCGGGGGACAGCGTCGTGCCGCTGCCCTGCCCGCCGGCCGTCTTGGTCTGCACGTAGCGCACCCAGGGCATCAGCGGTTGGGTTTCGGCGATGAAGACGTCGTCGCCGCTGGCCATCAGCACGGGGACGTCGAATTCGCCGGCCAATGCGGCGTAGATGCCCGCCTCGCCGAGTTCCAGCCCGTTGAACCAGACGCGCGCGAACGCGCCGCTATTGATCGTGTGCGCCAGTACGCCACGGCTCTGGGCGCGGCCGTGGTAGCCGATCATGAACACGCCGTCGCAGTCCTGCTCGACGCCGGCCATCATGCTCAGGTAGCGCGGCTTGCCCAGCACCAGTTGCGCGCGCGGGTCGATCTGATCGGGCAGCAGATTCCGGAAGCCGCCGTGCGAATCGTTGACCAGGACTTCGGTGGCGCCGCCGGCGAACGCGCCCTGCACGGCGGCATTGGCTTCGGCGGTCATCCAGGCGCGGGCGCGCTCGTATTCGCCATTGCCGGCACGCGTCTGTTCGGCGTGGAAAACGCCGGCCACGCCTTCGATATCAGCGGAAATCAGGATCTTCATGAGTTCGGGCTTTACAGCAGGTCTTGCAGCAGCTCACGCAGCGCGCGGCGGATGTGGCCGTTACGGCCTTGAACGGATTCGGCGTGCCACAGCGCGTGGACGATGGCCTGTTCAACGCTGTCGGCCGCGGCGCGGAACAGCGGGTCCAGTTTCGATTCGTGGATCATCGTCACGGCCGGCATCGGCGCATCGGCCAGGTGCGGCACGGTATAGGCGGTCGAGAAGGCCAGTGCGATATCGCCAGAGCCATGGCCGTAGATCGAACCCGTCCGCGCCAGACCCGTGCCGGCGCGCATCGACAGGCGGCGCAGCTGGCGCGCGTCCAGCGGGGCGTCGGTCGCCACGATCATGATGATCGAGCCCTTCTCCGGTTCCGCCAGCGGCTTCAGGCGGGCGTTGAGTTCGGCGCCCAGCGCGCGGCCGGCCAGGATCAGCGATTCGGGAGTGCCGAAGTTCGACAGTACCAGCGCTCCGACCGTATAGCCGCCAGCCACGCGCGATGCCGTGCCGATGCCGCCCTTCGCACCGAACGACGACATGCCGCGCCCGGCGCCGACAGCGCCTTGTGCGACGTCCGCGCCCGCCGCGGCCAGCGCCGCGTCGTAGTGCTGGCCCTGCACGGCCATCGCCTGGATGTCGTTCAGATAGCCGTCATTGCACTCGAATACCAGCGGATTGACGGTGGGCCACTTGCGCCCGATCTCCGGATTTGACGCAATCGCTTGACGGATCTGCGCCTGCGCCAAAGTGCCAACCGAGAACGTGTTGGTCAACGCGATGGGCGTCTCCAGCACGCCGAGTTCGTCCACCTGTACCAGTCCGATGCTCTTGCCGAAGCCATTGAAGACGGTGGCGGCAGCGGGCACCTTGTCGGTGTAGACATTCCCCGCGTGCGGGCGGATCACGGTCGCGCCGGTCTGGCAGGCGCCGTCGGCCAACGTGCAGTGGCCGACCGAGACGCCGGCCACATCGGTAATGGCATTGCGCGGGCCGGCGGGCAGGCTGCCGACGATGGGAGCGTTGGCCATGGAATCAGCGACGGTCGATCTTCGGGTCCAGCGCATCGCGCAGGCCGTCGCCAAGCAGGTTGAAAGCCAGCACGGTCAGGAAGATCGCCAGGCTCGGGAAGATGGCCACGTGCGGCGCGGTTACCATGTCGGCGCGCGCCTGGCTCAGCATCGCGCCCCATTCCGGCGTGGGCGGCTGTGCGCCGAGGCCGATGAACGACAGGCCCGCGGCCGTGATGATCGAGGTACCGATCCGCATCGAAAAATAGACCACGATCGACGACACGGTACCCGGCAGGATATGGCGCATCAGGATGGTCCAGTCGGATGCCCCGATACTGCGCGCCGCTTCCACATAGGTCAGGCGCTTGAGCATCAGCGTGTTGCCGCGCACCAGGCGGGCAAATGCCGGCACGCTGAACACGGCCACGGCCATGATCACGTTGACCATGCCGTTGCCCAGGATGGCCACGATGGCGATGGCCAGCAGGATGCCGGGGAAGGCGAACAGCACGTCGCAGATGCGCGTGACGATGCGGTCCCACCAGCCTTCGTAATAGCCGGCCAGCAGGCCCAGCAGCGTGCCGATGATGGCGCCGATCACCACCGAGAACACGCCGGCGGCCAGCGAAATGCGCGTGCCGGCCAGGATGCGGCTGAAGATGTCGCGGCCCAGCGAATCGACCCCCATCCAGTGGGCAGCCGACGGCCCCGCGTTCAGCGCGTCGTAGTCGAAGTAGTTCTCGGGGTCGTACGGCACGATGTGGGGCGCCAGGATGGCGACCACCACCAGCAGCAGCACAAAGACGCCGGCGACCAGCGCCAGATGCTGCTTGCGGAATTTGCGCCAGAACTCGGTCCAGGGCGTACGGACGGATTCGGTGGCCGAAGCCGGCGTGGCGGTGGCGGACGTGGAAAGCTCGGTCATGTCAGCCTCCTTACTTGTAGCGGATGGTGGGGTTGATCACGGTGTACAGCAGGTCCACCACCAGATTGATCAGGATGAATTCCAGCGAGAACAGCAGTACTTCGGCCTGGATCACGGGGTAGTCGCGCATTTCCACGGCATCCACCAGCAGACGGCCCAGGCCCGGCCAGTTGAACACCATCTCCACCAGGATCGAGCCGCCCAGCAGGAAGCCGAACTGCAGGCCCATCATCGTCACCACCGGAATCATGGCGTTACGCAGCGCGTGCTTGATGACCACCACGGTCTCCCGCACGCCCTTGGCGCGCGCGGTGCGCACGAAGTCTTCCTGCAGCACCTCGATGAACGACGCGCGCGTGAACCGCGCCATCACGGCGGCCACTGCGGCGCCCAGCGTCAGCGACGGCAGGATGTAGTGCTTCCAGCTGTCGGCGCCGATCGACGGCAGCCAGCCCAGCTGCACCGAGAAGATTTCCATCAGCAGCATGCCCAGCGCAAACGCCGGGAACGAAATACCCGATACGGCCAGCGTCATGCCCAGGCGGTCGGGCCACTTGTTGCGCCATACGGCCGAACTGATGCCGATGGCCATGCCGAAAATCACCGCCCAGACCATCGACGTGACGGTCAGGTACAGCGTCGGCAGGAAGCGCTCACCGATTTCCTGCGAAACCGGGCGCTTGGAGCGCAGCGATGTACCGAACTCTCCCTGCAGGGCATTCGTGAAGAAGCGCACGAACTGTTCGTGCATCGGGCGGTCCAGCCCCAGGTCCTTGCGGACCAGTTCGACAGTGGCCTGATCGGCTTCCGGGCCTGCGGCCAGCCGCGCCGGATCGCCGGGCAGCAGGTGGACGAACAGGAATACCAGCACTGCCACAAGCAGCATCGTCGGTATGACGCCCAGAAATCGTTTGAGGAAGTAATTCAGCATCCTGACACCAGAAAACCAGAAATTTGAGACCGATGGCCGCCCGCCCTTTCACCCCGCATACACGGGCAGGCGGCCTCTCGGCTTACCGCATTTATAAACAGCTTGTTATGCACTGCTTACCGCGACTGCTACCACTTCTACTGCACCAGCTCCCCTCGTCCGCACGCGGCAGAGGGGTTGGGGAAGAGGGCCTGGAGGCTCTGCTTGCCGACATGCCGCAATTTGAACCGCCCTCCCTTTTCCCCCGCCCCCTCTCCCGCCCAGGCGGGAGAGGGGCGAAAAACAGCCAGTCTGCGCAACGCTTACTGCTTGATGTCGATTTCGTCGAAGTTGAACGAGCCGTCAGGCATCACGTAGGCGCCGGTCAGGCGCTTGGCGCGGGCGTACAGGATCTTCTCGGTGACCAGGAAGGCCCACGGCGCGTCGTTCCAGATGCGTTGCTGGGCATCCTTGTACAGCTTGGCCTTCTCGGCACGATCGGTCGTACGCAGCGCGCCGGCGATGTCGGCATCCACCTGGTCGTTCTTGTAGTACGCCGTGTTCAGCAGCTTCGGCGGCATCGATTCCGACGCCAGCAGCGGACGCAGCGCCCAGTCCGACTCACCGGTCGACGACGACCAGCCCACGTAGTACATGCGCACTCCGGCTTCTTCGGGCTTCTGCACCGATTCCACGCGCTCCACGCGCTGGCCGGCTTCCAGGGCCAGCACCTGGGCCTTGATGCCCACCTGCTGCAGCTGCTGCTGCACGAACTGGATCACCTTCTGCGCGGTGGTGTGGTTATAGGCCGACCACAGCGTGGTCTCGAAACCGTTCGGGTAGCCAGCCTCCTTCAGCAGTTCGCGTGCCTTGGCCGGGTTGTACGGCCACGGGCCCAGCTTCTCGGCGTAGTCCACGCCATGCGGCACCACGCCATCGGCCGGCACGGCGTGGCCGGCGAAGGCCACCTTGGCCAGTGCTTCCTTGTTGATGGCGTAGTTGATGGCCTGGCGCACCTTCGGGTCGTTGAACGGCTTCACCGTCGTGTTCAGCGACAGATAACGCTGGATGATCGACGGCGAATCGATCAGGTCCACCTTCGGGCTGGCCTTGAGCACGGCGGCCTGCTCGAACGGAATGCTGAACGCGAAGTCAGCCTCGCCCGTCTGCATCACGGCCGAGCGCGTGTTGTTGTCCACTACGGGCTTCCACGTGATCGTGTCGATCTTCGGATAGCCCGTCTTCCAGTAGCCGGCAAACTTCTTGCCCTTCAGGTAGTCGGTCTGCTTCCACTCCACGAACTCGAACGGGCCGGTGCCCACCGGGTGGAAGGCAATTTCCTTGCCGTACTTCTTCAGCGCGGTCGGGCTGATCATCACGGCCGACGGGTGGGCCAGCACGTTGATGAACGGCGAGAACGGCTCCTTGAGCGTCACGCGGGCGGTGTACGGGTCAACCACCTCGGTCTTGGCCACGCGGTTGAACAGCGTGTAGCGCTTGAGCTTGTTGGCCGGATCGGTCACGCGGTCCAGGTTGGCCTTGACGGCCGTGGCATCGAACGTGGTGCCGTCGTGGAACTTGATGTTCTTCTTCAGCTTGAACGTGTAGACCAGGCCGTCCTTGCTGACGTCATAGCTTTCGGCCAGCACGTTGACCAGCTTCAGGTCCTTGTCGAAGCCGAACAGGCCCTGGTAGAACGATTTGGTGGCGGCCTGCGACAGCGTGTCGTTGGCGTCGTACGGGTCGAGCGTGGTGAACGTCGAATACACGGCCATCACCGCATCCTTGGCGGCAAAGGCCGGGGCGGCGGCCAGCATACCCATGGCGCCGACTGCGGCAGCACCGGCCATCAGCCGGAAAGAAACCTTGGACATCTCTTCTCCTCTATCGGGAAAGCAGGAATACAGGGGATACAGCGACTTCGGTACTACGGAATCGGTCAATAGGCGCCGCCAATGGCGTGCCGTGCCACGAAGTGGCCATGCGCGCCGCTGCCGGCCACGGCCACCAGCGGCTGCACCACGGGTTCGTCGCCGACCATGCGGATCGGGCTCGGAATCTCGTCGTTCAACGGTTCGCGCTTCAGATGACGTCGCGCGGGGTCCGCAATCGGCACCGCGGACATCAGCTTCTTCGTATAAGGATGCTGCGGGTTCTCGAAGATGGCGCGGCGCGGGCCGATCTCGACGATCTGGCCCAGGTACATCACCGCCACGCGGTGGCTCACGCGTTCCACCACAGCCATGTCGTGCGAAATAAACAGGAAGGCCACGCCCAGTTCGCGCTGCAGATCCAGCATCAGGTTGACGATTTGTGCCTGAATCGACACGTCGAGCGCAGATACCGACTCGTCGGCCACCACCACCTTGGGGTTCAGCGCCAGTGCGCGCGCGATGCAGATACGCTGCCGCTGGCCGCCCGAGAACTCGTGCGGATAACGCGAAGCGTGCGCCGCCGTCAGGCCCACCTTTTCCAGCAGCCACGCCACGCGTGCCTCGGCTTCCTTGCCGCTGGCCACCTTGTGCACCAGCAGCGGCTCCATGATCGAGTAGCCCACCGGCACGCGCGGGTCCAGCGACGCAAACGGGTCCTGGAAGATGAACTGGATATTGCGGCGCAGCGCCTGCAGCGCCGGACCCTGCATCTTGCTGATGTTCTGGCCCGCGAATTCGATCGTGCCGCTCTGGGCATCGACCAGCCGCAGCAGCGACCGGCCCGTGGTGGACTTGCCGCAGCCCGATTCGCCCACCAGCGCCAGCGTTTCGCCGGGATAGAGGTCGAAGCTGACCTGCTCCACCGCATGCACGCGGCGCGTGACCTTGCCGAACAGGCCGCCCGGCACGTCGAACCGCGTGACCAGGTCGCGCACGCGCAGGATCGGCTCGGCGCCGGCCGGCACCGTATCCTGCGGCACTTCCCTGACCGGAGCGGCGCCGTCGCTCACCTGCACCAGCGGAAAGCGGGCCGGGAGGTCCGTGCCCGACATCGCGCCCAGCTTGGGCACGGCCGACAGCAGCGCGCGCGTGTACGGATGGGCCGGCGCATGGAACACGTCGTCGGACGTACCCTCTTCCACCTTTTCGCCGCGATACATCACGAGCACGCGGTCGGCCACCTCGGCCACCACGCCCATGTCGTGGGTGATAAAGACCACGCCCATGTCCATCTCGGCCTGCAGGTTGCGGATCAGTTGCAGGATTTCGGCCTGGATCGTCACGTCCAGCGCCGTGGTCGGCTCGTCGGCAATCAGCAGCGCCGGCTTGCACGACAGCGCCATGGCGATCATCACGCGCTGGCGCATGCCGCCCGACAGCTGGTGCGGAAAGCGGTCCAGCACGCGGCGTGCCTCGGGAATGCGAACCAGTTCCAGCATGCGCAGCGCCTCGGCGCGCGCCGCGGCCTTGCCACGGCCCTGGTGCAGGCGGATCGATTCGGCAATCTGCTCGCCCACCGGGAACACCGGATTCAGCGACGTCATCGGCTCCTGGAAGATCATCGCCACATCGGCGCCGCGCACGCTGCGCAGCCTTGATTCCGTGGAGTTGACCAGATCCAGCACCTCGCCCGAACGGCGGCGCAGCAGCATGCTGCCGTTGGCGATCTTGCCGCCACCGTGCTCCACCAGACGCATCAGCGCCAGAGACGTCACCGACTTGCCCGAGCCCGATTCGCCCACCACGGCCAGCGTTTCGCCGCGATCGACGTGGAAGGACAGGTTGCGCACCGCCTCGACCGTGCGTTCCGACGTGGAAAAGCGCACCGTCAGGTTGTCCACCACCACCGCGCGTTCGGGCGGCAGCACGATGCCGTGCTTGGAAACAGTATTCTGCATATCAGCCGTAAATCCAGACGTTGACCGGTTCGCCGACGCGGGCCAGGCCGCGATACATGCCTTCGGTGTTGAACGGCAGCGTCACGTTGCCCGCGCGATCGACCGCGATCAGGCCGCCGCGGCCATGGATGGCCGGGAGCTTCTCCATGACCACGCGGCGCGCCGACTCCTCCAGCGACAAACCCGCGTAGCGCATCTGCGCCGACACGTCGAACGCAGCCGCCGTGCGGATGAACATCTCGCCGGTGCCGGTGGCCGATACGGCCGCCACGTCATCGGCATAGCAGCCGGCGCCCAGCACCGGCGTATCGCCCACGCGGCCTACCTGCTTGTTGGTCACGCCGCCGGTAGACGTTGCCGCGGCCAGGTTGCCGTTGGCATCGCAGGCCACGGCGCCGACCGTGCCGAACTTCTTGTCCGCATCGAGCGGATCGCCCTTGCCTTCCTGCGCGGCCCTGGCGGCCAGCGCGGCGGCATCGTGATCCAGCAGCGCCATGCCGGTGGTGCCCTGGGCGCGCTGCCACTGATCGTAGCGGGCCTGCGTGAAGTAGTATTCCGGCGCCACCAGCTCCAGTCCTTGCGCTTCGGCAAAAGCCTCGGCCCCTTCGCCGGCAAACAGCACATGCTCGCTCTTTTCCAGCACGGCGCGCGCGGCCAGCACCGGATTGCGCAGGCGCTTGACGCAGGCCACGGCGCCGGCGTTCAGCGTGGCGCCATCCATGACCGATGCATCGAGCTCGTAAGTGCCGGCGTGCGTCAGCACGGCGCCCTTGCCGGCGTTGAACAGCGGGCATTCTTCGAGCAGGCGCACGGCTTCGGTCACGGCGTCCAGCGCGCTGCCGCCTTCGGCAAGCACGCGCTGGCCGGCCAGCAGCACCTGTTCCAGCGCGGTGGTGTATTCGCGTTCGCGGTTGGCGTCCATGGCCGCACGGGTGATCGTGCCGGCGCCGCCGTGGATGGCGATAACAGCTTGAGGCATAGGTCCTTCTACTTCCCTTCTTGACTTCAGTCTGAGGATTTCTGCGCGCCGCGGTCGTCGCGCGCACCGGGCGCGCCGTACAGCCACGGCAGCAGGAATTCGGTCATCTCGGCCGCCGCCTTCACCGCGCGCACCGACCGGTAGGACACCGCCCCGCACAGCGCCTCGATCAGCGCCAGCACCGTGGCCTCCGAATTGGCCGACAGGCGGTTGCCGGCGTTGGCGTAGAGCGAAATATCGGCCAGCGGCGCCAGCGGCGAGGTCGGGCCATCGGTCAGCGCCAGCAGCCGGCCGCCATGCGCCTTCACCCGCTGGGCAAGCTTCATCGAATCGGTCACATAACGCGGAAAGGCGATGCAGACCACCAGGTCCTTCGGCGTCAGCTTGAACAGCTGCCGCGCCGCGTGCGACGCCCCGCCCACCGTCGACACCGATGTCACCATCCGGCAGTGCATTTCCAGTCCGTGCTGCATCAGGCCGGCCAGGTAACCGCTGGCGCCAAAGCCCATCACGTAGACGCGCTCGGCTTGCAGGATGGCATCGACGGCCCGCTCGATCGACTCCGGATCGAGGTTGCGGCGCGTGGATTCCAGGTTGCGGGCACCATCCTCCAGCGAGGCGGCAAACACGTCGGCCACGGTGCTCGGGCGCGCCAGTTCGTCGCGCAGCCGTTCCACCGGCGCGAGCGTGGCCTCGAATCCGCGCACCAGTTCGGCGCGAAACTGCGGATAGCCCTCGAAGCCCAGCGCCTTGGCGAAACGGTTGGCGGTGGCTACCGACACCTCCACGGCCGCGGCGAATTCGTCGATCCGCATCGTGGCCGCGCGAAACAGGTTGTCCAGCACGTAGTTCGCCATGCGCTGGTGCGCGGGCGTCAGCGTGGGCAAGGCGCGTGCGATGCGTTCGGAAATCGTCTGGCCGCTGGACATGTCAGGACGTCGGTTGTGGGTTGGCACCGCCTTGAAGCATCGCCGACAGCACTGGCGACGCTCCGGCAATGAAAAGGCACTTTCGCAGTGCAGCAAGCAATGTAAATAAATTTACACGCAAATGGCGTGCCCGCAATGACCTAAGTGGCGGAATACGGGAAATCCCTCAATACATGGAAGCGGACATGCAAGCCGACTGAAAGCCGGCGGCCCGACCGCCGGCGGTGACGGGCCAACGGCCCCCGGCGCGCTACAATGCCGGCCTGCCGAACGATCGGCTGCACTGCACCACCCAGCTCGAACCCTTTCACGTGATACGAATCGACCAGCTTGTCCTCCAGCGCGGCACCAAGGTGCTGTTCGACCACACCAGCGTGACGCTCAACCCCGGAGAGCGCGTGGGCCTTGTCGGCGCCAACGGCAGCGGCAAGTCCACCCTGTTCGCGATGCTGCGCGGCGAACTGCACGCCGATGGCGGCGATGTGACCGTGCCCACCCAGTGGCGTATCGCACATGTGGCGCAAGAGACACCGGCAGTGGATCGTACGGCCGTGGATTACGTGATCGATGGCGACACGCGGCTGCGCGAGATCGAATCGCGCATCGCCGCCGCGCAGGCCAGCGGCGACGGCTCGGCCGAAGCCGAGGCCCACGGCGCCTATGCCGATGCCGATGGCTATACCGCCGCCGCGCGCGCCGAGGCGCTGTTGCTTGGCCTGGGTTTCACGCTGCCGCAGGTGACGCAGCCGGTCGCATCGTTTTCGGGCGGCTGGCGCATGCGCCTGAACCTGGCGCAGGCGCTGATGTGTCCGTCCGACCTGCTGCTGCTCGACGAACCGACCAACCACCTGGATCTGGACGCCATCGTCTGGCTCGAAGACTGGCTGGCCCGCTACCCGGGCACACTGGTGATGATTTCGCACGACCGCGAATTTCTCGATGCGATCTGCACCGTCACAGTGCATATCGAGAACCAGCAGCTCAAGCGGTACGGCGGCAACTACACGCTGTTCGAGACGATGCGGCTGCAGCAGATGGCCCAGCAGCAGGCCGCCTACACGCGCCAGCAAAAGGAAATCGCGCACCTGGAATCGTTCATCACGCGCTTCAAGGCCAAGGCCACCAAGGCGCGCCAGGCGCAGAGCCGCGTCAAGGCACTGGAGAAGATGGAACGGCTGGCCCCGGTACACGTCGCAGCCGGCTTCGCATTCGAATTCCGCGAGCCCGATTCGGCGCCCAACCCGATGATGGTGCTCGACCACGTCGACTGCGGCTACGCCGAAGCCGACCCGCCCGTGACCATCCTGCACAAGTTGATGCTGTCGATCCAGAACGGCCAGCGCATCGGCCTGCTGGGCGCCAATGGCCAGGGCAAGTCGACGCTGGTCAAGACGCTGGCCGGCACGCAGCCCGCGCTCAACGGCACGGTGCGGCTCGGCAAGGGCCTGGTCATCGGCTATTTCGCCCAGCATCAGCTGGAAACCCTGCGCGACCACGATTCGCCGCTGCAGCACCTGGCGCGGCTGGCCCCCGACGTGCGCGAGCAGGAACTGCGCGACTTCCTGGGCAGCTTCAATTTCCGCGGCGACATGGCCACTTCGCCAATCGAGCCGTTCTCGGGCGGCGAGAAGGCCCGGCTGGCCCTGTCGCTGATCGTCTGGCAAAAGCCCAACCTGCTGCTGCTCGACGAACCGACCAACCACCTGGACCTGGACACGCGCGAGGCGCTGACCATGGCGCTGGCCCAGTTCGAGGGCACGCTGATCCTGGTCTCGCACGACCGGCACCTGCTGCGCGCCACGTCCGACCAGTTCATGCTGGTGGCCGACGGCACCATCAAGCCATTCGACGGCGACCTGGACGACTATCGCGACTGGCTGCTGCAACAGGCCGCCGCCAAGCGCAATGCCGCCACGGCCGCGCACGCCGCCGAGGCCACGCCGGCGGTCAATCGACGCGATCAGCGCCGCGCCGAGGCCGACGAACGGCAGCGGCTGTCGGTGCTGCGCAAGCCGCTGGCCAAGGAACTGGAAAAGGTGGAGAAGCGGATGTCGGTGCTGCAGGCCGACAAGACCGTGATCGACGCCTTCATGGCCGAATCTTCAAGCTACGAAGACGCCAACAAGGCGAAGCTGATGGAGATGCTCAAGCGCCAGGCCGAGGTCACTGGCGAGCTGGATCAGTTGGAGGAACGCTGGCTGGAACTGCAGGAGCAGATCGAGCAGATCGCGTAATACCTGTCGCGCCCGGGATGTGCTCCCCTCTCCCGCGTGCGGGCGACGGACGAAAAACCGGGGAGGAAACGAGGGTCAGCGGTAGTTCTTCTCGCGGCGGATCAGCCCCACCGCCAGCGTCAGGGTGAGAATCACGAGCCAGATCAGCGACCAGGCCGGAATCGACAGGCCGAACAGCGGCGGCAGCGGTGCCGTGCACAGGCCGTCCGAATAGAACACCTGCGGCAGCAGCTTGGCCGTGGGCAGCGCGTTGACCCAGTTTTCCAGCGGATCGATGCCGCACGATGCCTTGGGGTTCAGCAGCAGCGACACGTGGTAACCGGCCACCGCGATACCGGCCACGCCGGACAGCATGCCCAGCCCCTGCCACAGCGTGCGCGTGTTCTGCGCGATCGCGGCCAGCAGCGAGAACAGGCCGATGCCCACGAAGGCAAAGCGCTGCATGATGCAGAGCGGGCACGGCTGATAGCCCTCCACGTACTGCATGTACAGCGCGGCACCGAGCAACGCGAACGAGACCACGGCGATCAGCAGGAAATAGGCGCGAGAATTGGCTTGCATGGGTGTGTCGAGGGCAGGAATGGCTTCGACGCGAATTATTACCCATTTTCCGTTGCGGCACCGGGGTGCCGGCGCAATCCGCCACAACCTGCAGTGTGGCGGATTGACGCACCCGCCCTCAGCCGCCCTCAGCCGCCCTCAACCGCGCCCGGCCGGTCAACTTGCCCGCCCGCGCCCGATCCGTCAGCCTGCCGCCGGCGCGCCCAGGTATCGCTTGCGCCAGGGCTTCAGCACGGCAATGGCCAGCACCGCCGTGACGATGTCGAGCGTGATGGCCACGCCGAAGACCGGCATCCAGCTACCCATGCGCTCGTGCATCAGCGCTGCCAGCGGGCCGCCGAAGATCGAGCCAATGCCTTGCGAGATATAGAGCCAGCCGTAGTTGGTCGTGGCGAATTTCGTCCCGAACGTGTCGGTCAGCGTCGAGGGGAACAGCGAGAAGATCTCGCCCCAGCCCAGAAACACCACGCCGGACAGCAGCACGAACAGCACTGCGTTCTCGCGCGTCAGCAGCCACAGCGTCATGGCCACCGCTTCCAGCGCAAAGGCGAAGCACATCGTATTTTCACGACCCCAGCGATCCGAGATCCAGCCGAACATCGGTCGCGTCAGCCCGTTGGTCAGGCGGTCGATGGTCAGCGCCAGCGGCAGCGCGGCCATGCCGAACACCACGGCGTTTGACACCCCGAAATCCTTGGCGAACGCCGCCATCTGCGACGTGACCATCAGGCCCGAGGTCGACATCATCGTCATCATCGCGAACAGCAGCCAGAACAGCGGCGTCTTGAGCATCTTGCGGGTCGGCACGTCGGCCACGTTCGACGGCGTGTAGGCCGGCCGCACCGCCAGTTGCTCGCCGGCGGCCGGCGCGCGCAGCCCCTGCGACGCCAGGAAGCCGATCACCGCGAAGATCAGGCCGAACTGCCAGAGCGTCGATTCCAGCCCCTTGCCCGCCAGCGCGGCGGCAATCGGGAAGGTGGTCAGGATGGCGCCCATGCCGTAGCCAGCCGCGACCATGCCCACGGCAAAGCCGCGCCGGTCAGGGAACCACCGCACCATCTGCCCCACCACGCCCACGTAGACGATGCCCGTGCCGAGCCCGCCCACCACGCCGTAGGTCAGGTACAGCATGCTCACGCTCTGCGCCGACGCGGCCAGCACCCACGACAGGCCCGCCAGCACCGTGCCCAGCGCGATCAGGCGGCGCGGCCCGAACCGTTCGATCATCGCGCCCTGGAACGGCGAGAAAAACGTTTGCAGCACGATCAACAGCGAGAACGTGACCTGCAGCTCCGACAGCGGCACGCCCAGCTTGGCCGACAGCGGCTTGGTGAACAGCGTCCAGACATACTGCGGACTGGAAATCGCCATCATGCACACGAGCCCCAGCAGCAGCTGCAGCCAGCGCGTGCGCGCCAGCGGCACGGCGTGCGGCACACCCAGGGCCGCGTTATCAGCAACGGTACGCATCGAACCACTCCTTCAGACAGACTTCGAGAGAGACGCGTGGCCATGCGGCGCCACGCCTTGTTGGAATCCATTGCGGGGCGGCGCCCGCCTCGTCACTCGGCCGCCGCGCGTTCACCACGCGCTCACCATGCGCTCACCATGCGTTCACCACGCGGCCACCGCGCCATCGCTGCGCGGGTCGCTGCCGCCCTGGTACAGGCCATTCGGCTGCAGCACGATGGCGCCGGCATGGCCCATCGCTTCGTCATAGGGGCGCAGCACCTCCACGTCGTGGCCCAGCGTGCGCAACGCGTGCTGCACCGTGGACGGAAAGCGCGCTTCAAGCTTCAGCGTGTCGCTGGTCTGGCCCCAGGTCCGCCCCAGCAGCCAGCGCGGCGCGTCGATGGCCGACTGCGGGTTCATGCCGAAATGGACAATCCGCGAGAACACGGCCGCCTGCGATTGCGGCTGGCCGTCGCCGCCCATGTTTCCGTAGACCAGCGTGCGGCCATCGTTCAGGCGGGCCATCGCCGGGTTCAGCGTGTGGAACGGCTTGCGGCCCGGCATCAGCGGATTGCGCGCGGCGGGGTCCAGCGCAAAGCTGCATCCGCGGTTCTGCCAGTTCACACCGGACTGCGGCAGCACGATGCCGCTGCCGAACTCGTGATAGATGCTCTGGATAAAGCTGACGGCCACGCCATTGCCATCGATCACGCCCATCCACACCGTATCGGCCGGCCCCATGCCCTGCCCCCAAGGCAGCACGCCATCGGCCCGGATGCGCGCGGCGGCCGCGTCCAGCCAGGGCGGCGCCAGCAGGTCGCGCGGATCGACCTCCATATAGGCGGGATCGGTGATATGCCGGTCGCGCACGTGGAATGCCTGCTTGGTCGATTCCACGCACGCATGCACGAACGCCGCGCCAAGCGGGTCCATGTCGGGCGTGAGAATCCGGTCGAGCTGGCCCAGGATCAGCAGCGATACCAGCCCCTGCGTAGGCGGCGGCATGTTGTAGACCGTGCCTTGCGAATGGGCCAGCGCCAGCGGCGCCTTCCAGGTGGCGCGATGGGCGTGCAGGTCGGCTGCCGTCAGCGGACTGCCCGCCTGCTGCAGTTCATGCGCCAGCATCCGGGCCAGGTCGCCATGGTAGAAATCGCCGAGCCCGGCGCGCGCCAGTTGTGCGAGCGTGGCGGCCAGGCGCGGATGGCGAAAACGGCTGCCGGGCGCGGGCGCGGCACCGTCCACGAGGAAGGTCTGCGCAAACCCGGGCACATCCAGCAGTTCACCGGCCTTGGCCGCGACGCAGGCCGACTGGCTGTCGGTCACCGGCACGCCGTCGCGCGCATGGTCGATCGCATCGGCCAGCAGCCGCGCCAGTGGCAGCCGTCCGCCCAGCGCGTCGCGCTGCCAGTCCAGCGCCGCCTGCCAGCCCGACACCGTGCCGGCCACCGTATTTGCCGCCATGCAGCCGCGCGTGGGAATGGCGGCAAAGCCCGCCTCGCGATAGCGCGCGATGGTCGCCGCCCCCGCCGCCGCGCCGCAGGCATCAAGCGCCAGCGGCGCCTCGCCCGGGCGGGCGATCAGCCAGAAGCTGTCGCCGCCAATACTGTTCATATGCGGATAGACCACGGCGATGGTGGCCGCCGCCGCAACCATCGCCTCGACGGCATTGCCGCCGTCGCGCAGTACGGCCAGTGCGCTCTGCGATGCCAGCGCGTGCGGCGCCACGGCCATGCCCCGGCTGCCCCGGATCGGATTGAGATGAAAGGTCACGACAGTTCCGCGATTTATGTATACATAAATTTCCTGCGTGAAACGGTCGCAATAGGCGTGCCATGGGCATCCCTACAGGCGCGGGGGGACGGGCGCGGGACGGGCGTGAAGCGGCCTATGCCGCGTGGCGTGGGGGATAGCGGGAGATAAAGCGTCGCGGCGGGATGCCGCGCGAAGTCACCGGTGAAGAAACCGTTGCGATCAGCCGAACCGGCGGCGGCGCGCCGGTGCACCGGATTCGGTCGACGGCACGAAGCTGGTGCGGGCTTCCTCGAGTCGCGCCATGGTCAGGCGGCTGACTTCCGCGCGGCCATCCTCGATATGCGTCGACAGCAGCGCCACCGCGCGACCGGCATCGGCATCGGCCAGCGCGGCCAGGATCGCGCCGTGTTCGTCGTAGGTCAGCGAGATCCGCTCGCCGAATGCGAAGTCGAGCCGGCGGATGATGCGGATGCGGTCGGTCACCTGCTGATGCACGGCCGCCGCTTCGGGGTTGCCCGCCGCATCGACGATGGCCAGGTGAAATGCCTCGTCAAGCTGCGCCACGGCGTTGCCGTCGGCCAGGCGCCGCGCTTGAGGCACGCGCCAGATGGCATCGAGCATGGCGATCAGCGCGGCCCGGCGCGTCGCGTGCGACGGCTGGCACAGGCGCGTCACGGCATGGGTTTCCAGCAGCGTGCGCAGTTCATACAGCGCCTCGAAGCGGCCCAGGTCCAGCGGCACCACTTCCCAGCCGTTGCGGTAGTAGCCGCGCACCAGGCCATCGCCCTGCAGCCGCTGCAGCGCCTCGCGCACGGGCGTGCGCGAGATGCCCAGCCGCTCGGCCACGTCGTTTTCGGTAAAGCGGTCGCCCGGCAGCAGCCGGAACGCGAAAATGTCGTCGCGCAGTGCCTGGTAGGCGGCCTGCGACCGCTTGCCACGCACCGCGGACCGCGACGCTGCGTCTTCGGTATCCACGGCAGCATCGGTCATCGCGTCAGTCCAGGTGCCGCACGCGGTCGATCGCCTGCTCCAGGCGGTCCACCGCAATGACTTCCAGCCCGTCGATGGGCTGCTTCGGCGCGTTGGCCTTGGGAATCACGGCCATCGTGAAGCCGAGCTTGGCGGCTTCCTTGAGCCGTTCCTGCCCGCGTGGGCTCGGGCGGATCTCGCCGGCCAACCCCACTTCGCCAAACACCACCAGCCCGCGCGGCAGCGGCTTGTTGCGCATCGACGAATGAATCGATAGCAAAACCGCCAGATCGGCGGCCGGCTCGGTGATCTTGACCCCGCCAACCGCATTCAGGAACACGTCCTGGTCGAAGCACGCGATGCCAGCGTGCCGGTGCAGCACAGCCAGCAGCATCGCCAGCCGGTTCTGTTCCAGGCCCACCGCCAGCCGGCGCGGGTTGGGCACGTTGGCCGTATCGACCAGCGCCTGCACTTCCACCAGCAGCGGGCGCGTGCCCTCCTGGGTCACCAGCACGCACGACCCGGCCACCTGCTCCTCATGCTGCGACAGGAACAGCGCCGATGGATTGCTGATGCCGCGCAGGCCGCGCTCGGTCATCGCAAAAACGCCAAGTTCATTGACCGCGCCGAAGCGGTTCTTGAAGGCGCGGATCAGCCGGTGCGACGAATGGGTATCGCCCTCGAAATACAGCACCGTATCGACAATGTGTTCCAGCACGCGCGGCCCGGCCAGGCTGCCTTCCTTGGTGACATGGCCCACCAGGATGATCGTGATGTCGCTGCTCTTGGCGATGCGCGTCAGCTGCGCCGCGCACTCGCGCACCTGGGCCACCGACCCGGGCGCCGAGGTCAGCGCCTCGGAATACAGCGTCTGGATCGAGTCGATCACGGCCACTTCGGGCTTGTCGGCCTCCAGCGCGGCCTGGATCTTTTCGAGCTGGATCTCGGGCAGCAGGCCCACCGTGGCGGCTTCCACCCCCAGCCGCTGCGCGCGCAGCGCGATCTGGGCGCCCGATTCTTCGCCACTGACATAGAGCACGCGCCGGCTGGCCGACAGGTTGGCCAGCGTCTGCAACAGCAGCGTCGATTTGCCGATGCCGGGATCGCCGCCGATCAACACCACCCCGCCCGACACCAGCCCGCCGCCCAGCACGCGGTCGAACTCGTCGATGCCCGTGCCGAAACGCGGCACCTCGGCGGCTTCGATATCGCTGAGCTTGCGGACCACGGCCGACGCCGCCAGCGGCTGGAAGCGCCGCGCGGCCGACGATCCCGAATCGGCCACGGTCTCGACGAGCGTGTTCCAGGCGTTGCATTGCGGGCACTGGCCCGCCCAGCGCGGCGTGGTACCGCCGCATTCGGTACAGGTATAGACAGTCTTGGTCTTGGCCATCGAAAAATCCGGACTAGGGCTGGATGGGGCTCGGGCTGTCTTCAGGAGACGGAGTCGGCCGTGGTCAGCATGGCCACCGTGGTCGGCACGCGCGGCGCCAGCGCGCACATCAGTTCATAGCCCACCGTGCCGCTGGCGGCGGCCACGTCGTCGATCGGCAGCCCGTGGCCCCAGAGCGTGACCGGCGAGCCGACCCTGGCCTTGGGGCACGGGGTCAGGTCCACGCAGATCATGTCCATCGACACCCGGCCCACGAGATCGGTGCGCACGCCGTCCACCAGCACTGGGGCGCGCCTGTCGCCCCAGCCCGACGCGTGGCGCGGGTAGCCGTCGGCATAGCCGCAGGCCACCACGCCGATGCGCATCGCCCGGTCGGCCGTAAACATCGAGCCATAGCCGACGGTATCGCCCGGCTGCAGGTCCTGGATGCCGATCAGTTCGCTGTGCAGCGACATCGCCGGCTGCAGGCCGGTATCGGCGATGTCCGCCGACAGGCCCGTGGGGGAACCGCCATACAGGATCACGCCCGGCCGCACCCAGTTGCGATGGGCCGACGGATGCCAGAGCACGGCCGCCGAGTTCGACAGGCTGACCTCGCCGGGCAGATTGGCCGTGGCCGTCTCGAACGCCTCGATCTGGTGCGCGATGCCGCGCGCGCTGTCGGCATCGGAGAAATGGGTCATATGGACGATACTGCCCACGCACGACATGGTGCGGGCGCGTTCCCAGGCCGCCCGGTACTGGGCAGGCCGGAACCCCAGCCGGTTCATCCCGGTGTTGAGCTTGAGCTGGATGGCCAGCGGGCCCTTGGGCCGTGCCTGTTCCAGCATGCGCAGCTGCTCTTCGCAATGGATGGCGGTGGTCAGGCGATATTGCTCGATCACGGGAACATCCTGGGGCTGGAAGAATCCCTCCAGGAGCAGGATCGGTCCCTGCCAGCCCAGTTCGCGCAGCAGCACGGCTTCGTTGAGGTCCAGCAGGCCGAAGCCGTCGGCGGCCTTCAGGCCGGCAAACGCGCGACGGATGCCATGGCCGTAGGCATTGGCCTTGACCACGGCCCAGACGCGGGAGTCCGGCGCATGACGGCGCACCACTTCCAGATTGTTGGCCAGCGCGGGCTGGTGGATGACAGCGTGAATGGGTCTTGGCATGGGTATGACTGCTTGCGTGGGCTGTCGAACGATGTTCTGCACCAGATTCGGGAAGACCCGGTCGGCAGGCCACTGGATTCGGGCGTTGAGGTGGCACACACTGTGCGGTAACAGGCCTTTGGGATGAACCGGCCGGCGCGGACAAGCCGGCGCCACCTTGCGCAGGCGATATTTGACCACATCCGCAGGTCGATTCCGGGAATCCATCCGGGCATGTACTGTCCAATGCGCGTCCGCCGGTGTGCTGAAATGTCGCGGATTCGTGATATAAAGCCGGACGCTCCGGCCATGTTTTAAAAGAGAAGCAATATGTCAATGACGGTCAGGCAAGCCGCAAGGCGCGCGAAAGTAGCGTCGCCGCCCCACTTTGACACGGCAGGCGCAGCAGGTTCCCGCCAAGCGACGGCACTACCGGCCGGTGCGCTTTTGCCCGTCCACATGGACGCCCGCGATGGAGACAAAGTCGAAGGTATGAAGAAGGGTTTCTACACGATCATGGCCGCGCAGTTTTTTTCGTCGCTGGCCGACAATGCCCTGCTCATCGCGGCCATTGCCCTTCTTACCGAATTGCATTCCCCGCAGTGGATGACGCCGCTGCTCAAGCTGTTCTTCGTGCTGTCCTATGTGGTGCTGGCTGCATTCGTGGGCGCCTTCGCCGACTCCATGCCCAAGGGCAAGGTGATGCTGATCACCAATGCCATCAAGATCGTGGGCTGCGCCATCATGATGTTCGGACTGCACCCGCTGCTGGCCTATGGCGTGGTCGGGTTCGGCGCGGCGGCCTATTCGCCGGCCAAGTACGGCATTCTGACCGAGCTGCTGCCCCCCGAAAAACTGGTGATGGCCAATGGCTGGATCGAGGGCCTGACGGTCGGTTCGATCATCCTGGGCACGGTGGTGGGCGGCGCGCTGATCTCGGTGCAACTGTCGACCGTCCTGCTGCACTTCGACCTGCCCTATGTCGACACCGGCATCAACACCCCCGCCGAAGCGGCGATGGTGGTGATCATGCTGTTCTACTTCATCGCCGCCATCTTCAACCTGTTCATTCCGGACACCGGCGCGCGCTACCCCCAGCAGGAAAAGAACCCGATCAAGCTGATTGCCGAATTTGGCGACTGCTTCATTGCACTGTGGCGCGACAAGCTGGGCCAGATCTCGCTGGCCGTGACCACGCTGTTCTGGGGGGTGGGCGCCACACTGCAGTTCATCGTGCTGAAGTGGGCCGAAAAATCGCTGGGGCTGAACCTTTCGCAAGGCGCCCTGCTGCAGGCCGTGGTGGCCGTGGGCGTGGCGGTTGGCGCCATCGCGGCGGCCGCGCGCATTCCGCTGCGCAAGTCGCTGTCGGTGCTGCCGTTCGGCGTGGCCATGGGTGCCACCGTGATCCTGATGGCGTTCTACACCAAGGACACCATGCCGGCCGTGACCCTGGACGTGCTGGGCATGGCGATGCCGCTCTACATGGCCATCGCCTACGTGTTCCTGATGATCGTGGGTGCCATGTCGGGCTACTTCGTGGTGCCGATGAACGCCCTGCTCCAGCACCGTGGCCATGTGCTGCTTTCGGCCGGCCATTCCATCGCGGTGCAGAACTTCAACGAGAACGTTTCGGTGCTGCTGATGCTGTGCCTGTACGCGCTGCTGATCAAGCTGAACGTGCCGATCGGCTTCGTGATCGTCGCGCTTGGCCTGTTCATCGTGGCGACCATGGCGCTGGTGATGCGCCTGCACAAGCACAACATGAAGATGTACAACTCGCTGGCGATGATCGGCGAGGACAAGCACCACTGACCCCGCGCGGGGCGTCCTTCCGGGCGCGCCCGCCCCTCACGGCGCCTGGGCCCGCAGCGCGGCCCGCGCCTCCCAGTCGTCCGGCACCACGAATCCGCGCGAGCATTCGCGCCAGATGCCGGGCGCGCCCTGATCCTGCACCAGTTCACAGACCATGACCGGCGCTTCGCGGCGCCACGCGTGGACCGGGTCGGCAAAGCGTTCGGCCAGCGCATCGTGCATGACCGCCGCCGTTTCGGTCGCGCCCTCGGCCACGCGGGCCCCTGACAGCCAGTCGGACCTCGACAGCCGGCACCAGCGCACATGGCCCCGGGCGGGGTCCGTCGCGCGGGCGTGCCAGTCGGCCAGCGGCGCCCACCACCCGTTCAGGTGATCCGGCGCGATCCCCAGCGTTTCCAGGCCGGCCGGCACCATGCCGTCGCGGTAGAACAGCCAGCCCAGCAGATAGACTTCGCTGCGATCCACGGGATGCCCGACCAGCGCCTGGGCTTCCGCCGTTCGTCCGAGCGGCAACTGGCGCCGCACGATGTGATCGAGCTTGTCGCCCAGTCGGTCGACCAGATTCGGCCCGACAAAGGCGCGATGTCCGGCCACGCCGTCGACCATCAGGTAGAACTTGGCCGCCATCTCCCAATGGACGACGGCCGCGCTGGCGGGGTCGCGCCAGATCACGTCGAGTTCGCCCAGCGTCTGCACGCCATGCCCGTTGGCACGCCGGATCGGCACATTGGCGGCCAGCAGGTCCACGCCGTGCGTATGCCGCAGTGCGAAGTGCAGCAGCCGCTCGGCATGACGGCCCAGCCGCAGGCTGCGGCTGCCGGTCGGGTCCGGATGCTGGCTCAGTTCGACGATGGTTTCGGGCAGGGTGGACGGATCGGCCTGTGACAGCCATGCCTGCCATCCCGCCTGCGCGCCGGGCGGCCATTGGGCCAGCCGGGCAGGCCCGTCCTGGTAGCCATCGGGCAGATGGGACAGCAGCGCCGGCGACAACGAGCACCAGGCCAGGTCGCGCGTGCGCTGCGAGGCCGCGCGGCACCAGAGCGGCAAAGGCGCGTCCGTCCCGGTCGGCGCGCAGCCGCCCGGAGGCGCTACCTGGGCGAGATCAGGCTTCAGCTCCCGCACGATCGTGGACCTCGCGTGCCAGGCACAGGTCTTCCCAGGCACGCGCCTTGTCGGTCAGCGTGCGCAACAGGTAGGCGGGGTGATAGGTCACCACCACGGGGATGCCCTCGTAGGTGTGCACCGTGCCCCGCAGCTTGCCGATCGGCGTGGTCGACCGCAGCAGCGACTGCGCCGCAAAGCGGCCCAGCACCACGATGACCTTCGGCTTGATCAGCGCAATCTGGCGCTTCAGGAAGGGTTCGCACTGGACCACTTCCTCGGGCTCGGGATTCCGGTTGCCGGGCGGCCGGCACTTGAGCACGTTGGCGATGTAGACGTTGCGTCCGCGCGCCAGGCCCAGCGCACCCAGCATGTTGTCCAGCAGCTTGCCGGCCTGGCCGACGAACGGCTCGCCCTGCAAGTCTTCGTTCTCGCCCGGCGCCTCGCCCACCAGCATCCATTCGGCCTGGAGATCGCCCACGCCGAACACGGTGTTGGTGCGCGTGTCGCAGAGGCCACATGCGGTACATCCGGCCACGCTCTCCGCCAACACGGCCCACGGCATGTCGGCGATGGCCGCCTCGCGGCCGGCCTGCTCGGGCAGACGGACCAGCGGCTTCTCTGCCTGGCGGGCAACCGGCCGGTCCGGGTTCGGCGCATCGAAAGCCTCGACGGTCGCGGCCAGTTCGATGGCGTTGTCGATGGCACTGTCGGCGGCGTGATCGATCCCGGCCGGGACGTCCGCCAGTACATCGGCCACCCGTTCCATCGAAAGGTCGGCCGGCACGCTGGCCGGCTCGGGCGGACGGGCAGACGGCAACGGCCGGACTTCCGCCAGCACCGCCGCTGCGGGTGCGGCGGTCGCATCTTCCGCCACTTGCGCGACGGCGGCTTCCGCCGCCACGGCTTCGTCTCCCGCGTCTTCAATGGGATGCGCTTGGCGTGGCACCCACTCGGCCGGAATGCCCAGGGCTTCCAGGAACAACGCGCGGCGGTTCATGCCGGTTCTCCGTGAACGCTGGAGGGCCAGACGCGGCGCAGAACCAGGGCGTCTTCGCGCCCCAGCGCCGTGGCCGGGTAGTAGCCCTTGCGGCGACCGATCTCGACGAATCCCGCTTCGAGGTACAGCGCCAGCGCGCCGATATTCGACGGACGCACCTCCAGCAGCATCGTGTGCAGCCGGTGCGCATGCGACGTGGCCAGCGCGATGGCCAGCAGCAGGCGTCCGTAGCCCTGTCGCTGGTGAGCCGGATCGATCGTGATATTGAGCAGGTGCATCTCGTCGACCACCGGCATCAGCATCGCGTAGCCGATCAGCGCCGTCGACGGGTCGCGCAGCGTCAGGCCGAAATGCCCGGCCTTGAGCGAGTTCTCGAAGTTGCCCCGCGTCCACGGATGACTGTACGCGCGCTGCTCGATCTCGGCCACGGCCGGCAGGTCGCGCGCACTCATGTGATCCAGCGCCCAACCCTGCGCCAGGGGCGGCATGACTGGCACGGCCGGCCATTCGGGGTGCTCCGGACGTTCGGGCGGCAGCAGCGCGGCACTCATCGGGCCGCTCCCTGCGCGGCCAGCGCGGCGGCCTTGGCGGCGGCCACGGCCTCGCGCTCGACGATGGTCTGGGCAACCTTGTCGCGTACATAGATCGGCATGGCATCCGCCGCGGCAATCGTCTCGCCACGTGCCAGCGCGCGTTGCGCGATCGACACCATGGCGCGGGCTTCGGGCATGGCTTCCGGCACCGTGCGCGAAGCCGCGCCCGCCGCCGCCAGGCGGTCGCCAAAGACGGTCAGCGCGTTGCCGGCCAGCCAGAAATCGCCATCGGGCGCCACGATCGATTCCGGCGCCCCCACCTGCATGGCGCCTTCCATTGCCCATTCGTTCGCGGCATCGTCCCAGCGGAACGTGGCGGCGTAGGCTTCGTCCATGCGGGCATCGATGGCCACCAGTACCGCCGCGCCCGCAGGCAGCTTTTCCCCGCTCCACGTGCCGTTTCGTACGCTTTCGGCACATGCCATGAGCACGTTGACGGGGATGACAGGCAGGTCCGCGCCGAAGGCCAGGCCCTGCACCACGCCGCAGGCGGTGCGCAGTCCGGTAAAGGAACCGGGGCCCGCGCCAAACGCGATGGCGGCGCAGTCGGCCAGGCGGATGCCGGCCTCGGCCAGCACCTCGCCGGCGGCAGGCAGCACCCGCGACGACGAACGCGCGCCAGTATGCTCATGACGGGAGAAACACTCTGCGGCGCCATCCGCGACGGCGCGCCCGAGTGCGACGGAACACCACTCTGTGGAGGTCTCGACAGCAAGAATCCAGGACATGGCAGCGATTGTATCCGCTGGCGGGGCAAAGCAGTATTGGCAACGGCGCGCCCTCCGTTAGGACCGCCAACGGGGCAACCTGAAAGCTTCCTCGACTTTTTTGCACCGAAACGGACGTCCGCGGCGCTTATCATCGCCTGTCCAACGCATTGCCATACGGAGAACCCATGAGCGACCTGCAAGCCCAATTCGACCAGGCCCAAATCGACGTCAAGACGCTGTCGGAGCGCCCCAACAACATGACGCTGCTGCGCCTGTACGCGCTGTACAAGCAAGGTGCCGAGGGCGACGCACACGGCGACAAGCCCGGCATGACCGATTTCGTCGGCCGCTACAAGTTCGAGGCGTGGGAAGCCCTCAAGGGCACGGCCCAGGATGAGGCCAAGCAGAAGTACGTCGAACTGGTGGGCGACCTGCTGGCCGGCCGCGCCAGCTGATCCCGCCCCTGCGGACGGCCCGGCGCCGTCCGCAGCGCTTCTTCCCCCATTCAGCCCCTTGTCTTTCCTGCCGATAACCAGACCATCCGCAATGTATCTGGCAACAGTGTCGTGATTCAGGAAGACATGAAGACCTACCGAGTGCTGTTCAGCGTGTGCGCGCTGATGCTGTCGACGGCGCTGATGGCCGCCCCGCGTGCGCCGTCCCGTTCCGCCGAGCCTGCGGCCCCGGCCTACGATCCCGTCCGTTACAAGTCCTGCACCATCTATGCCGCGACGGCGATGTCCGCCGCGGTGGACATGCGCACGCATGGCTATGGCGCGAAGCGCGCCCTGGTCGAAGGCGGCAACCCGCCCTCGGCCCCCATGGTGGCGCTGACCGAATTCGCCGTATCGGCCATCCAGGCCCGCCCGGCCGGCGGACGCGAAGCCGCGTCGGTGCTGAGCGGATTCCTGGCCGGCATCTGCTACCAGCGCAACGAACTGCCCTCGCTGCAATAACGACCGGAAAGGCCCGCAGGCGCGGGCATCAGCCCCCGGGCAGCGGCCGCGGGCGGATACGCCACGCGGCCAGCATGGCCGTGGCGATCACGATCCCCACGGCCAGGAAGGTTTCATCGAAGGCCACGATGCGCGCGGCCTGCGCCGCCGCGTCGCCGCCCTTGCCCAGCACCGCGCCATGCTCGGCCAGGCGCCATTGCAGGCCCACCCCGGCCAGGCTCACGCCAATCGCCCCGCCCAACTGCCGCAGGAAGTTGATGCAACTGGAACCCTGCGGAATCATCGAGAAATCGACGCCTCGCATCGACCCCAGCGTCAGCGACGGCAGGATGCAGCCCAGGCCAATACGGCCGATCACCGCGTACAGCACCAGCAGCACATACGGCGTGGCCATCGAGCCGGTGGCCATCAGCAGGAACGAACCCGCCAGCAGCGCCAGCCCGAACGACACCTGGCGGTGCGGCAGGATGCGGTTGGTCAGGCGCCCGGCCACCGCGATGGTCACCGCCAGCGCGATGCCGGCCGGCATCAGCACCAGGCCCGCCGCCGACGGCGTATAGGACAGCGCCATCTGCATGTAGACCGGCAGCAGGTAGGTGGAGCCGAACAGCCCGGCGCCGTAGATGAAGGCCACCACGGCGCCCGCCGAGAACTGGCGATAGCTGTAGAGCCGCATGTTCATCAGCGGATCGGGCGCACGCAACTGCCACGCAACGAAGCCGCCCAGCATCAGCACGCCGAACAGGGCCAGCCCGACGCCTTCGCCGGCGTTGGTGCGCATTTCCACCAGGCCGTTGAGCAGACTGACCGTCGCCACGCCCACCAGGGCCAGGCCGCGCCAGTCCAGCGGCTTGCGCTCGCCCATCATCGCCGAATCGACGGCCATGTAGCGCCGCGCCATCCACCAGCCCGCCAGCGTCAGCGGCACCACCACGAAGAAGATGGACCGCCAGCCGAACAGCTCCACCAGGAAACCGCCCACGCTGGGCCCGATGGCAGGCGCCAGCACCACGCCAAACCCGAACAGCGACAGCGCCTTGCCCTGCTCGCGTTCATCGAACACGCGCAGGATGAAGATATTGGGCAGCGGCTGCATGATGCCGGCCGCAATGCCCTCGGTCACGCGCATGGCCAGCATCACGCCGAACGTGGGCGAGAATCCGCCGATCAGCCCGCCCCCGCCCAGCAGCACCAGCGTGCCGATGAACGTGCGGCGCAGGCCGTAGCGGTTGAGCAGCCACGGCGTCAGCAGCATCGACAGCGTCATGGCGATCATGAAACTGGCGGCCACCCACTGGGCGCGCTCCTGGCCCAGGTCGAAATGCCGGCTCAGATCGGGAATCGCAACGTTGACGATGGTCGACGACACGATCGACGACATCGTGCCGAGCATCAGCGTGACCAGGATCAGCCAGCGCAGGCGGTCGCCGTAGCGGGCGCGCAGGTCGGCACGGGTCGGGCCGCCCGGCCTGTTCGACGATGGTTCCGGCTCGCCCGGCTCTCCCGATGGCCCGCCAGTTCCTCCTCCGTGGGCATCCCCGCTGCCGGTACGTGCCGGCGCAGTGGATGGGCGGCTCACCCGAGCCGTCCCGTCGCAGCGATTTCGCGAATCTTGCGGACCGTATCGAGATCGGCCTCGTGATAGGCGGACTTGACGATCTCGGCGTAGCGGTTGTCGCCGCTGGCGTCCACGTTGGGCATGGTGGTCTGATAGATGAAGCGGACCAGCAGCGCGCCAGGCGCCGGCGTCTCGATGATCATCTCCAGCGTGCCGCCCGCGTGCTCGGCCGTCGGGGCCGACTCGTACCGCACGGCGCGGCGCGGTTCATAGGCCACGCGGTCGCTCACGCTGGCCTTGCCGAAATGCAGCACGCGCTCGATCCAGCCATCGCCCCGCCCGACGATCTCGGCGCTATCGAGCCCGAGCATGAACAGTTCCGGCGATTCCGCCCGCAGCACAAGGCCCTGCCAGAGTTGGTCCGGCGTCAGCGGCTCAAGCGTGGGGTTGCCTGGGTCATTGATTTCCACCAGGTGTTCGAAGCGCAACTTGAATCTCCAGATCGTAGATTTCCGTATTATGGGGCCTCCCGCGCGCCGCTGTCCGCCCCCGGCCCACCCGTTCGGGGTGGCGGCCTGCACATCACTCCTGACAGCTGTTGTCAGGAGGCCGGGCGCACAATGCTGGCCCGGTGTCCGGATAGCGTCAGGAGCCGTCAGGAGCGGCCGCCAGGCGCCGCGCATCGGGGAAACGCTCAGGAGGCAGGCATGGAGTTGTTGATCAATATCGACGTCGATGACCTTGACCGCGGCATCGGCTTTTATGAAGCAGGACTGGGACTGCGGCTCAACCGCAAGCTGTTCGACGGCACGGTGGCCGAGCTGCACGGCGCCTGCGCGCCGGTGTATCTGCTGGCCAAGGCGCCCGGCACGGTGGCCACCACCCGGGCCGACACCCGGCGCGACTACGTGCGGCACTGGACCCCGGTGCATCTGGACTTCGTGGTCGAATCGCTCGAACCGGCCATCGAGCGCGCGCTCAGCGCCGGCGCGGAAATCGAGGACTGGCCACGGGAGTTCGACTGGGGCCGCCAGGCGATGCTGTCCGACCCTTTCGGGCACGGACTGTGTTTTATCGAGTGGAAGGGAAACGGCTACGGCGCGCGAGGAAGCGCCTGAGGGGGCTCCCCTCGCCCGCACGCGGGACAGGGGCCGAGGGAGAGGGTAAGGCGATTCTGCCTGCCGACTTTCGCAGTTCGAACACGGCCGGGCCCTCTTCCCCGCCCTTCTCCCACAAGAGGAAGAAGGGCGAACACACAAAGCAACGAGGATCTCAGACTTCCTCGTACAGCGGCAGGGTCAGGAATTCGGCGAAGTCTTCCGACGTCGACATCTGCTCGAAGATCTTCGCGGCGCGGTCGTAGGTCGGGCCGGTGCCGGCCACTTCCTTGACCTTGGCCAGTTCTTCCGGAATCAGCGCGCGCACCAGCTCGGCGGTAACCTTGCGGCCGTCCTCGAGCTTGCCCTTGGGCGAGCGAATCCACTGCCAGACCTGCGAACGCGAGATCTCGGCCGTGGCGGCGTCTTCCATCAGGTTGTGGATCGGCACGCAGCCGTTGCCGGCCAGCCAGGCGCCCAGGTAGTGGATGCCGACGTTGATGTTCATGCGCAGGCCGTGTTCGGTGATCGGCGTTTCCGGCTGGAAGTTCAGCAGGTCGGCGGCCTTCACTTCCACGTCCATGCGCTGCTTCTCGAACTGGTTCGGCTTGTCGCCCAGCACGGCCACGAATTCCTTCATCGCCGGCTCGACCAGGCCCGGGTGGGCCACCCAGCCGCCGTCGTAGCCGTCGGTGGCGTCACGACGCTTGTCGCTGATGATGCCTTCCATGGCGATGGCGTTCTTTTCCGGATCGTTCTTGATCGGGATCAGGGCGCTCATGCCACCGATGGCGGGCGCGCCGCGCTTGTGGCAGGTCTTCAGCAGCAGCAGCGCGTACGAACGCATGAACGGCGCGGTCATCGTCACCTTGGCGCGGTCGGCCAGGCAGAAGTTCTTGTCCACCTTGAACTTCTTGATGCACGAGAAGATGTAATCCCAGCGGCCGGCGTTCAGGCCAGCGCTGTGGTCGCGCAGTTCGTACAGGATTTCTTCCATTTCGAACGCAGCCAGGATCGTCTCGATCAGCACCGTGGCCTTGATCGTGCCTTGCGGCAGGCCAACTTCCTTCTGGGCCATCACGAAGACGTCGTTCCACAGGCGCGCTTCCAGATGGCTTTCCATCTTCGGCAGGTAGAAGAACGGGCCGTCGCCGCGGGCGATCTGCTCGCGGGCGTTATGGAACAGGAACAGCGCGAAATCGAAAATACCGCCCGAGACGCGCTTGCCGTCGATCGTGACGTGCTTTTCGTCCAGGTGCCAGCCGCGCGGACGCACCTGCAGCGTGGCGATCTTGTCGTTGAGCTTGTAGTGCTTGCCGTTGCTGTCCAGCGTCAGCGTGCGGCGCACGGCGGCCTTCAGGTTCACCTGACCCTGCATCTGGTTGTGCCAGTTCGGGGTGTTGGAGTCCTCGAAGTCGGTCATGTAGCTGTCAGCGCCCGAGTTGAAGGCGTTGATGACCATCTTGGCTTCCACCGGGCCGGTAATTTCCACGCGGCGGCATTCCAGCGCCTTGGGCACCGGGGCAACCTTCCAGTCGCCTTCGCGGATGTTCTTCGTTTCCGGCAGGAAATCGGGGATTTCGCCGGCGTCCAGGCGCTTGGCGCGTTCCACGCGCGCGGCCAGCAGTTCCTGGCGGCGCGGCTCGAAGGCGCGGTGCAGCTTGTCGACCAGGGCCAGGGCTTCCGGCGTGAGGATGTCTTCGTAGGCCGGCAGGATCTCGCCGGTAATCTTCATGCCCGCGGGCAGCGTGATAGCCATCAGTCTTCTCCTGTTGGTGCGATGGTGTGTTAAGGGGGCCCGCCTGTCAGACCGTCGCGCCCGAGGCGGCAACGAAGGCAAGCAGGTCGTTCATGTCGTGCCCGGTGCCGGTGGGCGCCACGTCCAGGCGCTCCGCCGGATGGCCGGCACGGTTGATCCAGTAGGTGGTGTAGCCAAACCACGTGGCGCCACAGGCATCCCAGCCGTTCGACGAGACAAACAGGATCTCGCCGGCCGGCAGGTCGAAGGCCTTCGGGCCAAGCGCGTAGGCGGCCGGCGCGGTCTTGTACTGCTTCACGGCATCGACCGACAGCACATGGTCGAACAGCCCGTGCATGCCGGCGCTCTTGACCGCGATATCGAGCATCTCCGGGTTGCCGTTGGACAGGATGCCCAGCGGCAGGTTGGCGCGGCGCAGGCGCTTGAGCGCCGCCAGGTTCTCCGGGAACGCCGACAGGCACGCGTACTCCTTGAGCAGCTGCGCCTGCGCGGTGTCATCGAGCTTCAGTGCCAGCCGATCGGCGGCATAGCGCAGCGCATCGATCGTGATGTCCCAGAACGGCTTGTAGCGCGCCCCGTCCGGGGCGGCCAGCGAACGCAGCCGGGTGTAGTCGATCTGCCGCTCGCGCCACAGCAGGGCCAGCGCCTCGCCCTTGCCCGGGAACAGCTGCTCCGCCCGCGCCGTGACCGAATACACGTCGAACAGCGTGCCGTAAGCATCGAAGACTACCGCGCGGATTTTGTTCATCTCTCAAAACGTCAGGGACTGAATGGACCTGTACACGATTGAATGCATCGAATTCTAGTGTTGCGCTGCAGTGCGGAAAATAGGCACGCTGTCACTTGATCTTTTACTTTTACGCTACTAATCTTGGCCATCCCCATCAAGACTCGTGTACCACCGAGCTAATTTTCGTGGATCACTTCAAACAACTGGAGACTTTTGTATCGGTGGCGTCACGTGGCAGCCTGTCGGCCGCCGCAGCCGCCGAAGGCGTTGCGCCGGCCATCATCGGCCGCCGCATCGATGCCCTGGAAGAGCGGCTCGGCGTCAAATTGCTGGTGCGCACCACGCGCAAGATCACCCTCACGTTCGAAGGCTCCGCGTTCCTCGAAGACTGCCAGCGCATCCTCAACGACCTTCACAATGCCGAAGCCAGCGTCTCCGCTGGCGGGGTCAAGGCCAGCGGCCACCTGCGCATTACCGCGCCGGCCGGTTTCGGCCGCAAGCACGTGGCGCCGCTGGTGCCGCTGTTCATCGAATCCCACCCCGACGTCACGCTAACGCTCGACCTGTCCGACCGCGTGGTCGATCTGGTCAACGAAGGCTTCGACTGCGCCATCCGCCTGGGCGACCTGCCAGACTCCAGCCTGGTATCGATCCGACTGGCCGAAAACCGTCGCGTGGTCGTGGCGTCGCCCGAATACCTGGCGCGCGCCGGCACCCCCGCCCTGCCCGAAGACCTGGCCCGCCACAACTGCCTGCACTTCGGTGCCAGCGCCAACGTGCAGCGCGGCTGGGTATTCCAGCAGGACGGCCGCGCGGTCACCGTCAAGGTCGGCGGCAACATGGAATGCACCGACGGTGCCGTACTCCACGCCTGGTGCCTGCAGGGTCACGGCCTGGCCTGGCGCTCCTGGTGGGAAGTGGGCCAGGAAATCGTCAGCGGCCGGCTGGTGACCGTCCTCGACGAATTCCAGGCACCGCCCATCGGCATCCACGCCGTCTTTCCGCAACGCAAGCACCTGCCGCTGCGCGTGCGACTGTTTATCGACCATCTCAAGAACACCTATGGCAACCCGGCCTACTGGCGCCGCGCCGAACAGGCGCCCAGCAGCGCCGCCGCCGAAGTCCACGCCGTCGTCGCGTAGCACCGTCCGTACGCTGTCAATCGCAGAATCTTGATATTTCACAATGACGAACACTGCACACTGACTACAATCGATTCAGACAGGCGCCCCGCTGGCCTGCACCCGTTCCCACTCGCGAAAGGAGTCCGGTATGTTCAAGCACATCCTGCTGCCCACCGACGGTTCGGAGCTGTCCAAGAAGGCCATAGACGGCGGCCTGGAACTGGCCAAGGTCATCAATGCCCGCGTTACTGCCTACGTCTGTCTTGAGGAATATCCGTATACGCCCTTCAGCGAGATCGTGGTCGAGGCACCCCAGGCGTTCAAGGAACGCATCGAGAACCAGGCCCGGCTGTACCTGAAGGAAATCGAGAGCGCCGCCGTGGCCGCCGGCCTGCCTTTCGACGCCGACATGACCACCTTTGCCGTGCCCTATCTGGGCATCATCGACGCGGCGGAACGCCATGGCTGCGATGTGATCTTCATGGCCTCGCACGGCCGGCGCGGCCTGTCAGGCCTGCTGCTCGGCAGCGAAACGCAGAAAGTGCTCACGCATACGGATATTCCGGTGATCGTCTACCGATAGTTCCCACACCGAGAGGCGTTAGAAAAACGCAGCGCAGCGGTTCTAGCTAGGCGCGCGGCCGCCGGCAGTACAAGTGGTACGGCCAAGGGCGCGCAACGACGCCAGGATCGTTTTGCTGGTGCCTCTTGAAAAAAGCCGCGCCGTGGGTCTCACGGCGCGGAGCCAAACTGACGGCGCGATGGTCGCGCGCCGTCCCCGAATCCCCTTTCCGGTCAGGTGGCTCAGGCCACCTTCTTGTCGAAGAACTGTTCGTCTTCCGTCGATCCCTTGAGCGCGGTCGTCGACGACTGGCCGCCTTCGATGGTCTGCGTCACGGCGTCGAAGTACCCGGTGCCCACTTCGCGCTGGTGCTTGACGGCGGTAAAGCCCTTCTCGGCAGCGGCAAACTCGGCTTCCTGCAATTCCACGAAGGCCGACATCTGGTTGCGGGCGTAACCGTACGCCAGGTTGAACATCGAGTAGTTCAGCGAGTGGAAGCCCGCCAGCGTGATGAACTGGAACTTGTAGCCCATGGCGCCCAGTTCACGCTGGAACTTGGCGATGGTGGCGTCGTCGAGGTTCTTCTTCCAGTTGAACGACGGCGAGCAGTTATAGGCCAGCAGCTTGCCCGGGAATTTGGCGTGCACCGCTTCGGCAAACTTCTTCGCGAATTCCAGGTCCGGCTTGCCGGTTTCGCACCACACGAGGTCGGCCACTTCGGCGTAGGCCAGCGCGCGTGCGATGGACTGGTCGATGCCGGCCTTCGAACGGAAGAAGCCTTCCACGGTGCGCTCGCCGGTCAGGAACGGCTGGTCGCGCTCGTCCACGTCCGACGTCACCAGATCGGCGGCCTCGGCGTCGGTACGGGCAATCACCAGCGTCGGCACGCCCGACACATCGGCGGCCAGGCGCGCAGCCGTCAGCTTGGCCACCGCCTCGCGGGTCGGCACCAGCACCTTGCCACCCATGTGGCCGCACTTCTTCACCGAAGCAAGCTGGTCTTCGAAGTGGACGCCGGCGGCGCCCGCTTCGATCATCGACTTCATCAGTTCGAAGGCGTTCAGCACACCGCCAAAGCCTGCCTCGGCATCTGCCACGATCGGCGCGAAGAAGTCGGTGTCGCCCTTGCCTTCGCTCCACTGGATCTGGTCGGCACGCTGGAACGTGTTGTTGATGCGCTTGACGACCATCGGCACCGAGTTGGCCGGATACAGCGACTGGTCCGGGTACATTTCGCCGGCCAGGTTGGCATCGCCGGCCACTTGCCAGCCCGACAGGTAAATGGCCTTCAGGCCGGCCTTGACCTGCTGCATGGCCTGGTTGCCCGTCAGCGCGCCCAGCGTGTTGACGAACGGCTCGGTGTTCAGCAGGTGCCACAGTTTTTCGGCGCCGCGGCGGGCCAGCGTGTGTTCGATCTGGACCGAACCACGCAGCTTGACCACGTCTTCGGCCGTGTAATGACGTTGCACGCCCTTCCAGCGCGGGTTGCTATCCCAGTCCTTTTGAAGGGCGTCGATCTGTTGTTGGCGGGTCGTCATGTTCACTCTCCTGTAGCGATTTCGAGATGGCATGGAAATCGGTGACGGCTCCCCGGCCGTTGCCTGCCGGGCGACCGGGGCGCTGTGTCTTTGGCGCCTCAGGTCATGTGTCTTATATAAGAGTGTAGAGAAGCCTCCCGCGTTGCAACAAGCACGGACCGTAACGCGCGTACAGTTTTTTAGTTGATATAAATCAATACGTTAGCTTTGTCTTTTCACCATATGGCACGACATCTTTCAGGATGAGAAATGCCGGGCCCGATAGGCGGCCCGCATTTTTGCGGACCAAAACATCGTTCCGCATCATGAAATTTTGGCAGCCTCCGGGTCGACACGAGCCACCTCCAGCGCGGGTGACGCGGCCGTGCCGTCGAGATGGTCGACAAACTCGCACACCATGGCCGCCATGCGTTGTGGATGCGACAGCGGCAGCCAGTGATGCGCGTCGATCTGCCGGCGCCATAGCCGGGCCACCCAGCGGCCCAGATCCTCGGTCACGGCGGGCCGCACGTAGCGGTCGCGCGTGGGCACGATGACCTGCACCGGCGCATGCGCCCGGCGTTCGCGCGGCGCACGCAGCCGTGCGCGGAAATTGGCGCGATACAGCCGAAGTCCGTGGATACCGTCCGCCGTCTGGGTGGGATTGGCGGGCACGTGCAGCCCTTCGGTGCGGCGCAGCCAGAACGGCCAGCCGCGCCCGAGCCAGAGCCTCCAGTTCCATTCGGGCAGCAGCGGGATATGAAAGAACACGATGTACCAGGACGCCAGCGCCTGGCGCAGCGTGGCGCCCCATTGCCGGAGACTGCGGCGGCCACCGGCGCGCAACGCGCTGCCCGCGTGGTCGAGGCACGGCCCCGAGCACGACGTGAACGACGCGATACGGCCGTACAGGCGCGGATCGGTCACAAACTCCCAGCCCTGGATCGAACCCCAGTCATGGCCCACCAGATGCACCGGCCGGTCCGCCGACACAGCGTCGATCACCGCAATGAAATCGTCGGCCAGTCGTTCCAGGCGATAGTCGGCCACGTCAGGCGGTGCATCGGACTGCCCTGCCCCGCGCACGTCATAGGCAATGACATGGAACCGCACCGCCAGCGCCTGCGCCACGCCGCGCCACACCTCGCTGTTGTCGGGGTAGCCATGCACCAGCACCACCACGGGACGCGCGGGATCGCCCCAGGCCGAGGCGGTCAGGCGGATGCGGCCGGACTGAACGTGGAATCGAAGCGGAGCCCTTGCGGAATGCGCGGGCGCAGGCGGCTGGGTCATGGGCGGGCGTTGTGCGTTGACGGCATCGGATGTCATCGCCGGCCATGCTACCGCCGTCACGTGCCGCGTGACGGCGTTTGGAATGTTTCGTCTTCAGGCGGCCGCGGCGGTGTCGCGCGCCTGGCGATAGGCCACCCAGTCGCCGCCGTCGATGCGGGCCAGGCCGGCCACGGCGGCAGCGGCCACCGGGTACAGCAGGCAATCGACCGGCGCGCCGTCCAGCATCACGGACTGCGTTTCGCGGATAAACAGCGTGGCCTGCCCGGGATAGACCTCCTCGATCTCGTCCAGCACCGGCAGCAGCGCGTCGGGAATGTCGTACACGTCGCCCAGCACCGGGCCGGCCGATGCATCGAGCACCAGGCCCGGATACGTGCCGAAGTCGTAGAGCCGCCCGGCAATGCTGGCTGTGCCCACCAGCGTCGCCGCGCCGATGCCATGCTGCACGGCGGCCCGGTTCAGATCGTTGACCTCGCCGGCACGAAGGGTGCCGTAGACAAACACACGCTGCATGGCGCAATCCTTTGCTGACGGAACAGGGAACGCTCATGGTAGAGGAAGCCGCGCGGCGGCGGAACCGTTGCGCCAGCTTTCCCCGCCGTGGTGCAGGCCGATCCGGCAACGGACGCGATGCGGACCGTCCTACATCTGCTTGAACAGGTGCGCGTACTGCCGGGCAACCGGCAGCGACTCCGGCCGGTCGCGCAGCTTCAGCGACAGCCGCCCCAGCGACTGGTTCACCGCGCTGGCCACGCAGTCGATATTGACCACCGTGCCGCGATGGATCTGCCAGAAGCGATCAGGGTCCAGCTGCTGCGTCAGCTCGCGCAGGCTGGTGCGGATCAGCGCCTCGCCGCTGGTGGACACCACGTTGACGTACTTGTCGGTGGCTTCCAGATACACCACTTCATCGACCGGGATGATGCGTACCTCCTGCCCCACCAGCGCCTTGATGAAGCGCAGGTAGTGGCCGCGCGGGGCGGCGGCCGGCTGCTCCAGCGACTCCAGCCGCTGCAGCAGTTGCGCCAGCCGGTCGGTGTCGACCATGGTGCCGATGTCCGTGGCGGCTGTCTCGTCGCCGTCATCCCCATCGTCGTCACCGGCCGCTTCGGCGGCCTTGGCGCTCAGGCGCGCCTTCAGGCGGCCCACCGTGGCCTCCAGCCGTTCATGCTGCACGGGCTTCAGCACGTAGTCCACCGCCGCGCGTTCGAAGGCTTCCAGCGCAAACTGGTCGTAGGCGGTAACGAACACCACCAGCGGCGGGTGGTCGAACTCGATCAACTCACGTGCCACGTCCATGCCGCTCATGCCGGGCATGCGGATATCCAGGAAGGCCACGTCGGGCCGGTGGGCGCGCGCGGCGTCCAGCGCGGCCATGCCGTCATGCACCACGGACACGATCGTGGCTTCGGGCCACAGGGCTTTCAGTTCGGCTTCGAGAACGCGGGCGAGCAGCAGCTCGTCGTCGGCGATCAGCAGGGTCGGAGACATGTGGGACGAATGTCAGGGACAGAACGGTTCAGGGGGCGTGGCTCGGGTGCGCTCAGGTCCGGGAAATGGCCGGCGCCACGGTGGCCGGCGGCGCCGGGCGAGCCTCGGGCGCGGCGCGCATCGGCACGAAGGTGGGCTCGGTGCTGCGCGTGAGCGGCAGCGTCAGCCGCACCACCACGCCGCGCGGCGTGTTTTCTTCCATCTGCATCGTGGCCGCCGCGCCAAAAATGCGCGCCAGCCGCTCGCGCACATGCGTCAGCCCCAGGCCGGACCCGCTCTTGCCACTCTGGCAGAAGCCCACGCCGGTATCGGCAATCAGCACCTGCAGGCTGCCGTCCCCGGCCTGACGTGCGGACAGCACGATCTTGCCGCCCCGCATGCAGGGCTCGATGCCGTGCGTGACCGCGTTTTCCACCAGCGGCTGGATCAGCATCGGCGGAATCTCGGCATCGGCCAGCGCCGGCGGCAGATCCACCTCGTAGTCGAGCCGGGCGCCGAAGCGCATGCCCTGGATGTCGAGGTAGCTGCGCAGCAGTTCGAATTCCTGCGCCAGCGTGCAATGCTCGGCGCGCGTGTGCGACAGCGACATGCGCAGGAAGCCGATCAGCCGCTGCAGCAGCTGGCGCGCCGCGCGCGGGTCGGTGGCGATCAGCCCGTCCAGGTTGGCCAGCGAGTTGAACAGGAAGTGCGGCTCGATCTGCGCCTGCAGCGCCATCAGCTGGGCGCGCACCAGCTGCTTTTCGGCCTCCTCGCGCTGCAGGGCGTCCAGGGCCGCCTGGCGTTCCAGGTAGGCCAGCTTTTCGCGCGACCAGTAGAAGTAGATCATGCTGGCCGACGCCAGCATGCCGACGATCAGGCACATGCGCAGCATGTCGCCCGTGGCAGCGGCGGATTTCTCGGGCAGGTGCAGCAGTTCGCGCGTGGCCCAGCTGCCCAGCACCACGCCCATCGGCACGGCCACCACGGCCAGGCACATGAACGGCCAGCGGCGGGGGCGGTCGTTCCACCAGATCAGCACGCGGGGCACGTCGATCAGTACCCAGATCGACAGGCCGATCAGCTGGCTGTAGACGAAGTTCTGCACCAGCGTGCCGCCGGTCTGGAAGCCGTAATTGAGGCTGACCGCGATGACGGTGTTCATGCAGAGCACGAACAGCAGGTCTCGCGCCAGAATATTGAGCCGTGACGGCACCGCGCACGACATGCGCATATCTCTCTCCCTCCTTCTGCTCCACAAACCGCGTGCAATTCTGTGATGCACTGCAGCAAAGGCAGCGGCCCGGGCATTCGGCGGGTTCCGGGCGCAGCGATGAAGGGCACTTTACGCCGGAGCGCGACGGGAAGAAAGCGCCGTGCGACGAACCGGCGGGAAATGGCGCGATCGGTTCAGGGATTCGACCAGCGGGTCGTACGCGCGTTTGAGGGCACGCGGCGGGCCGGGCGGGCGCCGGACGGCCTGCCTGGCGGTGCGCGGGGCGGCACGCAGGCGGCTGCCCGGATGGCCCGGGCAGCGGTCAAGGCGAGGATCGGGCCGGTATCAGGCGGCGTCAGGCGGCGTCAGGCGGCGACCGCGAGGCGGCTGGTCGCCTCGGCCAGCGCGGTCGACACGGTGTCGCGCGACAGGTGCGGCGCGAACATGTTGATGAACGCATGGGCGTAGCCGCGCAGGTAGGCCCCACGCCGCACGGCCACGCTGGTGGTATTCGGCTCGAACAGGTGATCGGCCGAAATCTGCGTCAGGCCGGCGTCCTTGCGCGAGTCGTACGCCATCGACGCGATGATGCCCACGCCCAGTTCCAGCTCGGCATAGGTCTTGATCACGTCGGCATCCATGGCGGTCAGCACGATCTCCGGCTGCAGCCCGGCGGCGGCAAACGCGCCATCGATCTTGCGGCGCCCGGTGAAACCGGCGTCGTAGGTGATGATCGGGAAATTGCACAGGTCTTCGAGCGTCGGCTCGGGCAGGCGGGTCAGCGGATGCTCCGGCGACACCACGATCACGTGCTGCCAGCTATAGGCCTCGAACGACGTCAGCCCCGCCTCGCTGGCCACCGCCTCGGTGGCAATGCCGATATCGGCCTGCCCCGTCAGCAGCAGTTCCACGATATGCGACGGCGACGCTTCCTGCAGCGCCAGCGTGACGTGCGGATATTCGCGCCGGAAGCTCTGCACCACCCGGGGCAGCGCGTAGCGCGCCTGGGTGTGGGTGGTGGCCACGGTCAGCCGGCCGGTATGGCGGCCCGCAAACTCGTCGCCGGCCTGGCGCAGGTTCTCGGCTTCGAGCAGCAGCCGTTCGACGATGCGGACGATCTCGCGGCCCGGCTCGGTCAGGCCGGTCAGCCGCTTGCCGTAACGCTCGAAGATCTCCACGCCAAGCTCTTCCTCGAGCTCGCGGATCTGGCGCGACACGCCCGGCTGCGACGTGTACAGCGCGTTGGCCACTTCGGTCAGGTTGAACTGGCGGCGCACCGCCTCGCGAATCGATCGCAGTTGCTGGAAGTTCATCGTGCCGCCCCTTGATCCTGTGTTGTTGTCTGGTTGCGGTTGAAGACGCGCAGCTGGCGCGGACGCACCGCCAGCAGTTCGCCCTCCCGGAAGCCCTGGTGCCGGAAGCGTTCCAGCGGCAGCGCCACCTCGATCACGTCCTGGTTGTCTTCGCGCTCCAGCTCCAGCTGGGCCACCGGGCCCAGCGTCAGCGCGCGGCGCAGCGTCACGGCGATGCCGTCGGTGCCCGGCGCGTAGCGTTCCAGTTCCAGGTCGTGCGGGCGGACGTAGGCCACCGCGTCGCCGGCCGTCTCGTGGCCGCTGCCTACCACGGGCAGCACCGCCTCGCCCGTATGCAGCAGGCCGCCGCTGTCGCCCACTTCCAGGCGGCCGTGGAACAGGTTCACGTTGCCCAGGAAGCCGAACACGAACGGCGTGGCCGGATGGTTGTAGACCGCCTCGGGCGTGCCGAACTGCTCCACGCTGCCACGGTTCATCAGCACCACCTGGTCGGCCACTTCGAGCGCCTCTTCCTGGTCGTGGGTCACGAACACGCTGGTCACGTGCAGTTCGTCATGCAGCCGGCGCAGCCAGCGGCGCAGTTCCTTGCGCACCTTGGCGTCGAGCGCGCCGAACGGTTCGTCGAGCAGCAGCACACGCGGCTCCACGGCCAGCGCGCGGGCCAGCGCGATACGCTGGCGCTGGCCGCCCGACAGCTGCGCCGGGTAGCGGTCGCCCAGCCAGTCGAGCTGCACCAGCTCCAGCAGCGACTTCACCTTCTCGCGGATCTTCGCCTCGGACGGGCGCTCGGCGCGCGGCTTCACGCGCAGGCCGAAGGCCACGTTCTCGAACACGGTCATGTGCTTGAACAGCGCGTAGTGCTGGAACACGAAACCGACGCTGCGCTGGCGCACGTGCGTCGACGAGGCGTCCTGCCCGGCCAGCACCACCTGGCCCGCGTCGGCGCGTTCCAGGCCGGCGATGATGCGCAGCAGCGTGGTCTTGCCGCAGCCGGACGGCCCCAGCAGCGCCGTCAGTTCCCCTTCGGCGAAGTCCAGCGAGACGTCGTTGAGCGCGACAAAATCGCCAAACCGCTTCTGCACGTTCCTGACCTGAATGCTCATGATGGCTGCCCTTCCGATGCGTGTTCACGGCTGGCGCGTGCTTCCACCAGCGTCTTGATTCCGAGTGTGACCAGCGCCAGCAGCGTCAGCAGGGACGCCACCGCGAACGCGGCCGCAAAGTTGTATTCGTTGTAGAGAATTTCCACGTGCAGCGGCATGGTGTTGGTCAGGCCGCGGATATGGCCCGATACCACCGACACGGCGCCGAATTCGCCCATCGCCCGGGCGTTGCAGAGGATCACCCCGTACAACAGGCCCCAGCGGATGTTCGGCAGCGTCACATGCCAGAACGTCTGCCAGCCAGAGGCGCCCAGCACGATGGCCGCCTCTTCCTCTTCACTGCCCTGCGACTGCATCAGCGGAATCAGTTCGCGCGCCACGAACGGGAAGGTCACGAAGATCGTGGCCAGGACGATGCCCGGCACCGCGAACATGATCTTGATATCGTGCGCTTCCAGCCAAGGCCCGAACCAGCCCTGCGCGCCGAACATCAGCACGTAGATCAGGCCCGAGATCACCGGCGACACCGAGAACGGCAGGTCGATCAGCGTGATCAGGAGGTTCTTGCCCCGGAAGTCGAACTTGGCGATGGCCCAGGCCGCCGCCACGCCGAACACCACGTTCAGCGGCACCGCGATGGCCGCCACCGTCAGCGTCAGCTTGATGGCTTCCACCGCGTCGGGCTCGGTCAGCGCCGCCAGGTAGGTGTCCAGGCCCTTGCGCAGCGCCTCGTAGAACACCGAAGCCAGCGGCACGAACAGGAACAGCGCCAGGAACAGCACCGCCACGGTAATCAGCGTATAGCGCACCCACCGGGATTCGCCCGTGGCGTCGTGCGGATGTTGGGCGGCAGCCGGGCCGCCCAGTCGGGATACAGCGCCGGCCATGTCAGTTCGCCTCCGGGTTGCCGTCAGGCAGCGCGGCCGCGCGGGCACCGGTCTGGTGGCGGCGCGTCCAGGCCTGCAGCAGGTTGATCAGCAGCAGCAGCACGAACGAGATCACCAGCATCACCACGGCCACCGCGGTGGCGCCGGCATAGTCGTACTGTTCCAGCTTCGAATAGATCATCAGCGGGGCAATCTCGGACACCATCGGCATGTTGCCGGAGATGAAGACCACCGATCCGTACTCGCCGGTGGCGCGCGCGAACGACATCGCAAAGCCCGTCAGCAGCGCCGGCAGGATGGCCGGCAGGATCACCCGCCCGAACGTCTGCAGGCGTGAGGCGCCCAGGCTGGCGGCCGCTTCCTCCAGTTCGCGTTCCACGTCTTCCAGCACCGGCTGCACCGTGCGCACCACGAACGGCAGGCCGATGAAGGTCAGCGCCACCACCACGCCCAGCGGCGTAAACGCCACCTTGATGCCGTGCGGCTCCAGCCAGCGGCCGATCCAGCCGTTGCCGGCGAACAGGGCGGTCAGCGCGATACCGGCCACGGCCGTAGGCAGCGCGAACGGCAGGTCTACCAGCGCATCGATGAATCGCTTGCCGAAGAAGCGGTAGCGCACCAGCACCCAGGCCACGACAAGGCCAAAGGCCGTGTTGACGATGGCGGCAATCAGCGACGCGCCAAAGCTCAGTTCCAGCGATGCGACCACGCGCGGGTTGCTCACCGTCGCCCAGAAGCCATCCCAGGTCAGCGTGAAGGTCTTCAGGAACACCGCCGACAGCGGGATCAGGACGATCAGCGTCAGGTAGAAGATGGTGAAGCCAAGCGACAGCCCGAAGCCCGGCAACACGGTAAATCGCTGGGCCGGCGCAGCGCGCAGGGGCGCGGCGCTGGCCGTCTGCGGCGGCGCGTCCGCCAGGGAAATCGAGGAAGGCATGCGTGTCTCGTCTTATGAAACCGGCGCATAAGGCGCCGGCGTACGAGACAAATTTTGCAGATGCGCCCTTATAAAAAGAACGAATCTTTCCGAATTTTCTTAGACGTTTTAGATATAAGGCGATGTCTGTGCGACATCTGCCGACGCTTCCCACGAATCCGAACCGTCGCCCAGGTGCAGAATACGGCCCTCGGAATCGATCCGCTGCAGCAATGTGGCGAGCAAGGCCTGCCCTGCCGGCCATTCGTCGAGGCGGGAATCGGCATTGATATGGCCGAGCGCGCCCGCATCCACCAGTTCGCTGCCCCACAGCGTGCCCCAGCTGAACGCGGTGCGTTGCGACATCCAAGGGTCATTGGTGCTGGCCACCAGCACGGTCGGGAACGGCAGCCGCCAGGTGGGCAGCAAGCCACCCACGCCGAACTTGTCCGGATCCGCGGGGGCTACCAGCAGCGCGCCGGCGATGCCCACGGGGTCCAGCGACGCCTGGCGCAGCGTAGCCAGGCAGCCGAAGCTGTGCGCCACCAAGACCGCGCCGCGCGATGCCACGCGCAGCGCGCGCGACACGCCTTCCGATACACGTTCGGCCCACAGCGGCAGGCTGGGGCGTCCCCAGTCGTGCTGCTCGATGCGCTGCCAGTCGGGGTACAGCGCTTCCCAACGGCTTTGCCAATGTGCGGGCCCGCTGCCATGCAGGCCCGGTACGGTCAGGATCTGCAGGCCGCGCGGCACTTCCAGCCGCGCGACACCGCCCGATAGAGTCGATGCCGCCATACGCGCTCTCCTTCTCTGCTTCGGTGCTTCGTTGTTCAGGACTTATGGGTACTGCAACAGCTTTCCGACTGCGGGTCGATGTTCGATTGCAGGCACGGCCCGCCTGCGAGTGCCGGCAGGCCGATGCCGCCTAGGGAACACTGCCCGCCTGCAACGGCTCATGCAACTGCCGTGCCGGCACCGGCCCGCCGGCCACGGCCTCGCCCTGCCCCAGCGCGATGCCCGCGTTCTGCAGCCGCTCCACGGCTTCGTCGTTCTGCAGCCGCCGGCCGATCAGCGTGACGCCGGCGCCCTCGGCGCTGGCACGCAGCCCGGCAAGCTGGCGGTCGGTCCAGATGCGACGCATGTCCAGCTTGAGCCAGTCGGGCAGCGCGTGGGCCATCAGCGCGCCGGCTTCGGCCGGGTCGGACGCCTGCAGGCTCACGGCAAACCCATTGCGGCGATAGTTGCCCACCACGTGCAGCAACAGCGGCAGGTCGTCATTGGCGCTGGCAGGCACCTGAATGACAAAACGGTCCACGGGCAGGCCCAGAGACTCCAGCGCACGCCGGAATGCCGCGCCGTGATCGTCGGCCACGGCCGCCAGCAGGCGGTTATGCACGTTGAGCACGAGCTTGCGCTCGCCGTTCGCCGCGAAGTAGTTCATCGCGTGCACCAGCCGCGACAGACGGTCCAGCGACACCAGCGACGCATCGTCGGCCGCCATCGCGAACAGCTTCCAGGCGGCCAGCCCCACGCCATCGTCGGCATAGGTGCGGATCGAGCCCTCGTGGGCCACCACCTCGCGGTCGGCCAGGGTCACCAGGGGCTCGAACGCGCTGGTCAGCGAGCAGTTGAAGTACTGGCCCTGCACCTGCCCGCGCGCGTCGCGCCACAGCTCGCGGCCGGGCACCGGCTCGCGCGGCAGGGTTTCAAGGTAGCGTTCGAGTGCGGAGGTTGCGGAAGGTGCGGAAGTTGCGGAAGCGTGGGTCATGGTGAAGTCCATGTCGGTACGCGCGGTTCGCCTGATTGCTCATGATAGAAGCTCCTCGGCGGGCCGGGCGTGAAGATTCGTTGATGGTGCAGACACTGTCGATGGCTGCCGCATCACGCGGCGCAGAACGGTGTCTTCGAGTTGCGCAAACGCCGCCGATCCGCGCTGGCGCGGACGCTCAAGCGCCACGCGCTGGTCCAGCGCGATGCGGCCGTCCTCGATCAGGACGACACGATCGGCCAGCGCAACGGCCTCCGATACATCATGTGTGACGAGTAGCGCCGTGAAACCGAGTCGGCGCCACAGCGATTCGATCAGCGCCTGCATGTCGATGCGGGTCAGCGCATCGAGCGCGCCCAGCGGCTCGTCCAGCAGCAGCAGGCGCGGATGGTGGACCAGCGCACGCGCCAGGGCCACGCGCTGGCGCTGGCCGCCCGACAGCCGCGCGGGCCATTCGTCGGCGCGTTCGGCCAGCCCCACCTGCGCCAGCACGGCGGCGGCGTCGGCGCGGCGCTCGCGCGGCAGGCCCAGCGCGACGTTGTCGAGTACACGCTTCCAAGGCAACAGCCGCGCATCCTGGAACATCACGCGGATACTGTCCTGCAGTGTCCGGCTTTGCTGGCGATCAAGCTGGCGCCCGGGCTGATGGTCGAGCAGCACCGCGCCCTCGTCGGCCGGCTCCAGCCCGGCCACCAGCCGCAGCAGCGTGCTCTTGCCGCAGCCGCTGCGCCCGACGATGGCGACGAACTCGCCCGGCGTCACATCGAGGTCGACGCCATGCAGCACCTCGCGGCCGTTGTAACGCTTGACCACCTGCTGCACGCGCAGCGCAATGCCGCCGGCCGCAGGCGTCTGGCGCGCTTCGGCAGCCGCCTCGCGGCGGGCCAGGTCACGCCGGGCCAGATCGCGCTCGGCCCACGCCAGCGCGGCCTGCTCCACGGGAAATAGCGTTTGCATGGGGATCTCTCCTTGTCAGTTGGTCTGGTAGCCCGGATGCCAGCGCAGCCAGAACCGCTCCAGCGCGCGCGACAGCACATCGGCCAGCTTGCCCAGCAGCGCGTAGAGCAGGATGCCGACCAGTACCACGTCGGTCTGCAGGAATTCGCGCGCATTCATCGTCATGTAGCCAATGCCCGACTGCGCCGAGATGGTCTCGGCCACGATCAGGATCACCCACATCAGGCCCAGCGAAAACCGCACGCCCACCAGGATGTTCGGCAGTGCGCCGGGCAGGATCACTTCGCGATACAGGCGCCAGCCGGACAGGCCATAGCTGCGCGCCATCTCCACCAGGCCCGGGTCCACGGCGCGGATGCCGTGGTAGGTGTTCAGGTACACCGGGAAGAACACGCCCAGCGCCACCAGGAACAGCTTGGCGGTCTCGTCGATGCCGAACCACAGGATCACCAGCGGAATCAGCGCCAGCGTGGGGATGTTGCGCACCATCTGCAGCGTGCTGTCGAGCAGCGTGGCCGCCGTGCGGAACGTGCCGGTCAGCAGGCCCAGCGCCAAGCCCAGCCCGCCGCCCACTGCCAGCCCGATCAGCGCCCGCCAGGTGCTGACCCAGACGTGGCGCCACAGCTCGCCGGACACGGCCAGCGACCACGCCGCCTCCACCACGGCCAGCGGTGCCGGCAACACACGGTTCGACAGCCAGCCCAGTTGCGAGGCGCCCTGCCAGACCACGATCAGCAGCACCGGCACGATCCACGGTGCCACGGCCTGCGCCGCGGTTTTCTTCCCAGCCTTGTTCGCGGTTTTCTTCGCGACCTGGCTCGATAGAGGCGTCGTCATGGTTGCGCCCTCCTCAACTCTGCGACGCCCGCGGCACGATGCCGGTGGCCATGACTTCGCCAAACGGGCCCGACAGCACCTGGCCGGGCAGCTTGTCGCGCACCGAGCGCGGCAGCAGCGGGAAGACCAGTTCGGCAAAGCGGTACGCTTCTTCCAGATGCGGATAGCCCGAGAAGATGAACGTGTCGATGCCCAGCGCGGCGTATTCCTCCATGCGCGCGGCCACGGTCTGCGGGTCGCCCACCAGGGCCGTGCCCGCGCCGCCGCGCACCAGCCCCACGCCGGCCCACAGGTTCGGGCTGATTTCCAGCGCCTCGCGGGTCCGCCTGGCGCCGCCGGCATGCAGGGCCGCCATGCGGCGCTGGCCTTCGGAATCCATCTTCGCGAAGACGGCCTGCGCGCGCGCCACGGTGTCGTCGTCGAGCCGGCTGATCAGTTCGTCGGCAGCCGCCCACGCCGCCGCTTCGGTTTCGCGCACGATCACGTGCAGGCGGATGCCGAAGCGCACCGTGCGGCCGTGCTTCGCGGCCCGGGCGCGCACGTCGGCGATTTTCTTCGCCACCTCGGCCGGCGGTTCGCCCCACGTCAGGTAGGCCTCCACCTGCTCGGCGGCCAGGTCGTGCGCGGCCGCCGACGATCCGCCGAAATAGACCGGCGGATGCGGGCGCTGCACCGGCGGATACAGCACCCGCGCGCCCTTCACGGTGATGTGCTTGCCCTCGAAGCTGATGTCGCCGTTGTCGTGGCTGGCCGCGAGCACGTCGCGCCAGACGCGGATGAACTCGGACGACGCCTCGTAGCGCGCCGCGTGGTCAAGGAACAACCCGTCGCCCTCCAGCTCCGCCACATCGCCGCCGGTCACCAGATTCACCAGCAGGCGGCCGCCCGACACGCGGTCGAACGTCGCGGCCATGCGCGCAGCCAGCGTTGGCGTCATCAAACCCGGTCGCACGGCCACCAGGAACTTGAGCTGGCGCGTCACGGCAGCCAGCGCCGACGCGGCCACCCATGGGTCTTCGCACGAGCGGCCGGTGGGAATCAGCACGCCTTCGTAGCCCAGCGTATCGGCAGCCACGGCGATCTGCTTCAGGTAGTCGAAATTGACTTCGCGCGCCCCTTCCGAGGTGCCCAGGTAGCGGCTGTCGCCGTGGGTGGGGATGAACCAGAAAACTTGCATGTCGAGCCTCTTGTTTTATCGGTTGCGATGGACGGCCTGGCGATTCGGCGATTCGGCGATTCGGCGATTCACCGATTCAGCGTTGCGCCGTGGCGGCCGGCGGTTGCCAGGCGGCATCGGCCACCTTGATCGGCTTCGGAATCAGCTTCAGCGTCACGAACGCGTCGGCAATACGCTGCTGTTCGGCCAGCACGCCAGCCGTCACAGGCTTCGCGCCATAGGAAAATCTTGAAACAGCAAGATCGAGCACGCTCGGGTCGAGCCCGGTTTCCCTGGCCAGGAACTGCGTGGCGTCCTTCGGATTTTTCTCGGCCCACTGGCCCAGTTGCGCCAGTTCGTCGAGGATCGCGTTCACCACGTCCGGGCGGGCATTCGCATAGGGGCGCGACGCCAGATAGAACTGATGGTTGCTGACGAGGTTCTTGCCGTCGGCGGTACGGCCATCGGCCAGCACGCGGGCATCGAGCTGCTTTTCGGCGGCGGCCAGGAACGGGTCCCAGATCACCCAGGCATCCACGGCGCCGCGCTCGAAGGCCGCGCGGGCGTCGGCGGGCGGCAGGTAGACCGGCTGGATCTCGCTCCAGGGGATACCGGCCTTTTCCAGCTGGCGCACCAGCAGGTAATGCACGTTCGAGCCCTTGTTCAGCGCCACGCGCTTGCCGCGCAGGTCGGCCACGGACTTCAGCGTCGAAGTCTTCGGTACGACGATGGCTTCGGACGTTGGGGCCGGCGGCTCGTTGCCGATATAGGCCAGCTGCGCCCCGGCGGCCTGCGCGAAGATCGGCGGCGCCTCGCCGACGGTGCCGAAGTCGATGGCGCCCACGTTCAGGCCTTCCAGCAACTGCGGGCCGGCCGGGAATTCGGTCCACTTCACGGTGATGCCCTGCTGCGCCAGGCGCTTTTCCAGCGTGCCGCGCGCCTTGAGCAGCGTCAGGGTGCCGTACTTCTGATAGCCGATGCGCAGCTGCTTCGGATTCACGGTCTGGGACTGCGCCTGGGCCGGCTCGGCCAGCAGGCCGTAGGTCAGGCCGGTGGCCACCACGAGCGCGCCAAGCAGCAGGCGCCGGCGCAGGGAAAGCGGTTTGAACGATGTCATATCGGGGTTCCGGATGAGGAGAAGTTCGAAATCGATGGCGGCACGACGCCCTGCCGGCGCCAGCGCGCGGCATGCGGAAAACGTCATGCGTGGAGGAAACTTCAGGTCAGGCGGGACATCGCCCCATGGCGACGCGGGAAGGCAGGACAGCGCGAACAGCGGACATCTCGGGCTCCTTCGTCAGGCGCACCGGGGCGGCACGGTGGAATTGGCTGCCCCGGCGCTGGGATTACCGCTTGCCGGGCTGGTACACCTGGTCAAACGAACCGCCATCGGCAAAGTGCGCCTTCTGGGCCTTGGCCCAGCCGCCGAATACTTCGTCGATCGTGAACAGCTTCACCTTCGGGAAGTTGGCGGCGTACTTGGCAGCCACCTTTTCCGAGATCGGACGGTAATAGTTCTTGGCCGCGATTTCCTGGCCCTCGTCGGTGTACAGGAACTGCAGGTAGGCCTCGGCGGCCTTGCGCGTGCCCTTCTTGTCCACCACCTTGTCGACCACGGCCACCGGCGGCTCGGCCAGGATCGAGACCGACGGTGCCACGATGTCGAACTTGTCCGGACCCAGTTCCTTGATGGCCAGGATGGCTTCGTTTTCCCATGCGATCAGCACATCACCCAGGCCACGCTCGACGAACGTGGTGGTGGCGCCGCGCGCGCCCGAATCCAGCACCGGCACGTTCTTGAGCAGCTGGCCGACGAATTCCTTGGCCTTGGCTTCATTGCCGCCCGGCTGGCGCAGCGCATAGCCCCAGGCAGCCAGGTAGTTCCAGCGGGCGCCGCCCGACGTCTTCGGGTTCGGCGTGATGACCTGCACGCCCGGCTTCACCAGGTCGTTCCAGTCCTTGATTTGTTTCGGGTTGCCCTTGCGCACCAGGAAGACGATCGTCGACGTGTACGGCGATGCGTTGTGCGGCAGGCGCTTCTGCCAGTCGGGCTTCAGCAGGCCCTTCTCGGCAATGGCGTCGATGTCATAGCCCAGCGCCAGCGTGACCACGTCCGCGTCCAGGCCATCGATCACCGAACGCGCCTGCTTGCCCGAACCGCCGTGCGACTGGCGAATCTGCACCGTATCGCCGCCCTGCGCCTTGTACGCCTTGGCAAACGCGGCGTTCACGTCCACGTACAGCTCGCGCGTGGGGTCATAGGAAACGTTCAGCAGGTTGGTATTGGCCAGGGCGGCCGGTGCGGCGCCGATTGCGGACAGTACTGCGAGGCCCAGGGCCAGCTTGCGAATCATGTTCAATTGCTCCCGTCAGAGTTGTCGTGAATGCCCCCGCCTGGATCGGACGGGGTTTCTGTCAGGGAGAAAGGCTACCGGCCGGTCCTTCTGAACGGAACGAATGGTTTCGCCGATCCAAGCACGTTTTCTGCATAAGATCGGACGGGAATATGGGAATGCCGGAAACGTAACCTGGCGAAGGCGGTACTGGCGGGCCGCCCAAAAGAAAAAACCCGCAGCACCGGAGTTGCGCTGCGGGTCAAGTTTCCATTCCGGAAACGGGTAGACAAGTCATGAAGAGCGCCCCCGCATCTCCATGACGGTTCAGATATTAGCCATCCGTTCCCATTCGCAAGTTGACGCAGGTCAACCGCCCCACAATCGGGGTCGGTTGGCTGCGAAATCCGGCCGACGCGACCGGATAGCCCTGCCGAACGGCGTAGTTCAGGTGGCAGTCATGGCGTGAAGGTGTTGCCCAGCACGACGCCCTCGCGCCGGGGGTCGGTGCCGCCCTGCAGCACTGGCGCGCCGCCGGCCTGGGTGCGCAGGATCGTGTTGACGCCGCTGGACTGTGCCGCGGTGGAGATCGTGTGCCCCAGCGCCTTGAGGCCGGTGATCAGCGGATCGTTGGCGCCGGCGTTGCTGGCATCGATGTCCGGATGCTCGCCGCCGATGGTCGTGGTCGCGCCGTTGCTGGCACCAAAATCCACCAGGTTCGACGCCTGCTGCGCGTCAAGCCCCCAATCGAGCACGCCCACGAGCGTCTTGACCACGTATTGCGGGATGGTGCCGCCGCCCGGCGAGCCCGTGGCCATCAGGAAATCGCCAATCGACCCGTCGGGCGCCTTGCGGAACACCAGCGTCGGCGCCATCGAGCTGCGCGGCCGCTTGCCCGGCTGCACCCGGTTGGCCACCAGGTTGCCGCTGGCGTCGGTCGGGGCGGCCGAGAAGTCGGTGAGCTGGTTGTTGAGCAGGAAGCCGTTGGTCATGTGGAACGACCCCATGCTCGACTCCACCGACGTCGTGGCGCTGACCACATTGCCCTGCGCGTCGACGATCGAGTAGTGGTTCGTGCCGTGTTCGACCAGCGGTACCACGCCCAGCGGCACCGCACCGAAGTTGCCGGCCGTTGCCGTACCCATCGAACGGGTCGGATCGATCAGCGCCGCACGCGTCTGCAGGTAGGGCTTGTTCAGCAGCGTGTCCCACGTTCCGCCTGGCAGCGGCACGAAGTCGGTATCGGCCACGTACTTGTCGCGGTCGGCGTAGGCCAGCCGTTCGGCCTCGCTCACCCGATGCACCCCCTGCACGGTCGGCTTGCCGCCCTCCCCATCGACGGGGTTGGGCTTGAACGACGCCATATCGAAGTTCTCGATGATCTGCATCGCCGACGCCACGGTGATGCCGCCCGATGTCGGGGGCGGCGCGCCGCAGATCCAGTACGCGCGGTACGTCACGCAGACCGGCGTGCGCAGCTTGGCCTCGTACGCGGCCAGGTCGGCCAGCGTGGTCTTGCCCGGGGTGGTCGGCGTGCCGTCCGTGGCGGTGGTCGCGCCGATCTTGGCGATGATGTCGCTGGCGATGGCGCCCTTGTACAGCGCGTCGGCGCCCTGCGCGGCCATGGCGGTCAGCGTGTTGGCATAGGCCGGGTTCTTGAGCACCGTGCCCAGCGCCTTGGGCGTGCCATCGGCGTTGAAGAAATAGGCGGTGGCTTCGGGGTCGCGTTTCAGGCTGGCGGCGTTCGACGAGATGGCCTGCGCGAGCCGGCCGCCGATGGGGAAGCCGTTGGTGGCCAGCGAGATGGCGTCGCCGAACAGGTCCTTCCAGGCCAGCTTGCCGTGTTCCTTCTGCACGCGCTCGATCAGCCGGGGCACGCCAATGGTGCCGATCGACCGGCCGCTGGCACGCGCACTGGGCTTGGGCAGCGTCTGGTCGGTGGCGTCGTCCACGTAGCGCAGGTAGTTCTCGGTGGCCGCCGCCGGTGCCGTTTCGCGCCCGTCGTAGGCCTGCACCGTCTTCGCGGTGGCATCGTAATAGAGCATGAAGCCGCCCGAACCCATGCCCGTGGCCTCGGGCACCGTCAGGCCCAGCACGGCCTGCACGGCCACCGCGGCATCGGCGGCCGTGCCGCCATTCTTGAGCACCGCGCAGCCCGCCGCGCTGGCGTAGGCGTTCGATGTCGACACCATATAGGTCCTGGCGTACACCGGCTTCAACCCGGTGCGATAGCCGGTGGCAGCTTCCGGCAATGCCGGGTCGCCGGGCTGGTTCGACCCGACCACCACCGTGCTGCCGTTGCTGGCCAGCACCTGGCAACTGTTGTCGGCCTGTGGCGTGGCGGGCGTGGTCGGCGTCGAGTTGTCGTCGCTGCCACCGCAGGATACGACCAGCAGCGTGCCCGCAACCGCGGCCGCCAGGGTCAGGGGGACCTTCCGTATTGGCAACACCATATTTCCTCCAGACTACAAAGAAGCGCCAGGGGGGGCGCGATTTGCGGATGTCGGACTGGCAGGCGGGGAGCAACGGGCAAGCAGCGTCTGCCGTGTTTTTGTCGGACGCAAGGGCGAACGCGGCCCGCCGGGCTGATGGCTCGGAACATTCAGACGACGGGCTGGGATGGAAGGATTGCCCGCGCGACAGCGCGGGCGCAGGGCGCTATGAGGAGTTGGTCAGGGCAACATGGGGATTCATGACCGTGCTGACTGTTGGCTTGTCAATCAATGCAATGTGTCAACACTAGACCATGAGCATGGTGATGGCCAGGCATCTTTCGCGCGGTATGGGTGAGACAGCGGACATACGCCCTGCCCGGCCTGCCAGCATATGGCTCAGCCGGCGGCCGCCTGGTCGATGACCGCTTCGCACCGGATCGGGAAATTGACCGAATTGGCGACGTAACACTTCTCATGCGCCACGTGGTGCAGGTGCGCAGCCCGTTCCGCATCGTCGCCGGTCCGGATGGTCACATGCGGGCGCAGCACGATTTCCGAAAACTGCCCGCCTGCCGGGCCATCGGTCATGGTGCCCTCGGCATGGTCCACATAGGCCAGCACCGCAATGCCGGCGTCCGAGCACAGGTGCAGGTACCAGAGCTTGTGGCAGGCGCTGGCCGACGCGACGAGCAGGTCTTCCGGATTCCAGCGCGTGGCATCGCCCAGGAAGGCCGGGTCCGAGGAACCGGGGATCTCGGGCTTGTCGCCGGCGCGGATCGTGTGGTCGCGGCCGTAGGCGCGGTAGCCGGTGGTGCCGGTGCCGCGGTTGCCAGTCCATTCCACGGTGACGTGGTACTTGTGCTCGCCATGAGCCATGGGATTGCTCCAGGGGGGTGGGAATCGGGTCGAGCCGGTATTGTGGCGCAAAAGGCCGAAAGCGGAAGGCGAAAAAAAGGACCTCCGCAGAGGTCCTTCCTTCGTTGGCGATGATGGCGACGCGGGCGATGCCGCCGGCCGCCCGGCTTAGTGAACGACGCGTCCGAACGTGAAGTGATCGTCCTGGTAATCCACCGGCACCACGTCCTTGGCGGCAAACTTGCCTTCGAGGATGGCGCGGGCCACCGGGTTCTCGATCTGCTGCTGGATCGCCCGCTTCAGCGGACGCGCCCCAAACACCGGATCGTAGCCCGCGCTGGCGATCTTCTCCAGGGCACGCTCGCTGATATCCAGCGTCATGTCCATGCGTGCCAGGCGCGACTGCAGGCGCTGCAGCTGGATCCTGGCGATGGACTCGATGTTCTTCTGGTCCAGCGCGTGGAACACCACCACCTCGTCGATCCGGTTCAGGAACTCGGGCCGGAAATGCGTGCGCACCTCCTGCCAGACCGCGCCCTTTACCGCCTCCTGCGGCTCGCCGGACATGGCCTGGATGATGTGCGAACCCAGGTTCGACGTCATCACGATCACCGTGTTCTTGAAGTCCACGGTACGGCCCTGGCCGTCGGTCAGGCGACCATCGTCCAGCACCTGCAGCAGCACGTTGAACACGTCCGGGTGCGCCTTCTCGACCTCGTCGAGCAGGATCACCGCGTACGGCTTGCGGCGTACGGCCTCGGTCAGGTAGCCGCCCTCGTCATAGCCCACGTATCCCGGCGGCGCGCCGATCAGCCGGCTCACGCTGTGCTTTTCCATGAATTCGCTCATGTCGATGCGGATCAGGTGCTCTTCCGAATCGAACATGAACTCGGCCAGGGCCTTGCACAGCTCGGTCTTGCCCACGCCGGTCGGCCCCAGGAACAGGAACGAGCCATACGGCTTGTTCTCGTCCGACAGGCCGGCGCGCGAGCGGCGGATGGCGTCGGACACCAGGCGCACGGCCTCGTCCTGCCCCACCACGCGCTGGTGCAGCTTGTCTTCCATCTTCAGCAGCTTCTCGCGCTCGCCCTGCATCATCTTGGCGACGGGGATACCCGTGGCGCGGCTCACCACCTCGGCAATTTCCTCGGCGCCGACCTGCGTGCGCAGCAGCTTGTTGGGCTGCTTCTGCTCGGCCGCCTCGGCCTTGTTGGCCGCCTGCAGCTTGCCTTCCAGCGCCGGCAGCTTGCCGTACTGGAGTTCGGCCACCTTGTCGAGCTTGCCTTCGCGCTGCAGGCGCGAGATGTCGAGCTTGATCTTCTCGATCTCTTCCTTCAGCGCGGCCGCGCCCTGGGCAGCGCCCTTCTCGGCGCGCCAGATCTCGTCCAGGTCCGCGTACTCCTTCTCCAGCCGCGTGATTTCCTGCTCGATCAGTTCCAGACGCTTGCGCGATGCCTCGTCGGTTTCCTTCTTCACGGCCTCGCGCTCGATCTTGAGCTGGATCGTGCGGCGTTCGAGCTTGTCCATCGCCTCGGGCTTCGAGTCGATTTCCATCTTGATGCGCGCGGCCGCCTCGTCGATCAGGTCGATGGCCTTGTCCGGCAGGAAGCGGTCGGTGATGTACCGGTGCGACAGTTCCGCCGCCGCCACGATGGCCGGGTCGGTAATCTCCACGCCATGGTGCAGCTCGTACTTTTCCTGCAGGCCGCGCAGGATGGCGATGGTCGATTCCACGCTCGGCTCGTCGACCAGCACCTTCTGGAAGCGGCGCTCCAGCGCGGCGTCCTTCTCGATGTACTTGCGGTACTCGTTCAGCGTGGTGGCGCCGATGCAGTGCAGCTCGCCGCGCGCCAGCGCCGGCTTGAGCATGTTGCCCGCGTCGATCGCGCCCTCGGCCTTGCCCGCGCCCACCATCGTGTGGATTTCGTCGATGAAGACGATGGTCTGGCCTTCGTCCTTGGCCACGTCGCTCAGCACGGCCTTCAGCCGTTCCTCGAACTCGCCGCGATACTTGGCGCCCGCCAGCAGCCCGGCCATGTCCAGCACCAGCACGCGCTTGTTCTTGAGCGTCTCGGGCACTTCGCCGTTGACGATGCGCTGCGCCAGCCCTTCGACGATGGCGGTCTTGCCCACGCCGGGCTCGCCGATCAGCACCGGATTGTTCTTGGTGCGGCGCTGCAGGATCTGGATCGCGCGACGGATTTCGTCGTCGCGGCCGATCACGGGGTCGAGCTTGCCCGCCCGGGCCCGCTCGGTCAGGTCCACCGTGTACTTCTTGAGTGCCTCGCGCTGCGATTCGGCGTCGGCGCTGTTCACGTTCTCGCCGCCGCGCACGGCCGTGATGGCCGCCTCCAGCGACTTGCGCGACAGCCCGTTCTCGCGCGCGATGCGGCCCGTGTCGCCCTTGTCGTCGGACACGGCCAGCAGGAACAGTTCGCTGGCGATGAACTGGTCGTTACGCTTGATCGCCTCCTTCTCGGTGGCGTTCAGCAGGTTGTTGAGGTCACGGCCAACCTGGACCTCGTTGGTGCCCTGCACCTGCGGCAGACGGCCGATGGCCGCATCCAGCGCGGTCTGCAGGCCGTTCACGTTCACACCGGCGCGCGACAGCAGCGTACGGGCCGCCCCGTCGTCCTGGGCCAGCAGCGCACGCAACAGGTGCTGGGGTTCGATGTACTGGTTGTCGTGGCCCAGGGCCAGGCTTTGCGCTTCGGCCAACGCTTCCTGGAACCGGGTAGTGAGTTTGTCAATTCGCATCAGGCGCCCTCTCTCTGGTCGATGAGTGTGTCCTGGTGCGGGGCGGCGGCGTGGCAGCCCTGCGGCTGCCATTGCGCGGATGCCCTGCCGGACACGTTACTCACGAAAGATAGGGCTTTGCATTGACATTTCAAGACACCCGCCACACAACTTGTACAGACTGCAAGTGCATGGCGGGCGACTTCTCCGTCCGCGCGCTGCGGCGCGGCTAGTTCGGCACGTCGACGGTCGTGCCGCTGACCGAGATCGTGTCGGCGGCCGCCGGGTTGGCCGCGATCGGCGGCACATTCGACGGCAGGATCTGCGGCCCCACCGCGACCGTGTTGCTGCCGCCACGCGGCGTGGTCCGCACCACTTGCGACGGCGGCAGCGCGGTGCCGCTCTTCAGGTTGGCATACACGGCGTCGAGCGCGCGGTTCAGGTAGAGGTGCATCGGGATATACCGCGCACCGTAGCCGGCGATCACGTCGATAAAGCCGTCGAAGTGCTGCCCGTTGGTCACCTCGACATACGACAGCTTGCTGGCGCTGCCCTCCACCGACTTGTTCAGGCCCAGGTAGGGCCGCGACGTGTGGTTGACCGGCAGCAGGGCATCGCTGCGGCCGTGGACGATCATCGCCGGCTTGCCGCGCAGGTTGCCGTTACGGTATGTCTGGCCGATCCCGGCCATCAGCGCCGCGTTTTGGTTGTCGAGCAAGGCTCGCAGGCACAGGGCGCCGTCGAGATTGGCGTCGGCCAGGTTGGTCGATGGGGATTGCGAGACCAGATCGCGGAGCGGACCGCTCGGGTTCGCGTCGTTGATCAGCGTAACGGGCGCGGTCGGCGGAATGCCATTGCCGGTGGAGAACATGCCGGCCAGCGAGGCCGCCGGAATCGCCACCGGCGTCAACGCGGTACTGACCGCCGCAAAGCTGTAGTTGCACAACCGGTCCGTCACGCTGGCGCGCGAATAGGCGTTGGCATAGGTGACCGAGATCGAACTGGCCACTTCCAGCGCCGACAGCGACGAATGCAGCTCATCGGATTCGGTTTCCCATCCCGCGGCATGCAGGGCCGCCAGTGCCGATGTGCCCCGGTCGCCGGCGGTGGCTCCGGTCACCTTGCCCTTGCCATTCAGCGATGTGCAGCGATTGACGCCAAACGTGCCCGGCGCCGCCGCCAGCGGAGCGTTGACCAGCGTGGGATCCTGGCTGGCACACAGCTGGAACAGGTTGGCCGTCGTCGTGTAGTCATACAGATGCTTGCCGGACGCAGCCACGGGCGTGCCGCCGCGCCGCACGGTAATGACCGGGCTCGGCGGCATTTCCACGTTCGGCTCGCCCACGGCCACGCCGTCGATCAGGCCGTCGGTGTCCTGCTCGGCGGCTGCCACTGCCGCCCCGCCGCCATTCGAGATGGCCGACGCGATGACCAGCACGTTGTTCTTCGTAAAGGTAGCCTGGCGCACGCCGTCGGAGCCCATCGTGCCGAAGCGGTCATTGATGGCGAACAGGGCGAACTGGATGGCCTGCAGCGTGTTCTTGCCCCAGTCGGCTTCGGGGTTCTGCTGCGAGTGGGCGTGCTTGAAGGCCAGTCGATGGGGGTTGGCCGTGGTGAAGTCCGCCAGCGATTGTGCGCCAGGCTGAGCCGCAAACTGGGCCGCCTTGCCTACGCCGCGACGGTCCCCGCGCGTGCCGTCGATCAGCGGCACGGTGTCGGTATCCAGGTCGTGCGGTGCCGCGCCCGTGCCCTTGTCGGTATAGGCCACCGCACAGCCGCGCTTGAGACCCCACTCGCCGACCGCGATGCCGCCGTACACGCCGCGCGATCCCGACGAGGTCGCGGAAATGACGCATGGGTTACTTTTATCGAACGAATCCGGCACCTGCACCATCATCGTCACGTTTTTTGTGCCCGTGCCGTCATCGGCAAAAGCCAGGTATTCGGTGCCCGGAACCTTGCCCTGGCTGGCCGTGACATTGCCTTGTGCGTCGACGTTCGGCCCATACAGCGAGCCGTAGCCCCCGGCTGCCTGGACGTCCACGATGGCACGGTAGTTGACGAAGATGGCATTGCGGCGCAATTCCGCCGCCGTTGGCGCAGTGGGATCGGCAAATACCGGTGCCGCGGCGGCCGCCAGCCCGTCCTTGCCAAGCCCCGCCGTCAGCAGGTCATCCGACGAGCCGTCGTAGGATTTGACCGAAATCGTCCCGACAATGAATGTGGGCCGATTGTTAGGATTCTGCGTAGTGCTGCCCCCGCCACCTGGCGTACTGGGCGGATCTCCGCCTCCACAGGCCGAGATCAACAGGGTGGCCGCCGCAGCCGCGACGGCGGTCTGCTGGAACCGGCGCCGCAGTTGCGGGCTGGCGGGCGAGGCATGGCGATGCTGCATGGGGTGTCTCCTTGTCATTGGACGGAACGGTAAGCCGCGATAACACAAGGACTGCTGGGGGGCGCGAAGCGGATGGCCGCCGACGGACCGCCGGATTCTTGAAGGCCACGGCGGGCCGGCAAGCGACCGTAGCTGCACTTTCTAATGATTGTGAAAGCAGACAGGCGAACGACGCGAGGTGCGTTGCACACCTCAATGCCCATGCGGGAAATAGTAGTCGGTCCGCGACGGACCGCTAGCGGCAAAAGTATCGGGACTGTTACCTATGCCCCAGAACGGGGGATTCGTGCGAGACCTCCCGCACAGTCCGACGGTTCAGGATAGCGTGCGGTACGTCCAGATGCCCAGCGCGGTCAGCAGCAGCGACCCGCCGAGGTGGGTCGCCAGGTGCGCCAGCGCCCAGCGATAGTCCCCAGCCAGCAGGTTGCCGATCACCTCGCTGGAAAACGTCGAAAACGTGGTCAGGCCGCCCAGAAAGCCGGTGACGGCCAGCAGGCGCCACTCGGGGGGCAGCGACGGATGGGTGTCGAAGAACGCCACCGCCAGGCCTATCAGATATCCGCCAACCAGGTTCGAAGCCAGCGTGCCGTACGGCAGCGCCGGATTGACGGCATTCCACATCACGGAAAACCCCCAGCGCAGCCATGCCCCCAACGCGGCGCCCACGCCCACCGCCACAAACCCCATCGGACCCATCGATTCGACCTTTCGTCCGTTCGAATTTTCGAACTTATTTGTTGTTGTCGGGCGTACCCGCCGCCTCGGCGTTGAACGATTCGATACCCCAGCGGCGCAATGCCGCATCGTCCGACACCCGCGCGTCCACCCAGCGCGCGCCCTCCGGCGTGGCTTCCTTCTTCCAGAACGGCGCCTCGGATTTGAGGTAATCCATGATGAACTCGCACGCGGCAAAGGCGTTGCCACGATGCGCGGACGCCACCGCGACCAGTACGATCTGGTCCAGCGGCTGCAACAGCCCCACCCGATGCACGATCGTCACGCCCAGCAGCGCCCATCGCTGGCACGCCGCAGCCTCGATCCGGGCCAGCGCCTTTTCGGTCATGCCCGGGTAATGTTCCAGCTCCATCGTGCTGACGCGGGTGCCGTCGCTGACATCGCGCACCGTGCCGATAAAGCTGGCCACGGCTCCCACGCCCGGATTGCCGGCGCGCAGCGCGGCCACTTCGGCACCGAGATCGAAATCCTCGTGTTGCACACGGACCGTCATCTCAGCCTCCGGTCACGGGCGGGAAGAATGCGACCTCGCAGCCGTCGGCCAGCGGCGTGTCGGCACGGGCCACGGCATGGTCCACCGCCATGCGCAGCGCGCGGCCTTCGGCCAGCGTCTCGGCCCAGACACCGCCGCGCGCGCGCAGCCAGCCGCGCAGATCGCCGACGGTACGTACGTCGGCGGGCACCTCGGCGCGTTCGGCGGCCTGGCCTACCTGCTCGCGCACACTGGCGAAATAACGAAGTTCAAGTTGCATCGGCATGAAACCTAGGCCAGCAGGCTGGCAAACGGGATGAACCGCACGATGTCGCCGCGCGCAATGGGCTGGTTGGGCGGATTGTCGATCAGGCCATCGCCCCAGACCGTGGACGTCAGCACGCCCGAACTCTGGTTCGGGAACAGGTCGAGCCCGCCCGCATCGTTCAGGCGCGCGCGCAGGAATTCGTTGCGGCGGTCGCCTTTCGGCAGATCGAAGTCGGCGCGCATGGCAATGCGGCGCGGCGTCACGTCCGCCACGCCCTGCAGGCGCAGCAGGAACGGCCGCACGAACAGCAGGAACGTGACGAAGCTCGATACCGGATTGCCGGGCAGGCCGATGAAGAAGGTCGGCTGGTCGGTGCCATTGGCCACCTGGCCGAACGCCAGCGGCTTGCCGGGCTTGATCGCGATCTGCCAGAGGTCCAGGCGCCCTTCCGCCGTCACGGCCGGACGGATATGGTCTTCCTCGCCCACCGACACCCCGCCCGACGTGATGATCAGGTCGTTGCCTTCGGCCGCTCGCCGCAGCGTGTCGCGCGTGGCAGCCAGGGTATCGGGCACGATGCCGAAGTCGGTGATTTCGCAGCCAAGGTTTTCCAGCAGGCCACGCAGCGTGAAGCGGTTGGAGTTATAGATGGCGCCGGGCTTCAGCGGCTCGCCCGGCATCGCCAGTTCGTCGCCGGTAAAGAACACGGCCACCCGGACGCGGCGAATCACATCGAGCCTGGCCTGCCCGACCGAAGCGGCCAGCCCCAACGCCTGCGGCGACAGCCGTGCGCCCACCGGCAGGATCTGGCTGCCAGCCTCGATGTCCTCGCCCGCGCGGCGGATCCACTCGCCCGACGCCGGTACATGGTTCACGATCACCGCATCGCCGTCGGCCTGGCATTGCTCCTGCATGACCACGGCATCGGCGCCCGGCGGAATCAGGCCGCCCGTGAAAATGCGCGCGGCCGTGCCCGGCGCCAGCTCGGACCCGACATGACCGGCCGGGATGCGCTGCGACACCGGCAGGCGCGTGCCTTCGGCCGGCACATCGGCCGCGCGCATCGCGTAGCCGTCCATCGACGTATTGTCGGCAGGCGGCACACGCAGCGTACTGGTCACCGGCGCCGCCAGCACGCGGCCGTTGGCATCGAGCGTATCGACGGTTTCCGTTTCGGTGATGGGACGAACGCCAGCCATCAGGGCTTCCAGCGCCTGGGCCATCGTCAGCATCGGGGGACGCGCTGCGGGTTGGGTCATGGGGGTCTTTGGAATCTGGGTTGGCCCCAGAAAGCAAAACAGCCCCCGGGAGAAACGCCCGGGGGCCGTGGCAGCGGGGCCCGGCAAACCCGATTGTAGCGAGTTGGCGCCGGAACCACAGGAGTCTGGGGCAATACCCCTTATTACAGGCCCGTGTGCTGCACGATATACGCCTTGACGGTGTCGGCGTCGGCCGGCATGACCTCGAACCGCTGCGGCAACGACTCGATGCCGTCGAACGCAGCCGGACGCTCGGGCTCGTGTCCGAGCGCCTCGCGGATCGTGTCGGCGAACTTGGCCGGCAGCGCGGTTTCCAGCACGACCATCGGCACGCCGGCCGACAGGTGCTCGCGCGCCACCTTCACGCCATCGGCGGTATGGGTGTCGATCGTCACGTCGTAACGCTGCTTGACGTCGCGGATCGTGGCCAGGCGGTCATCGTGCGTGCTGCGGCCCGAGACGAAGCCGAACTGGCGGATGCGGTCGAATTCCGGCGTGCCGGACAGGTCGAAGCCGCCCTTGGCGTCCACGTCGCGGAACAGCGCGGCCAGCTTGCCGGCGTCCTGGCCGAGCAGGTCGAAGATGAAGCGTTCGAAATTCGACGCTTTCGAGATATCCATGCTCGGGCTCGACGTGTGGTACGTCTGCGCCGACGTGCGCACACGGTAGGTGCCGGTGCGGAAGAACTCGTCCAGCACGTCGTTTTCGTTGGTGGCCACCACCAGCCTGTCGATCGGCAGCCCCATCATGCGCGCGATATGGCCGGCGCAGACGTTGCCGAAGTTGCCCGACGGCACGCAGAACGACACCTTCTGACCCGGACCATCGGTGGCCAGCAGCCAGCCCTTGAAGTAGTACACCACCTGGGCCACCACACGCGCCCAGTTGATCGAGTTCACGGTGCCGATGCACTGGCGGGCCTTGAACGCGTGGTCGTTCGACACGGCCTTGACGATGTCCTGGGCGTCGTCGAACACGCCTTCGATGGCGATATTGAAGATGTTCGGGTCCTGCAGGCTGAACATCTGCGCGGTCTGGAACGCACTCATCTTGCGGTGCGGGCTCAGCATGAACACGCGGATGCCTTCCTTGCCGCGCATCGCGTACTCGGCCGCGCTGCCGGTGTCGCCCGACGTGGCGCCCAGGATGTTGAGCTTCAGCCCGGCACGCTTGAGCGCGTACTCGAACAGGTTGCCCAGCAGTTGCATGGCCATGTCCTTGAAGGCCAGCGTCGGGCCGTTGGACAGGCCCAGCAGTTGCAGCCTGGTGCCCCCTTCCTCGCCCAGCGTGCGCAGCGGGGTGATGTCGGCGGTGTTGTCGCCGGGGCGCGCGTTGCAGTACACCTCGGCCTTGTACGTCTTGCGCGTCAGCGCGCGCAGGTCGTCGGCCGGGATGTCGTCGCAGAAGCGCGACAGCACCTCGAACGCCAGATCGGCGTACGGCAGCTTGCGCCACGCCTCGAGTTCATCGGCGGTAACTTGCGGATACTGCTTCGGCAGATACAGGCCGCCGTCCGGCGCCAGGCCCCCGAGCAGGATCTCGGAGAACGATTGCGGCATGTCATGGCCGCGCGTCGACTGGTATTTCATGGCAATTCGTCCAGTTTCGGCGTCTCAGTTCAGTTCTTCCATGCGCAGGCGCGTGACCGGCGACAGCACGGTCTGCAGGCCTTCGATGCTGCGGATGGCGGCATTGACGTGCTTTTCGCGCGTCAGGTGCGTCAGGATGATGATGTCGGTCTGCGGCTCGCCCTCGCGCGATTCCTTCTGCAGCATCGCGTCGATGCTGATGCCGGCTTCGGCCAGGATGCGGGTGATTTCGGCCAGCACGCCGGTCTGGTCGGCCACGCGCATGCGCAGGTAGTACGAGCTGGTGACTTCGTCGATCGGCAGCACCGGCACGCTCGACAGTTCGTCCGGCTGGAACGCCAGGTGCGGCACGCGATGGTTCGGATCGGCGGTGTGCAGGCGGGTCACGTCCACCAGGTCGGCGATCACGGCCGACGCGGTCGGCTCGGCGCCCGCGCCCTTGCCGTAGTACAGCGTGGCACCCACGGCGTCGCCCTGCACCAGCACGGCGTTCATCGCGCCTTCCACATTGGCGATCAGGCGCGAGGCCGGCACCAGCGTCGGATGCACGCGCAGTTCCACGCCCTCTTCGCGGCGGCGCGTGATGCCCAGCAGCTTGATGCGGTAGCCCAGCTCCTCGGCGTACTTGATGTCGATGGCGGCCAGCCTGGTGATGCCTTCCACGTGGGCGCGGTCGAACTGCACCGGCATGCCGAAGGCGATGGCGCTCATCAGCGTCACCTTGTGCGCGGCGTCGATGCCTTCGATGTCGAAGGTCGGATCGGCCTCGGCATAGCCCAGCTGCTGCGCTTCCTTGAGCACGGTGTCGAAATCCAGGCCCTTGTCGCGCATCTCGGACAGGATGAAGTTCGTGGTGCCGTTGATGATGCCGGCAATCCACTGGATGCGGTTGGCCGTGAGGCCTTCGCGCAGCGCCTTGATGATGGGGATGCCACCGGCCACCGCCGCCTCGAAGGCCACGATCACGCCCTTCTTGCGGGCGGCCTCGAAGATCTCGTTGCCATGCACGGCCAGCAGCGCCTTGTTGGCGGTGACCACGTGCTTGCCGTTCTCGATGGCCTTCAGCACCAGCTCGCGCGCGATGCCGTAGCCGCCGATCAGCTCGACAACGATGTCGATGTCCGGGCGCGTCACCACGTCGTTGGCGTCGCTGACCACGTCCACGGTACCCCCGGTCAGCTCACGGGCGCGTTCGGTGTTGAGGTCGGCCACCACCGCAATCTCGATGCCGCGGCCTGCACGGCGGCGAATTTCCTCCTGATTGCGCTTTAGCACGTTGAACGTGCCGCTACCGACGGTACCGATGCCGAGAAGGCCGACTTTGATGGGATTCATGGACGTCTGACTCTGGGTTGCTTGATACGAAAATGGGGGCGCCCCGGCGGCTCAGGCCGTGCCGTGACGTTTGCGATAGTTCTGAAGGAAGCGTGCCACGCGGCTGATGGCCTCGCGCAGGTCTTCCTCGTGCGGCAGGAACACGATCCGGAAATGGTCCGGCGCGTCCCAGTTGAAGCCCGTGCCCTGCACCAGCAGCACCTTCGACTCCTGCAGCAGTTCGTAGATGAATTCCTGGTCGTCCTGGATCGGATACATCGACAGGTCGAGCTTCGGGAACAGGTACAGCGCCGCCTTGGGCTTGACGCAGGTAATGCCGGGAATCTGCGTGATCAGTTCGTGGGCCAGGTCGCGCTGCCGGCGCAGACGGCCGCCTTCGGCGACCAGGTCGTTGATGCTCTGATAGCCGCCCAGCGCGGTCTGGATCGCCCACTGGCCCGGCACATTGGCGCACAGGCGCATCGACGACAGCATGTTCAGGCCTTCGATATAGTCCTGCGCCGGGCGCTTGTCGCCCGACACCACCATCCAGCCGGCACGGTAGCCGCACGAGCGGTAATTCTTCGACAGGCCGTTGAAGGTCACGGTCAGCACGTCGGTGGACAGCGAGCCGATCGACGTGTGCTCGTTGCCGTCGTACAGGACCTTGTCGTAGATCTCGTCGGCAAAGATGATCAGCCCGTGCTCGCGCGCGATGGTGACGATCGCCTGCAGCAGTTCGTCCGAATACAGCGCGCCGGTCGGGTTGTTGGGGTTGATGACGACGATGGCCCGCGTGTTCGGCGTGATCTTGCGGCGGATGTCGTCCAGGTCGGGCATCCAGTCGTTGGCCTCGTCGCACACATAATGGACGGGCGTGCCGCCCGACAGGCTCACCGCGGCCGTCCAGAGCGGATAGTCGGGCGCCGGCACCAGCACTTCGTCGCCGCTGTTGAGCAGCGCGTTCATCGACATCACGATCAGTTCGGACGCGCCGTTGCCCACGTAGATGTCGTCCAGCTCCACGCCCTGGATCTTCTTTTCCTGGGTGTAGTGCATGATCGCCTTGCGCGCGGCGAAAATGCCCTTGGAATCGGAATAACCTGCCGAATTCGGCAGGTTGCGCATCATGTCCTGCTGGATTTCCTCCGGCGCATCGAAGCCGAACACGGCCAGGTTGCCGATGTTGAGCTTGATGATCTTGTGCCCCTCTTCCTCCATCTGCTTGGCCTTTTCCAGCACCGGGCCGCGGATGTCATAGCAAACGTTCTGGAGCTTGTTCGATTTCTGGATGGGTTTCACGGCGGTTTCGGCGATGTCAGGGCAAGCTGCCGGTCTCTGCGGCAGCGGTCTTGGGAATCTTCTGGATTGTCCTGGACGTCTGGCGGCGCGCGTCGCTGGGCAGCAGTCGAGCGTGGCAGACCGGGAGGCAAAAGCTATAAGATATCGGATTATGACAGACTTCGGCATGGATTCTTGCATTGCAGCGAGCCTTTTGGGCCCGCGCGCGCATGATCCTGCCACCAACCCGCCGCCCGCCCCTCCCGTGGCCGGTCCGGCCGCCCGTCCCACGCAGGGAGCGGCCTCCGGACACCCCCGGGCGGCATGAGGCCCCCTCCTTGAAACTCCACGCCGACCAACCCCAGAACCTGAATACCGTGACCGGCTACGGCCCCGGCTATGTCGAAATCAATGCGGTCCGACACGACCAGTCGGTGCTGGTCATGCCCGAGGGTGATGTCGCGCCCTGGCCGGTGGGCCGCTTCGAAGACCTCGAACCCGCCCACTTCGAGGCGCTGCTGGAAAAGAAGCCGGAAGTCGTGCTGCTGGGCACCGGCAACCGCCTGCGCTTTCCGCACCCGCGCCTGACGGCGGCGCTGGCCCGCCTGCATATCGGCGTCGACGCCATGGACCTGCAGGCTGCATGCCGCACCTACAATATCCTGATGGCCGAGGGCCGCAAGGTCGCGGCGGTGCTGCTGGTGGAGCCGGCTGCACAGGGCTGACGCGGACCGCCCGGGCGAAGCACGCAGCTGGCGTGCCCCGCCATGCGCCACTTTTTTGCCGGGTTGCGCCTCCGCCACGCTTGAAGTCTGCCCGACTGCCCCAATCTGCACCCGCCATGGCGCAGGTCCGGGCGAACAAACCAACAATGGGCCGCTGCCGTCACCGATGATGCACTGCCATCCAGGAGAGCCACCAGCATGACCGTCAGTCTCAACAAGGCCGTTCCCGACTTCCAGGCCCCCGCTACCGGCGGGGATTTCCGTCTTGCCGACCACCGCGGCAAGACCACGGTGCTGTACTTCTACCCGAAGGACAACACGCCGGGCTGCACCACCGAGGCGATGAACTTCCGCGACCAGCATGACGCCTTCGCGGCCGCCGGCGTGACGGTCTTCGGCATTTCGCGCGACAGCCTGAAGTCGCACGAGAACTTCAAGGCCAAGCTGGAACTGCCCTTCGAGCTGATCTCCGACGCGGACGAAGCCATCTGCAACATCTTCGATGTCATCAAGATGAAAAAGATGTATGGCAAGGAAGTGCGCGGCATCGAGCGGAGCACCTTCATCCTCGACGCCAAGGGCGTGCTGCGCCACGAAATGCGCGGCATCAAGGTGCCGAACCATGTGGACGAGGTGCTGGAGATCGTCAAGGGGATGTGAACCGGAACATCCTCGGCGAGGCAACCCGCACGTCGCACGGCCCGATGACAGTTGCGCAACCGCGACGAGAATCTGACCGATTGCAAAAGCGAAAACCTTCGGGTAGATTTGGCCTCAATGCGTTCCGATCACAGTTGCCACGCTGCAGTAACGTCCCGGCCCGACAGGCACAGTCCCAGGGCTGGTAGCGAACCTGCCGCGTCGCGGGACCGCAGACAAGCCGCCACCCCTGTATTCCAGGCCTGGCGGCTTTTTTGTTTGCTGGTTGGTTTCCTTCCGGGACGCCTTGCGTCCCGCCACTCCGGTTTTCCCGATTTCCGTCGTTTCCCGGTTGTACGTCCGGCTGTAAGCCAGCTTTTTCGCCCCCGTTTGCTCCCCTGAAAGGAAAGCCAAGCATGCCGCTGCCTACCATGCCCGCCAAGCCTGCCCAACTGCTGGACCCGAGCGAATTCGCTCCGGTGACACTGCCCAAGGCCAAAGCCGCGCAGGGTAAGAAACCCGTGCCGGTGCTCGAGCGTGTGGCACTGCTCGAGACCGGCGACACCGAGGCGCCAGCCACCCGTGCACGCGCCGGCAGCACAACCCGGGCCAAGACCGCCGACGCCCCGGCGCCGGTCGCCACCCCGCCGGCATCGCCGTCCGTCAGCCTTGTCAAGCCCGCCGCCGGCCCCACCCGCCGCACGCGCAAGGCAGCCGGCCCGAGCAAGCTGTTCGTGCTCGACACCAACGTGCTGATGCACGACCCGAGCTCGCTGTTCCGCTTCGAGGAACACGACATCTATCTGCCGATGATGACGCTCGAGGAACTGGACAACCACAAGAAGGGCATGAGCGAAGTTGCGCGCAACGCGCGCACGGTCAGCCGCACGCTGGACCAGCTCGTGGGCGGCACCGACGGCGTGCTCGACGAAGGCCTGCCGCTGGCCACGCTCGGCAACCGCGACGCGGCCGGCAAGCTGTTCTTCCAGACCCGGCTGAACGACATCAAGCTGCCCGAAGGCCTGCCGCAGGGCAAGGCCGACAACCAGATCCTGGGCGTGGTCAGCGCGCTGCAGCAGCAGTATCCGGAGCGCCAGGTGGTGCTGGTGTCGAAAGACATCAACATGCGCATCAAGGCCCGCGCGCTGGGCCTGCCGGCCGAGGACTACTTCAACGACCAGGTCCTGGAAGACAAGGACCTGCTGTACTCGGGCGTGATGCAGCTGCCCAACGACTTCTGGGCCAAGCACGGCAAGGGCGTGGAAAGCTGGCAGGACCCGAAGTCGGGCACGATGTTCTATCGCCTGACCGGCCCGCTGGTGCCGTCGTTCCTGGTCAACCAGTTTGTCTATCTGGAGCCGATGGACGGCAGCCTGCCGCTGTACGCCCAGGTCAAGGAAATCAACGGCAAGACCGCCCTGCTGCAGACGCTCAGGGACTACACCCATAACAAGAACAACGTGTGGAGTGTGGTGGCCCGCAACCGCGAGCAGAACTTCGCGCTGAACCTGCTGATGAGCCCCGACGTCGACTTCGTGACGCTGCTGGGCCAGGCCGGTACCGGCAAGACGCTGCTGGCGCTGGCAGCCGGCCTGGAACAGGTGCTGGACCAGAAGCTCTACAACGAGATCATCGTCACGCGCGCCACCGTGCCCGTGGGCGAGGACATCGGCTTCCTGCCCGGCACCGAGGAAGAAAAGATGCAGCCGTGGATGGGCGCCTTCGACGACAACCTCGAAGTGCTGCAGAAGAGCGACGACAGCGCCGGCGAATGGGGCCGCGCGGCCACTCAGGAACTGATCCGCTCGCGCATCAAGGTCAAGAGCATGAACTTCATGCGCGGCCGTACCTTCGTCAACAAGTTCGTGATCATCGATGAAGCGCAGAACCTGACGCCGAAGCAGATGAAGACGCTGGTCACCCGGGCCGGCCCCGGCACCAAGATTATCTGCCTGGGCAATATCGCGCAGATCGATACGCCGTACCTGACCGAAGGCTCGTCCGGCCTGACCTATGTGGTAGACCGCTTCAAGGGCTGGAGCCACAGCGGCCATGTGACGCTGGCCCGCGGCGAGCGTTCGCGCCTGGCGGACCACGCGGCGGACGTGCTGTAACGCGGCAGTCACTGCAAAACCGGCAATTCCACGGGCGGCCTGTTCCATGGCTGCCCGTGGCCGCATCGCGTAGTGTGGTGCAACCCACAGCGTCGGCGTTTGACCGACAGCCAGCACCGCACGACCCGGCTATGATGGCCGGGTGTTCATGTCGATACGGAGGCGTCGATGAACAGGCAGCAATCTTTCAGCAGATACCTGTCCACCAGCAGGACCCTGTTTTCCCACAACGCGCGCGCCACCCGGCGCAAGCGCCTTGCCGTGGCTGCGCTGATTGGCGCGACGGTGATCGTGGCGGCCGCCCTGCAACCGGCCAAGGCCGCGGACGCCAGCGCGCCGGTAGCAAGCGCGCCGGCAGCAAGCGCGCCGGCAGCAAGCGCCCCGGTAGGCAACGAAATGGTGATCCGCACCATGGGCCCGGTCAGCTATGTCTGCGGCGGCATTGCCGAGGACGAACGGGCCAGGCTGGCCGAACAGGAGAAGAACTTCAACATGGGCATCCTGTTCACCCGGGGTGCCAACGGCGAGTACCTGGCCGATGTTGACGTAAAACTGACACGCGATGGCCAGAGTGTGGCCGATTTCCGCGCGGGCGGCCCGCGCTGCCTCATACGTGCGCCAGAAGGCAGCTACAATATCGAGGCCAGTTACAAGGGTCAGCCAAAGTCCATCAAGATCAGTACCGGTACGCGCAACGCGCAGTTGCGCTGGTAGTCATATCTGGAATTTTCGCTGGCAGTCCCACCCTGTACGGTGGGGCGGACGCCTGACCCGGCAACCGAACGACAAGAAGGATGCCGCAGCGCCCGCTTCTATTGCCGCCCTCACCACGCCCGGCGCGTGTGTCGATGTCCCCGGCTCCGTCACCGCGGAGTTCGTCCCGGCTCGCCTTGGCTGCACTGTGTGCCAGCGCCCTGCTGCTGGCCGCTTGCGCCGGTAGCCCGCCTGCCCGTCATACGTCTTCGCCGCCCCGTACCCCGGGCAAGCCCATGATCGACCCGAGCGCAGGCCTGGAAGAAATCTCGATCCAGGCGATGTCTTTGGTCGGCACGCCCTATCGCTACGGCGGCAACACGCCCGATTCCGGATTCGACTGCAGCGGCCTGGTCCGCTACGTAGTGCAGCGCGCCGCCAGCGTCAACCTGCCGCGCACCACCGAGCAGATGGGCCAGCGCGGCGTATCACTCGACCGCAGCGACGTGGCATCGGGCGACCTGGTGTTCTTCAATACCACTGGCCGCGCCAACTCGCATGTCGGCATCTATGTCGGGCAGAACCGCTTCGTGCACGCGCCCGCCACCGGCGGCACGGTCCGGCTCGAAGACATGGGCAAGTCCTACTGGGCGTCGCGCTACAACGGCGCGCGGCGCGTCGTGGCGGCCAGCAATTTGCCGATGACGCCAGCCCCTGCTCCGTCGATCACGCCCGCCCCGACCTCGCCCATGCCACCGCCCGCCGCACCCCCGGCCTCACCGCCGGAAGACGACCCGATCGCGGCATTCGCGAATCAATAGTAAAAAAGCCAGGCGCAATGCCTGGCTCTTTGGTGTGCCGATACTTCCGGCAAGGCTTACAGAATCTGCTTGCCGATCCACCAGGCGATGGCCGACATGAACGCCGATGCCGGAATCGTCAGCACCCACGCCCATACGATATTGCCAGCCACGCCCCAACGCACGGCCGACATCTTCTGCGCCGAGCCAACGCCGACGATGGCGCCGGTGATGGTATGCGTCGTCGACACCGGCACGCCCAGCGCCGAAGCGATGAACAGCGTAATCGCGCCGCCGGTTTCCGCGCAGAAGCCACCCACCGGCTTCAGCTTGGTGATCTTCTGGCCCATGGTCCGCACGATCCGCCAGCCGCCGAACAGCGTGCCCATGCCGATAGCCACGTAGCAGCTCACGATGACCCACATCGGCGGCTCTGCGCCGCCCACGGCCACGTGGCCGCTGGCGATCAGCAGCATCCAGATAATGCCGATGGTCTTTTGCGCGTCATTGCCGCCGTGCCCCAGGCTGTAGAGCGACGCCGAAACCAGCTGCAGCCGGCGGAACCAGCGGTCCACGCGCGACGGCGGCGTCCGGAAGAACGTCCAGCCCACGATCACCATCATCAGCGAGCCCAGGATGAAGCCCAGCAACGGCGAGATCAGGATGAAGGCCACGGTCTTCAGCAGGCCATTGCCCACCAGCACGCCCGTGCCACCCTTGGCCACCGCAGCGCCCACCAGGCCGCCGATCAGCGCGTGCGACGACGACGACGGAATACCGTACAGCCAGGTAATCACGTTCCAGGCGATGGCGCCGACCAGCGCGCCGAATATCACATAGTGATCGACGATATGCACGTCGATGGTGCCCGTGCCCACCGTGGCCGCCACCTTCAGGTGGAAGATGAAGATCGCCACCACGTTGCACATGGCCGCCATGGCCACGGCATGGTGCGGCTTCAGCACGCCCGTGGAGACCACCGTGGCAATCGAATTGGCCGCGTCGTGAAAGCCGTTCATGAAGTCGAACAGCAACGCCAGCGCCACCAGCAAGCCGATGACCCACAAGCTCATTTGTACTGTTTGCATGCCAGTGCGAGCCTCAGGCGTTTTCCAGGACGATGCCTTCGATGATGTTCGCCACGTCCTCGCACTTGTCGGTGATGGACTCCAGCTGCTCGTAGATCGCCTTCAGCTTGATCAGACGCTTGACGTCGGTTTCGTCGCGGAACAGCTTCGACATGGCCGAGCGCATCACGCGGTCGGCTTCCGATTCGAGCTGGTCGATCTGCTGGGCCGTCTTCAGGATCGTGCTGGCGTTGCCCATGTCTTCGAGCAGGCCGACGGCGATCTTGACGGCTTCGCAGCACTGCACGCAGATCGTGGCCAGGCGGCGGGCTTCGTCGGTGAGGTGCGTAACGTCGTACAGCGAGATCGTCTCGGCCACGTCCTCCATCAGGTCCAGGATGTCGTCCATGGTCGTGATGAGCTTGTGGATCTCGTCACGGTCAAGCGGTGTGATGAAGGTCTTGTGCAGCAGGTCGATCGTGTCGTGCGTGATACGGTCTGCCTTCTTTTCGGTAGCCTGCACGCGGCGCGCATGGCCTTCGGCGTTGGGCAGGTCATTGACCAACGCTTCCAGCTCGTGCGCGGCGGTAACGGCGCAATCGGCGTGCTGGTTGAAGTATTCGAAGAACTTGCCCTCGGTGGGCATGAAACGGCCGAACATGAAATGTCCTTGTGGCGGGCCTCACGGCACGCTCGGTTGTGTTGCAAATGGGAGGCAGAGCAATCGCACGACAGCCGCCTCGTGGGCGGCTGTCATCAAAGCGCAATATTTTACAGGGTTGCACCGTCCAGCGGTGTAACCCCTGACAATCAGGTGTCGTTGTCGAAGAACGCCGGGCCGCCGCTGAAGTTGTCGAACTTCGTGAATTGCCCCAGGAACGTGAGCCTAACGGTGCCGATCGGGCCGTTACGCTGCTTGCCGATGATGATTTCGGAAGTACCCTTGTCCTGCGAATCCGGGTTGTAGACTTCGTCGCGATAAATGAACAGGATCACGTCGGCATCCTGCTCGATGGCGCCCGACTCACGCAGGTCGGACATCACGGGGCGCTTGTTGGGGCGCTGCTCCAGGCTTCGGTTCAGCTGCGACAGCGCGATGACCGGGCAGTTGAGCTCCTTGGCCAGCCCCTTCAACGACCGCGAAATTTCGGAAATTTCCGTGGCCCGGTTTTCTCCGCCACCCGACCCCGACATCAGCTGCAGGTAATCGATGATGATCAGACCCAGCTGGCCGCACTGGCGCGCCAGGCGGCGCGAGCGGGCCCGCAACTCCATCGGATTCAGTGCCGGCGTCTCGTCGATGAATAGTTGCGCGTCGTTCATGCGCTGGATCGAGTGCGTCAGGCGCGGCCAGTCCTCGTCCAGCAGGCGGCCGGTACGCAGACGGTGCTGGTCCAGGCGCCCCACCGAGCCCAGCATACGCATGGCCAGCTGGACACCGGCCATTTCCATCGAGAACACGGCCACGGGCAGGCCCTGCTCTACCGCCACATGCTCGCCAATATTCAGCGAAAACGCGGTTTTACCCATGGAAGGGCGACCGGCGACGATAATCAGGTCACCCGGCTGCATCCCGCTGGTCATGCGGTCCAGGTCGATGAAGCCGGTCGGCACACCGGTCACGTCCGTGGTGCTGTCGCGATGATAGAGCTCGTCGATCCGCTCCACCACCTGCGTCAGCAGCGGCTGGATCTCCTGAAAGCCTTTCTGGCCACGCGAACCTTCTTCCGCAATCGCAAAAACCTTGGATTCGGCCTCGTCGAGCAGTTCGCGCACCTCGCGCCCCTTGGGCGCGAAAGCCGCGGAAGCGATGTCGTCGGCAACCGTCACGAGCTTGCGCAGCACCGAGCGTTCCCGGACGATTTCGGCGTAGCGACGGATATTGGCCGCGCTCGGCGTGTTCTGCGCCAGCGAATTCAGATAGGCCAGCCCGCCCACTTCCTCGGCCTTGCCGGCCACCTGAAGCATTTCGAAGACCGTGATCACGTCCGCCGGCTTGGTGGCGGAAATGAGGCGGGCGATGCTCTGGAAGATCACCCGGTGGTCAAAGCGATAGAAATCGGCTTCGGACAGGAAGTCGGCGATGCGGTCCCAGGCGGCGTTATCCAGCAGCAACCCGCCAAGCACCGATTGTTCGGCCTCGATCGAGTGCGGAGGAACCTTGAGGTTGTCTAGTTGGGGATCTGCGGCGGGCGCGTTCATGGGAGGGAATTATAACGGCGCCGGGCGCCACGCAAAAAACAAAAAAGGCAGGAGCGTGGCCCCTGCCTTTCTTGAGCATCCGACGCGCCGGTCCGGACCGGCACATCCTGGACGCGTACAGCTTAGACGTGCTCGCCCAGCACCGAAACGGTGATGTCGACCAGCACGTCAGTGTGCAGCGACACGCCAACGGCGTAGTCGCCAACCATCTTCAGCGGGCCGTTCGGCAGACGCACTTGCGACTTTTCGACCTTGAAACCTTGGCCTTCCAGGGCTTGAGCGATGTCGGCGTTGGTCACCGAACCGAACAGACGGCCGTCCACGCCCGACTTCTGCGTGATCTGGACGGTCAGACCGTTCAGCTTCTCGCCTTCGGCTTGCGAAGCAGCCAGCTTGGCGGCGGCGGCCTTTTCCAGCTCGGCGCGCTTCACTTCGAATTCGGCGATGGCGGTTTGCGTAGCACGGCGAGCGCGCTTGGTCGGGATCAGGAAGTTACGTGCGTAACCGTCCTTCACGCGAACGATGTCGCCCAGGTTGCCCAGGTTGATGACTTTTTCCAGCAGAATGACTTGCATCGTGTATTTCTCCTTGCGGTCCCGGGACTATCAGTTCTTGTGCAGGTCGGTGTACGGCATCAGCGCCAGGAAGCGGGCGCGCTTGATGGCCGTATCCAGCTGACGCTGATAGTGCGCCTTGGTACCGGTCAGACGGGCCGGCGTGATCTTGCCGTTGTCGCCGATGAAGTCCTTCAGCGTGTCCAGATCCTTGTAGTCGATCTGTTCGACGCCAGCCACGGTGAAGCGGCAGAAGCGCTTGCGCTTGAACAGCGGGTTCTGTTGCTGGAAGCGCTTCTTGTTCTTGTTGTCA
>Ga0102594_1000202_pt1 | contig 83027 bp, 56 predicted proteins | sample AraplaCol_mLB_r2_2_FD_76863 | JGI IMG/M metagenome (GOLD analysis project Ga0102594, IMG submission 76863) | Arabidopsis root microbial communities from North Carolina, USA - plate scrape MF_Col_mLB_r2 (SPADES assembly) (version 2) | ecosystem: Host-associated > Plants > Roots > Endosphere...
TTTGGGCAGCACCTGGCTTCCCCACCATCAGCGCAAAACAGCTTTCCCCATAGCTTAGCTCATGACCACCGCGGTTCGGGCACCGAAGACTTTCTGACGCCTCGCGGCGTCCGAAACTCTCAACGATTGCGGACTGTCTGCTTCGAATTGCGATGGGAGCGAAGCGGACGCTTATCGCTGATGACGCAGTCAGAGATAGGACAGTTGAAAGGGTTTCGGAGCCGCAACCGGAGTCTGCAGATATCGTCAAAATATCGGGACATCATCAGCCTGCCATCATCGTCCAGCAGCCGGCTACCGGGTACTGCCACTGGAAATTCCCAGTATCAGATCAGAGGCAAAAATGTCTTTCCGAAACCCGTGCCTGATCGGCCGTGCGATCATCGCTGCGTCCATGACTACGGCTTCTACCGTGCAGGCCCAGACCGTCGATGCAGCCGACGAACGCGCCGTGGAGCGTGCCGCCGACGCGTTCGGCATCCGCATCGGCGTCGAGCAGATCGGTCTCTATAACGAGACCCAAGTCCGCGGATTCAACCTTCAGGATGCAGGAAATTACCGGATCGACGATGTGTATTTCGCCAAGTCCGGCGGGATCGTCGATACGGTGCTGTCGGGCGTCGTGACGCACGTCGGCTATAACGCCCTCGATGCCGATTTCGCCGCACCATCGGGCGTTGTCGAATATCGGCTGCGTTCGCCCTTCGACGCGTCACGCGTTCATGCTGAGGTGATGCTGCGCGATTACGGTGGCCATTCCTATGATCTCCGGCTCGCACACACGAACGCCGACGGCCGACTTGCCGGCATTGTCGGCGCGCAGGCCTTGCTCGGAAAAAGCTCGTCGGGTCTCTCTCCAAAATATTACAGATTCGGTGGCGTTACCGAATGGCGGCCGGGCGAAGGAACACGCGTCACAGGTTTCGCTTCGCTCAACATTTTCGATCTCGAAGGTTTTTATGGCGTCAGTGCGAGCGCAGCGGGGCCGCCGCCCAAGATGAAGCACCCGCGCCGCTATGTCACCAGCTGGAGCGATCATGACGGCACCGACCTCAACCTCGGCGTGATAGGGTCCTCGCGATTGGGCACCGCTTTCGACCTCACAGGTTCGCTTATCTATTCGCGGCTCGACCTCGATCGAGCAGATTTCACCCAGTTGGTCGTCAACGAAGATGGCATGGGTCGCGCCACCGCCTTTTCCAACCGGTCACGCGACAACGAGACATGGTCGGCTTCGCTCGGCGGCAGCTGGCGGCCGGCAGAGGGCCACCGCTTTTACACCGAGCTGCGCGGGCGCCAGACGCGCAATCGCTTTGCGCCGGGCGTTTCGGTCGACCTCGGCCCCTTTGACCTCGACGAAGGGATCGCCCCCTCGCCCGCGCCCGATCTGCCGCCACTGCCGACGACGCTTGATGCGATTGATCAGGTCAGCGGCGCGATCGGTTATGAAGCGACAATGGGGCGCCTGCGGCTGAAGGGCGGCATCCAGAAGACGTGGCACCGCCGCGAAATCGATTCGCCCGCGCGGCCGCTCGAATCGGCGACGCAGCGCCCGTGGCTCTACGACGCGTCGATCGCCTTCGCGGTCGCGCGCGATTGGACGCTGTTCGCGAGTGCAACGCGCGGTTTGGAGGAATCAGGTGCTGCACCCGACAATGCCGCAAATCGCAACGAGGTGCTGCCGCCGGCGATTTCGACGCAGCAGGAACTGGGCTTTCGCGGTCAGCTGATCGACGGGCTCACGCTGATCGGCTCGCTCTTCTCGATCGAGAAGGCCGCGCCCGGATTCGACGCGAGCAATGTCTTCGGCCTGTTCGGCGAGCTGCGCCATCGAGGGGCCGAGTTGTCGCTTGTCGGCAATATCTCGCCGCGTCTGCGTATCGTGTCGGGCGCCGTTTATCTCGATGCCCGCCGCAGCGGCGAGCCGGTGGCGACCGGCGCCTGGTCGAAGGAAGCCGTCGGCCTTCCCAAATTTCAGGCGATGAGCGGTCTGACCTATGCGGTTCCGGCGATCCAAGGACTGTCGTTCGACGGCCAGGTCAACCATTCGTCGAGCAGGCGCGTCTCTTCGCGCAGCGATTTGCGTACACCCGCGCTGACGACCGTCGACATCGGGCTCCGCCAGGCCTTCGATATCGGCAAGGCCAGGATGGCGGTCCGGGCACGCGTCACGAACCTGTTCGGCGCCGACAGCTGGGTCGCTTCCCGGTCCGAACTGCTCGACCGGCCCAGCCGCCGCGCGTTCCGCCTGTCGCTGACGATGAATGTCTGATCCCCGCCGACCCCGGAGCCCGTCCATGAAGACCTTTCTCCTGCCTCTGCTTGCCGCCGCCACCCCGATCGCTGAGCCTGCCTCGGCGGCAGAAATATGTACGCCGTTGCCGGGCGCCGAGATGCTTCGCTACACGACCCGGCCCGACTTCATCGTCATGGGCGAAGCGCATGGCACGGCAGAGTTGCCCGCCACTTTCGCCGATATGGTCTGCGCCTTTGCCGCGATGCGCGAGCCGCTGACCGTCGGCCTCGAATTTTTGCCCGCCGAGCAGCCCGCGCTCGATGCCTATCTTGCCTCGCCGGGCAATGATGCGGCAAAAAGGACGCTGCTCGCCTCACCGGCCTGGTCGATCCGCGACGGACGCGCGAGCCAGGCGATCTTCGACCTGATCGAGACGCTTCGGCGCCTGAAGGCCTGGCACCCTGATCTCGCAGTGGTCGCCTTCGACCATCCGAGCGAGCGCCCGGGCACCTCCGCTGCGCGCGAAAAAGGCATGGCCGACCTGTTGCTTGCGGCGAAACAGGCGCGACCTGCCGCACTAGTGCTCGCGCTGACCGGTAACGGCCATGCCGGCAAGAGCGAGTGGACCTCGCTTGGACCGCCATTCCCCGCCATGTCGGGGCTTCTGCCCGGGGATCTTACCGTCGCCATATCTTTCGATGTCGGCGGCGGCGAAATCTGGGGCTGCCGCCGCGCCGCCGAAGATGTGCCTGAAGAATGCGGGCCGCGTCCTGTAACCGCGCGCGGCGAGATGGGCCCGCGCGGTCTTTCGATGGGCAGCAGCCGGAAAGGATTCGACGCAACCGTCTCGGTCGGCACAGCGTTCACCGCGTCGCCGCCGGCGAAGGCCGGCCCATGAGCTGGCCGCGCCCCGGCTGGCGCGTGCACCGCCTCTCGCAACCCGCCAACGACATCTGTTCATCCGGGGAGCAAGCCGCTACGCAGAGTCCGATCGACGATTTGTCTTTCGACACTGTTCAGGCGGCTATGAACGAGATGAACCCCATCCCGGCGCGCCCGATCGAGCTTGCGATCGAGGCGCCGTTCCGGCTGCGAGCGCTGGATATCACTCCCGCGGCGCTCGAGATACGCCGCGGGAGCGACGTCGCAACGCTGGAACCCCGCGTCATGCAGGTCCTCGTGGCGTTGCACCGCGCGAAGGGGCGCGTTGTCAGCCGCGAGGACTTGCTCGAACTCTGCTGGGAGGGACGGATCGTCGGCGACGATTCACTCAACCGCAGTGTCAGCCAGCTACGCAAGGCGCTCGCCGACGAAGACGGCGTTTCAGTCGATACGATCCCGCGCGTCGGCTATCGGCTTCGGTTCGATGCCGGGCCGGCCAAGGCGTTGCCGGCGCAGACCACGCCTGAAACGTCGCCGCGCCTTTCCTCTCGTGCCAGGGTTCTTGCGTCGGTGGCCGTGCTCGCCGTCTGCGGCGTGGTGGGCGCCGCCGCGCTCCATTTCGCCGCGCCGCCTCAATGGTCGGCGAGCGGCGTACGCCCGCTAACGCAGGAAAAAGGGGTCGAGATGTTCCCCGCCCTGTCGCCCGACGGGCTGACCGTGGCCTACACCGCGGGCCCCGGTTTTTGGGAACCCCGCGATATCTATCTACGCAACGTGAGCGTCGGTGATGCGACGCCGCTGCGCCTGACCGATACGCCGGACGCCGACGAATCCGCGCCGGCGTGGAGCCCCGACGGCAGCCGCCTTGCCTTTTTGCGGGAACCCGCAGGCGGCGAATGCGCGATCGTAATGATGACGCCGCCCAACGGTGCCGAACGAACCGTTAGCAAATGCGACGACCCTTATGCCGGCCTCGCCTGGCTTAACGCCAAGGAGGTCATCGTTGGGCATCGCCCCCCCGGCGCGCGCGGACGGCGACTGGTCGCGGTCGATATCGCAACCGGTCGTTCGCGTCCCCTTACGAATCCGCCCGAAGACATGCTCGGGGATTCGGCACCATCGATCTCGGGGGATGGTCGCTGGCTCGCCTTCCGCCGGACCGCCGCGATGGGCAGCGATGCCATCCATGTGCTCGAAGTCGCGACCGGAAAGACACGGGCGCTCACCGACGACGGGTGGAAGGCGTCGGGTTTCACCTGGGCGAAAGACGACCGAACGCTGTTTTTCAGTAGCAACCGCGGCGGCGACTTCGGACTTTGGGCGATCGATGCGCGCGGCGGATCGGAACCGCGCCGCGTCACATTGGGCATGCTGCCGCTCGGCCGCATGTCAGCCGACCGGAAAAGCCGCCAGATCGCGGTCGAGACAGGACGCATCCAGACCAACTTGGCGCGCATCGCCGCCGTCGGCGGCCCCGCCTCGCCTGTCACCGTCGGCGAAGGAATCGATTGGGACCCCGATGTCCGCGCCGACGGAACCATAGTCTTCGCGTCGGACCGCAGCGGCACGAACCAGATCTGGGCACACCGGCCCGATGGCCGGATCATCCGGCTTAGCGATATGACGGCCAGCTATGTCTACGCGCCCCGGTGGTCGGCCGACGGCCAGCGCGCCATCTTCCTCGGCGTGGTCGGCGGCAAGACCGACATTTATACGATCCGCTACGACGGGTCGGGACTGACGCGGATCACCGACGACGGGGCACCCAAGGGCCGCGCCCTATGGGCACCCGACGGCAAGCGCATTTTCTATACCGCGGTGAGCGGGTCGGGCTGGAACTTGATGGCATTGGATCCTTCGTCAGGCCGCACGTCACCGGTTCGGGGCAGCGCGGGCATCGCGATCATCGAACGCACCGGCACGCGGCTGTTCGCGCGGCGCAACGGCGAGAGCGCGGTCATGGAACTCGACCCGCAGTCGGGTACCGCACGAGCGCTGCCGGCGCGAATCGAGGTCGCGGGTCTCGAAGCATGGGCACCGCGCAGCGACGGCATCGTTCATGTTCGCGGCAGCGGCCCGACGGCCGAATTGTGGCTAACGAACTGGAACGGCGCGAGCCGGCGCCTCGCGCCTCTGCAGCAGGCGCCCCGCATCCCGTTTACGATCGCTCTCGACGGCAGTATCGTCACGCCGCAATTGATGGCCGACAATCGCGACCTGATGTTGATCGACCTCGACTGAAGCCGCTCAGCGGCTGCGCACCTCGACGCGCAGTTGGTAAATACCCGGTCCCGTTCGGTCGAAACCGCCGACGAAGGCTGGTTGCCAGTCATAGTCGCGGTGCGGCGTGAGCGCAGCGCTGACCAGCATCGGTCGGCCGCGGTGGCTGGCCGTTATGCGATAAGATTGCGGCCGCAGGCCGGTAATGACCCACCCCTCGCCGGTGTTCCGCAAGCGACGTTCGATCGGAGTCGCGTCGCCAAGCGGGCGCAGGGTCACGACGACCTCGTCCAGCGGCGTGTAATCGCCGATCGCCGAATTGACGACGAGCATGCCGCCGATGCCATAGGGGTCTTCTGCAGTCTGTTCGACAAAGCGCAGGCGGAAATTGCGTGTGGCGCCGGCGTTGCCAGCAAAGGGGGCGGCGTTGTCCGGCACGAGGTCAACGGTCATCGTAGAGCCTCCGACCATTAACCGCGCTTTCGCATGGGCCGTCCAGACACCGGGCGGCTGTCGCAGGTCGATGCGATAGCGCCCCTGACGATCGGTTCGTGCCGAACGGCTGATGCTGACGCCGCCGGGATTCGACTGATAACGGACAGTAACCTCGGCACCGGCAATGGGCTGCCCCTGTTCGTCGAGCGCCTGCCCCGTCACGGCCTCGCGGGCCGGCGCTTGCGCATGGACCGGGACGGCTGCGGCTACGGCTGCGGCGGCAATGCAAAATCTGATCATGGCGGGGCTTTCCGTATTCAGCGAATGGCGTAGCGTTCGAAAATGGCATCGAGCCGCCGCTCATGGCGCTCGGTCAGTTCGACGCGGCGACGGGTGAATTGAGCGATCCGATCGGGCATGTAGCCGCCGAGGGTGGCGTCGAAGGCCGCCATTTCGTTTTCGAAACCTTTATATTCGTTTTGGAACGCCTGTTTATAGCCGTCACGCATGTCGAGAAACGGCCAGTCGATGCGATGGATATAGGGATCCCAGCTATTGCGGACCTGTTTCAGTGCCCGCTCGGCAGCGCGTAGCTTGCCTTGCGCCGCACGCGTTCCGGCATCGCCCAGCGGCGCGATGAAGTCGTCGACGAGCGGGGCCGGCTGGAAACCGGGCGAGGTCAGCGGGGCAATGAAATCGTCGACCTCGGCCGCTTCGCGCGCGTAATAACGCTGCCAGGCCCGTTCGAGCGCGCGGCGTGCTTCTGCGACGCGGCGCACCGCATCCTCGAGCCGCGCGTGCATGACATCGTCGGGCGCATTGAGGATGACGACCTCTTCGAAGTCACGCGTCAGCGCGTCGATTTCGGCGACCGCGGCATCGACCTGCGACAGTTCGGACGGGCTGGAACGGCGAGAGACGGCAAAGCTGCGCATCGCGGCCGCGTAGCTTCGCGCGGCATCGCGATAATCGCCAACCGCCTGCAAATGGCGCCCGTCGTCGTCAGACGCCCGCTCGATCCGTTGGCGAAGCCGCTCCTTGTCGTCGAGGCGCAGGTCGGCGAGCAGCGCGTCGGCATCCCGCTGGCCCGGCGGATCCGCCACCTCGACGTCGGGAGCCGGATTGCCCGATCTGTATCTGGCGATCAGAGCATTCATTCGGCCTACGATCACGAGGCAAGCCGCCGGATCGTTTTCGGTCAGTTCGGACGCCTCATTATAGAGGCGCTGAAGCTCGTCCGGAACCTGATACGGAATATCACCGGGAAGGCCCGAGACGGCTTCCGCCGCCGTCTGCAACGGATCGGCGCAGGTCTGCGCCGACGCCGCTGCCGGGAGTGAGGCAACGAACGCCGCAGCGCAGGCGAAGCGGTGGCGCGTGTCGGATTTCATGAGAGGAGTCCGGTCAGTCCATACCTTCGGGGCAGGTCGGCGAAGCGAACGCCCCGCGCTGCTGCGTGCGGACGACATGCGTTTCGCCGTTCAACTTCAGCTCGACCGTACCGTCTACTGCAAAGGATTCCTTCTCGAAGGTTCCATCGATGTTCAGTTTGCCGCCCGAGGGATGGCGCGCGGCGACCTCGATCGTGCCGCCCGACATGCGGTTGGTGTCGAACGTCCAGCCGTCGCCGGTCATGTCGGGTACGACGAAGCGCCCTGCCTCGACGTCGCTGGTCTTCAGGCAACGCTCCTCCTCGATATCGACATCGCCGGTCTGGACGATGTGATAGAGGCCGGCACGCAGCGGTTCGCCGCTCGCGCCAAGGCTTGCCTTTTTGGTTGTACCGGAATCATCCGGGGCGGAACCGGCATTCGGACCACAGCCGGCAAGAGCCCAGGCACTGCCAGCAAGCAGCGCGATCGATCGCTTCAGCATTTCGGCTTCTCCGGCGGCGGAGGCGGCGCCATGCGGTTCGTGGCGTCCGCAACGTCGATCGTGGTATTGACCGCTGAATTGACCAATGCACCGCCGGTTCCGGCCTTGCCGGCGACAACGCTGACCAGCCCCGAGCTACGCGCCGCGCGGAGCAGGCCGCCGAGGCCGCTTTTCTTTTTCTTCTTGCAGGCCTTGGCAACGTCTTGCCCTCCCTGCGCCGCTTCGGCGGCAGGCTGCGGCTCAGGCTCCTGCGGGTTTGCCGCCAAGGCCGGCGCAGCAGAAAGAACAAGGGCAGGAAGAACCGCCCACATCACGGGTTTCATATATCGCTCCTCTATGCTTCGAATCCGGCAAAGCCTGCGTCGATGAGACCCGGCCGCGGATCGACCGGCCTCTGCCCCGGCACCGGGCAGAGCTTAATCACCCTCGCGACGAACGGCCGCGCAGCGCGACGAATGGCTCGACAAGGAGCCCCGGTCGCGCCGAAGCGCGACCGGGGCCAACGCCGGACTTTCGGGAGGGCGTCCGGGCCGGAGACGGATCAGAAGCGGATCGACAGACCGCCGGTGAAGGTTGCGCGGTCGCTCTTCGCAAGATCGCGGCTATAGCCGACGTTGACGCGTACCGCCGGAGCCAGTTCGATCGACGCACCGGCAGCAAGGTTTGCGGCACTGCGATCAAGCCGGGCACCATCGACCCGCATCCCTGCGCCGGGCGCGCCGGTGAAGCCGCCGATAGCCGTTGCCGACATGCCGTCGAGAGTGAAGCGATAGCCCATCTCGACATAGGGCGTGATCGCCGCACCGCCAGCGTCGAACGTGGACGAAAGCTGCACCGCAACATCGCCATAAAGGCCACGCATCCGCTTTTCGTCGATCGACAGTGCGAACGCACCCGCGCCGCTTTCGGCCACCGCCTCGCGCTTCGTGTCAACATAGGTCAGGCCGGCGCGCGGCGCGACCCGGACGTCGCCGAGGTCCATGCCGTAATCGACCGTCAGGTCGGCAACCCAGCTGTCGAGGCCATAACGACCGACTGCAGCGGCATCCGGTGCAACGAGCAGCGTGCGGTTCGTCGTCGCATCCGAGCCGACGTGCGCCAGCATCGCGTGGACACCGAGGCCGCCGAACCGCGCATTGGCATAAGCGCCGACCGCGAAGCCGTCAGCCTTGGTCTCGGCGCCGAGCGCGCCGATGGTCTGCCGCGTGTCGAGCGAACCGATGAACAGGCCGGCCTGGCTGTTCTCGCCAAAACCATAGCCGATACCGCCGAACACGCCGTCGGTGCTGCTCTGCCCTGCCGAGGCGCCGGTCCGCGCACTGCTGCGCAGTTTGCCGTCCCCGAAAGCCGCCTGCCCGAAGACGAACAGGCCGTCGCGCGCCGGGGCGAAAGCCGCCATTTGACGGGTGCTGTTCGACAACGTCAGCGCAGCGTCGGCGCCGATATGCAGTGCCGAAGCGTAAGCTTCGCCGGTGAGCTGGCCAAAGGCGGTCTGGTTCGCGCGACCTTCTGCATCGGACAGGACGCCGAGCGCGCCGGTGTAGGCCTGAACGCCATAACCGCTGCGAAGGACCTGGTTCGAATAGTCGATGCTCGTCCGCACGTTAGATGGATAGGCGGCGTCGTTTTCGAATTCGCTGCGGATCTGCAGGCGATTTCCGTTCTGGACGACAAAGCCGAAGATCGTGTCCGACTTGTTGATTGTCGTAAAGCGGCCCTCGATTCCGCCTTCAGCGACGACGAGGTCGAGCAGTTCGCCCGGCGTCCCTTGCAGCACGCCGGTGATGTCGACAGCCGCGCCCTGCTCGATCGTCATGGTGCCCGAGATGTTGAGCAGATCGCTGACGGTCGGGGTCAGTTCGAGAAGCAGGTTCGATCCCGTGCGGAACATTACGTCGCCGTTGACGGTCATCGTGCCCGGCGAGGCACCCGGGGACAATGTCCCGCGCACGTCGATGTCGGCATTGACGATGCCTGCCGAGCCGAAGGTCGCCCCCGCGCCGACAAGGATCGCCGACGAAGAGGTGATGGTCGTCCCCGCTTGACCGATCAGGCGGCCGCCGGTGATCGAAACGCCGTCCCAGCTGGAGTCGCCGGTGAGCGAGACGACGCCGCCGCTGACCGCGAGCCGCTCAAAGTCCGAGACTTCGTCGCCATTGAACTCGAGCGGATTTTCATAGGTCGATGCCGTGCGAAGCTCGATCGTGTCGGTGCCTGCGCCGCCTGAATAGCTGTTGGCGGGGTCGAAGCTCGCGAGGATCAGCCGGTCGTCGCCCGCACCCAGATCGACGTCCCCGACGAGCGTGCCGAGCACCGCGAGCGTGTCGCTGCCAGCCCCGCCGACGACGGGCGCCGTCAGCGTCGTCCCTGCAACGATCGTCGTCAGCCCGCCGTCGATCGACACCAGATCGAAGAGCGCGTCGGTGTCGATCCGCAGTTCGCCCGCCCCCGAAGTGGCGAGCCGTTCGAAATTGGTTGCGCCGACCGACGACAGCGTCCGCACCGTGCCTTGGCCCTGTTCGAGCTGGAGCAGGTCGTCGCCCGCGCCGCCATCGACGCCGCCTGTCACCGTCGCGCCGCTGCCGAGACGGAAGCGGTTGTCGCCCGCGCCGAAGACCACGCCGCCCGCCGATGCGAGGCTGGTGTTCGCGCCCAGCTCGAGCGCGCCGTCGACCGCAACGGTCTGGAAGCTGTATGCCCCGCCCGTCAGCGCCAGCGCGCCCGCACCCTCGGCGATCAGATCCTCGAACGAGACGATCTGCGACGCCACGACGGTCCGGCTGTCCTGATCGCCCGACTGGATACGAAGCAGGTCGCGGCCTTCGCCGCCGTTCACCGTGCCGGCAAAGGTCGCCCCGGCCGCGATGATCAGTTCATTGTCCGATTCATCGAAATTGACCGTCTGCCCCTCGCCGAGCGAGCCGGCGAGCGTCAACGGCGACGATCCCGCGATGTTGGCGACCTCGAAGCCGTTCATCCCGTTGATCGTCGACGCACCGGTCAGCGTCAGGTTGAGCGTGTCGTTGCCCGCGCCGCCATCGAGCGCACCCGACAGCACGCCGTTCAGCGTCAGGTTGAGCGTGTCGTCGCCGCCGCCAAGGTTGACGCCGCCCGCCAGCGTGCCGGTGACGGTCACGACATTGTTGCTGTCGTCGCCCACGATGTTCTGGATCGTGCCCGTACCGTCGTTGAGGATCAGGTTCGCGCCTTCGAGCAGTTCGATCGTGTCGATGTCCTGGTCGAGCGTGACGTTGATCGCGCCCTGCCCGCGCGCCGCATAGGATTCGAACCCCATGAGTCCGCTCGGCAGGTCGCCGATGTCGCCGGCGAGCAGGAATTCGAAGGTATCGATCCCCTCGCCGCCGTCGAGCAGCCCCTCGATCACGCTGCCTGCGCGCGCCACATAACGGTCGTTGCCGGCGCCGAGCAGCACGTCGCCCTGGATCGTGCCCGAATTGACCACGATATCGTCGCCCGCGCCCAGATCGACGCTGCCCGCGATCGTGCCGTTATTGGTGATGCGTTCGGAGCCATCGCTGCCAGTGAAGGTGACATCACCCTGACTGCTGACGGTGTCGCCCGCGTCGATCTGGATCGACAGATTGGCGAGGCCGACCGTATCGACATCGAAATCGCCGACGACCGACAGGATGCCCGTGCCCTGCTGCGCGCCGGGCAGGCCTTCGATCCGTTCGAATTCGCGATATCTGGCGGCGTCGAGGCGGCCGTTCTGGTCGCCGCTGCCGTCGATGAAGAGCGTGTCGGTGCCGTCGCCGCCATAAGCGGTGCCGGTCAGCGTGCCGCCGAGCGCGAAGACATAGGCGTCGTCGCCCTCGCCCATGCGGACATCGCCCTCGACCGTCCCGCGATTTTCGAACCAGTCGTCGCCGTCGGCGATGTCGACATTACCGATGATATTGCCTTCGTTGACGATGTGATCGGTGGTGCCATAGGTCTGGATCGCGCTGGCCACGGTGCGCTCGGTGCCGCTATCGGCGAGTGCGTCGGGCACGTCCATCGTAGTGCGACGGACGATGTCATTTTCCGCGAGCACGGTATCTGTGCCGCTACCGCGGATCGTGCCGCGGTTGGTCATGCGGAACAGCGCGCGCGCCGCGCCGTCGGGATTGTCGGCGTGGACGAGGACCGCGACCGAATCTGTGCCGGTCGCTTCGATCGTACCGTCATTCTCCAGTTCGACGATCGCATTGTCGCCGTAGATTGTGGCGCCAAAACCATAGGCGAGGCCCGTGCCGCCATCGATGACAGCGCCGCCGCCATTGGCGCGGATCGAGCCGCTGTTGCGGATCGACGCGACGGTTTCGGGGTCGCTTCCCTCCGCGCTTCCCGTCGACAGGATCGACAGCCCGCTGCCACCTGCGCCGCTGCCTTCGATGGTGCCGCTGTTATTGACCTCGATCGACTCCGCCTCGATCCGCGCACCACCGTCGGTGCGGCTGAAGGCCGTGACGCTGCCGTCATTGTCGAATTCCACGCGACCCGCAGAACGGACGTTCAGCGCGACCACCGAATCATTGCTCTGGCTTGAAGCCTGCTGCTCGATCGTCGCATTGGCGCCATTCGACAGGCGCGTTACATGCCCTTCCTTGCCGATGATGATGTCCATCGCGTTCGCTGAGCTGATGACGGACCAGATGCTGCCTTCATTGACGAAGTCGAGCGCGTCGCCCTGCGCCGTCGCGCCGGCTTCGATCCGTACACCCAGCTGGCCGCCCATTTCACCTTCGTTGCGGATGGTGCCGCCCGCAGTTTCCGAACGCAGCGCATAATTGGCCGAGATGACATTCCCCCGATTGATGAAGGTGCCGCCCGCCGCTACATTGTCAATATCGCGGATATAGACGCCATAGGCGTTCCCGCCGGTAAGAATATCGGCCTCGTTGACGACCGTTCCGTTGCCGATGATCTGGAGGCCGTTCTGCAGATTTTCCGCCGCGGTAACGGTCACGACCGTATTGACGCCATCCGCCTCGATACCGTGCATCTCGAACCCGGTTCGACCGTCGATGTTCAGGCTGTTGTTCTCCAGCGTGACCGAGGCGCTTTCGGAATAGGAGCGGCCATAGGCGTCGTGATCGCCCGCCCCACCGTCGATGGTGCCGGTGACCGTCCCGTTGCCTTTGACCAGATAGATGTCGTTGCCGCCGCCAAGGTTCACATTGCCGACGATCTGACCCTCGTTGACGATAACATCGGTCCCGCCGCTGCCCTGATAGGCGGTCGTGCTGGTGCCGGTGCTTTCGAACGCCTGGCCGACCCGGATCAGGCCTTGAGCGCCATTGCGCAGCACGGTGGTGGAACTTATGCCCTGCACCTGCACCGCCGCGCCGAACAGGCTGGAGATTTCTCCGTCGTTGACAATAAGCGTATCGCCGCGCGTGAAGATCGCGTCGCCAGAGGCTTGAATCTTGCCGATCCGCCCTCCGTCGCGCCGGTTGGTTATCGTCGCACTGGTCGCGTCGATCGCATGGGCGTAATTTCCCCCCTCGGCGCGCGTATTGATGCCGGAAATCGTACCCATATTGTCTACCGAACCCGTCGTTCGGATGGCAGCCGAGCCGTTTTGCGTCGGCAGCGAGGTCTCCCGGATCTGCACCGTTGCACCCGCATCAACGACAGTATCGGCATCGCCGGCATTCAGGGCGGTGCCGCTGGTGGTGCTGATTGTCGCGTTGTTGGTGACCCGCACGCTGCCGGCGGCACGCGCATCGACCAAGCCGGTAAGGTCGTCGTTCGCCTGCCCGACCTGATTACCACGGATAACCAAATCGATTTTCCCGTCGCCGCCTTCACCCAGTCCGCGCGACGTCGATGCATCGTACACGACGATGGCCGAACGGCCCGGTGTCGCGCTCGTATTGACCGATGCATCGACATTTATCGTACCGTCGCCGCCCAGATTGACGGTCTGCTCCATCTCGTTGTTGGCCCCTGCGGTCGGCGCGGTAAGCGTCAGGACGGAATCATTGCCGGACGCTTCATAGCCGACCGATTCGAAGGTCCGGCCATCGGCGAGCCGCGCGGTGCCCTCGAACAGGCTCGCGGTCGTGGTTCCCTGCGCGCGCAGCCACAGATCGTCGACACCTGATTGCATGATCAGATCGCCGGTGAGCAGCGCCGGGCTATTCGCCGTCGCACCGAGGTTCACATTGCCCGTCGCATGGTCGAGCCGGCCGCCCTCGATGTCGAGCACGACACGGCTGTCGCCGCCGGGCGTCTGCACGTCGCCCTGCTGCGTCTGTCCTTCGGGGAGGTAGACGAAGAGGTCCGAGGTCTGGGCCTGCGCCGCCGAGGCGAGGACGATCGAGAGACCGGCAGCGCTCGCCAGCAATGTCGTGCGGCTGGACGCGCGCGCGGCGCGAGATTGGACGGACCGGGGGAGATTGGATTTCACAGCGGGGACCTTTGCAATGACCAGAACTGTGCCGGAGCGCACCGACGGCGCGTTCCGGCAAACCATGCGACCGGGGAGTGCACATGGCGTCCAGCCCGATGGCCAGATGACGCCCGCGCGGCGACGGGCGATGCGACCAATGGCGCGCTCACGCGACTAACGGCTGCCCGCAACGCGCACAGGCACGGAATTAAATGCCGGTTATCAGTGCAAAATCAGCTGGCCATCAGGTCGCCATCATGGCCTTTACGACGTCGGCGGACCAAACCGCACCGGTCATTCGGGAGCGATGGGATCATGATTCAGCAATTGCCGGTTTCACCTGTGTCGGGAAGTCCGGAACTACCCGCAGCCGCGGTCCCGGTTGCCCTTTGCATCTGGACCATAAGCTATCTCGCTATCGATCTGATCATGTGGGCAGGCGGCCGGTCGACATTGGTCAGCAACATCGTGATCAGTCTGCCCATGATGCTTACCGCGCCAGTGCTGACGATGGCGCTGGAACGATTGCGACGGCAATTGCTTCATCTCGCTCCCGCCCTGATCGCGGCCCTTCTGGTCCCGGCCGCGTTCGGCGCCGCGATCTTGCAGGGGCTGGTGGACTATTCGTCGGTCCGGCTGGGCGCTGCCCTGCTCTTCCCCGACTGGCTGGCCTATGTCCCGACCGAACATCGCCAGTTCGGCTTCGGCATCTATGTTTATGCGCTCCATTTCCTGTGCTGCCTGCTTGCCCTGACACTTCTTCAGGCCCAGCGGTCGGTACAAATCGCGGTCGAACGCCAAACGGAGGCCGTGTCGGCACATCGCCGGGCCGAAGCGAAAGCCCTGCGCCTTCAGCTCAATCCTCATTTCATGTTCAACGCGCTCAATTCGATTGCAGCGCTCGTGGCGACAGGAGGGAACCGGGTTGCCGATGCGATGATCTGTCGTCTCAGCGACTTTCTGCGCGCTTCCATTGTCGGAGATCCCGAAAGCGACGTCAGCCTTTCCAGTGAAATCGCGACGATCGAATCCTACCTCTCGATCGAACAGCTCCGGTTCGGGGAGCGCCTGAAGGTCGAATGGCAGATCGCGCCCGGCGCCTGGGACGCGGCCATTCCGGGTCTCATTCTGCAACCGCTCGCGGAAAACGCGGTGAAGCACGGGTTGGGAAAATCGAGATCGGAGATCCGGCTCATTATCGAGGTCCAACGCATCGGCGGCAGTGTGACGATATCCGTCACCGACAGGCGCGCGTCATCGGCCGCGAGTTGCCCGGATGCGGATATCCGCGGAGCAGGCATCGGCCTCGCCAATGTCCGGCAGCGGCTGACGCTCTTCGGCACCGAACGGGCGCGACTTGAAACCGAACCTCTTCCCGACGGTTTTCGCGCCCGGCTGACCCTTCCATACCGAAAATTCTCCGGCGAGCAGGGGACGGGGCAATGACGGACATGCGCGACATGGAACTGACGGTCATTGCCATCGACGACGAACCGCTCGCGCTCGCACGGCTCGTCCTGTTGCTGCGCGAGATGGACGGAGTCCGTATCATGGCGACCTTGAACGATCCGGAAGAAGGCCTCGCCCTCGTTGAAAAGCATCGCCCCGATATCGTTTTGCTCGACATCGACATGCCCGTCCTCGATGGCCTGCAACTCGCCACACGCCTTCGCCGGCTCGAGGGGCCATCGCCGTTTCTGATCTTCGTAACGGCATTCGACCATCATGCGATCAGCGCATTTCAGGCGCATGCAATCGATTATGTGCTGAAACCTGCAACACCTGCCCGTCTCGAAGCCGCCGTCGAGCGGATCAGGGAACTGATATATAATCAGCGTGCATCCAGCCGCGTCCGCGAGCTTGAGCGCCGCATCGAGGAAATGCGCGACGATCCCGAAAAGACAAGCGACGAACGCGACCGGCAGGAAATCTGGGCGCTGCGCGGAAGCGAATTCGTCCAGTTGCGTATCGGCGAGATCGAACGCGTGGAGTCCGACAGGGACTATGTTCATATTCACAACGCGGAACGCGCCTACCTCCTTCGCACGACCCTTGGGGCATTGCACAAGAGGTTAGGCGCTGACCGATATATCCGTGTGCGGCGTTCCGCTATCGTGCGACTGGATCGCATCGGGGCGATACGCGATCGCGGATATGGTGACCTCCAGATCAGACTTCAGTCGGGGACGGTCATGCAAGTGGGACGAACCTACCTCAAACCCGTGCGCGAGCGCCTCAGGAAATGGCCGGGAGACGAAGGCGCAATACGGCAGTCCGATCCCGAAACCGGTTTCGCCCCCGATAGCCTGGCCGAAGCCTGCTGATGGCCCTGATCGAAATTCTGCCGGACCTGATGTGGCATGCCACCCGGGCCATGCGGTTCGGGCCGGTTTCAGTCGATACGCGAATGACCATCGTTCGGCTTCCCGATCGCACGCTTTGGGTTCATTCGCCCATCCAGCCCGATGAAGGGCTGGCCGCAGCTATTCGCGCGCATGGCAAGGTTGCTTATGTGGTCGCTCCAAATCGCAGCCATCATTCTCATTTTCTGGACTTTTTGGAATCCTTTCCCGGGGCTCTCGGTTTTGTTGCCCCCGGAATGGAAGACAAGCGCCCGGACCTTGCCGGTTACCCTGCGATCGGGCCATGCGGCATGCCATGGTCGCAAGCGCTGGAAGGCGTCTTCATCGCCGGCCTGCCGATACTGAACGAAACGGCCTGGTATCATCCGTCATCGGGGACGTTGATCCTGAGCGATCTTCTTTTCTTCATCGGCGCCGGTAAAAGCCTGCTGCCCCGGACCTTGGCGCGCATGCTCGGGGTCGACCGACGCTTGGCGATGTCCCGTACGATGCGAATGCTCGTGAAAGACAAGGCGGCCTTTGCGCAGTCCGTCGCCGCTCTGCGCAGTTACGACATAAGACGCATCATCCTTGCGCACGACCAGATTATCGAGACCGGCGCCGCGTCACAATTCGCCTTGGCATTCCGCTGGCTCGACCCGTAACCCGCCATCGATGGCAATCAGCACGGCAGGCAGCGCGGTTCATCGGCCGGATCGCGCACTCGTCGCAAGAAACCTTGCGGTGCGCCGCGCGCGAGGGCTCGACTGAGGCCCCTTCAACCGGTGGACCATCGATGCCCCTCCCTTTCCGCACGCTTCTTCTTGCCAGCATCGCCTTGCCGCCTCCCGCGGCGGCGCAAGCCCCTCTGCCTACGCCGAACCAGTCCGTGACGGAGTCGCGGCGCGAGATCGAAGACAGCCGCAGGGAGTCGAGAGAGAATCTCGAGCGTGGAATGCGCGGCGAGATCGATCCGCGCGAGATCCGGCGCGCGCGCGAAGGGGGACAAACCGCAGGTTCGGCCGTGACGCCGGAGATCATCTCGCGGTGGCAGGCCATGCCCCCGCAGCAACTGGGCACCGACCCGGACTTCGTTCGTGCGCTGCAGAATGAGGATCCCGCAGCGCTCGCGCATTGGGAGGGCGTGCTGATCGAAATGAATCGGGACTTGCGCGCCGACGCGGGGTCGCGCCGGTGGATGGGCGGCCCGGTGCTCATACCCGATCAGGACACGATCGACATCACGGTCGGCGAGCGTCGGCGTCAGCCGCCGCCGGGCCGCAAGGCCGTAAAGCGCAAGCCTGCCGAAGAGGAGGGTCAGGACGAAACTTCCCGCAGGGCCCGCAACCCGATGCAGGAACGCGACGCGCTTGAACGCGACCTGCGCCAAGCCGGGCGCGACCATGACGACGCCATGCGACGGCGCGACGATGATCCGGGAAATCGGGACCTGATCATAGCCGCCGAGCACGCCGCGACCCGGAACCGCGTTGCCGAAGAACGATATCAAGCCTTTCTCCGCGAAAATGCGCCCGACGAATATCGTGCCCGTCGCCAAGAGCTTGAATCGATCGACCGGCGCATGGCGAATCCCCGCACGCTCGACCGCTCGCAACTGCCGCGCCGTTCAGAACCCGCGGAACGGCCCAAAATTCCGCCTCTTCCCGAATATGACGGCCGCCTAGGAACCAATCCCGACCATCGCCTGCGGGGCACGGTCGATGGAGGTGAGGGACCGGTCATACCGGGACGCGCAAATGTGCAGCCCCCTGCCGAGCGACCGAAAGCACCGCCATTGCAGGACTATAGCGGACGCCAGGGCACCAACCCCGACCACCGGTTGCGCGGCACTCCGGAGGGCGGCGAGGGCCCCGTCATACCAGGGCGTGCCAACCGGCAACCTCCGCCGCAGCGACCGGCAAGCCCGGAACTCAAGGACTATCAGCCGCCGAAAGCGGATTAGCACTTTGGCTAAACCCGAAATCTAGAGGCGATCATAGATGACGTCTGGAAGTAATTTCATTATCCATCCGACCAGTCGCCAGCGCCGGGTCACATAAACATGCGACTTGCGGGACCGAATGGCTCGCAAAATCTGCACCGCCGCCTTGTCGGCGGACGTGACCCAAAAGAGGCCGGCGCCCTTGGCCATGGCCGTGTCGACAAAGCCCGGTTTCACATCAGTCGTCGTAATCGGCAGGCCCTTGCGGGCAACATTTTGTCGCAGTCCTTCCATATAGCTCGAGACGAAAGCCTTGGACGCATTATAGGCGGGCGCCGCGCCGCCGCCACGCAGGGCAGCGAGAGACGAGACGGCGACAAGATGTCCCGAACCTTGCGTGAGGAAATGACGCATGCCGAGGTTCGCGGCGGCCGCGAAACCCTCGACATTGACGGCGATCGTCTGACGTTCTTCCTCCCAGTGAAGATCGGCATTGATGTGACCGATCCCGGCACTGACAACCAGCAGATCAAGCCCCCCGAGTTTTTCAACCAAGGCGACAAACCCGCGCCGGAGGGCATACTCATCGGTTACGTCGAATGCCTCATAATAGAGAGGGCCCGGCACGCTTCTCGCGAGATCGACCAACAGCTCTTCGCGACGGCCGGTCACACCGACCGCATAACCCTGATGCGACAGCTGGACCGCAAGCGCCCTTCCGATCCCCGAACTCGCACCGATTATGATCGCCTTCTTCATGTTCCGCTCCCCAAGCGAGAATCCTCCAAGCCCTGAGAATGACGCCCAGGTCGTGCCTGAGGCGCGCGTATAACTCCGGCTGACACATTAGCGACGGCCGTTCCAACTGAATGATGGAAGGCGCATGACAAAGCACCACGATCGCGCGGGGAGCGGCCGATCGACTATCGCTCGATATTTGTCGGCCATTCGGGCCGCCCTTCGGTCGACCATGTGCCGCGCCGGCCATTTCGTATCGCAATGCGCAGCCCTGAACCCAAAATGTCGATCGATTGATCCCCCTGCCCCTCGTCGAAACTGAACTGAGCCAACAAGCGGTGACGATGTTTTACTGTTCGTCCACTCGCCAAGCGGTGAATCTCTCCAGGATCGAGCGCGCGTCCCCAGAATCGCAAGTCGTCGAGCAGCCCCTTATAGTCTTCATACTGAGTGAAGAACCGGCCCCATGCAGTCATCACTTCGACGCCGAAGGTCCACCCTCCCAGTCCCGGCGGATTCTCGGGGTGCGGCAACACGCGCCAGAAATTTTGCATGTTCGTACGCAGAGCTATGTCAGTATGTGCAATTCGGCGGCCATCGATCCACAATTCCAAAGTAGCGCCCGCGGGCTCGCGCCAACGCCTTATTGCCACCACATGATGCCATTGGCCGTCGAGCAGGCTCGGTGTCGTATCTGCAGGCCAAGCTTGCACCGCATGCACCATTCCCTGCGGCATATTGTCGCCGGAATCCGCGAACATCCATCTCAGACGCCCGCCACCATAGAATTGAAGCGAGAATGTCCCTTCACGCGTATCCCTAGCCCCAAAGCCATGCGGTCGCGTGTGACCATCCAATAGCCAGTTGCCGGCGTGCCACCAACCGACGCTCGAATAGGGTTCGGGGTCGGCATCCGACCAGTTGCGCAACTGGCCATAGGTCCCTCGCATCGTCGGACCGACAGGGAATGCCGGGTCGGGCCGGATCCAGAATTCCAGGCTGAATTCGGCCGTACCAAATTCTGCGGGCACTGAGGAAAGATCGAGAGAGGTATAATCCATCGGGCAATTTTCCGAGAAGCGGATGGAATTCGCCTGAGCCTGGCCTGCGAGTAGAAGCGCGCCGGTCAGAAGCCAGCCACGCAACAACATCATTCGCGTGGACATCCGCTGCCTCCATGAGTCAGATGAGCGATAAGCTCCACCTCGACGATACCACCCTCGCCGAGCAGCCCCGTCGTACCAACCGCGGTCCACGCCGGGTATGGAGGGGCGATAAATTCTCCGAGCACCTCGCTGAACGCAGCGAATTGCGTATCGCGTCCTCCGGAGAATTCCGGACTGTCCCAACGATGAAAGCTGGTGACCTTCACGACATTGTCAAAGCCGGCGCATCCAGCTGCCAGCGTCGTTTCCATATCGGTAAAGGCGCGCCGCACCTGGGTCTTGAACGATTCCACATCCCGTCCGTCACCTGGCCTGCGGCCAATGATTACCCCAGATAGATAGAGGAAGTCCCCGCCGCGCCTCGCTGCAGCGAAGCGATACATGTCATGTGCGCGCTGCGCACCCGGCGTGGGAAGAATTACTTCACCTCCGGCGACAGGCAGGTAAATCGGAAAATCGCTTGATGCGCTTGCAGCTACGGATATCCCGTCATGTACAATCCCGCTATCCACATGTGCCTTGCCACTATTCGGAACGGGCCGGGTATCTGCCTTCGCATCTGCAATCATCGGTGCAAACACAAATCCCCAAATAGCGATTGAGTAGTAGATCGAACGATGTCGTTTTGACATTCCAGACGAAAATCCAACGATCGTCATTAAAGGCCTCGCGATTGAAAGATTGCCGCATAAACCGGCCGGATGCTCGGGTGACGCGATTTGCGGGCCGCCAAAAAAATGCGGGGCGGGTTCCTGCGGACCCGCCCCCCTTCCGCTTCAGTGGGACTAGTCAAAAGCGAAAGTTGACCCCGACCGTAAAGGCGCGGCCGAACAGGTCGAATGCATCGCCCGTTTCAAGCCCGGTCGGAGTCCCGAAAGGCGTGCCAGGCAAATAGGGCGGCTGCGTATTGAACACATTGTCGATACCGAAGTAGAAGCTGTATTTCTCGTCGATCTCGTACCGAACCTGCAGATCGTGCAACCAGTAATCATCAATTTTGTTCAGTGCAGCGATATCGGGATTGGCGCTGGTAAAGTTCAGCACATAATCGCCTCCGCTCATGAACTTTGTCTGCCAACTGAAGGTGAAATCATCGACCGAATAGGCAGCGCGGCCCGTAAAACGGTGGCGCGAAAATGCCTGACCGAAGGTGCCGGCGGCATCCTCAACCGGTGCCACGGGGTCCGCCTGTGTCGAGTTTTCGATCAGATAGGTATAGTTGGCGGTGATCGACAGGCGATCGTCCGGAGCGATCCCAAGTCCGGTCGAATAGCGCAAGCCGAGATCGATACCGCTATTCTTGTAGCCGGCGACGTTGATCAGCTGACCATCGACGCGCGTGACGAAACCAGTGTTCGCGTTGCGGCGGACATTGTCGCAATAAAGCGGAAGGCTCGTCAGAAGACACTGCTGTATTGAATAGGTGCGGTCGATCGTATTGATCGCCCGGTCGATGGCAATATTGTAATAGTCTATCGTCAGCGACAAGTTACGCACTTGTATCGGCGTTATGACTGTGCCGATGGTAAAGGTTCGCGCCTTTTCTTCCTGCAGGTTCATGTTTCCACCCAAGAACCCGTTGATGCCTTGCTGGTCGGCGAGCGTATATTCGAACACGCCGTTCGCGGCGATTGCGGCCTGGACTGCCGGGATCGCGCGGCAGGCGGCCGCATATTGGTTCGACGTCGACGCCGTCACCCCGTTGCAGGGATCGGCGACGGTGGCGAAGGTCTCCGACGGCTGGCTGAAAAGTTCGGACGTGTTCGGTGCCCGGTTTGCTTCGGCATAGACGCCGCGCAAGCGCAGCCCGTCGAAAGGCTGGAGTTCGACGCCGGCATTCCAGCTCAGCACGTTCCCCACCGTCGAATAATCCGACACACGCGCCGCCGCGATCAGGCCGAAATAATCGACGAAGCTGTCGCGGATCAGCGGGACATTCACTTCGCCGAAGATTTCCTTGACTGTATAACTGCCTACGAGGTCGGGCGTTTGATTGCCCGAGTTTCCGCCGGTGTTGGTCAGCGTGTCCCAGTCGCTGACCGACTTTTCCTTGCGATATTCAAATCCGATCGCGAAACCGACGTCACCCGCCCCGAGATCGAACGATGTACCGCTGATCGTTGCGGTCGCGACATGCTGCTGGTTTGTAATTTCCTGCGATTTGGGGATCACGGCTTGCACATAGGCGGCCGCGCGCGGATCTGCCGTATCGTAGCCGAAGAGGTTGATAGGGATACAACCCTCCGCGCGTGCGGCAGCGTCAGCGCAGATGATATCGACGCCCAGCACGTTGCCTGGACCAACGCGGATCGCGTTCAGCGCGTTGCGATAGCGCCGGTTGTCGATATCCTCGCTGGCGCTGTAGTCGTTCATATAGCCATAAACGTAGCTGGCTTCATATTTGAACTTCGAACCCAGGTCGCCGCGAACGCCCGCCACGGCGCGCCACGTGTCACGGCGTACGACGTTGCTGCGGTCAAACACGTCATTCTGGCGGCGGCGGAACTGGATCGCAGCGACGTCGTTGTCGGGATCGGCATCGCTGTTGCGCGCCGCGATTGCTGCGGCAACGTCGGCGGGGATGAACGGATTGTCGATCGACATTCCAAGGTCGTCCGCGCCGGTGTAGACGTCGGTCCAGTCCATCGCGAAAGGCTCAAGCCGACTGTTCGAACGGACCCTGCCGTAGGTCAGCTCGCCAAAAAGCTTCGCGTTGTCCGCGATGTCGAAATTGGCGATGGCCGAGGCGAGATAGCGCTCGACCGGCACTGATATATACCGGTCGGCGTTGCGATTATAGCCCGCACCGGCCGGGAAGCCCGCCACCACATTGTTGCCGCGATCGAAGGTGAAGAGACTTCCGCCTTGATAGGCGCTGCTGGCGGCGCCGTCGCTGTCGACGAGCTGGAAGCGTCCTTGCGATGCGTAGCTGCTGTACGAAGCAGGTCCGCACACGAGCCCCGCACAATCCTGCGCCGAACGCGCGCGCTTGTGCGAAAACAGACCCGCATCGCGGTCGTAGGTGAAGTTGGTCATGACATTGCCGCGGTCATCCGCGCCAAAGCTGGTGCCGGCGGTGACGCTCGTCATGTAGCGGGCGTTGTCGCCCTTGCCCGTGATCCCGGCTTGGCCGCGAACCGACACGCCGTCGAAGTCTTCCTTGAGGATGAAGTTCACGACGCCCGCTACCGCATCCGAGCCATACACCGCCGACGAGCCGCCGGTGACGATCTCGACGCGCTCGACAAAATCGGTGGGGATGTTGTTGACGTCGACGGCCGAATCGCCCGGAAGGCCGCCGACAAAGCGGCGGCCATTGACGAGCACGAGCGTCCGCGAATCCCCGAGGCCGCGCAGATCGATCGTCGCAACGCCGGTTCCCGAAATCAGGAAGTTCGAGTTGGCGCGCGTCAGCCCGATCGCGACCTGCGGCATTTCGTTGAGCGTGTCCTGGATATTCTGCGCAGCGTCATATTGCAGGTCGGTGCTGCTCACGACGGATACGGGAACCGGCGCATCGACGTCGTGACGCGCGATACGCGATCCCGTGACAACAATGGTATCGCCCTCGGCCACGCCGTCATTATCTATTTCCTGTGCCGCGGCCGGTCCCGACAGCAAAGCTGCCCCCATGACAAGCGATGCAGCGCCGGAGCCCAGCAGGCGCCCGCTAACAGTCTTCTTCATTCATATGCTCCCTGTTTGTAGCCCATGGCGCTGGAGCGATTTCGCTTCCTTCGACACGCATGGTCATGGCCCGCAATTTTGCGGGCGTGAGGAGAGCCTAAGAAAAATGGCTGATTGTCAGAGACCGCAATCGGCGAATGGCGCAGTGCAGCGACGAACGCCCCCCGGCGAACACAAGAGAAATAGCCTAAGCCGGCGCGGAGGAAATCGAACAGCCTTGCATCCATATTGTCGAGTATAAACCGGAATCTCCGGTAGACCGTCGCGCAGGTGCAAGCCGATGGGGCGGCCTCTCCTTCACGAAGTTCCGGCCTCCGAATGCTCTACTGAAATGAAACAATCTGCTTTAGGGGCAAATCGCCGTTTGCAGATTTTCGCCAAAGGCTTTGATGTGATGACCGTGACGGACCGGAGACGGTAATTTACAAGGCCTCATCTTCTTCCAGACATGGAATTCACTCGGCAATGCCTGACTTCGTTCATCGAATGGGCCCACTACTCTGCTCGCAACATCCTCGGCATTTCATCGCGCCTTAAAGTCAGCACCTCGACACCGTTTCCGGTAACCGCGACCGTATGTTCGAACTGTGCCGACAGTTTTCGGTCGTTGGTCACCACCGTCCATCCATCGTCCAGCGTGGAGACCTTGCGCGTACCCTGATTGACCATCGGCTCGATCGTAAAGACCATGCCCTCACGCAGCCGCAGACCGGTTCCCCGTCGACCAAAATTCAACACCTGAGGCTCCTCATGCATCTCGCGGCCGATGCCGTGGCCACAGAATTCACGCACGACGGAATAGCCGTTCTTCTTCGCGTGCCGCTCGATCGCAAAGCCAATGTCGCCGATATGGGCACCCGGTCGAACCTGGTTTATGCCTTTCCACATCGCCTCTTGCGCTACCCGGACCAATTGTTTCGCCGCTGGCGGGGTATTGCCGACCATAAAGGTCTTACTCGAGTCTGCGATGAAGCCATTCTTCTCTAGCGTGATGTCGAGATTGATGATGTCACCGTCCCGGACGATCTCATCCTCGTCGGGCACACCGTGGCAAACGACATGATTGATTGAGCAGTTCAGAGCGAATTGAAATCCATATTGCCCCTTGCTCGCCGGGCGCGCGGCGAGGTCTTCGGTGATGAAGCGCTCGACAAGATTATTGATCTCTAACGTTGAAACACCTTCGAGATTCTGTCCGTCCAGCATCTCGAAAACGGAAGCCAGAAGTTTTCCCGAGACGCGCATAAGCGCCAGCTCGTTCGGTGTTTTTACCATGTCAGGCAGCCGCGCGAACATTCGCTTCATCTAGTCGCATTTTCACGATGTCGTTGAAGGTCAAGGTCGGATTGGCCTCAGCCAACATACCGATCTTCATCCAGAACTCGGCCTGCGCATTGATCGAGCGGCACATCACGGCACTTGCCCGGCGAGCCTCGTCATGCAGGTCTTCGGCTATTTTCACGATGCCCATGCCAATTCCTTCAAGCCCGCTATACGGAATATATATGTTCCATATATTATTTGGTCAATGCTCTGGGCTCAGAAGGCTTCGGAATGCACGCCTCCTTGACGAGAGCGCCACTTTCTTTGTTAAGTCGCTCAACGCATCCCAGGGTGATTGACGGAGGCCGGCGTTCGCCTTGAGGCTGATATCAAGCGGCGAACTTACCATTCTGCATACCCGCCGTTATCGGCCGAGAAAATGCTGCCTTGTCGCCGAGAGCAACGGGCTCGACCCGTCCGGCATATGATCATAGTTGATCGCCCAGATAATCGCCCCGCCCAGCTTGCGGTTTCGCACATAACGCGCCTTCGCTGCTATCGATTCGGGATTTTCGAACGACAGGAAGCCTGCCGCCGCCAGGCCGCCACCAGGCTGAAAGCCGCCCGGATATGAGCGGTATCCGACCTCCGCCACCGTGTCCCAATGATATGCGCCATGGCTCAGGAAACCGTGACGCACGAGTTCGGAATAACGCAGCGGCGTATCCTGCACCTCAAAGCGTGGATTGCACGCGAGGCTCTGCCGCGGCCCCGTCACGCACGGGCCATAATAGATGCCGAAGAAGCCGATTCCGATGCCAATCTTGCTCGCCGGTACGCCTGCGCGTTCATAGGCAGCAACGCTCGCCTCCAGCGAATAGGGTGTGTTCAGCGTCGCACCATGGATCGGGCTGCTGAACCAGCTATGCCAACCATAGGCGTTATAGGCCGACCCTATACCGTAACTCATCAGATTATATTGATCGACGGCGTTGGCGATATCGGCCTGCCACTGCTGCGCCCTTCCGCCGGGTGCCTGTTCGTTGACCGAGACGCCATAGCCGGGAAAGGTGATCAGCATGGCACGCCCCGCGCCCTGATATCGTGCGCGCGTCGCCGCCTCGACGCGCAAGTCGGCGATCAGCGCGCGGGCGCGCCGCTTCACCTCGTCGCCCCCGACCTCACCGTCGCTGCTGCCCTGGAACCGATCCTCCCAATCGAGGTCGACCCCATCATAATCATGCGCGACGAGATAATCGACAAGGTTTCCCACAAAGCGCGGCCGCACGGCGTCAGACGAGGAGTGAATGAACCCATCCCCATCACCAACCCCGCCGATCATCAGCAGCGTTTTCACCCCGGCCGCCTTGGCGCGCGCTACCAGATAGTCCTCGACCGAGCTGACGCCGTCGGGCGACAATCGCGGCTGATGCGCAGTCCCGGCGCCCGGCATCACATCGCCCGGCTGCCCGCCCAATGTGCCGCCGCCCGGCGCAGCGCGTGCAAAGACGAAATGCGTCATCGCGGTCATGTCCACCGCCTGCGGCGGATACATCCAGTCCCAGAAATAGCCGAGATAATAGCCCGTGACCCATGGCGTCGTCGCAGGCGGTGTCGTAACGGTGATTGCCGCAGTCGCGCTGCGCCCCGGATTGGCGTCGCTGCGCGCAACAAGCTGATATGTCCCTGCAGCCAAGGGCGCGGTATAGAGTCCCGTCGCACTTACCGTTCCACTTCCCGACTCGGGCACGCTCCAGGTGCAGGCGCTGTTGCTGCTCCCCGTCACGACACAGGCGAACTGCTGGCTCTCGCCCGCGGCAAGCGTCGCGGCGGTGGGAGAAATCGTGACGGCGATCGCGGGTGGCGGCGGCTCCCCCCCATCCCCGTTCGCCCCACCGCATCCGGCAAGCGGCAGGAACAGGAGCGCGGACAGGAAAGAATACATAAAACGCATGGAGGAAATCCTGCGGCAGGAAGAGCAGCCAAAGGGGAGCAGCCGAACGCGGAGGCCCTCCGCGAAGGCGAACAAGCACGACCCTACGCACGCGCAGCGCGCCGAGCGACCGGTGCCACGACGAATGGCCGATCCGGGCGATGAATGGTGAAGCGGTGAGTCCAGATCTCATAGCCAGATTTGGCTTTGAAAAAACTAGTCGCTCAACGGGTCAATGGCCAACGTGAAAGTCTAGAAACCGCGATTCGACCGATCATCAGCGATATGGCCACGGCGGCTGCATCTGGCCGCTTTCGGACCGGCAGCTTTCAAGCGACGAACGTGGAGAACCGGACGTTCGAAACCGGTGGGGCGAGGTTGGCAGCTCACGACCGATTGCAGACAGATTCTCGCCTCGTCACCCCGGGCTTGACCCGGGGTCCCGCTTGAAGTCGAAGCCAGCGAATGCGTCAAAAAGCGGGATCCCGGGTCAAGCCCGGGATGACGGGAGTGGGGGACGGGATGTCCGCTCCCCACCCCAATGCGGTCGCGACGGCAATCTGAGTACCGCCGGACACTCAATCGCTCGAACTGGCCGGTTGCTGACTGGCAGCTTTCGGGCGCAACTCTTCAGAAGCAGACCCTCGCCAAATCGGAGATCGTTGCGGCGAAAATGGAGACAGACATATCACGACATTCCGAAGAGCTTTGTGCGGACTGGCCATCTTCAAGCAGCGAAATTAATGTACCGGCAATAGTTCCGATGAGATGTATGACAGCGGGAGGCGGCAGCATGTATCGGAGTTTAATTGCGGCGCTTCTCCTCGCATCCAATGCTCCGGTGCAAGCACAATCATCGGCAGCAGATCTCCGGCCCCAATGCGGAGGACCATTTCAACTCTGCGGCTATGTCGAACGAAACGGCGAAGCCTTGAAAATTCCGAGGCGATTTGAGGTCGCGCACCCGTTTAGCGAGGGCTTGGCCGCAGTACGTATCGAAGGGGCATATGGATTCATCGACCGGACCGGAAAAGTCGTCATCGCGCCGCGCTTTCAGGCCGTAAGCTCATTCACGGGCAGTTTCGCGGAGGTTCGCCTAGGGAACGCTTCCGGCATTATCGACCGATCGGGCCATTTGGTCGTACCGGCACGGTTCAGACGCATCATTCCGTTCACGGGTGACACCTTTGTCGCCGAGCCCTTGCGGGAGAACGGACGCGAAGTGACGACCCGGGGCGGGCGGCTGGACTCATTTTCCGCCGCGACGGCCTTTAGCGATATGAGTGGTGCCGGGCTCTTCCACATTCGCCGCGGTTGGCTGACCAAGCAAAACTTGAATTTTGACCGTTTTGACCAAGCTGAGCGCGGGTTGATCTGGGCCGGGAGTGAAAACGAGCATAAGGACGATATATGGGGCCTCTTGAAGGCCGACGGAACCTGGCAGGTAAGTCCTCGATACAATCATGTACAAATGCTCATGGATACCCATGCTGTCGTCACATCGATGCCCGACTATAGCTTGCCGCCGCAGGAACGCCGCGACGCCATTCGCTGGGGGGCGGTCGATCGCGACGGCAAGCTGACAGTTCCACTGAAATTTGCGCTCTTGCACTATTGGCGGGGAGGATATGGATATGCCCGAGAAGGTCGCCCATTTTCGTCCGATGGCACCGAGAGAACCGTCAGGGAGGGGATCGTCCGGGCCGACGGCTCGCTGCTCGCTAATCGTTACTTCGACAAGATCGATATCGGTCAAGGCAACATGTTACCGCGCGGCCGGGTCGGCAACACCTGGTACAGTATCCAGCCGAGCGGCCGACTGATCCCAGACCAAGCGGACGGCCAAACTGTGGTCGAGTGCAAGAGCGGTTTGAAAATCGTGCGCCGCGGGAAGGACGTGGAATTCCTGAGACCCGGCGACGGAAAATCGATTGGCAGATTTGACGACGGCTATTTTCCGAAGGACGATTGCCCGAGTTCCTTCGACACGCGACGCGGTGAACGATGGTTTTATGTTCTTGAAGGCGGAACCGTCCTTGGAGGACGCAACGGCTATGAGAGCACCTACTCCTTTTCCGGTGACCACGCCGCAGTCAAAGTCGAGGGGAAATGGGGGATTATCGACCGCTCCGGCGCTTTCTCCGTCAAACCTCATTATGTCAAACTGCAGCCGGGTCGAAACGGCACATTCGTAATCAGCGACGGCGAACAGCCATATTGGATCGACGCTTCGGGCAACCGAGTGCCGCAACCCGCTCAAGAAAGGCCTCCGCCGCAACAGGCTTTGACTTGCGAAGGCGGATTGCAGTTATTTGAGGAGGCGGGGCTATGGGGCTTGCGGGATGACACTGGAAATGCGGTCATCAAACCACGTTACCGCGCGCTTTCCTGTTTTCAGCATGGCATCTCTCTGGTCGCCGAACCTGGCGGGGACGCGTGGTGTCCGATCGGTCCGGACGGTCGCAGACGGGATGCTCTGGCGTGCAGCGAAGCCTATTATCCGGTCGTGGTTACGCATCATAACCCCGAAAAGTTCAGCGAAGACCCGCACGAAAACAGCGTTTTGTGGAACCGGGCCTGGCTTGACTACCAGGCTGGAAAACGAGGTGAACCGCCGAGGTGGATCTGTGAAAGCGGTCGTTGTGGTTCTTACACGGTGATGCCCGGCCGTGTGGCGGATGTCGCAGTGCCGGCGGACGCCGTGACGAAAATTGGCCCGAAGCCGCTCATCATTGGGCTTGGAGGCGCAATTCTGGCTTCTCTCGGCGTGTTGATCTGGAAAAGAGCCAGCGCGATAGTTCCGATCTCCTCAGCGAAAAACGGTTGATCTATGGCTGCGAGGTATCGCGTCGTCGAAGCTCTGCACTTGGCCGATTGGAGATAGTCTGCTTCCGGACGCAGAACATCGATAGCGGACATTCGTGGCGATCCAGCTTACGCCGACCAACGAAAACTAGACCTTGTTGCACCAGATGCTACATCCACCATGTGGTTAAGCGTCCGCCTTCGAAATCTGGCAGTCTCAAACCGGTTTTTGTTCTATTCACGGCCCTTGCGGCAGCGGTGTTCATCTCCGGGAATTTTGATGCCGCGAGAGCTGAGCCTGCCGAACGGGCTCGCTCGTCGGAGGCCGAAAAGGCATTTGCTGAAGGACGCTATGCCGATGCATATAAAGTCCTCGTCAAGGCGATTTCCGAGTGCACTGCGCCGTCCGATCAGCCCGATTATTGCCTACAACTTCTCACGATGGCGCCCACCTATGCTAATGTTGTCGGTGATGTCGTGGCCAGCGAGCAGCTGGCACGCAAGGCGATCGCGGTCGCGCAATCAATTCCACATGGCGGTGGCCGAGAATATGAGGTCATCGCGCGCCTATCGCTGAGCAATACCGTTTTTTCTCAGGCCCGCATCGCCGAGGCGGAGACGCTCGGGCGCGAAGCACTTGCCCAGGCGCGCGACGTCTTCGGCCAATCCCACGTTGTCACGGCGAGCGCGCAGAATAGTCTGGCGTTGGTGCTTGATGCGCAATCGAAACATAGTGAAGCCGAACCTCTCCATCGCGCGTCGATCGCGAACACGGAAGCGGGGCTGGGTCCGGAGGCCGCCAACCTGCCCACGCTCTACAATGGCTTGGGCGACAACCTAACGGAGCAGGCCAGATATCGCGAGGCGGAGACCGTGTTGAGTGACGCGCTTCGCTTGGCCCAAAAAATCAACGGGGACACGCACCCGGTGACCTCCTTCAATCTTGGGAGCCTCGGCAACATCAAGGAAACGCTTGGCAAATTCGGCGAGGCGGAAAAATTGTACCAGAAGGCGCTGGAGGTCGACAGTAGCGCTCTCGGCCCGGCCCATGCTCTCGTCGGCCGTGATCTGAGCAATCTGGGCGCCCTCTATTTGAACCAGGGCCGACTGTCCGAGGCAGAGGCGCAATTTCGCAAGGCGTTGGCGATTGCTGAGCTGAGCAGCGGGGTGTCCAGCCCTGCGGTCTCCAGCGATCTGGCGAACCTTGCCAGTACGCTCCTCTTTTCCGGCCGGGCCGCGGCGGGAGAGGGGGCAGCGCCCTCGATTGGCTCGATCATTTGGAGATGGGCGATAGCGAAACTGCGCGGACGATAACGAAACTCGGAGGACGCCGGATCAAGCCGCTACCCGCAGGCGAGCGGTTCTGACATGCTAGAATCTCGTTGCAGAATGGCCGATTGCGGCCTGACCGCTTTCAGGAGAGAATTTGCGAAAGCAGCCGTTCGCAAATTGCTCCCAGCGGCACGACCATATGATGCAGAAAGAAATGAGGCCGAGGTGACCAAAGTCGCCTCGACCTCATACCGAGCGTTTCGCCCTTCCGACGGGTCGCTAATCAGAAGGCGATGCGCGCAGTTACCCTTGCACCATGGGAGTTGCGGTCCGATGCCAGCGTGCCGGTGTAAGCAGCGCCGAGATGAAACGAGCCCGTGGTATATTCAAATCCGGCTTCGACTTCGGCTGAGTTCTTCGGGATAGCCGTGCCAAGGATGCCGAACGTAGGTCCTCCGGCCGTGAACCGAGATGCACTCGGTGCGGCGCGGTCGTTGAACGCTCGGTTCCAGGCAGCCGACACATAAGGCTGGAAGCCTGGCTGACCGGCGTTTAATTGCGCACGCCCGCCAAGACTGACGAAGGTGGTCTTCTGATCGCCCTTCGCGACGGTCAGTGCCGCGTCGCCGCCGGTTTCAGCGAAAGCATCGCTGCCGGTATCGACATGCGCCAGTCGGGCAAAGGGTGTGATCGCCGTATTGCCCGTGACAATGTCGTAACCGATCTCGCCAAAGATCTGCAGCGTGTCAGCGTCCCGCTTCGACGAAAGCGTTTGAGCCAGCGGCGCGCCGTTGATCGCGCGGGTCGTATCGATGTCGTGCCAGGCATAGCTGACACCGATGGTGCCGCGCAGACCGCCTTCCGCGCCATAAGTGGCATGGGCCGCGATATATTTGCTTTCCACGTTTGCATGGTCATTGCGCCCGCCGAAGCGGAAGTCCGACCCGCCGATACCTGCCGAAAGCGCTGCAGCGAAGCCGCTACCGCCAAAACCGACGCCCGCGACCAGACCCTTGTGATCGGTGTCCATCGCGAAATTCCCGCGCGCCGCGTCAAATTCTCCCCAGCCGCCAAAGGCCGAGCCCCAAACGAACGCACCGCCCTCTTCGGGAGCCTTCATGCCAATCAAGGCATTACGCAGATGACGACTGTCGTCGGTCAGGCCGCTGATCGTGCTAGCCAGAATTTCGCCCGACAGGTCGCCGAAGCTCGCCTGTGCGGTCGCCGCATTCTGGACCAGCACCGCTTCGTACAGCGGATTGTCGACGCCAAGTGCCTGAACCGCGGCCGCCACGCTCGCTTGGTTAAAGCCCACCGCGATATCGGCGAAATCGATATCGTTGCGATAGAGCGACAGCGTCACCGAGTTGGTGCTGTAGCGCAGAAGCGGATCGAGGAAGGCGAGGTCGGTCGTCACCGAACCGAACGTCCCTGTGATTCCCGCACCGCCTGTCAGAATTACATAGTCGGTGCGCGGGTTATAGTTGCCGTCCTCGGCCAAGACCGCCACGCTCGCCGTGCTGGCGATCGTCACAGCACCCGTCGCATCGAGGCGATCTGCGGCGCCCGCTGCGTTAACCTCGACTTCGTAGACCGAGCCTGCAGCGAAGGCGAGGTCGCCATTCACGGTCAGCTGGCCGATCGAGTTGCCCGGCGCAATCGTCCCGCCGCTGGCGACTGTCGTCGATCCCACGGCGCCATTGCCGCCGAGCGTTCCGCCGCTGTTGACGGTCACCGGCGAGGCGATCGAACCGTTTACCGCGAGCGTGCCGCCGTTGACCGATGTCGGGCCCGTATAGCTGCTGTTTCCGGTGAGGTTGAGCGTGCCGGCGCCCTCTTTCACCAGGCTGCCCGTGCCCGAGATATCGCCGCCGAAAGCAGTGTTGCCAGATTGATCGACGGTGAGCTGGCTGTCGCCGATCACGACGCTCGACCCCGCATCGCCTTCGAGACCGCCGATCGTCTGGTCCTTGCCCGTGATGTCGAGCGTGCCGCCTTCGCCTAGGTCGAATTCGGTACCCGGATCGATCGTGCCACCGATCCGCACCGAGCCGCCAAGGATGTTCGTCACCCCCTGGAAGGCATAGTCACCCATGAAGGTCAGCGCGCCGTCACCCATCTTGTCGAGGGTGCCGCTGCCCGAGAAGGCGCCGAGAAAATCATAATTGTCGGAACGATTGAAAACGAAGCGCCCGTCGTTGACGATATTGCCCGCGAAGCTGCCCTCGGTTCCGCCGGCGCCCAGCTCGAAGAAGCCGGTCCCTTCCGTCTTCACGTCACCCTGAAGCAGCCCGGTCAGGACGAGGCCGCCATTGGAAATGACCGTTCCGCCAGTGTGCGCGATGTTGGCGGTGTCTACGGTAAACACGGCGTCGCCGATGAGCTGCAACTGCCCCGTCCCGTCGATGGTCAGGTCGGCCAGATCGGACACGACATCGTCGGTACCGAAGTTCAAGACGAGCAGGCCGTCAGTCCGAACCGAAGGGGTCAGGATCGGCGACGAAGTATCGCCCGCGCCCAGATCAATTTCATTGACCTGCAGCGACGCACCGCTGGCGATCGAAACGCTATCGAATGCGCCGACCACGCCTGTGGTCGACCAATAGCCTGCCGCAACGTCGAGTGTCTCAAACCCGGTCGCTTCGGTAAGCTGCTGCGCCTCGGTCAGTTCAAGGACGTCCCCATCGAGCGTCAGGCTGTCGTTGCCGCCCCCTGCGTCAACGGCGCCGGACATTACGCTACCGGTTCGCAAAGTGACACGATCGTCGAAACTGCCGAGCTGGACAGCGATCCCGCCTGAACCGGTGATCGTCCCTGCGTTGTCGAGGATGATCGCACCGCTGTCATCGCCCCATACGCCCCGACCGCCGCCCGTGATTGCGCCGGTGTTAACGAGCATTGCGGTCCCGAAATTACCGAGGATGACGCCGTCGGTTGCACCAGAGATCGAGCCGCTATTGTTTACTTCGGCACTATCGAGGAAGCCCGCGACCGCAGCGCCAAAGGTCCCGCTTCCGGTGATCGTGCCGCTATTGCTGATCGTGCCGGTCTGCGCGATATCTTGCGAGACCTGCAGCCCTTCGACGACAGCGCCCGATGTTGCGCCAGTGATCGTTCCGCTATTGGTGATCGTTGCGGTATCGGTGACGAGGACGACCGCGCCATAGCCGTTGGAGCCCGTGATCGTCCCCGTATTGGTGAGCATGCCGTCAAAGCCCGTTTCCTGGACAAGCCCTGCCCCGCGCTGGATAAGAACGCCGCCCGGCCCCTCACCGGTGACCTTGCCGGCGTTGTCGACCGCGCCGCCGGCCGACAGGATGATCCCGAACCGCGTACCGCTGATGTCGCCGGTGGAACTGTTCGCAACGGTTCCGACATAGTTCGCCAGCGCCTGACCGTCATAGGGATAGATCGAGATGCCATCGGCCAGCGCGCTGCCCTCGCCGCGGATAATGCCGCTGTTGCTCACGCTGCCGCCGCCAATCAGACGCACGCCATCGTTCGATTCGCCTCGGATCGTGCCGCTGTTCGTCACCTGCGTGCCGACCGCGATGCCGACGATATCGCCGATCGCCTCGTCGAACTGATAGGCGGTCGTGATGCCGGCGCCCGCACCTGTGATCGTCCCGCTGTTGGTCACGCTCGACGACGCGGTGGTGATCGTGATGCCGGCGTCGGGCGCGGCGTCGAACCCGTCGTAACTGCCCTCGCCGCGGATCACACCGGCGTTGTTCACGGCAAGTGTGCCCGTCGCGAAGGAATAGATGCCCGACGTGCCGCCGGTGATCGTGCCCCCCTCGGCATTGGTGATCGTTACGTCCGCACGCGATCCCTGCGAGACGCCGGCGCCAAAATCGCTGCCGATCGTGCCGCTGTTCTCGAGCGTCGCGATGGACATGTCGCTGCCGAAGCCAACCCCATAGCCGTCGCCGCCACTGCCGCCGAGATTGCCAGTGCCGCGAATGTCGCCTGTGTTCACGACCTTGGCGGTCAATCCACTGCGATCCTCGCTTGGATCTGTATTGAGGGCAGTCCCCTGGACATAGACGCCGCCATTAACGCCCTCGATTTCCCCGGCGTTCACGACCTCGCCACCGCCCGACAGGATGATTGCGAACCGCTGGCCCTCGATGCGGCCATTCTCATCGTTGGTGACGTGGGCCGAATAATCTTCGTTCGACTGGTCGACATGCGCAAACATCGAGATGCCATCCGTGCCCTGCGCACCTGCATTGACACCCACGATAAAGCCGCTGTTGATCACGCTCCCGCCGCCGGCGAGGCGAATGCCGTCGTTATTGAGACCGATGATCTCGCCATTGTTGGTAATCGAGGTATTGATTGCGCGGCCTGTCCCATCCGCCATCGGCGTGGTGACGATCCCATATTGGCCGCCGATGATCCGACCGTTGTTGACGATCACCGCGTCCGCCGTCGTAATGACAATCGCATCCTGGGCGGCAGCGCTTATCAACCCCGCATTATTGAGAGCCAGCGAGCCTTCGTTGGAACGGATCGCGGTCCCATTGGCGACGATCTCGCCGTCGTCATGGTTGTTGATGGTGAGGGCGCCCGTCGACTGACCGATGATGGCGGCCGCTTGGCCGCTGATCAGACCCTCGTTTTCGATCACGGCACTGCTGAGCGCGCCTCCGGCAAGGACTCCCAGGAAACCCTGAACGGTGCCGCTGTTGTTGAGCGTGCCGATGCGACCAGTCTGGTCTGCGGTCGCGCCAAGGATGACGCCGAACGGGCTGACATTGGGATTGGCGGGATTGAAGGTCCCGGTGCTGCGAATGGTCCCTTCATTATCGATGGTCCCGCCACCCTGGACGACCACGCCGAACATTTGGCCTTCGATCAGGCCGCCCGGAGCATTGGTCACCGAGCCGATACCGGTGACATCAGTCGCGACAGACTGGGCGAATTCGGAAAGGGCGACACCGGTGCCCGACCCGTTATTGCCGTTCAGTCCGCGGATCACGCCGCTGTTGACCACCGATCCGCCGCCCGCGAGCGAAACGCCGCTGCCTGCGCGGCCTTCGATCGTGCCCGAATTCGTGACCGCAGTGTTGCGCGCGCGCGCCTGCGTCCCCTCGGCATTCTGAAACACGGTGGTCGTAATGCCCGACAGGGCGCCGACAATGCCCTGGCTATTGTTGATCACGGCGTCGGCGGTCGTGATGTTGATCGCATTCTGACCGGCGCTGAAGATGAAGCCCTTATTATCGACGGTCAGCGTGCCGCCGTTCGACGCGATCGCCGTCGCATTTGCAAGGATTTCGCCATTCTCGAAATTATTGACGGTCAGGTTGCCGGTGGACTGGCCGATGATGGCGATTGCGGTCGCACTGATCATTCCATCGTTGTTGATCGTCGCGCTTTCCAGCGCACCGCCAGCCAGAACCCCGAGAAACCCCGAGATGTTGCCGGTGTTCACCACCGTCGCGGCGCGGCCGGTCTGTTCGGTGGTTGCACCGAGAATGAGCCCGAACGGGCTGACGTTCGGGGTCGCAGGGTTCGGATTACCGGTGCTGCGGATCGTGCCCATATTGGTAACAGTGCCGCCGCCCTGCAGCACCGCGCCGAACATTTGGCCCTCGATCACGCCGCCGTCATTGTTCGTGATCGATCCCACGCCGGTGATATTGCTGGCAGCCGCGCCGGGGAATTCCGAGATCGATACGCCGGTGCCGTTGATCATGCTCCCGGGCGCCCCGCTGGTCCCCGAGATCGTGCCACCGTTGGTGACGGTACCGCCGCCGACAAGGGCGACGCCCGATCCTCCCTCGCCGCGGATCACACCGCTGTTCGAAACCTGCGTGTTCGCAGCGAGCGGCTGCGGGGGCAGATCATCGCCATTTGCGTCTTCGCTGAAAAAATAGGAGGTGACGACGCCGTTCGCTGCGCCGCTGATCTGGCCCGCGTTGGTGACGATCGAATTCGGCTGCGCAATCACGATGCCGCCGCTCGGCCGACTGTCGATGCCGCCGACGTCGATGCCGTTGCCGCGAATGACACCGGCGTTGCCGACAGTGACCGGACCATTGTCGGCGTAAATGCCGATGAGATCCCCCTCGACGGTCTCGCCATCATCAACCTCGATTTCGAGCCGCTCGGGCTGGTCGTTATGAACGCCGAACGCATTTTGGGCGGCGGCGGGCGCCAGATGGCCGATTGCAAGGCCGACAATCGCACTGGTGGCGAGCAGGCGAGATTTCGAGATTCGTGACATATTCCGGAGTCCCCCATTGACGTTGCAGGCAAGGCAAGGGACTTGCCGGAGAACGTTTTGCGCTCTCCGGCTCATCCGCCCCGCCTCGAGATTTTGCGCCCCCAAGCCGTTCGGGTAAAAATACCCATCAGCTTTGCGTGCGATGACTAGTGGCGGGGACGGCGGCGCGTCTACCCAATGTTATTTAGGGTGAATTTGCGACGGACCGTTGCCGCGGTGCTTGCACCGAGGTGTCTGGCCGTTACGGGTGACAGATCACCGGGGGGTGGGTTGAACTTGTCTTGGGCGAACCTGTGCGTGCGCCCGTTGGACGCAGATAAGCGTTCGGTCCCCGCCCGGCGGCGGGGGTGATAATGAAGATCTTATACGCGATCCTTGGGTTCTTTTGCCTGCTGGCCGCTCAACCGGCGCGCGCAAACTCCGACAAATTGCCGCTGCTCGATCTCAGGGCTGGAGAAGATGCACCCGCACTCGCCTCGTTTGTTCGGTTCGCGAAGCGCCCCGGCGTCGCAAGGACGCCGCAACTGGAAGCGATTCTCGGCGGTCCGCTGCAGCATATAAAGGGATCGACGATCCACTTCGGCCCCCCGGGCACCCGGACCGTCGTTCTCCTGAAAGTTCGCAATGCAAGCGACGCGCAGGGAAGCTGGATTCTGACCACCGGCCGCGGCTCGCTCAAACATTTCCGGCTTTATGAAGCTGAAGGTCGCGCGCTCGCGCTGGTCGTCGATGCTACCGATCCGCAGGTCGCCCGCGAAAATCTCGGGACCTACCAGGCGTTCAGCTCCGAGCTTGTGCTTGCACCGCGGCAGGAAAAGCTGGTCGTCATCGAATTTGTGTCCGAAAATTCGACCTACATGCCGCTCCGCATCGAAACCTATGGGACCTTCTTCAAGGATCGGCGAGCCAATATTTCAATGGTGTCGGGCGTTGTCGTCGGCGCGCTGACGCTGCTGCTCCTCAATTTCCTGTTCTTCTCGATCACGGGCTTCAAGGAATTTCTCTGGCTGGCCGTCGCGGAAGCTTTTTTTGCGCTCAACACGGTCCATTCCGAGGGCTACATCACCATATTCTTCCTGTACGACAAGCCGCTGACCGGTGTCGCCGTCGAAGATTTCTTCAAATGCGGATTTGCGGCCGCGATGGCCCAGTTTTGCCGAAGTTTCGTGAAGACTGCGGACAACTTCCCCAAGAGCGACCTCACCCTAAAGGCGCTCATCCTGTTCGCCGTCGCCGTCATGCTGGTCCAGCCCGGCCTATCCCTGTACCCCGCCGACGTTCGCTTTTTTCTCCACCTGTCCGGATGGATCGTAGCGGTCGGGGTGGCGTTATTCCTGCCTTTCGTGGGCTATGCGGCCATGAAGCAGCTTGGCTCCCAGCTCTGGCCCCTCTTCGTAGGCTGGGCCAGCCTCGCGCTGTTCATTTTCTATGCCGCGATCGCGTCGATGGGCTTCTTCACCTGGCTACCGATCAACTGGCACCTCTCCGGGCCTGTCGGGCTCTTTGAATCAGTCATGGTAACATTGGCGCTCGGACTGAACCTCAAGAAGATCCAACGGGAAAAGCTCGTCGCCGACGCCAATTATGCCCAGTCGCTTGGTGAACGCCTCGAGATCAGCGAACGGGCAAAGCGGCTTGCTGAAGAAAAGGCCTATGCGCTCGAAACCGTGCACAGCCAGAACGCGCTGCTTCACGCGTCCGGCCACGACAGCCGGCAGGTCATCCTTGCACTCAATAGTGCGGTTGCGGTTCTGAAGCGTCGGGGAAAGCCGGGCGACGATCCGGCGCTGATCGGGATGCTTCAAAGCTCCGCCAACTATCTGAACGAAATCGTGACGACCACCATTTCCGGCGCCAACATCGCCGCGGGCGATGCTCAATTCGTCGCACTCGGGGCCTTTCGCGGCCAGGCGTTGATCGAGCCGCTGACGATGATGTTCAAGACGCCCTTCGCAAACAAAAAGCTGACACTGAAGGTCAGCGTCGCGGACGACGTCATGATCATTTCGGACAAACCGCTCCTGATGCGCGCGCTCGCAAATCTGCTGAGCAATTGCTATCAATATACGCAGACTGGCGGCGCCCACATCGCCCTCGTGCTCGACGAGGGCCGTGCCATGATAAGCATCACCGACACCGGAAGCGGAATGCCTGCAGACATCATGGCCGCCTTGAACAGCGGAGGCAGGGCGCGCGTTCGAGGAAATGAAACGACAGAGGGAACCGGCTCCGGTTTCGGATCGGCGAAACGCATCGTCGAAATGCTTCGGGGAACCCTCAAAATCTTTTCGTCGACCAGCCACGGCACGGAGATCCGGATAACCCTCCCCGCAGCTTCCGTTGTCGTTACGCCGATCTCAACGGACGAATTGCAAGCGGGCTTGCCCGAATGGACGGTTCTCGACTTCGATCAACGCAGGGATTTCGAGTTGGAATTGGCTTCATCCGGCAGCGAACCAAAACCTGTCCTCGCCGTGACCTATGATGACAGCACAGTCACGCGCGGGCGGCTCGGCCAGCTTGTCACCATGGTGGCGATCAAACCCGTTTGCCGCGAACTGACGCACCATCCCCTTCTTTTGGCTGCGTCAAAGAAGGTTTAGCTCATTCGCGCGCTCGACGATCCTGCGGTTATGCGGGACGTCGAGTTTACGCCGCAGTTCGGCAATATGGAAAGATACGGTCGGCGGCGCGATCGCAAGACGATAAGCGATCTCCTTGTTTGTCTCACCCTGTGCCAGATAGTGGAGGATGGCCATCTGCCGCGAGGACAGCGCAACGGGGGATTGCTGAAACTTGCCGAGCGCTTCTTCGATATGCGGCGAAATATAGACCTCGCCCGCCAGCGCTGCGTCGCAGGCGGCGACAATGTGATCGAGCGGGTCCGATTTGCTCACGACAGCACGCGCGCCCAGTTTGAGCGCCGAATGAATCTCGGCAAGGTTCGTTTCACCAGTCAGGATGATAACCGTCATGTCGCGCGACCCGACGATCTCGGCGAGAACATTTATACCCCGCACGTCGGGCAAGTTGAGATCGAGGATAACCAAGTCGATCGGTTGCGACTGTACGAAAGCATTGACCATCGCGCCGCAATCGAGCGCGTCGACAACGACGAAGCGATCGAGCGAACCAAAAAGGAACCGCAGACCGCTTTGGGTGATACGGTGATCGTCGACGATCAAGACATTATGCTGCACCGTCATGCCCCACTCTCTCCTCCCCAGATGCTTCTCCGCAGATTATTCACCTGCCGCAACCCGAAATAATGCGGGGTGGTTGGGGGTCGGACTCCGGGCGCGAAAAAGGGTCGCGCTTCACATTACGGCCAAGCGCTCTTTCTGGGCGATACCGGAACCGGTACTGGCCGATAGCTGACTGGCAACTTCTAGGTGCGGATTGGGCCGGAGCGGACGTCGTCGCCGCAAAACGCACGGGGCTTTGCCAGCGAGCCAGCCAACGCTTCAGACCTTCAGCCGCTCGGTACGGGAACCGCTCCCCCCGTTCTTCATTAGAATGGCAGTCTCTGCAACTTTGGGCGTTTCGCCTATGCCATGGAGTAGTCAATGACCCGTCGCGTGCGACCGAAATCAATTCTTCTTGCAACCGATCTGAGCAGCCGGTGCGATCGCGCGCTCTCCCGGGCAGCGCAATTGGCAGCGGAATGGGAAGCGAACTTGATCGCAGCCACCGTGGTCGAGGCCGAGCCGGACCAATTGATGGATCAACGGGAGCGCGAACCCCGCACGACGCCGGCCGAGCGGGCGCTCCGGACGCTGGAAAGCCATCTCACCGACGTCAAAATTCGCGCAGAGGCTCATGTAGCGTCCGGCAATCCTGCGTCCGTCCTCCGTTCGGTTGCAGAGCAAAACAACTTCGACCTGATCATCATGGGAACGGCGCGAAACGAAGCTTTGCCTGGCCTCCTGCTTGGCGGCACCACCAAGCAACTGATGAAGACTTTGTCAGCTCCCGTGCTGATCGTCCACGACCGTCCTGCCGGCCCGTACAGGAATATTCTCGTCGCGACGGATCGTTCGCAGGGCGCCCGCGAAGCGCTCTTCGCGGCTGCCCGATTCTTTCCCAAGGCGCGCATCACATTATTCAATGCCCATGATTTCCCCGCCGCCAGCAATCTCGGGGCGAACGAACGAGCGAAGCATGATATGGATCTGCGGTCCGAGATGCTCGCCGAGATCATAGCCGATCCTCGCGTCAGCACCGATCTCGCAGCCCGCCTCGAACTGGTCGTAGAGACCGGCGCGGTGGAACGGCTCGTCAGCGAATAGGCGCAAGACCATGCGGTGGATCTGACGGTGGTAGGCAGCCACGGCCATGGCGCAATCTTTGAAGCCGTCGTTGGTAGTACCGAGCGCAAACTGCTCGACAGTCACGCGGGTGATCTTCTTATCGTGAGCAGCAACGAGGGCTAGACCGGGCCGACTACGCGCTTTCGGTCGGACAAAAAGAGGGTCGCGCCCTTGCTCCCGCACCGTGACCGACCTTAAGAGGGACGGACCGCCGAACCCACAGCAGGAGCGCCTTCTCAGCGATGCACGACCCGCAATTTCTGTTGGCCGTGTTGAGCCTCCCCTTTATTGGCAGCATGATCGCAGCGGCACTGCCGCAATCTGCGCGCAGCTGGGCGGCAACGCTAGCAGGATCGATCGCGGTCGCAGGCGTGCTTCTCCTTGTCTCTTACTATCCCTCCCTTGCTCGCGGCGAAGTCATCCGCCACGAAGCCTCTTGGTTGCCATCGCTCGGCCTGCAGTTCACGCTGCGCCTCGACGGCTTCACGTGGCTGTTTGCGCTGATGGTCCTCGCGATCGGCGCGCTGGTCATCCTTTACGCGCGCTATTATATGTCGCCCAAGGATCCGGTCCCACGTTTCTTCGCCTTCCTGCAAGCCTTCATGGGCGCAATGCTCGGCATCGTGCTGTCGGGCAATCTGATCCAGCTCGCCTTCTTCTGGGAATTGACCAGCCTCTTCTCCTTTCTGCTCATCGGCTATTGGCACCACAATCAGAGCGCGCGCGACGGCGCTCGTATGGCGCTGATCGTCACGGGCTTCGGCGGTGTCTGCATGCTTATCGGTTTTTTGCTGCTAGGCCGGATTACGGGGAGTTACGACGTCGACGCGGTTCTTGCGGCCGGCCCGGTCATTCGCGCGCATGAGTCCTATCTGCCCGCGCTGATCCTCATCCTGCTCGGCGCCTTTACGAAAAGCGCGCAAGTCCCGTTTCACTTCTGGTTGCCTCACGCGATGGCCGCGCCCACGCCCGTGTCGGCTTATCTCCATTCGGCCACAATGGTGAAAGCGGGCATCTTCCTGCTCATTTTGCTGTGGCCCGCGCTGTCGGGAACCGAAAGCTGGTATATGATTGTGACGACTGCGGGCCTTGCGACCTTGCTCGTCGGCGCATGGTCCGCGATCTTCCAGCAGGATCTGAAAGGCCTTCTGGCCTATTCGACGATCAGCCATCTGGGCCTGATCACGCTGCTCCTGGGGCTGGGCAGTCCGCTCGCGGCCGTTGCGGCGATTTTCCACACCGTGAACCATGCGACGTTCAAGGCTTCACTGTTCATGGCGGCGGGCATCATCGACCATGAAACCGGCACCCGCGACCTGAGACGACTCAGCGGTCTCGCGAAGTTCATGCCGATCACCGCGACCCTCGCCATGGTCGCCGCGGCGGCAATGGCGGGCGTTCCCCTGCTCAACGGCTTTCTGTCGAAGGAAATGTTCCTTGCCGAAGCGTTGGAAGCGCATAGCGGAACCATCATCGACATCGTGCTGCCCTTTCTCGCGACGCTCGCCAGCGGCTTCAGCGTCTTCTATTCGATCCGCTTCATTCACCAGACCTTCTTCGGCGCGCCTCCGGTCGATCTTCCGCACACGCCGCACGAAGCGCCGCACTGGATGCGGCTGCCCATCGAGATTCTGGTGCTGGCTTGCCTGCTCGTCGGCATATTGCCCGCGCTGACCATCGGCCCCCTCCTCGCACTCGCGGTCGAGGCAGTTCTCGGCGATCGCACGCCCGCCTATAGCCTCGCGATCTGGCACGGTTTCAACCTGCCGCTGCTGATGAGCCTTGCCGCGCTCGTCGGGGGCGCACTCGCCTATCGGCGGTTCGGCGCCCGCCTCAATCTGGTCGAACGATCGCCGGTCATCGGACGCCTCAAGGCGCGGCGCGCATTCGAACGGGTGCTTGCAGCCATCGTCGATGGCGCACGATGGATGCACTGCCGGTTGGGCACGCAGAAACTGCAGGTGCAGTTGCGGCTCGTCATTGGCGGCGCGATTCTGCTCGGCGCCTTGCCCTTTCTCGTCCTCGGCTACAGCCGGGGACCGGAGCCGATCACACTGATCGACCCAATCTTTGCGGTTATCTGGATCATCGGCGGGCTTTGCGCGATCGGTGCCGCATGGCTGGCCAAATTTCACCGGCTCGTTGCGTTGTCGCTGATCGGCGGATCGGGGCTTGCCACCTGTATCAGCTTTATCTGGCTTTTGGCCCCCGATCTGGGCCTGACGCAGCTTCTCGTCGAAATCGTCACGCTCGTGCTGCTTCTTCTCGGTCTCCGCTGGTTGCCGCTACGCAAGCCCGATATCTGGCCGGAGGCGCGGACACCGTTGATGGTGCGGCTTCGGCGCAGCCGCGATCTTGTGCTGGCGATTGCGGGCGGCATCGGAATGGCTGCGCTATCCTATGCGATGATGACCCGGCCGGCGGTCGACAGCATATCGAGCTATTTTGTCGAAAGCGCCTATCCCGAAGGCGGCGGCGCGAATGTGGTCAATGTGATCCTCGTCGACTTCCGCGGTTTCGACACATTGGGCGAAATCACTGTGCTGTCGATCGTCGCGCTCACGGTATTCACGCTGCTGCGCCGCTTCCGCCCCGCACCCGAAAGCATCGAACTGCCGCTTCAGCAACAGCGTCAGAACGACTTTGATCAAGCGGAAGAGGAACGCTCGCACGGCGACACGCTGGCGCATTATCTGTTTGTGCCGCGGATCATCATGCAATGGCTGTTCCCGGTCATTCTGACCTTTGCCATCTATCTGCTGATGCGCGGCCATGATCTGCCCGGCGGTGGCTTTGCCGGGGGCGTGACCGCATCGATTGCCATCCTTCTGCTTTATATGGCGGGTGGAACGCGCTGGGTCGAAGCACGCCTGGACATCCGGCCGCTGCGCTGGATCAGCTTCGGCCTCTTGCTGGCGACGATCACGGGTCTGGCGGCATGGGTCGCAGGCTATCCGTTCCTCACCAGCTATTTCCGATATCTGTCGGTGCCGCTGATCGGGGATATCCCGATCGCCAGCGCGCTGCTGTTCGATATCGGCGTATTTGCGGTCGTCGTCGGAACGACGGTGCTGATCCTGATCGCGCTGGCGCACCAGTCGATCCGGTCGCCGCTCAAGAAGAAAGCGGGCGAAGATCAGCCGACGCCAGCAACGGAAGGGGCCGCCTGATGGAAGTCGTCCTTTCGCTCGCGATCGGCGTCCTGACCGCGTCAGGGCTCTGGCTCCTGTTCCGGCCACGCACATTCCAGGTCATTCTGGGCCTCTCGTTGCTGTCCTACGCCGTCAACCTGTTCATCATCGCGGCCGGGCGGCTGCGCACCGACGCGCCGCCCATCGTGGGCAAGGGCGTTACCGACCCGGCATCCTACGCCGACCCGCTGCCGCAGGCGCTGGTCCTGACGGCGATCGTGATTTCATTCGCGACGACCGCGCTGCTCGTCGTGGTGCTCATGGCATCGCGCGGGTTGACCGGAACCGACCATGTCGACGGCGAGGACGGCGAACCATGACGGGCGCGCTTCAACATCTGATCGTCCTGCCGATCCTGCTGCCGCTCGTCGCAAGCGCGCTGATGCTTTCGCTCAACGAACGGCGGCGCGCGACGAAAAGGACGCTCAGCCTTGCGACCGCGGCGATCCTGATTGGCGTCGCAGCAACGCTTCTCTGGTTCGCGCGGGACGGCGGACCCACCGCCTACCGCCTCGGCGATTGGCCGTCTCCCTTTGCCATCACGCTCGTCGCCGATCGACTGTCGGCCATGATGTTGCTGTTGACGAGCATCCTCGGTTTCACCTCGCTCTTTTACGCAACCGCCCGCTGGGATCGGTCAGGGCCTCGTTTTCACGCGCTTTTCCTGCTGTTGCTGATGGGCATCAACGGCGCCTTTCTGACCGGCGACATCTTCAATCTCTTCGTGTTTTTCGAAGTGTTGCTCGCCGCGTCCTATGGCCTCATCCTGCACGGCTCGGGAACCGAGCGCACCAGCGCGAGCCTTCATTATATCGCGATCAATATTGCGGCGTCGCTGCTATTCCTGACCGGCGTCGCGCTCATCTATTCGGTGACAGGCACGCTCAACATGGCCGACCTGGCGCTGCGGATCAGCAAGGTCGATCCGAACGATCTGGCGCTGCTCGAATCCGGCGCGGCGATCCTCGGCGTCGCCTTTCTGGTCAAGGCGGGCATCTGGCCTTTGAGCTTCTGGCTGCCCCGCACCTATGCCGCGGCATCGCCCCCCGTCGCCGCGGTGTTTGCGGTCATGACGAAAGTCGGCATCTATATCATCCTCCGATTGTCCTTCCTGTTGTTCGGGAAGGGTTCGGGCGGTGCGGCCGGGTTCGCCAACGAAGTGCTGCTCTACGCAGGCCTCGCCACCATGGCATTCGGCATTCTCGGCACATTGGCCGCGCGCCAGTTGACACGGATCGCGGGACATTATGTGCTGGTGTCGTCGGGCATCCTTCTGGCCGCGATCGGCATCGGGGGAGAGGCCCTGACCGCGGCCCTGCTTTTCTATCTGGTCAGCTCGACGCTCGCGGTCAGCGCACTTTATCTCATCATCGAACCCACGGAACGCAACGCCGACGAAGACGACATAATCGAGGGCATCGCAGAACCTGTATTCGACGACGAATATGTCGGGGCGATCGAGGAAAAGGAAACCGAGATCGGAACCGTCATTCCGGGGACGATCGCCATATTGGGCGGGGGCCTTATCTTTTGCGCGCTGTTGCTTGCAGGATTGCCACCCCTGTCGGGCTTTATCGCCAAATTTGCGCTGATCGACGCGCTGTTCAGCCATGTCGTCATCGCGTCTTCGCACTGGATCATGATCGCACTCATCATCCTGTCGGGTCTGGCTACAATGATCTCGATGACGCGCGCGGGCATCGACCTTTTGTGGACGCCGGGCGAGGATTCACCCTCGCGGCTCAGCTTGATTGAAGTCACGCCCATCGGATTGCTGCTGGCCGTCTGTCTCGCGCTGATGCTGGCCGCCGGCCCCGTCATGGATTTCATGCAGGATACCGCGGCGGCGCTTTATGAACCGACAGGATATATCGATGCCGCAGGCCCCGCCGCGCCCGCCTTCGATACCAGCGCGCCGACGACCTCTGGCGCACGCCCGTGAAGAAAATCCTTCCATTCCCCCTTCTGACCCTCGCTCTGTTCATAATGTGGGTCTTGCTCACCGGCTTCTCTCCGGGTCACGTCCTGCTGGGCGGCCTGGTCGCTGCGCTCGTATCGCGCACGATGCTGGCGCTGCAGCCTGAGGACACGGGGTTCAAGCCGAGCCTCGCCGTGCTGCGGCTGTTCGGTCTCGTCTCGATCGACATCATCCGGTCGAACATCGCTGTCGCAAAGGTGGTGCTATTCAAGCGGGCAGACCGGAAATCGGGGTTTCTGCATCTTCCCGTGGATTTGCGGAATCCGCACGCGCTTGCGGTGCTCGCGATCATCATCACCGCGACGCCAGGCACCTTATGGGTCCAGCATGACGCCCGCCGCCACGTCATTCTGATCCACGTCCTGGATCTCATCGATGAAGACGAATGGATCCAGCAGATCAAACATCGCTACGAGCGCCTGCTCATGGAGATTTTTGAATGAACACGCTGTTTCTCGCGCTTGTCATCACCGCGTCGCAGATCCTGCTCGGGATTTCGATGCTGTGCGCCACATGGCGAATGCTCCGCGGCCCGCGCGCGCAGGATCGCGTTCTAGGGCTCGATGCCCTTTATCTGGGCGCGATGCTGCTGCTCGTGACCTATGGCATTCAAACCGGCCGCACGCTCTATTACGAGGCGGCACTTGCCATCGGGCTGCTCGGCTTCACAGGCACGGTTGCGCTCAGCAAATTCCTCATGCGCGGCGAGGTGATCGAATGATCCAGGCTCCCGATCTGCCATTATGGGCGGCTATCCTCGTCGGCCTGCTGCTGCTTGCAGGGTCGATCACCACGCTGATCGGCAGCCTGGGACTGCTTCGGCTCAAGACCTTCTACGAGCGGGTTCACGCGCCAACACTCGGCGCGACACTGGGGTCCTTGCTGGTCCTTGCAGCATCGACCGTCTGCTTTTCCGCCCTGCAGTCGCGCCCCGTCGTCCACGAACTACTGATCGGCGTATTTGTCACGCTGACAACTCCGGTGACGTTGATGCTGCTTGCGCGCGCAGCCATATATCGCGATCGGAGTGAGGGCCAGGCGCCGGTGCCACCGGATCGCCTCGTAAAAAACAAGAGGGAGTAATGGCCGGTTGCGGCCGGTCAGCTTTTAGGTCGGTATCCGAGAGAAGCTGACGTTCGGCGCTAAACGGACGACCGCGGCAGCGCTTTCGCCCCTCTCGAGACCTGAACGAGCCAAGGGTGAAGAGACCGCAACGGGTGCGGGAGAGAATTGGCGCCTCGTCACAGCGGGTGGTCCCTCCCTGCCAGCAGGGAACGTATCAGCCAGACAACTATTGACTGGCTGGCCATGGCGGTGAAGCTAGCACCACAGCCTAGGAGATGCCCTTGTACGCCACATTATCCCTCAACCGGCTTCTGTCACTGCTAGTGATTCCGTTCGGGGTCTTGTTGCTGGCCTATGTATTTTTTCGCGGCATGCCGATCGACCTTGCCTCTGCGGGTCGCATGCTTTCGTCGGTGGCGACGATCTGGGGTGTCATCCTCTTTGCCGCTTTCGGCTTTTCGGGCAAATGGAGCCCTTGGCGCATAATCTGGTTCTTGTGCCCGCCGCTGAATCGCTGGCTTCCCGATCTCAACGGCATCTGGCGCGGAACTACGCATTCCAACTGGAGCGTGATCGAGACCGTGATGAAGGGCGCAACCGGGGCCGGGCCCAAGGTCAAGCGCGAAGAGCTGCCGAAGATCGATCTAAAGGTAGACGAGATCGTTCTGACGATCAGGGCATCGCTCTTCAAATTCGAGGTCGATGCAATACTCAAGACAACGGGCGGCACCTCGGAATCGATCACCGAACGGCTTCAGAAAAGGTCGCGCCGAGATGCGTTCGAGCTCTTCTATGTCTATGAGCAGAATACCCCCGATCCCGAACACACCGACGAAGGCCGGCACGTCGGCGCCGCGCGCCTGGATGTCGATCTCGACAAGTGGGTGTTGAAGGGCGAATATTGGAACCGACGCTGTTGGCGCTCAGGCGAAAATGCCGCGGGCCGCATGGAAGTCGAGCGCATCAGCCGCTGACATCAATCCCCGTCGCATCGAGGCCGAGACGGTGCCACGCCTTGCCGTCGTGGACGACCACCGTCAGTCCATCGGGAAGAGGAGCTGTCCCGATAATGGCAAATAATATGCCACCCAATTCGTGCCGCGATTCGAGCACCCTGCTCGCCATTGTCTCCACATCACGCCCCGACGGCGTCGGCCAACGTTCGGGATGCGAGTGCCAATCGCCGACATAGTGAAGACCAAGCGGATGCCGTGCATCTATCTCGGCCTGTTCGGCCGCGCGATCGGCTGCATAGCCGAAGCGTGAGCGGCGGTCGGTCGGACGCGGTCCGGTCGCCTCGACGACGCGTATCGTTTTGTCCTCGATACGCGCGAAGAGAAGGCCTCCCGCTTCACGGTGCCAAAAGCGCGTCTGGCGATGCGCCGAAAGATGATCGAGGACAGGCTCCTCGAAGAGGATGATCTCGCCCGAGGTTCCGACGGCAAAGCGCACTAGCGAATTCCGCCGCCTTGGCACGCCGGGCAAGCGGGAGTCGGCAACCAGCGGAACCGGCGCGAGCGCGCGCCGTCGTCGCCGGGCGCCGTTGCCGCCCACGCTGCGCTCCATGTCCCGCCTTCCGCGGTGACCGCCGAAAGTGGCGCCGCGGCGATCCGGTGCTCACCCGCGTCCGCGTGTGCGAGCAGGACGTCGATCGCAAGATCGGATACCATTGCGGCGATCGTCATGATCGCAGCGGCTCCGTACGGCTGGAAATGCGCGCCGCAAGCCGGCACCCGGCGAAGCGTCGAAGCGGGCCACTCGGATACGGTGCCCCGCACCCCGCCCATCGTGTCCAGGCCGCATTGTAGACAGCCCGACCCCTTGGCAACTAATACGCCATGCCCGGCAACGCCGTGCGGCTCGCACCAACCATAAATCAAACGCCGCGTGACATCTTCGAGTTGCCAAAGATTGAGCAAACTCTCTGCGCGCCAGTCACCCACTGTGCTGATCACCAGTGTGTCGCGACCTTCCAATGCCGGAATGCAGTCCTGCCATCGCTTCGGATGCGCAACGAAGCGGCTGTGCGGAAAGCTACGACCGAGTTCGGCCGCGAGCTGCTCGGCCTTGTTGCCGTGGACCGACGCCGCGCCAAGCGCGTGCCTTGATATGTTGGGCCAGTCGAGCGTCTCGGGATCGACGAGATCGATGGTCCCGACACCCGCCTGCGCCAGCAAGCGAGCGACAGGCGAGCCCAGCGAACCGCAGCCGACAATGGCAACCCGCGAACCCATAAGCTCGTCGATATCCGGATTGGCATCACGCCCGTGAATCCATCGCGGGTCCGCGCGGCCAACGGCGGACCATTCGGCATGGCCCGCGAGCGCCATAAGACGCGCGTGGCGGGGATCCATCTTCGTTGTCCGGAACCCTCTCGAGCGGCCGCGCCGATGCCCACGCGGCCCGCCGCGAAGCGTCACGCCGGCGAAGCAGGCACCATCACCGGTCTCGGCGCCGAGCAGGACGAGGGTCGATCCGGTTGAGCGCGCCACTGTCCGGTCGAGCAGATCGCCTGCTCCCGCGGCGTCCGCGATGGCAAAAAGCGCTTCGGGGGTTTCGGGATATTCGTCTGGAAGAAGCGGTCGATCGAGCCAGATCAGCAAGCCGGTATGGGCAGAGGCGGAGGACATGCTCCGCTTGCCATACCGGTTTGCCGCCCACGCGCGCAGCTCCTTTTCATTCTCCGCCGCGACGGTTCTGCCTTTGCCCGGCCATATTGCAATTGCCCGCGTCGGCTCGGACGGATCGAGCAGCGAAAGTACTGGCGTCCCTTTGGCGAGCGGCACCCAGTAGGACAGGAATTCGCGCCGGAAATCGTCGGAGTTTTTCCCCGCGATCCCCTGCTCCAATATGTCGGCGGCGCCCTTGAGAACGTATTGCGCGACGCCGACCGGATCATTCGGATCAATGACGTCGCGCGATGTCAGCACACAGATCAGTCCGTCATGCTCGACATGCGGGTAGCTCGGAAATGCGGGTGGCTCAGCAAAGCCGATACGCGGCTCGCTGTGCGGAAATTCGGTATCGAGGAAAAACCGAAGTTTCAATTGCTCGCCGCCAACGGCGAGCACGAAAGACCAACCCTCAATGAATGAAGAAGGAACGTCCGCGTCGCCAAGCGGCACGGCGCCGATATTTGCCTCGAGCCAGCGCCCGACCTGCTGCGCCGCTTCCGCCCGGCTTGTGCCGGGCGGCGCCCCGTCAGCCATAGCGCTGATCGCCGCCGATCCTCACGGGCTGCCGCGCCTCGGGCTCGGGGCCGACATCGCCCAACAATCCGGAGGTCAAGACGGCGGGTGCCTCGGGCTCCTCGACGATGACAAGTTCGACATCGTCGGGAATGTATTTGCCGAGGGCGGCGCGTAGCGTTGCAAGAGCCGTGCTCGCGAACACCGCTCCGAGCATCTTGTGCATGTCTGCGCGCAACGCTTCAGCACCCGCGACGAAATCGGCGCGGTCGACGTCGCTCCATTTCTCGTCGAGCCGCTGCCCGTCGACTACCGGGTTGACGATCGCCCCGCCAAGCAGCCTCGGCAAAGCGTCGGCGACCATTCGCAGCGCAAGGTCATCGCGATTGGCGGGAACCGCTGCCGATGCCTCGTCGAAGGCAGTGACGACGCAGCTCATCAGCGCGATCGAGCTGAGTCGGCACAGGTTCCAGCGGCTGTCGCGCCAGCCCTTCAGATAGCGGCACACACGGCGAAGCTGCTGGTCATGCCGGGCGATGGCGGCGTTGAACCAGTCCTCGAGCTTGCGGGGATCGGACGGTTTCCAGCCGTCGTCACGGTGCGCGAGCATGATATGGTCGTCAGGCAGATTGGGGTAGATTTGCGCATCGAACATCTCGGCATCGTTCAGCTGGACGGCGCCGAAGCTCGTCGAAGACATCACAGCCTTTTCGAGGAGCGTCGAGAAATCCTGGTCTGGGATTGCGTAGAGCGCGATGTCGACATGCGCACCATCGCGCACGACGACACGGACACAGGACGGCTTGCTGTCATCGAGCGCCCAACCCTCCTCGCGACAGAGTGGGGCGAGCATCGCCTCGACCGCCGCGAAGTAACTGCGGCTGACGATCGCCGGATTTGTCGTGCCGTGCCGGGTCAGAAAAGAGATTGGCAGAAACATGCCGTCGTCGAGGTCGATCTCCTGAGGCGGTTCGACCGTCGTGCGATTCAGCGTAAAATAGGCCCAGCTGCCCTGCATGCGAAACTTGGGACGAAGCGCGTCGGTCTCGGCAAAGGACAAGGCTGCATCGCCGAATAGCTCGCGCCTCTCGATGAACTGGGACCAATGGCGGAAACCTGCGACAAGCGTTTCGCGAACAAGGTCGCGAACCCGTCTCAACTCGGCGGCATCCGGATCATCAACGGTCAGATTGCCAAGATAATTCGCCTTGCTGGCCGCGCTGTAGAGAGCGCGATGGGCGTTGATCGTCACATTGTCCTCCCACCTGATTTCTGGTGCTTCACACGGGCATGTAGGAACGAGGCAAGGGAGAACAAGACGTGAATCTGTAAATCTTGGCGTCATGCCGTCGAAGTTCGTCGAAGCGATTGAATCGAAGAGATTATAAATTTTTTGCCGCGGCCAACGTTCGGCGGGCCGCCTGACGAAACAGCTGGTCGTGACCGCTTTTCAGCCGAACTCGAGCACCATCTTTCCGGCGACAAAGAGCGAAATCTGACCATCATCGGAAACCTTGATGGCGACTCCATAAAAGCTGCAGTTGCGAGCAGCGGTAGCCCGAGCGCCCGGGAATGTGTCGAGCGTGGCGAGTCCCAGTTCGTCGAGCCGCTGTGCCGGCGGATCTGTCACCAGGCAGCCCGCTTCGATAACCTTTCCGTCTTTCGAGAGAATGACCGCTCCATCCACCGCGGCCGCGCTCCTGATTAATGTTGCATGGGCGGGGTTGAGAAGGTCGAGGCGCTTGACCAGATCGCCGACCCCGATCGACTGCTTATCTGCCGGTTGCGCGGCTCTCGGGATAATTTCCCGGATTGTTTTCGGCTTGTTGGCAATGGCCAGCAGGGCGCCGCGGCGCTCGACGCTAGCATCGAAAGCGATAAGAAGCAGCGCACGCGCAATCTCTGGCGTTGCGAAGGGAGCGATCAACGCCTCGATGGGGCCGAAGTCGATATATTGCCAACTACCGCGGCGCCTTAGAAAACGCATTCCGTTGGGAAGTTTCACCCAGATGTCGCCAAAGGATGTCGACTCGATCGACGCCGCCCGTCGACTGGCGGGATCACCCTCGCCTTCCAGTTCCGTGCCGCTCGGCGAATTCGAAGCCCGGTCGAATGACACGACCACACCGGTCACCTTACCCGTCCGCTGTGTTGCTACCAAAGCGACCATGCCTTGGGCTGTGAAAGGCCGGATCCATTTTTCAGTGAGCAGTGCCTCGCGAATGGGCACGCCCTGGGAAAGGCGAATGAACCGCTCGCCCGCCGGGACCGCCGCATCGCGAGTCCGCCTTACTATAAGCAACCGGGTCGCGACTGGAGCACCTTCATAAGTATTTTCACGCGCGCTTTCGATCCACCGCAGGCAGTCTGTAAAGAACGGCGTTGTGACCAAGGCAATGCGCGCCATTATGCGAATGACCCTGGTCTGCTCGAGGGAAAGCCAAGTCTCGTAGTCGTGACCGTAACGAGGCGCTCGCAATATGTCGGTGTTGAAGACGCGAATGAGATTCTGAGCGAGCAGGCGGACGTGAACGGTCGGTGCTAAAGGGAATTCGATCTCGACAGCGAAGCCCGGCACGCCCCCACGGACGGCCGCAAATAAGAGGCAATGCTGCTCGTCCGACTTATGGTGAAAATCGCCGTCGATTCCTGTCGCGGCATAACGCTCCAAAGCCTCCGCCGCGTCGAGTGCCCGAACCGCCGCTCCGCGAAACAAGTTGCTCACGATTCGGCACAGATCCTCGATAGTCTCTTTACGGGATCGTCCCGGAACGTCGCTCCCTTCCTCGCATTCGGCAGCGAGAAGCTCTTCGATATTTTCGTCGCCGGATAGGTCGCTTCCCGTCGGGTCGTGCGGCGGAGAGACCTCCAGATCTTCTGACGGCAAGGCTTTCATTGGTCTGCTCTCCGTTCTCATATCAATTGAATCCGCCGAGCGACGAAGAAGTCACAATTGAAGAATGAATCCCAATATCGAAGCGCATCTGCGCGAGTGCGCGCGCGACGAATATTCCCGAGCCGTTCAAGATAGAAGCCAAGATTATCGCGAAAAAAGCGAGCGGGCGCATCGTTTCCAGGCCCGCAGATTGTTTCGCCCCGGATGACGGGATGCCAGATTTGTGTCGAACGTTCCAGCGCATCGTAAATCGCCGCGAGTGTATCGTATAGCGCGCGATCGTCGCGCCCTCGATGCTGACGGTAGTGATCGACGACGAGTTTCGTAACGCCGAAACCGCTCAGCATGCGCCCAGGCCAATTCGAACGCGACGCCGTCCATGCCTTTACCAACCGGACTATTCGCGTCAGCTGACGATTGGCGTAAAATCCGTGGCTCATTGCCGCGGCTGCCTTGAACCAGCGCGTCACCGCCAGAGGATCCGAGGGTCGCCAATCGGTGGAGGCGAGATCGATCCTCACTCCGCGCGGCCCATAGGTCTTACGGTAGACGGGAATATCGATGTGGAACCCCTGCGAATAATAAACGCGAATGCAATGACGACGCATTTCGGGAGAGTAGGTATATCGATTATCGTGGGCGGCTGCGAAGACAAATGCCCGGGCTTCGCGCGCGCTTGTCATACCTCCGCGAGGCCCCGAGAGTGCATAGTCCGAGAAATAGATGCCGTCGTCGATATCGTAGCTGGAGTACCATTGCTCACGGATAATAGTCCCCATCGCTACGCTACCTTGCCCCCGAAAACCGATCGGCTGGTAATAATCCATCGCTGCCAGCCGTCGCTTGATTCGAGCCCGGACGATATTTCGCTTTGTCCGGAGCTCGTCGAGCTGCGATGGCGGAAGCAATATCTCGGCGCGGTGGTAGGCCATCATATCGAGATGGCAGTCGGGTATGTCCCGGCGCACAATGTAAGTAAGCACTAGGACCGAACTTCCCAAACCGCGGCGCTCACCAATTTGCAAAAGACGTCACTGAGGCGCGCGAATGCATTCTCCATGATGTCGTTTTCAACAACTTCTTCTGACATGTCGCCCCTCCAGTCGTGATCTAGCCTAAATCAGAAAGGAGGAAAGGCCATCGGCATGGCTTCGATAACTCCAATTCATAAGCGTCAGCCCCGTGTAGTCCTCGATGCAATGACGGACCATTAAGCGTCGAGCGAAAAGAACATTGCAAACAACTTGGGGAGAAACCGAGTTATGCCTTAAGACCCCATTGATCGGCCAATGCGATACGAAGAGCCTGCGCTTCTGCGTCACCGTCGCCGCGGTCAGCCGTGAGTGCATGCGCGAGTTCGTTGCGCAGCGGTTGCTCCGCTTTCGTCACCCAGCTTTCGATCAGCCCCGCGTGCTGTCGAATCTGGGCGGTGCCTTCTTCCGACCAGAGCTGCGGCAGCACGATATGCCGGATCGCGTCCTCGGCGCACGCCGCGAAATCGCCGGTCTCGAGCAAGAGCTTTTCGCCTGCCGCGACGAGCTGGAACCTGTCGCCCGGATAGTCCGGGGCCAGCATCCGGTCGCGCAGCTCTCGAAGGATCGCTCTGCGGTCTTCCACCTTCACCATGGCAGCGACGCGAAACCAGCGAAGCATGAAGGCATGGCCCGGCGCTCCGAGAAGATCGCCCATCGTCGATCGAAGTGCTATCGCACTGTCCGCTCCCAGAGCCAACGGTCGCCTGTCGAGCCGCTGGAGATGCGACGCAAGGTCGAGAATAGTCTCCCCAACGCGAATTTCCTGCTCCCAGCCGTTCGCGCCAATCTCGTCCCGAAGCCAGGTCTTGAGCATACCACGCGCTTGCCTGCGCGTCGCGCGATGAGGATGGGCGGGATCGACGAGGACATGAAAAATCTCCACGGCGCTAGGGCTGAAACGTTGGCGGTAGAGCTGATCCCAAAATCCCGTATCGTTGGCGGCTATTGCCAAAAACTCCGGCAACCGTGTTTCAGGCATGATGGCGCGATACGCCGCCAGATCGCCAACGATATCCGGCACATCGAGACGCCCGAGGCTCGACCACCGCATCCGGTTCTCGAACATGGCGCTGGCCAGCGCGCCCGTCCCGCCGTTGGCGCGCACGAGATCGGCCAAGTGACGAATTACTGCCATATCTCCAAAAACCGTTAGGTTGGCATCGACGGCGACGGGAAACTCGGGATGCCCGGCGACAAAGGCTTCCCACCCTTGTTCATGAGGTTCCGGTAGGCTGATCCCAGCGAGGATCGACAAAGCGACAAGACGCGCCGCAACCGAGGGGCTTGCCCGCACGAAGGACTCCGCCGTTCGCTGCATCAGCTGGCCCGAGGCGGCCAGTTCCCCGATGTCGGTTTGCGCAAAATCGAAGTCGCGTCGAAGCACGCCCAGGAGGTAGATGGCCGCTTCGGTTCCGGGCGCATCGGCCATTTGACCGGCCAGATAGGCATTCGCCGCCTGAGAAAGAGCGCCGAGCGCGTCGCGCCCAGGCTCTGAATCGAGAACAAGCATTGTTTGCTCTAAAGTCGGTTGTCCGGTCGGTCCGGGATGCAAGCGTTCTGCAAGCGCGTTAGCTAATTCGTCGCCGGTGACCGTCGTCCGGATATGGGGGTTCCGGCGACCTTCAGCCATCCGGACGTTGCCTACGTCCAGATAAATCTGGGCATCTCGGATCATCACGAACATCGTGGGGGAGAGCGCATTCGGGACTTGCTCGGCCCAAGCAGCAACCAGATCGCGATAATGCCTCGTCGAGCCCGGAACCCGAACCTGCGCGATATCGAGCACCGACATTCGGTTGCCAGCGTCGGTAAGGAACAGATCCAGTTCAGCGGCAGGGATGCGAGCCACGAGCATTTTGAAGGTGTCCGCGGTTTTGTCGTCCACCGTACCGGCTAGATTGCGACGCAGGAAGGCGCGGCGAAGTTTCCGCCATGTGAAAGCGGCCCAAGGCTTTTCGTCGATTCGTGCCTGATCGAGCATCGCGCACAGATTGTCGAAACCGCGTTCGATAATGTCGGGCGTATCGATCTGCCCATAGAGCACGCGCTCGAAGCCCCGAATATCGACCTGTCCCTGGAAGAAGCGATGATCGCCGGCAAAAATCGCCGACCGGAGATTTGGGGCCAGCAGGATCTGGAGGGCGTCCTCGGGCCGCACTCCGAAATGCAGCGCGGCAAGCGATTGCTGCCACTCGGGATCATGTTCGGAGAGATCGAAGATCGGTGAGTCGATCGCGGCGACGGGGTTTTTCTCGAAAGCGCCGCGCAACATCGCATAATAAGCGATGGTAAGGAACGGGATGCGCAGATCCTGCCATTGCAGCCAGAGCGCGGCGATGCAGTTCACCATGCGATTGAGGTCGCGCGGGGTCACATTATGATCGCGCGGTGTCACCGAACCACTGATGCGTTTCTCGAAGATGCGGCCGACCTCGGATGCCCATTGCCGTTCGATATCGGCGCCGAAGACCTCGCGCATCAGCTTGCCGAGATAGGCGTGCCAGTCGGAAAGGACCGGCGGATTGACGTGGAAGGTCACGTCGAAGGTCTTGTCCATGAAGGACTCTGCAAAGCTCTTGCCCATGCTGTCGACCTGATCGGCGAAGATGCGCTCGAGCGCGCCATTGTCGATCGGGAGAACGATGTTTGGCAGGGTCACCGCTGGTGGCGGACCGCCGTCGATCGGATCGGACAGCGGGATCGCACCGAGAAAGAAGCTGCGGATCGTCGTCCACATCTCGATTGCCTCGCTGTCGGGCAGGCGATCCAGATTGTCGACGACGATGACGAGACGGTGACCGTCGCGTGCGGCCGAAACGATCATTTCGCGAAACGTCTTCTGGAATTCGATGGTCGTCGGATCGGGCGAGCGGACAATCCGGTTCTTCTGCTTTTCGACATGCTTGTTCGCGATAATGGCAAGAAGCGACTGGTCCTGATGCGGAGCACGATGTCGCGTCCAATTGTTCGACGAGAAAAAACCCCTCGATAGGGGGAAGCGAACCGGCCGCCACGCAAAGTAGAAGGATATCGCGACCAGAAGAGGCGCGAGCGCCAGAGCGATGCCCAGCGGAAAGACCCAGGCGCCCGGAACCGTCGCATTATATTTGAGGGTCAGCGCCAGCCAGTCCTTGTCCAGAAGGCTGGCACCAAAGGGAACGAGGAGCAGCGAGAAGAGGATCAGATAGCCCGCGGTAGTGAGCGTTGGGGTCGTGCGCGTTTCGAATTCCTCGACGCGTCGGTTCAGGAGTTCCATTGCCTCCTGCCATTTCTCCTCCGTCGCGAGAGAACGCGATTGAAGAAAAGCGAGAAAGCGCTCGAGAAACGCGCGGCGCGGCGGATCGCTCTGGTGGAGCCAGGCGTCATAGGTGAAGACGAGTGTCGGCGTCGGCGAGGTCGCGAGCATGCCTTCCAGCAATTTGACAACGGTCGATTTGCCGCTCCCCCATGCACCGAGCAGACCGATGACATTATGTTTGTCGCTTGCATCGATCACGGAGACAATTGCGTTGGCGACGCGCTGATGCGAGCCGAAGAAGTCCTCCTCGGCGGCGCTGTCGCGCAGGAACCTGACGGACGCATGCGACGGCGCCGCGTCCCCACTCGACCGAGTGACCAAATATCCCTCCCCTGCTTTATTCGCCGCGCGCGCGGCGCGGTCGTCTCCATGTTTCAAGCTTAGCGCCGCCCGGAGAAAATGGCAGCCGCCAATTTAATCCAAATATTTGCGCACCGGCTTGCGGCTCGCCAACTACCGCTCGTCTTTGCATAAAAAGATCCAGACGAACGCGAAGGCGAACGGCAGTCGGCCCGGATCATTCAGGACTTGGAAGATCGCGATCTTTCGGTACGATTAAAGCAGTGCCACAAGAAGCGCTGTACAACGCAGACGGAATTTAGGCCGTCTGCTTGTAAAGGGAAGCGAAGCCCGTCCGAGCGTCGGCGGGGCCTGACTTCAGCGCTATCGATGTTGACGGCGAACACCCCTTGGTTCTGTATGTTTTTGAGCACAGGACTGGCAGCTTTGAAGCTTTTCCGTCGGAGCCGGGATGGTCGATATGAGGCTTTGAGCGGTCGCGGGTGATATACCAATCGAATGACCGCTTTCGGGCACAGCACGATTAAGGTGGGTACGGCCGACATCGGGCGCAAAGCGGACGTGCATGGCGGCAAATCAACTGACGGTATTTGCGGCTCTCTGCGCCCCCTACATCCGGCAGTAAGGCAACAATTGAACTGGTCGATACAAGAGCATAACTTCGGTATCGGCGATTCGATTGGTAGGACAGAGACAGGCAAAATGCCGGATTCATCATGTGGCTCTACCGATTGTCTTCGAAAGCCAGATTTTTGAAAATGGCCGAATTTTCACTTATTTTTCCAAAGCGTAAGAATCTGACGGGATGCCTGTCGGTGGTTTTGGACCAAATATTTTTTTCTCTATTATTATTATCAGCACCTTACGGCTCCACGAATATTTGAGTGGAAATGAGGAAAGTATAGTGTTTTCAGTAAATTAGCTCGATGTTCACTAGCGCTGGCCAATCGCTTCAGCGTTGCGACCTGTTAGGGTAGGCAATTATGAGGACGAGCGGTACATCGCCCGTCTGGCGAATTCCGACGCTGGCGCCGCTATACAGCCAAGCCGCCATGCCCGAACGCAGTTCCCTCTCCTCTCCGTCCGAATGGACGGTGCCGGTGCCCGACATCACATAATAGATTTCATCATGGTCGATCGGATGGATCCCGATCGCTGCACCCACGTGAAGCTGACGCTTTCTGAATTCGAAGCTGCGTGGCGACGGAACCGCGTCGCTGATCCGCCATGCCGTCGATTGCCCGATCTTGCCGTGCGGGGCCGGCCCTTCCTGCACCGTATCCGCCTCATCGACGACGACCATCGGCGCCGCTTGATTGCCTGCGAGAAGCAGTGCGAAAATAATGCTCATGACGCCCTCTTCCGTATAAACGAGATGATATCCGGTTCGACTTACGCGTTTGCGAGTGTGGCAGCAGGGGCGCGCAGTTCGCCATCGATGCGCCGCGAAAGGTGCCACGGATTGCTGTCCTGAAGTGCCGGCGGCAGCATGTCCTCCGGTAGGTTCTGGAAGCACATAGGGCGCAGGAAACGCGCAATCGCCAGTGACCCCACCGATGTCGACCGGCTGTCGGATGTTGCGGGGAACGGCCCGCCATGCACCATGGCATGGGTCACTTCGACGCCGGTCGGCCAGCCGTTGACCAGCAGACGCCCCGCCTTGTCGGAGAGCAGCGGCAAGAGCGGCCGCGCCATTTCCATGTCACGCTGGTCCATATGGATCGTCGCGGTAAGCTGGCCTTCCATGCCCGCGACAACCGCGGTAACCTCGGCCATGTCGCGGCAGCGCACCACGATCGCGGCGCTTCCGAACACCTCGTCGCCGATCGACGCATCGCGGGCATAAGCCTCTGCAGTCGTATCGAACAGCGCCGGTACGCAGCGGTTCTGCCCGGCACCGCGCTCTGCGGAGGCGCGCTCAACCGCTGCGTTGCGATCGAGCGCGGCCACGCCGTCGACATAAGCCGAAGCGATTCCGGCACTAAGCATCGTGGCGGGCTCCACATCGGCCAGGGCCGCGGCGGCCGCGCCGACGAATGCATCGAGGGCCGGACCGTCGACCGCGACGATCGTCCCGGGATTGGTACAAAATTGGCCGGCGCCGAGTGTAAGGGAGGAAGAAAAGGCGCCGGCCAGTTCAATACCGCGATCAGCAAGTGCCCCCGGGAGGATGATTACCGGGTTTACGCTGCTCATCTCGGCATAGACGGGAATGGGTTCTTTGCGCTTGCGCGCGATTTCGACGAGGTGGAGTCCGCCCCCGCGCGATCCGGTGAAGCCGACCGCCTTGATCCGCGGATCGGCGACCAGCGCCGCCCCCAGCGCGTGCGACTTGCCCGGCAGATAGGAGAACACGCCCTCGGGAAGACCGCAGTCGGCAACCGCCTTTTGCACCGCACGCGCGACCAGTTCGCCCGTGCCGGGATGCGCGCTGTGCCCCTTGACCACGACCGGACAACCGGCGGCAAAGGCCGAAGCCGTGTCACCGCCAGCGACCGAGAAGGCGAGCGGGAAGTTCGACGCGCCAAAGACCGCGACCGGCCCCAACGGCAAGTTCATTCGCCGCAGCGCCGGACGCGGCGGGACGCGGTCGGGCAACGCACTGTCGAGCGTCGCGTCGAGCCAATCGCCCTGCCGCACAACCGCAGCGAACAATTGCAATTGGCCGGTCGTCCGGCCGCGCTCCCCCTCCAGGCGGGCACGTGGCAGGCCGGTTTCGGCCATCGCGGTCTCGATCAGCACATCGCCGATATCGGTTATCGCAGCGGCCACGGCATCGAGAAAATCGGCACGGACGGCGGGCGGAAGCGACCCAAAGGGCCCAGCGGCGTCCGCGGCGAGCGCGCAGGCGTCGGCAACGTCCGCCGCGCTTGCGATGCCAAAGGCGGGACCGACGACGGCACCGGTCGCGGGATCATGGGCGTGGAAGCTTTCTTTGCTCCGCCGCGTCGCGCGTCCGATCAATATGCTGCCGTCGATCACCCTCATTCCCTTCCGTTACAGGCTGAAACGCAGGCCGAAGTTGAACTGCCGGCCGCTGTGGGTGAGCACGCTCAGGCGGTTCGTCTCGTCCACATATTGATCATTCTTCTCGTCGGTCAGATTGATCATTTCGAGGCTCAGCTTGAGCCGGTCGTTAATCGCATAGGAAAGCTGCGCGTCGAAATTCAACGTGCTGTTCGTGCCGTTCCACGCATTGCCTTCGGTGCCCGGAACCGCGGTCAGATATTTCGAACGATAGGAGGCCGACCCACGGACCGAGAATTTCGAATCTTCATAATATAGCGTCGCGTTCGCGGCGTGCTTCGACAGGCCCACCAGGGGCGCACGCACCGATGTGCTGCCATTCGCCGAAGTCAGATATTCGATATTCGAGCTGACATAGGTGTAGTTTGCCAGCACGCCGAAGTTCGACAGGAAACCATCGAAGAAATTGAAGGGCTGCTGCACATTGACTTCGAAACCCTTCAGCTTGCCGCCGCTGGAATTGACCGGCTGGCTGACGATGAAGATGTCGGTCGGCGACGCCGTGGTGCCGGTCAGCAGCGATGCCGGAAGGCCGAGGTCGGCGAAGGGCACCGAGGTGCTGAGCGACTGAACGAAAGTCCCGATATTCTTGTAGAAGCCCGAGACGGCATAGATGGCGCCAGGCGTCGGATACCATTCGACGCTAAGGTCGAGATTGTCGGACTCGGTCGGCTTGAGGTCGGGGTTGCCCGAGCTGAAGGTGCGGTTGCCACCGGACACGTTGAGATTGCCGCCCGGCGTAATCGAGGCGATTCCTGCGCGCGACATCGTCTTCGCCGCCGCGACCCGCACAAGCAGATTATCGGTCACGTCGAAGACGAGGTTGGCCGACGGCAGCCAGCGACCGTAGGATCGGTTCGCTTCGACCAGGTTGATTGCCGCCCCCTGGCTCGCATAGCCGGTCGAGTTTTGCTTGGTGTCGACATAGCGTACGCCAATGTCGCCGCGCAGCGGGAGCCCCGCGCTCTCCAGGTTGAATTCAGCCATGCCCCACGCGCCGAGGTCTTTCTCCTCCACCGTGATGAACGAACCGCGCGCCGTGGCATTTTCGATGCCGCCAGTCGCGTAGGTCGGGTTCGTCGGCGTATTGAGGGCCGCGAGGAACGCGTCGAGGTTGGGGACGACCCAACTGGTGATCGTGCCATCGGGCAGATTGAGCCCGCGGCCGAACCCTGAATAGACGCTCGTCAGCGGCGCGAGCTGCGCAGGGGTCAGCGTCGTAACGACCGTCTCGCCCTGTAAGCGTCGGCGTTCGGTCGAGTCATAGGTGAAGCGGCGCCAGTCGACACCGGCCTTCAGCGTGATGACATCGCTCGCCTCCCACGCCAGCGCACCCTTTGCCGTAGTGAAGCTGTTGTCGACCGTCTGCGGACGGATGCGGACTTCGGACGTGCCGTTGGTGAAGGCGAAGGTCGCGGGGTTGGCGACGTCGACGCCCGGCCTGATCGTCGGGAAACGCGTCGAGAAATCATAGAAGAAACCATTGGTGTTCGCCGCGTCGATCGTGACCGTCGTCTGTACCGGGTTGCGGAACGCCGATTTCGAATGACCGACAAGGCCGGTGAACTTCAGCTTGTCGCCGAATTCCTGCTCGAGGTTGGCGGTGAGCTGGTGGAAGTCGGTCTTGAGGACATCGTAGCGCGATTGGGTGCGCAGATCGACATTGTCGAACGTGCCACTGATGATGTTGTTGTTCGCGTCGACGACGCCCGAGCGGATGATCGTCTGCGGCTTTCCGGTGCCCGACCGGCTGAAGCTGATCGCCTGAAACTGGCTTTCAGCGCGGGTGCCGTCGAGACGCGAATACAGGCCGTCGATCGAGATCAGCGTGCTGTCCGACGGGCGGAACTGCACCGATACCGCGGCGCCAAGCCGCTTTTGGTTGATGTCATAGCTGACGAGACCCGGGATGCGCGGATGGAACAGCGCCGTGTCGAGGTTGGTGCCGTTGTTGATCTGCGCCGGCGTGTACCCCTGCAGCGTCGACTGTGGGCTGAAACCGCCGTTGAAACCGCCATAGGTCCAACGCGTGATATTCGCGCCCTCTTCGCGGATCCGGCGCTCTTCATAAGCGAGCGAGACAAGCACGCCGAAGGTTTCGTCGGGGTTCGAGACGGTAACGAGCCCCGAGAAGCGGGGGGTCAGCTTGCGGGCGAGATCATTATAGCTTCCCTGGACCGAAAGCACCGCGGTGGATTTCTTGAAGTCGAACGGGCGCGCGACCTGCAGATCGACGGTGGCGCCGAGCGAGCCCTCTTCGACCTCCGCGCTCGCCGTCTTGCGGACCGCAAGGCTGTTGAACAGGTCCGACGAGAAGATGTTGAAGTCGAAACCGCGGCCGCGATTGACCCCGCCCGAATTGTCGGTGCCGCCACTCGTGCCGATCGCTTCCATGCCGTTGATGCGCACGCGCGTATATTCGGGGCCAAGGCCGCGGACCGAGATGTTGCGGCCTTCGCCGTTCACGCGGCTGATCGCGACGCCCGGAATGCGCTGAAGCGACTCGGCTAGGTTGAGATCGGGAAATTCGGCGATATCCTCGGCCTTGATCGCGTCGATCGAGGCCGTTTCGTTGCGCTTCATATTGAGCGCGCTGGTGAGGCTCTGGCGAAAGCCCGTGACGATGATTTCCTCGCCGGCGCCTTCGGGGGCAGCTTCCGCAGTACCGGCCGATTCGGCCTGCTCGGGAGCGGCCGCATCCTGTGCCTGTGCCACGCCCGGATGGACGAGCGCCAAGGATGCCGCCCCTGCGAAAAGGCCGATCTTGATGTTGCTCATTGCGGAAGTTGCCATCGGTAATCCCCTCTCCTGCTTGCCGTCGTGCAGCAAGTCGTACGGTTTGAATGTCCAACGGCTAACGCCAGAAGCCCCCATAAAGCCAACCTCAATCAAGCATTGATCATTGCCGATCGCGCACCGATTGGCTGCAAAGCGCACTTTGCGGCACTGATCGAGCCATGACTTGGCTGGATCGTTCCAACTTTCAGCTTGGACCGGCGAAGCTGCAGTCGCTAGCGTCACTCCACCGTAAAAGCCGCGAGTGCTTCCGGTCATCAGGGAGAGGATCATGATCCAGGACGCCGAAAAGCCGACGAGAACGCGCTATTGGATCATCGCGCTGATCTTTGTCATCACGACGATCAACTATGCCGATCGCGCAACATTTTCGATCGCGGGCGAAGAGGCTTCGCGCGAACTCGCACTGAGCCCGATCCAGACCGGCTATATTCTCTCGGCATTCGCATGGGCCTATGCGCTGGCGCAAATTCCGGGCGGCGCACTGCTCGACAAGTTCGGTACGAAGCGCGTTTACGCCTCGGCCATCCTCATCTGGTCGCTGTTCACCGCGGCACAGGGGTTCGTCGGCTTTATCCCCGGCCTCGCCGCCGTCACCACGCTCTTCCTGCTGCGCTTCCTCGTCGGCCTTGCCGAAGCACCGTCCTTCCCCGGCAATGCGCGGCTGGTCGCCGCATGGTTTCCCGGCGCCGAACGCGGCACCGCTTCGGCGATCTTCAACAGCGCCCAATATTTCTCGCTCGTCGCCTTTGCGCCGCTGATGGGGTGGCTCGTCCATGAACATGGATGGCGCTCGGTATTCTGGACGATGGGTGCGCTCGGCATTCTGGCGGCGCTGCTTTTCGTCAGCCAGATTCATGGCCCCGAACAGCACCCGCGCGTCAACAAGGCCGAACTCGATCATATCCGCGAGGGCGGCGGACAGGTTTCGATGGAAGATCGCAGCAAGACGGCACCGGCCTTTTCATGGCCCAATTTCCGGCTGCTGCTATCGAACCGGATGATGCTGGGAATCTATCTCGGCCAATATTGCATCAATGTGCTGACCTATTTCTTCGTCACCTGGTTCCCGATCTATCTGGTCAAGGAACGCGGCCTCAACATTATGGAGGCAGGGTTCGCCGCGGCGTTGCCGGCGGCATGCGGCTTCATCGGCGGGCTCGCAGGCGGGGTAATTTCAGACCGCATCCTCAAGACCAGCGGTAACCTCGACAAGGCGCGCAAGACGCCGCTCGTCATCGGGATGCTGCTCGCCACCGCAATTCTAGCCTGCGTGTGGGCCGAGCAGGAATGGCTGGTCATCACGTTGATGGCGATAGCGTTCTTCGGCAAAGGTGTGGCCTCGCTCGGCTGGGCGGTGATGGCCGATGTCGCGCCGAAACAGCTCGCCGGTCTGTCGGGAGGCGTGTTCAACATGTTCGGTAACATTGCCGGGATCGTGACGCCGATCGTCGTCGGCTATATCGTCGCGGCGACCGGCTCATTCGACCTCGCGCTCGCCTTCGTCGCGATCCACTGCCTGCTGACGATCGTCGCCTATGTCTGGATCGTCGGTCCGATCCGCCGCCTGGAACTGACCGTATGACATTTTCGCGCCGGACGTTCCTTGTAGCGAGCGGCGCCCTTCTCGCCGCACCGAAAGCGCTCGCCAATGGGCCGGCCCGTGCGGTCCGGATTGCCACGCCGATGGCAGCGCCCGGCTGGGCGAGGTTGCAGCGCCGCCTGCTCAAGGCGAATGCCGAGGCATGCGAGGCGTTCCACGCGAAATATGTCGATGCGAACGACGCGCTGAAAATCTTTGCACGCTGGGGCGCCAACGACGGCCCCGACGATGCGGCCGAGGCGACGAACGACTGGGTAACGCTCCACGCGCTCGGCGGCTCCGACAAGCTGCTTAGCCTCTCGCAGCGTTTCTGGGACGGGCATATCCGCCAATATACCGCCGCAAAGACCGTCGACGTCGCAATCGCACGCCAGGGCATGTATTATCGCGAATTCCCCGTCCGGATGGACTGGCAGCATAATGCCGAGGGGCTGACGACCTTCAACGTCATGGGCATGAGCGCGCCGCGCGACCGCAAGCTGTTCGACCGCACGCGCCGTTTCGCCGATCTGTACACGGGACGCGACCGCAGCGTCGCCAATTACGACCCGCGCCACCGCGTCATGCGCAGCCTGATGAATGGCAGCCGCGGCCCGGCGCCCGGCGCGGTCACAGCGCTCGACTGGGCGGGCGATCCCTTCGACGCCGAGCGTTTCCACCTGGAACATGGCGAGGATGATTACGCGCAATTCCTGGCGCATTATGCCGAATATGGCGATGTCGCCGGCGACAATCCGCTGAACCTGCAAGCCACGACACTTGGCCTCAATGCCTATGCGCTCGGTGCCGGTGACCGGTTTCGGCGCTGGGCGCTCGACTATCTGACGGCCTGGGCCGAGCGCGCCCGCGCCAATAACGGCATATTGCCGAGCCGCGTTGCCGCCGATGGAAGCGTCGGTGCCGACTGGTGGCAGGGTGTTTATGGTTGGGGTTTCTCGCCCGTCGTTCCGCAAACCGGCGAGCGCGAAAATCGCAACCGTGTGCCGCGGTCGATCACGACATTCTTCAACGCCCTGCTGCTCTCCGGCGATCGCGACTACCTCCGCCTGTGGCGCGAGATGAACGTGCGGATCAACGAACAGAGCAAATTGGTCGATGGCGTGATGTCCGCGCCGACGATGCATAATGCCGACGGCTGGTACGGGTGGAAGCCCGGCCCCTATCGCACCAACGGCTTCGAAATCTGGTACGCGACGCAGGAAGCCGCCGACCGCGAGGCAGCGGGCAGCCATCCGTGGATCGACTTCCTCGAAGGCCGGAACGCGGCCTATCCCGAACAGGCGCTGCAAGCAGATCTCGATCATGTCGCAAAGCGCGTCGCGATCGCCGAAGCCGACAAGACCGCGCCCGACGAGCGGCTCGCGGACTGGACGCTCGGTATTAACCCGGCGGCCGCGAAAGCGCTGATCCAGACGATGACGGGCGGCCTCCATATCGCCCGGCCGCCATGGTCGCCGACGACCGCACCGCAGGGGGGCGTACCGCTCCATTGTCGCCTGCGCTATTTCGACGCCGACCGGCGGCGTGCGGGCGTCCCCGACGATGTGGCGGCGCTCGTCCACAGCCTCGGCGACACGCAGACCGAGGTGACGTTGATCAACATCGGCGCCGCGCCGCGGAACCTGATCATACAGGGCGGCACCTACGCCGAACATCGCATCGACACGGTGGAATGGGACGGCGGCAAGCGGCATGTCGGCGGTCGCCATTTTGCGTTACGGCTCGAACCGGGATGCGGAACGCAGCTCAAACTTGCGATGACGCGTTATGCCAATCGGCCCACCCTGGCCTTTCCCTGGGATCGCTGAGGCTTCAGCCGCCCGGCTTGATATAGGGCGCGACCGACAGCAATTCGCGCTCGGCGCGGCGCGGGTCATTCTCGACCCGAACCTCGCGGTCGAAGATCATCGTCGCCCGCGCGTCCAGGTCATAATGCGGCCAGAGGGGCAGCGAGCCGCCATTGGGATCGCCGCTCCGCGCAAGCCGAACGAAGGCATCGGCCATCTGGCCAGCCAGCGTCCGCGCCTGCGGGCTGTTCCCGGTGCGCGCCTCGGCAAGCTGCACATTGTCGAACACCAGCCCGATGTCGAGCGTGTGGAATGCGCCAAGCACGCCGCCTGCCTCGGGCGACGGAAAATCGAGCTGATACATCCACGTCGGCGCGCCAATTCGCGCGCGTTCCTCGGCCTGGATCAGATGCCCCGGCCACGACCGCGCCGCCGTCGATGCCGCGAGCAATATCTGCCCCGGCGTCCGATCGGGATAGAGCGCACGATATCGTTCGGCGAGCCACACCGGGTCGACATCCTTGACGATCTCGCGCTCCAGTCGGGTCGGCAGATTGTCCCAGTCGGTGTCGCCGCGCTTGAGCGTTTCGGCGATCCACAACCCCGTCTCGTCACGGGTATTGCCCACGATAAGGGGGATCGAAGCCGCCTCACGCGGAGCGCCGGGGTAAAAGGGATGGCGCTTCAGGACATGATGGTCGAGCGTCGAGGTGAAGCTTATTTCGCCCTTCCCCTCAAGCGGATCGGCCATCCCCATCGCCTCGATCAGGCGTTCGACGGGCAAGGTACGCAAATCGTCGAACGACGCCGCACCGGCCTTTGCCATCCACGCCTTCGCACGCTCGGTCGCGTGATTGGGACCGGCCGCGGTCACATGCTGACCGCTCATGGTCGCGGCGCTGTGGAACAGTGGTCGCGCCTCTTCCATCGCCATCAGCGTCACGACTTTCGCGCCGCCGCCCGACTGGCCAAAGATCATCACGCGGCTTGGGTCGCCGCCGAAGCCGGCGATATTGTCGCGGATCCATTGCAGCGCGAAAATGATGTCGAGATTGCCGACATTGCCCGACTCCGCCGGCCCGCCGAGCCGGGCCAGATAGGCGTAGCCCAACGCCGCGAGCCGGTGGTTGAGCGTCACCACGACGACATCGCCGCGCCGGACGAGATTGCTGCCGTCATAGAGCGGATCCGACCCCGACCCATGTGCGTGCGCTCCGCCGTGCAGATAAACCATCACCGGCCGCCGTGCGCCGTCGAGCGCCGGAGTCCATATGTTGAGGAACAGGCAGTCCTCGCTGATGCGCTCGCTGGCCCTGGTCTGCGGCGCCGCCGCACCATAGACCGTCGCGTCGGCAATGCCCCGCCAAGGCGTCGGTGCGAGTGCGCGTTCGAAACGGCGCGGCGCGGTGTCGGCGCCGTAGCGGACACCGCGAAACGCCAGCACACCCGCCTCGCGGAGACCGCGCACGCGGCCGTAGCGCGTCATCGCAACCGGGTCGCCGCCTCCCTTGGCCCACGCTGCCGGCGGCAGCAGCATCGCCGCCCCCGCACCCGCCATCAGTTGGCGGCGGGCGATCACGCGGCCATGACCTCCATGCACAGGCGTCGCATCGGTTCGGTCGCCGGATTGGCGTTGTCGCGGCGCCAAGCCATATAAAGTTCGACCGGCTGCTCAGGCGTTGTGGTCAGCTCGCGGAACTGCACGTCGTCGGGATGCAGCCCCATCGAAGAGCGCGGGACCACCGCAGCGGCCAGCCCCGCGCGTACCAGCCCCAGCATCGAATGGATTTGCGTCACATGCTGGACATAGTGCGGCGACACGCCTGCCTCGTCGAAGATACGCGCCAGCAGGTCATGAAAATAGCCTGCGCCCTGCCGCGAATACATGATCAGCGGCTTGTCATCGAGGTCGGCAGGTTCGAGCACCGATTGCGCCTGCCGCGGATCGCCGAGCGGCAGCGCGACGACGAGCGGTTCGCTGAGCGCGAGGATAGAGTTGAACTCACCGCGTTCAACGGGCGGGCGGACGAAACCGATGTCGATAAGGCCGGTCAGCAGCGCATCGGTCTGGTCGCTGGTCACCATCTCGCGCAGTTCGAGTTCGATATTGGGCAGAGTGGCGCGCGCCTGCGTCACGATACGCGGAACCAGCGTATAGCCCGACACGGCGGTGAAACCGATACCGACCTTGCCCGCATCGCCCTTCGCGACGCGGCGCGCCGACAGCGAGGCACTTTCTGCCAGGCGCACGATCCGCCGCGCCTCGATCAGAAACACGCGCCCCGCAGGCGTCAACGAGACATTGCGGCTGGTTCTCTCGAGCAATGTCACGTCGAGGATACGCTCAAGCAGCTGGATCTGCCGGCTGAGTGGCGACTGGGTCATATTGAGCCGCTGTGCCGCGCGGCCGAAGTGGAGTTCCTCGGCAGCGGCGACGAAGCAGCGAAGTTGGCTGAGTTCGAACATGGCCCAGCCTAATCCGGTCAAGCCGCCGCTGAAAGAGCCTTTGGCGAAGCGCGCTCGATCAGCGCGCGCAGCTCCTGCTCTTCGGCGGCGCTGAGGTCGGTAAGTGGCGAGCGCACCGGCCCGGCATCGCGTCCGACGACGCGGCAGCCCGCTTTGACGATCGACACGGCATAGCCGCGGCCACGGTTGCGAAGCGCGATGTAGGGCAGCACGAACTGCCGAAGCTGATTCATGACCTCGGTCTGATCGCCCGCGCGCACCGACTTATAAAAGTCGAGCGCCCATTCGGGCATGAAATTGAAGATCGCCGACGAATATGTGGTCACGCCCATGGTGAGGTAGGGCGTCGCAAAGGTCTCGGCGGTCGGAAGTCCGCCAATGTAGGTCAGGCGGTCGCCCATGCGGGCATAAACGCGTGTCATCAGTTCGATATCGCCGACGCCATCCTTGAAACCGACCAGATTGGGGTTGCGATCGCAAAGGCCCGCCAGCGTCTCATCGTCGAGGATCGCATTGTCGCGGTTATAAACGATGACGCCCAGCCCGGTGGCCTTGCACACCGCCTCGATGTGGGCCGCGAGCCCTTCCTGCTTCGATCCGACCAGATAGGGTGGTAGCAGCAGCAGACCATCGGCCCCCGCCTTTTCAGCGCCGCGTGCGATCTCGACCGCGATAGCCGTACCATAGCCGCAACCTGAAATGACGGGCACCTTGCCCTTCCCTTCGGCAACGGCGGCACGAACGACGTCCACGACCTCGGTCGGCGTCAGCGAGAAAAACTCGCCGGTACCGCCCGCCGCAAACAGGCCGGCAAGTTCATGATCCAGCATCCAGGCGCAATGTTCGCGATAGGGAGCTTCGTCAAATGCACCGTTTGCATCGAAATGCGTCACGGGAAAGGAAAGCAAACCCTCGCCCAACTTCCGCCCCATTGCCACCGGATCCATCAAGCCTCTCCTTTGCGATTACCGCCAACGGCCGCCAAACGCGACCAGGTTGATGCGATTTCTAGGTGAGGCGCCTGAAAGGGTCCAAACCAAAGGCGCGCTTGATTGATGCGCGGATTAGCTTGTTCAAAACAGATGCTGACCGGTTGGAGACTGTCAGCTTTCGGACGATAATTTCAAGAAGCTGTCATCCGCCAGCCTGAAACATACACAAATAAGAAACCAGCTAGCAGATTTGTGCGCTGCAGCGTAAAGGCGCGATCATGAGGATCGCGATCATCGACACAAGCACGACGCGCGCCGCCATCATCTCTGACGGCCTGCGCGAGGCTGGCCTCGATGATCTCGTGCTGATCGATCCCGCCGGTCCTCTGGTCGCGCAGATCGAGGCGGCGACCCCCGAGGTCGTCCTGATCAACCTTGAAAATCCAAGTCGCGACCTGCTCGAAGATTTCTTCGCCATGTCGCGCGCGCTTTCGCGGCCGATTGCGATGTTCGTCGATCAAAGCGATACGGAGTCCACATTTGCTGCGATCGACGCGGGAGTTTCCGCTTATGTCGTCGACGGTCTTTCGCAGCAGCGTATCAAGCCCGTGCTCGACCTGGCGGTGCGACGTTTCCAAGCCTTTTCGTCGCTACAACGCGAACTGGACGATGCCAAGAACGCACTGGCCGAGCGCGCGGTGATCGACAGGGCCAAGGCGATCCTGATGAAGCGGCGCCAGATCGACGAGCCCGAAGCCTATGCGTTGCTCCGCGGCCAGGCGATGCGCACTAACCGTCGCATCTCGGAAATCGCGGAGGCGATCGTGACCAGCGAAGCGCTGATGGGAGACATGGAATGACCATCGAGCGTATCCGTATAGGATTCTTGCCGCTCGTCGATGCCGCGCTGCCGATCCTCGCTCACGAGCTGGGTTTTGCGGAAACGGAGGGCCTCAAGCTCGAACTGATTCGCGACATGACATGGGCTACGGTCCGCGACCGTCTGCTCTACGGCCATACCGATGCGGCGCACATGATCGCTCCGCTCGCGATCGCGACGACGCTGGGACGTGACCGTCCGGCGGTCCCGCTCGCGGTACCCTTCGTGCTCGGGCTCAACGGCAATGCGGTCACCTTTTCGGCGAAGCTTGCGTCGGAGGTCGGCCTCGCCGACGGACTTGGCGACCCGATCCTGATCGGCGCGGCTCTGAAGCACGTTGCCGAGGCGCGGATCGCGGCGGGCAAACGGCTGCGCTTCGGCGTCGTACACCGCTATTCGAGTCACAATTATATGCTGCGCTACTGGCTTGCAGGCGTCGGCATCCGCCCCGATCTCGACGTAGAGATCGTTGTCACCAGCCCTCCCTTTGCCGCCGATGCGCTGGCGGCGGGCGAAGTCGACGGCATCTGTGTTGGCGAGCCGTGGAACTCGATCGCGGTCGAACGAGGCGTTGGCCATATCGCCCTCGCGACGGCGCAGATCTGGCGACGCGGTGTCGAGAAGGTGCTCGCGATGCGCGAGACGGTGCTCGACGAACGGCGCGATGCTGTCGAGGCACTTGTGCGCGCGTTGCACGCTGCAGCGGCGCACTTCATTGAGCCGGGCGCTGCCGAAGAAAGCGCCGACATATTGGCTCGTCCCGAATATCTCGACGCACCGCGCGATGCCATACTCCGCGCTATCACCGACCGCATACGGGTGGTACCGGGTGGCGCGCCGATCCACTATCCAGACTTCATGTTCCAGTACCGCGAGGCAGCGAATTTTCCCTGGCGCAGTCAGGCGGCGTGGCTCTACTCTCAGATGGTCCGTTGGGACGATATGGCATTCGACAACAAGGCCGCCACGGCGGCCAGCAATGTCTTCCGTCCCGATGTTTATCGTGCTGCCCTTGCCGGATCTGGCGCGCCTCTCCCCGGTGCGAGTTCGAAGCTTGAAGGCGGGCTGGATGAACCGATCGGAGCGGGGTCGACCCAAGGCCGGTTGACGCTTGGCAGCGACCGCTTCTTCGACGGACGCGCCTTTGATCCCGATGATATCAACAGCTATATCTCTGATCTTCCTTAGGTTTCGAGATTATGCTGCACGTGCGAAATAACCGGTTGCGCGGATAGAGCGAATCAGGCAGTCTTGACGCACTCGGCAAGGATGCCGGGGCGAGATAAAGCGGCTACGGTTCCAACGGAGGGACCGGTCCGCGCGGCAGGCAGGGAGCCTTTCCCTGCACTCCAACAGGCAATGAAGCCGTCAGGATGCGCCCGCGTGGCCGCCGTCCTGGCGGCTTTTTTATTGCCCGTCGCACAAGGGGACGGACGATGACGACAGCAACCGGAGGCGCCGGGATGGCGCCCAAGTCGAACTTCTGGGCCAGCGGTCACTGGCCGACGCTGGTCGCCGCTTTTCTCTATTTCGACCTTGCCTTCATGGTGTGGGTGATCCTCGGGCCGCTCGCTCCGGCAATCTCCGAAGATTTGGGACTGACGCCTGCGCAGAAAGGGCTGATGGTCGCGGTGCCGACGCTCGCCGGCGCGGTGTTGCGCGTCGTCAACGGCCTGCTCGTCGATCGCATCGGGCCGAAGCGCGCGGGTGCGATCAGCCAGATCATCGTGATCGCCGGACTGTTAACCGCTTGGCTGATGGGCGTTCACAGCTTCGCCGGGACGCTGGCCCTCGGCATCATCCTCGGCTTTGCGGGGGCCAGTTTCGCCATCGCCCTGCCGCTCGCTAGCCGCTGGTATCCACCCGAGCATCAGGGCAAGGCGATGGGGCTCGCGGGCATGGGCAATTCGGGCACCGTACTCGCGGCGCTGTTCGCGCCCGGCCTCGCCAAGCTGTTCGGTTGGAATGCCGTCCTCGGTCTTGCGTGCATCCCGCTAACGATCGTTTTCTTCATCTATCTCGCCATGGCAAAGGACGCGCCGAACGCGCCTGCACCCAAGAAGCTGGTTCATTATTTCGAGCCGCTGAAGACGGTCGATGCCTGGTGGCTGATGGCCTTTTACGCGGTGACCTTTGGCGGCTTTGTCGGGCTCGCCGCGTCGCTGCCGATCTATTTCACCGACCAGTTCCACCTGACCCCCGTGATGGCGGGATACTGCACCGCGGCGTGCGTCTTCGCAGGGTCGCTGGTGCGGCCGATGGGTGGCGCGCTCGCCGACCGGGTTGGCGGAGTCCGGGCGTTGATGGCGGTGTTCGTCGTCGCGGCGCTTGCGCTGGCCGGCGTACCGCAGGCCGACACGCTTCCCGCCGCGCTCGGACTGTTCGTCATCGCGATGCTCGCACTCGGCACCGGCAACGGCTCGGTGTTCCAGCTCGTGCCGCAGCGCTTTTCGGCCGAGATCGGCGTAATGACCGGGCTGGTCGGCATGGCGGGCGGCGTCGGCGGCTTCTACCTCGCCTCCTCGCTCGGCATCGCGAAACAGTGGAGCGGCAGCTTTGCTCCCGGCTTCTACATCTTCGCCGGGCTCGCGCTGCTCGCACTCGTCGGGCTGATGTTCGTCAAAGGCCAATGGCGCGCGACATGGGGTGCCGCCGAAGGCGTGCGGATCTAAACATGGACCGCACCCTCATCCTGCTCCTGGCGCTCGCGCCAGCCGGGGCGGCGCAGGCGCAGGACATCGCGCTGAAGCCGCTCGGCGAAGCGCGACTGCGTTATGAAAGCGTTGGTCAGGACGGCCTCGCGGCGGACGCCGATGCCCTCACCCTTCGAGTCCGTGCTGGAATTGAAGCGACGGCCGGGTCGTGGTCGGCGCTGATCGAAGGCCAAGGCAATCTGTCGATCGCCCGCGACTATTTCGACGGGCTGCACGGCCCCGCCGCGCACCCGCTGATCGCCGATCCGCAAAATATTGCGCTCTCACGCGCGCAGCTTCGTTTCAGCCAGCCGGCCTTCACGCTGACGGCCGGACGCCAACGCCTCGCGTTTGACGATGAGCGCTTCGTCGGCTCGGTCGCCTTCCGCCAGAACGGCCAGAGCTTCGACGCCGTGCGCGCCGAAATAGCGCCGGTGAAAGGGGTGAAGGCGGACCTCGCCTATGCGTGGAGCGTGCGGACGATCTGGGGCATCGACGGCGCGGGCGCGCGGCAACAGGCCGTGTCGGGCGACAATCTCTTCGGCAATCTCAGCGTCGCGACACCCGCGGGCAAACTCGCCGCCTTTGCCTATCTCGTCGACCAGGACGAAGCGGCGATGCAAGGCTATCGCCTGTCGAGCCAGAGCTATGGCCTTCGGTTCGAGGGCAGCCAGCCGGTCGGCAAGGCGAAAGTCGCTTATCAGCTAAGCTATGCGCGCCAGTCGGACTGGCACCGCAATCCCAGCGACTATGCAGCCGATTATTGGCTCGCCGACATCACCGTCGATCTCGCAGGCCCCCGGGTCGGCGCGGGCTATGAGATACTCGGTGCTGACGACGGGGCCGCGCTGACCAGCTTTCAGACCCCGCTTGCCACCGGCTTCAAATTTCAGGGATGGGCGGACAAGTTTCTGACCACCCCACCCGACGGCGTGCGCGATCTTTATGCGAGCGCGGGATGGAGCTGGAAAGCGGTCGGCCCGCTGAACGCCGTGACCCTGCAAGCCGTCTATCACGACTATCGCAGCGATCGGGCGCGCCGAGCCTATGGCGACGAAATCGACCTGCTCGCGAGCGCGAAGCTCGGCAAATGCACCGCGTCGGCGCGCTACGCCAATTACGACGCCGACGGCTTTGCCACCGACACCGAAAAATTCTGGCTTCAACTGGACTGGACGCTCTGATGGAACACCGCCCAATCGACCGTGCCGCCGACGCGCGCGAGCATCTGATCGTCATCGGCAATGGCATGGCCGGGTGCCGCGCGATCGAGGAATTGCTCGCGCGCGATCCTGCCCGCTATCGCGTGACGATTTTCGGCGCCGAACCGCGCGTCAATTACAACCGCATCATGCTGTCCCCCGTCCTCGCGGGCGAGAAATGCTTCGACGATATCGTGATCAACGACGCCGACTGGTATGCGTCGAACGGAATTGCGCTGATCGCAGGCGATCCGGTCGTCGCGATCGACCGCCATGCCAAGACGGTGACGACGCGCGGCGGCACGACCGAGCGCTATGACCGGCTGCTGATCGCCACCGGCTCCGATCCCTTTATCATTCCGGTGCCCGGCAAGGATTTGCCCGGCGTGATCGCGTTCCGCGACATGGACGATGTCGACACGATGCTCGCCGCGGCCGACGCTGGCGGCGACGCGGTGGTGATCGGCGGCGGCTTGCTCGGGCTAGAGGCCGCGCACGGGCTGAGCCTCCGGGGCATGAAGGTTACCGTCATCCACCTGATGCCGACCCTGATGGAGCGCCAACTCGACGAAGCCGCGGGCTGGCTGCTCAAACAGGCGTTGGAAGGCCGCGGCCAGACGATCCTGACCGGCGCCGACACCGCCGAAATCATCGGCGACGGTAAGGTCGAGGGCGTCAGGCTCAAGGACGGAACGCTGATCCCCGCCAGCCTCGTCGTGATGGCGGTCGGCATCCGCCCTTCGACCGCGCTCGCGCGCGACGCCGGTCTGGCGGTCGGACGCGGCATTCAGGTCGACGACCATATGGTGACGAGCGATCCCGCGGTGCTCGCGGTCGGCGAATGCGTCGAGCATGACGGCCAAGTCTATGGCCTCGTCGCGCCGCTGTGGGACATGTGCCGCAGCCTCGCCGACGGGCTGGTCGAACAGCCGAGCGGCTACCGCGGTTCGGTGACCTCGACCAAGCTCAAAGTGTCGGGGATCGACGTCTTTTCGGCGGGCGACTTTTCAGGCGGCGATGGGTGCGAGGATATCGTCCTCCGCGACGCCAGCCGCGGCGTCTACAAGCGCGTGATCGTCCGCGACGACCGCATCGTCGGCGCGGTGCTCTATGGCGATACCGCCGACGGCGGCTGGTATTTCGACCTGCTCAAACGCCAAGAGGATGTGTCCGAGCTTCGCGACATGCTGATCTTCGGTCAGGCCTTCGCCTCGGGAGGGGGCGCTGCGGACCCTAAGGCCGCCGTTGCGGCGCTTTCCGACGATGCGGAAATCTGCGGCTGCAACGGCGTTACCAAGGGTCAGGTCGTGTCATGCATCGCCAAGGGGGCGCATAGCCTCGACGCGGTGCGCGGCACCTGCAAGGCCTCGGCGAGTTGCGGTTCCTGCACCGGCCTCGTCGAAAATCTGCTCGCGCTGACGCTCGGCGACGATGTGCAGAGCGGGCCAAAAACGATGTGCAAATGCACGAGCTTCGGCCACGACGATGTCCGCCGCGAGATTGTCGCGCACGCCATGCGCTCGATCCCCGAAGTGATGCAGAAGATGCACTGGACCACGCCTGACGGCTGCTCGTCATGTCGTCCGGCGCTCAACTATTATCTGCTCTGCGCGCTCCCCGGCGATTATATCGACGATCAGCAAAGCCGTTTCGTCAATGAACGGCTGCACGCCAATATTCAGAAGGACGGCACTTATTCGGTCGTGCCGCGCATGTGGGGCGGGCTCACCAATCCGCGCGAGCTCCGCGCGATCGCCGACGTCGTCGAAAAGTTCAACGCGCCGATGGTCAAGGTCACCGGCGGTCAGCGGCTCGACATATTCGGGATCAGGAAAGAGGATCTGCCCGCCGTCTGGGCAGATCTCAATGCTGCAGGAATGGTGTCGGGCCATGCCTATGGCAAGTCGCTGCGCACCGTGAAGACGTGCGTCGGATCCGAATGGTGCCGCTTTGGCACGCAGGATTCGACGGGGCTTGGCGTGAAGGTCGAGCGGATGAGCTGGGGCAGCTGGATGCCGCACAAGTTCAAGATCGCGGTGTCGGGATGCCCGCGCAACTGCGCCGAAGCGACAATCAAGGATTTCGGCATCGTCTGCGTCGACAGCGGATATGAGCTGCACGTCGGCGGCAATGGCGGGATTCACGTCCGCGTTACCGACCTTCTCTGCAAGGTCGCGACCGAGCAGGAGGCGATGGATTATTGCGCGGCCTTCATCCAGCTCTATCGCGAAGAAGCGCGCTATCTGGAACGCACCGCACCTTGGATCGAGCGCGTCGGGGTCGACTATATCAAGGCGCGCATCGTCGATGACGAAGCAGGCCGCGAGGCGCTCCGCGCGCGTTTCCTCTATTCGCAAAGCTTCAGCCAGGACGATCCTTGGGCGCAGCGCGCCGAGGGTGCCGAGGCCGAGCATCACGCACCGATGGCGCGCTTCATCCCGCAGGAACGCGCATTTTTGGAGGAGATGGGGGCATGACGACCGCTGAATGGCTCGACATCGGCTGGGTCGACCAGATCCCGGTGCGCGGCAGCCGCACCGTGCAGGTCGAAGGCGGCGACGATATCGCGGTGTTTCGCACCGCCGAGGGCAAGATATTCGCGCTGCTCGACCGCTGTCCGCACAAACATGGGCGCCTCAGCCAGGGCATCGTCCATGGCGGTGCAGTTGCCTGCCCGCTGCACAATTGGCGGATCAGCCTGTCGAGCGGCGAAGCGCTAGGCGACGACAAGGGCTGCACGCCCACGGTGCCGGTGAAGATCGACGGCGGCCGTGTCCTCATCTGCCGTGCCAGCACATTGAAGGCCGCCGCCTGATGACGGAAGCGGTCCGCACGACCTGCGCCTATTGCGGCGTCGGCTGCGGGATCAGCGCGACGGTGAAGGGCGGACGGACGGTCGAGATCGCGGGCGATCCCGACCATCCCGCCAATCGCGGACGACTATGCTCGAAGGGAACCCATCTCGGCGAAACCGTCGGGCTGGAAGGGCGCTTGCTCCATCCGATGATCGGCAAGAAGCGCGCAAGCTGGGACCGCGCGCTCAACCTTGTCGCGAAGCGCTTCAAGGAGACGATCGCGCGCCACGGCCCGAACAGCGTCGCCTTCTATGTCTCGGGCCAGCTGCTCACTGAAGATTATTATGTCGCGAACAAGCTGATGAAGGGGTTCATCGGCACCGCGAACATCGACACCAATTCGCGCCTCTGCATGTCGAGCGCGGTTGCGGGCCATATGCGGGCGTTCGGCGAGGATATCGTTCCGGCGACCTATAACGACCTCGACGCCGCCGATCTGATCATCCTTGTCGGATCGAACACCGCCTGGTGCCACCCGATCGTCTATCAGCGCATCCGCGCGCGCTGCGAAGCGGGTGCGAAGCTTGTCGTCATCGACCCCCGCCGCACCGAAACCGCCGAAGAGGCCGACCTTCACCTTGCGATCCGCCCGGGCAGCGACGTCGCGCTGATGACCGGTCTGCTTCATCATTGCCGCGCAGCGAATATCGTCGACGAAGCCTATCTCGCTGCGCATGTCGCGGTGCCCGCCGACTTCTGGGACCAGCTTGGAGAGGGGAACGACCTGTGGTCGGTGGCGCGCATCTGCGACGTGCTCGTCGCCGACCTCAGGCGTTTCTATGAGCTGTTCGCCGCCAATCCGCGCACGGTAACGATGTTCAGCCAGGGGATCAATCAGTCGACCGCCGGGACCGATCAGGTCAACGCGATTCTCAACCTCCATCTCGCGACTGGCCGCATCGGCAAGCCCGGCGCGGCCCCCTTTTCGATCACGGGCCAGCCCAATGCGATGGGCGGGCGCGAAGTCGGCGGGCTCGCCTCGACGCTCGCCGCGCATATGGACTTCGCCCCCGAAAACCGCGCGCGCGTGCAGCGCTTCTGGGCCGCGCCGACGATGGCGGAAAAGCCGGGGCTGAAGGCGGTCGACCTGTTCCGCGCCGTCGGCGAAGGACGCATCAAGGCGCTGTGGGTGATGGCGACCAATCCCGCCGTGTCGATGCCCGATGCGGGCCGGGTGCGCGAAGCGCTCGCCGCCTGCCCCTTCGTCGTCGTCAGCGACGTGATCGAGCAAACCGATACCGGTGCCTTCGCGCACGTCCGCCTGCCCGCCGCCGCGTGGGGAGAGAAAGACGGAACGGTCACGAATAGCGACCGCACGATCAGCCGCCAGCGTGCGCTTTTCCCGCTGCCCGGCGAGGCCATGCCCGACTGGTGGATCGTCAAGGAAGTCGCGCGGCGGATGGGCTGGAAGACCGCCTTTGCTTATGACCGGCCCGCCGATATCTGGCGCGAACATTGCCGCCTCTCGAACTATGATAACGACGGCACCCGGATGTTCGCGCTGCCCGGCGCGGCGCAAGGGGGCAACGCCGCCTATGATGCGATGGAGCCTTTCCGTTGGGGCGGCGAGCACCCCTTCGCCGACGGGCATTTCTCGACCGAGGATGGCCGCGCGCGTCTCGTTCCGGTTGCGCAAAAGCCGCTGCCCGAACCGCTCGCCAAGTGGCCGTTGACGCTCAATAGCGGGCGTTATCGTGATCAATGGCATACGATGACGCGCAGCGGGCTTGCGCCGAAGCTCGCGCGACATCGCGCCGAGCCGCTCGTCGAGGTGCACCCCGACGACGGCACCCGCCTGGACCTCTCCGACGGCGGCCTCGCGCGGGTAGAAACCCCGCAGGGCGCCGCCTTGTATCGCGTCGCCTTTAGCAGCGGTCAGCGACCGGGCGAACTATTCGTGCCGATCCACTGGACGGACCGCACGTCGAGTGGCGGGCGTACCGGTCTGCTCCCGCGTCCGCTCGTCGATCCCGTATCGGGCCAGCCAGGCTTCAAGCGCACTCCGGCGTCGATCGCCGCCGTCACCCCCAAATGGCGCGGATTCCTGCTCCTGTCGCGCGAACTTTCCGACACCCCACGCTGCCTGTGGGCAACGCGCGTTGCGGTGCCGTCGGGGGTGATGTGGGAAGTTGCGGGAAATGGCGACCTCAAATCCGTCGAAGCCCTGCTTCCAAAAGGTGAACGCATCGAGGCGCAGGACGCCGCGCGCGGCACGCGCCGCATCGCCATCGTCGCGAACGGCCGCCTCGCGGGCGCCCTATTCGTCACCGAGAGTGGCGAACTGCCGCCGCGCGATTGGCTGATCGCACAGCTCGCCGCTCCCGAGGTCGCGCCGACGCTGCTCGCGGGCCGCGCGCCCGGCGTTCAGGCCGACCGCGGCCCGGTGATCTGTGTCTGCTTCGACATCGGACTGAAGACGATCGTCGCGGCGATCCGCGACCAGAATCTCGCCGCAGTTTCGGCGATCGGGGCCGCGATCGGCGCTGGGACCAATTGCGGCTCATGCCGACCGGCGCTCGCGCGCATTCTGACCGAGGAGAAGAGCGATGCAGCGTAACGACTTTGCACCCGGGATGGTGTGGCTGGTCGGCGCCGGTCCAGGCGATCCCGAACTGCTGACGATGAAAGCCGTCAGACTGATCGAGCAGGCCGACGTCGTCTTTTACGATGCGCTGGTCGGCCACGGCGTGCTCGCGCTGATCCCAGCGCAGGTGGAGCGCGTGAGCGTCGGCAAACGCTCGGGCCGCCACTCGAAGGATCAAGCGACCATCGACACACTGCTTGTAACCGCCGCGCGTGCGGGCAAGCGCGTCGTTCGCCTCAAAGGCGGCGACCCGACCCTGTTCGGCCGCGCGACCGAAGAAATATCTGCGCTGCATGAAGCAGGCTTTGAAGTCCGCATCTGCCCCGGCGTCACCGCCGCGAGCGCCGCCGCCGCCTCTGCCGGCATGTCGCTATCGCTCCGCGGCGTGGCGCGCGACGTCCGCTTCGTCACGGCACACAGCAAGCGCGGTGCCGCGCTCGACATCGACTGGGCCTCGCTTGCGCAGGGCGCCTCGACCCTCGCCTTCTATATGGGACGCGAGGCGGCAGGCGAGATCATGCGCGGCCTCATGCGGGCGGGAATGCCCGGTGCAATGCCTGTGATGATCGCGTGCCATGTCAGCGCGCCCGAGGAACGGCGACTGTCGACGCGGCTCGATCTGCTTGACCTGGCGGTCAAATCCTTCGCTGCCGATGCTCCGACGCTAATCCTCATCGGCGCGGCCGTTGCCTTGGCGGAACTCACCCCTGCCAGTTTCGAGAATATGGCGCAGACGACGCATGACTAAACTCGGCACCATGACCGCTGCCACCGAATGCGCCGCCTCGATCAGCTATGACATGGCTCTGGCGATTCTGGTCGCCCATGCTCTCCCGCTCGAGGCGATCACCCTATCGCTGGTCGATGCAGGGGGATGCCATCTCGTCGATCCCGTCCATGCCCGCCTCGACTCCCCCCGCTTCGATTGCGCGGCAATGGACGGCTACGCGGTTCGCGCGTGCGATCTCGTCGATGGGGCGGCGACGCTGACGCAAATCGGGATCAGCTATGCAGGCAGCGGCGACGCTGGCGAGATCGGAGCGGGCGAGACAGTCCGCGTCATGACCGGCGCTCCCCTGCCCGGCGGCGCCGACCGCGTCGTCATGATCGAATATTGCCGCGAGGTCGATGCCGTCGTGACGATCGAGGGCCCGCCACGCGGCAAGCCGCACATCCGGCGACACGGCTCGGACTTTGCGCGGGGGCAGATGCTCCTGCAACCAGGCGCTAAGATCACACCCGCAACCGCGATAGTTGCCGCGGCGGGCGACTATAGTCGGCTCACAGTTACGCGGCGCCCGCGCATCCTGCTTCTCACGACGGGAGACGAGATACTTGCCCCCGGCTCTGCAGCAGACGCGGCCTTTTCGATCCCGGACAGCCTGACCGCCGCGATTGAATTACTATGTCGATCGGCTGGCGCCGACGTGGTTGCGAAGGCCCGACTTGCCGACGATCCTGGGGCTATCGCGCGCGCAAAACATGACACGGCATCCGATATCATCGTCGTCCTC